>SKEC01000178.1_pt1 | contig 72022 bp, 77 predicted proteins | sample 4826641 | NCBI WGS metagenome assembly SKEC01 (sample SAMN11008819, study PRJNA524170) | human gut metagenome | biome: Human fecal sample; material: Feces; isolation source: fecal sample from pouch patient p18, p21 | host: Homo sapiens | place: Israel: Tel-Aviv | collected 2015-12-22
CGTCCGCCCCGCCCCCGCCGGCTTAGTGATCGAGATAGATATAGTTTTCCCAGCTCTTCATGCGGATCAGGATCTTCCTGATCAGCGACAGCTCTTTCAGGTGATCCGAGTAGACCGCCGCCTCGAGGGTAGCCCCCTGCGGTAGAGCGTATTCGGCAAATCGCGGATCGGTCACCTTCAGCACCACCAGCGCCCGGCCATGGGTATTGAGCGCGTCTGTGGTCAGCAGTTTGCCCTGCCCCTGGAACTGGCTCTCGCCAATCGCCGGCAGCACGTCGGCCACTTCTCCGCGAAAGACGGTGCCCGGGATAGCCGGAAACATCAGCTCCGCGGGCTCGCCTTTGTGCAGACGCTGCAGGGCGTTCTGGCGAAATGCCGCGACGTACTCCCGCGAGGCGGCGCCCTCCACCGGCACAAAGGTCATCAGCGGGATCATCCCCAGCGCAGTGGACATGGTACCCGGCCGTAAGCCGACGGTACTGACATAGCCATCCTCCGGGGCGCGGACGACGGTGTTCTCCAGCTGAAACTGCGCCTTTTGCAGCTGCGCCAGCAGGGAGGCCACGGTGGTGTTTTTGCCCTTCACCACCGAGTCCAGCGCATTACGCGCCTGAACCACCTTCGCCTGAGCCGCGCTGACGCTGGCTTCATCGGCTTTCCACGTCTGCAGACGGGTATCAACCATTTGATCGGAGAAGGCGCCCTGGGCATGGCCCTCCCGATAGCGGGCATACTCTCGCCGCGACTGGTCACGCTGGGCCACCGCTCTGCTCAGCTCGGCCTGCGCCTGGCTTAACGCCGCGTTTAAGGAGAGCGCATCCTGACTGGCAGCTTTTATCTGCGCCTGCAGATCGTCCACTTTCGCCTGGAACGGCGTCGGGTCGAGGGTAAACAGCACATCGCCCTTACGCAGCATCTGGTTAGGCTTCACCGGTACGCTCTGCACCCGGCCGCGCACCTGCGACACAATCGGCACGGTGCGAAACACCTGGTTACCGACGTCGGTATAAGGGAAGTTGTAGTTCATCCCGAAGATCACCGCGCCAATCAGGGCGATACCGCCGAGCACCGCCGTCGGCACGGTCCACTTATTGAGCGGGATGCGAAAAACTTTAAACACCACGATGCATAGCGCGGCGTAGGTCAGCAACATTAACGTTTCCATTATTTTGCCTCCTTCGCTTTCAGAACGTCCACCTCGCGCTGGACCTGTTCCAGCTGCTGGACCACCGTTTCCAGACGCTGATGCAGCGCCTGCTGATCGTCGGCAATGTGGCGCATCCCCCATCCGCGGTCTTCGCGCCACAGCGTCGCCCAGATCCATAACAAGGGCCACAGCGCGTGGAGGGTAAATAAGCTGACCCAACCGGCATAATGAATCGCATCCTGATGAGGATGACGCCGCTCTTTGGCGATTTCATAAGGAATATCGTGAATAACAATCACGCCATAAAAAAGTATTAAGGCCACGGCGATCAGAATGGCCAGCGCCACATAGTCCAGGGTCATAAAATAACTCCAGAGTGCAAGGTTAAATAAATAAAACAGCCAGATTCAGGCGTAACGGGGCCGGGGGAAAAAGCGCGCTTAGCGCTTTCCCTGGCGGTAATAGCAACGTGATGGCGTGAATCTGCCGAATCGGATTCAGAATTTCTCAGGAATATGACGGTCGATGGAGATCAGCTTGCCTTTTTTCACCGTGATATATCCCCCCTCGCGCAGCGCGGCCAGCACCTGGTACACATAGCTGCGCGAGAGATTGGTTCGTTTAATAATAAATGCCGACAGGCTCTCATGCTGACCCCCATCAATTTCGCCGCGATATAAATAGCGCGACAGCATCGATTTAATGGTCTGAAAGCTGGTCTGGCTGCCGCGTTCATAGTGGGCATCAAGGGCAAATATGCCCATATAGGCCAGGATCGTGGTCAGCTCTTGCATATAGCCCGGCGACGAATGAAAGAATATTCGCTCAAAATCGCTGGCGGTTATTTTCGCCAGCTGGCACTCGCCCAGACACTGATAATAGAGCGCGACCGACGGACAATAATGTTCCAGTAATCCTAACGGCATATGCGCGATAACAATCCCGACCAGGTTCTGCTCATCGCCAAAGGCCAATGTCATTTGCCCCTGCAGCAGAAAGTAGAGATAGCCCGGCTGCGGAATAAAGCCCTGGTCTTTGCCCAAACTCAGCGTTTCACTGCAGGCGATCACCGCCGGCAGATGCGTAGTCAGCGTCAGCTTCTGGTACCGATCGTAAATATCGCCAAAACTGGGGTTCATCGCGCTACGCACTCCTTTACCTTTGGCCACCGCGGCGGGGCTAACCGCGACCTGTTGAACTATACCTAAGCGGGTGGGGAAGGAAAAGTCCAGATCTGGAGTGGCGAAATATTCCGCCTGGCTCACATTTTTTACCCTCGCCTCCCTGTTTCGTGACCCAATCGTTCCGCTTACCGGTGGGCTGTGCTTTAATGAGCTAAACCGGTTTAATAAAGTTTAGCTTAGAGGAGCTTGTCGTATGAATGGAAAAATCTGGGTACTCGGCGATGCGGTCGTCGATCTCCTGCCCGATGGAGAGGGCCGCCTGCTGCAATGCCCCGGCGGCGCGCCGGCCAACGTGGCGGTCGGCGTGGCGCGGCTCGGCGGTGACAGCGGGTTTATCGGCCGCGTCGGCGACGATCCCTTCGGCCGTTTTATGCGTCACACCCTGGCGCAGGAGCAAGTGGATGTGAACTATATGCGCCTCGATGCGGCGCAGCGCACCTCCACGGTGGTGGTCGATCTCGATAGCCACGGGGAGCGCACCTTTACCTTTATGGTCCGCCCGAGCGCCGACCTGTTCCTTCAGCCCGAGGATCTCCCGCCGTTTGCCGCCGGTCAGTGGCTGCACGTCTGCTCCATCGCTCTCAGCGCGGAACCGAGCCGCAGCACGACATTCGCGGCGATGGAGGCGATAAAGCGCGCCGGGGGCTATGTCAGCTTCGACCCCAATATCCGCAGCGACCTGTGGCAGGATCCGCAGGACCTTCGCGACTGTCTCGACCGGGCGCTGGCCCTCGCCGACGCCATAAAACTTTCGGAAGAGGAGCTGGCGTTTATCAGCGGCAGCGACGACATCGTCAGCGGCATCGCCCGGCTGAACGCCCGCTTCCAGCCGACGCTACTGCTGGTGACCCAGGGTAAAGCGGGGGTCCAGGCCGCCCTGCGCGGGCAGGTTAGCCACTTCCCTGCCCGCCCGGTGGTGGCCGTCGATACCACCGGCGCCGGCGATGCCTTTGTCGCCGGGCTACTCGCCGGCCTCGCCGCCCACGGTATCCCGGACAACCTCGCAGCCCTGGCTCCCGACCTCGCGCTGGCGCAAACCTGCGGCGCGCTGGCCACCACCGCCAAAGGCGCCATGACCGCCCTGCCCTACAGGGACGATCTTCAGCGCTCGCTGTGATCCCCTTGGGCCGGTTAACGGCCCACTTTGCTGGCGACATCACAATTCTTAAACCGGTTTAGCAATTTTTATTTTCACCGCGTTACCGACATGTTTACCATATCAACTAAACCGGTTTAGCAACCATTAGCACACTCACTGATTTACCTTTGGATGTCACCAACATGTATAAAAAACGGAAGTTAGCCATTCTTATTGCTTTGCTAACCGGCACCGCCGCCGCCCATGGGCAGACAGACCTGAACAGCATTGAAGCGCGTCTCGCCGCCCTGGAAAAACGCCTGCAGGACGCCGAGACCCGCGCCAGCACTGCCGAAAGCCGCGCCGCCTCAGCGGAGCAGAAAGTTCAGCAGTTAACCCAGCAGCAGCAGCAAACCCAGGCCACCACCCAGCAGGTGGCCAGGCGCACCACTCAACTGGAAGAAAAAGCCGAACGGCCCGGCGGCTTTGAGTTCCACGGCTATGCGCGTTCCGGGGTGATCATGAACGACTCGGCCGCCAGTACCAAATCCGGCGCTTATATGACCCCCGCCGGGGAGACCGGCGGCGCCATTGGTCGCCTGGGCAACCAGGCCGACACCTATGTGGAAATGAACCTCGAACATAAACAGACCCTGGACAACGGGGCGACCACCCGTTTCAAAGTGATGGTGGCCGACGGACAGACCACCTATAACGACTGGACGGCAAGCAGCAGCGATCTGAACGTGCGCCAGGCGTTCGTTGAGCTGGGCAACCTGCCGACCTTCGAAGGCCCGTTCAAAGGCTCGACCCTGTGGGCCGGGAAACGCTTTGACCGCGACAACTTCGACATCCACTGGATTGACTCGGATGTGGTGTTCCTCGCCGGGACCGGCGGCGGGATCTACGACGTGAAATGGAACGACAGCCTGCGCAGCAACTTCTCGTTATACGGCCGCAACTTTGGCGATATCGCCGACAGCAGCAACAGCGTGCAGAACTATATCGTCAGCATGAATAACTTTGCCGGCCCGGTGCAGATGATGGTCAGCGGGATGCGGGCGAAAGATAATGACGACCGCCAGGACGCGAACGGCAATCTGGTGAAAGGCGATGCCGCTAACACCGGGGTTCATGCCCTGCTGGGCCTGCACAATGAGAGCTTCTATGGCCTGCGCGACGGGACCAGCAAAACGGCCCTGCTGTACGGCCACGGGCTGGGCGCCGAGGTTAAAGGCATCGGCTCCGACGGCGCGCTGCGCCCGGGGGCCAATACCTGGCGCTTCGCCAGCTATGGCACCACGCCGCTGAGCGATCGCTGGTTTATTGCCCCGGCCGTGCTGGCGCAGAGCAGTAAAGATCGTTATGTCGATGGCGACAGCTATCAGTGGGCCACCCTCAACCTGCGTCTGATTCAGGAAGTGACGCAGAACTTCGCCCTCGCCTGGGAGGGCAGCTATCAGTACATGGATCTGCAGCCTGAAGGCTACAACGATCGCCATGCGGTCAATGGCAGCTTCTACAAGCTGACCTTCGCCCCGACCTTCAAGGTGGGCAGCATCGGCGACTTCTTCTCGCGGCCGGAGATCCGCTTCTATACATCGTGGATGGACTGGAGCAAAAAACTGGACAACTACGCCAACGATGACGCATTAGGCAGCAACGGATTCAAATCGGGCGGCGAATGGTCGTTCGGTATGCAAATGGAGACCTGGTTCTGACGGCCACCGGGGCGACAGGGTAAATAACACATAAATATAAGGTTCGCGGCGCCTGCCACGGCTGGCGCCGCCCACGCCATATCATCATGCATTTAGAGGGTACTATGGATTTTGAACAGATTTCCCGCTCACTGCTTCCCCTGCTGGGCGGCAAGGAAAACATCGCCAGCGCCGCGCACTGCGCCACCCGCCTGCGGCTGGTGCTGGTCGACGACGCGCTCGCCGATCAGCAGGCGATTGGCAAAATCGACGGGGTGAAAGGCTGCTTTCGCAATGCCGGACAGATGCAGATCATCTTCGGCACCGGGGTGGTCAATAAAGTCTATGCCGCCTTTATCCAGGCCGCAGGCATCAGCGAATCGAGCAAATCCGAAGCCGCCGACCTGGCGGCGAAAAAGCTGAACCCGTTCCAGCGCATCGCCCGCCTGCTGTCCAACATCTTCGTGCCGATTATTCCGGCCATCGTCGCCTCCGGCCTGCTGATGGGCCTGCTGGGGATGGTGAAAACCTACGGTTGGGTCGACCCGAGCAACGCTCTCTATATCATGCTGGATATGTGCAGTTCGGCGGCGTTTATCATTCTGCCGATCCTGATCGGCTTTACCGCCGCCCGCGAATTTGGCGGTAACCCCTATCTGGGCGCGACCCTCGGCGGGATCCTCACCCACCCGGCGCTGACCAACGCCTGGGGCGTCGCCGCCGGCTTCCACACCATGAATTTCTTCGGCATCGAAGTGGCGATGATCGGCTACCAGGGCACCGTCTTCCCGGTGCTGCTGGCGGTGTGGTTTATGAGCATGGTCGAGAAGCGGCTGCGCCGCGTGATCCCTGACGCGCTGGACCTGATCCTCACTCCGTTCCTGACGGTGATTATCTCCGGCTTTATCGCCCTGCTGCTGATCGGCCCGGCCGGTCGCGCGCTCGGCGACGGCATTTCGTTTATCCTCAGCACGCTTATCAGCCACGCCGGCTGGCTGGCGGGCCTGCTGTTCGGCGGCCTCTATTCGGTGATCGTCATTACCGGTATCCATCACAGCTTCCATGCCATCGAGGCCGGACTGCTGGGCAACCCATCGATTGGCGTCAACTTCCTGCTGCCGATCTGGGCGATGGCCAACGTCGCCCAGGGCGGCGCCTGCTTTGCGGTGTGGTTTAAAACCAAAGATGCCAAAATAAAAGCCATCACCCTGCCGTCGGCGTTTTCGGCGATGCTGGGGATCACCGAGGCGGCAATCTTCGGGATTAACCTGCGCTTTGTGAAACCGTTTATCGCCGCGCTGGTGGGCGGTGCCGCCGGCGGCGCCTGGGTGGTGTCGATGCACGTCTACATGACCGCGGTGGGCCTGACGGCGATCCCGGGAATGGCTATCGTGCAGGCCAGCTCGCTGCTGAACTACATTATCGGAATGGCGATCGCCTTCGCCGTGGCCTTCGCGCTCTCTCTGACGCTGAAATACAAAACGGACGCTGAATAATGTCATTACCGTCACGTCTGCCTGCGATCCTGCAGGCCGTTATGCAGGGCCAGCCGCAGGCGCTGGCCGACAGCCATTATCCGCAATGGCATCTGGCGCCGGTCAACGGACTGCTGAACGATCCTAACGGCTTTTGCCAGGTCGCCGGGCGTTACCACCTGTTTTATCAGTGGAACCCGCTCGCCTGCGACCATACCTATAAGTGCTGGGGACACTGGAGCTCTGCCGATCTGCTGCACTGGCGGCACGAACCTATCGCCCTGATGCCGGATGAAGAGTATGACCGCAACGGCTGCTACTCTGGCAGCGCGGTCGAGTTCGAGGGCGCCCTGACTCTGTGCTACACCGGCAACGTGAAATTCCCCGACGGCGGGCGCACCGCCTGGCAATGTCTGGCGACCGAGAATGCTGATGGCACCTTCCGCAAGCTGGGGCCGGTGCTGCCGCTGCCAGAAGGCTATACCGGCCATGTGCGCGACCCTAAAGTGTGGCGGCAGGACGGGCGCTGGTACATGGTTCTTGGGGCGCAGGATGTGCAACAGCGCGGCAAAGTGCTGCTGTTTACCGCCAGCGACCTGCGGGAGTGGCGCCTGGTGGGCGAGATCGCCGGGCACGACGTGAACGGCCTGGCGAACGCCGGCTACATGTGGGAGTGCCCGGATCTCTTTCCGCTGGCGGACACCCACCTGCTGATCTGCTGCCCGCAGGGGCTGGCCCGCGAAGCGCAGCGCTTTCTCAATACCTATCCGGCGGTGTGGATGGCAGGCCGCTTCGACGCCGAACGCGGGATCTTCGACCACGGCCCGCTGAACGAGCTGGACAGCGGATTTGAGTTCTACGCGCCGCAGACCATGCAGGCCGACGATGGCCGCCGCCTGCTGGTCGGCTGGATGGGCGTCCCCGACGGGGACGAGATGCATCAGCCCACCCGCGCGCAGGGCTGGATCCATCAGATGACCTGCGTGCGTGAGCTGGAGTGGCAGGCTGGCACTCTGTATCAGCGTCCGCTGCGCGAGCTGGTCGCCCTGCGCGGGGAAGCCCAGGGCTGGTGCGGACAGACCCTGCCCCTCGCCCCGATGGAGCTGGCCTTTGACATCGCCCCCAACAGCACGCTGGGGCTGGACTTTGCCGGCGCCCTGCAGCTCACCGTCAATCGCGACGGCCTACGTCTGTCGCGCCGCGGCCTGCAGACGGCGGAGATGCATCACCGCTACTGGCGCGGCGAGGCGCGACGCCTGCGGATCTTTATCGACCGCTCCAGCGTGGAGATTTTCATCAACGATGGCGAGGGGGTGATGAGCAGCCGCTTCTTTCCGGGCTATCCGGGGCAGCTCATCTTCAGCGGTGCGACGCCGGTGGCATTCTGCCGCTGGCTGCTGCGGCCATGCATGGTAGAATAAGCGTTTTGCTTTCAGGCTCCCGGGTGCTGATGAAAACCAAACGCGTAACTATCAAAGATATCGCCGAACTGGCGGGCGTCTCCAAAGCGACCGCCAGCCTGGTACTCAACGGTCGTGGTAAAGAGCTGCGCGTGGCGCAGGAGACGCGCGAGCGCGTACTGGCGATCGCTCGCGAACAGCACTATCAGCCGAGCATTCACGCGCGCTCGCTGCGCGATAACCGCAGCCATACCATTGGTCTGGTGGTGCCGGAGATCACCAACTACGGGTTTGCCGTTTTCTCCCACGAGCTTGAGACGCTCTGCCGGGAAGCCGGCGTGCAGCTGCTTATCTCCTGCACCGACGAAAACCCAGGCCAGGAGAGCGTGGTGGTCAATAACATGATCGCCCGCCAGGTCGATGGCCTGATTGTCGCCTCTTGTATGCACAGCGATGCCGACTATCAGAAGCTCAGCGAACAGCTGCCGGTGGTGCTGTTTGACCGCTCCCCCAGCGACAGCGCCCTGCCGCTGGTGATGACCGACTCGGTCACCCCAACGGCCGAGCTGATCTCCCGTATCGCGCCTCAGCATGCGGACGAGTTCTGGTTTCTCGGCGGCCAGCCGCGGCTGTCGCCGTCGCGCGACCGGCTGGCGGGGTTCACCCAGGGCCTGGCCCAGGCGGGGATCACGCTGCGCCCCGAGTGGGTGATCAACGGCAACTACCACCCCAGCTCCGGCTATGAGATGTTCGCGGCGCTCTGCGCGCGGCTGGGGCGTCCGCCGAAGGCGCTCTTCACCGCGGCCTGCGGGCTGCTCGAAGGGGTGCTGCGCTATATGAGCCAGCATCATCTGCTGGATTCCAATATTCATCTCGCCAGCTTCGACGATCACTATCTGTATGATTCGCTTTCCCTGCGCATTGATACCGTGCAGCAGGATAATCGCCAGCTGGCCTGGCACTGCTACGATCTGCTCAGCCAGCTGATCGACGGTCAGGCCCCGGAGCCGCTTCAGCGCTACCTGCCCGCCACCCTGCAGATTCGCCATCCCTGACGGCGCGGTTGGCAATTAGCGTTTTCGCCTGGCGCGCGCCGCCTGCCTCAGCGCCAGCAGCGCGCTGGCGAGCACCGCGCCAAGGCCGATCGTTACCGGCCAGCGGTAAGCCACCAGCAACGAGGGCAATCCACCATCCGGCGCCAGCATCACCAGATTCCAGCCCGCCAGCCCCGCGTTGCCGTTCAGTGCCCGGCTTAACATCCGCTGATGCGGGGCGAATGGCTGAATGGTCTGGTAGTGGCTGCCGAACAGCGGGGGCTGCATCTCTCGCGGGAACTGCGCCTGCACCTGGGCCAGCACGCTGGCCGGCAGCGCGTGCGATGCCGCCAGCAGATGCCCGTCGCCATTCACCAGCAGCAGCTGATAATGCCGCTCCCGGGCGAGGGTCTGGAGAGCGGCGCGCATCGCCGCCAGCGGCCAGGTCGCTTCCCGCTGCGGCGCCGGAATGTTCATCCGCCGCTCAAGGCGTTCCGCCACCCACTGCGCATCCTCCTCCAGCTGGCGGATCTGCCTCTCACGGTAAACCTCTCTGGCCGGCAAAGTCATGCCCCGACCGAGCGCCAGGATCGCCAGCCCCGCGAGCAGCGTGACGATAAGGCCCCTTTTTCCCGCTAGCCAGCGCGGCGAGAATTTGCCAAAGGATGGTGTATTCATACGACTCCAGAAACCGCAGGCCACGCGTGGCCCCTGACGAATGGACAACGGAAGTGGCGAAACTGTACAGGATGCGCAGCGCGGGCAAAACAGACAGGCGGAGCCTGGCGGGGAGTATTTTGTTTATTTCTGGACAGGACGGGCGGCAACGGCATCCTTCGCCGTTGCCGCCCGTTGATAAGATTAGTGTTTTTTCCGGTTGCGACGCATATCGATGGTTACTGCCGCAACGATAATGATACCTTTAATAATATCCTGCACATAGGCATCGACGCCGACAAAGGTAAAACCGCTTTTGATCAGGCCAAGGATCATCGCGCCAATCAGGGTGCCGGTAATGCGCCCCACTCCGCCCATTAAGCTGCTGCCGCCGATCACCGCGGCGGCAATCGCGTCCAGCTCGTAGGACATCCCCATACTCGACTGGCCGCTACTGACGCGCGCCGCCAGCACCACCCCCGCCAGCCCGGAGAGCGCCCCGGCGATGGTGTAGACGATCACCAGATATTTATTCACATTGATGCCGGACACTTTGGCCGAGGTCATGTTGCCGCCGATGGCATACACATATTTGCCATACCGGGTATGCTTCAGCGCAATGTGAAACACGGCGGCGATCACGAAGAAGATAATCACCGGCATCGCCCCCTGGCCTATCGCCGTAAAGCTGTCGGAGAGGAAGCTGATCGGGTTGCCCTGAGTGTAATACTGCGCCAGACCGCGCGCCGAAACCATCATCCCGAGGGTGGCGATAAACGGCGGGATACCGGTCCGCGTCACCAGGAAACCGTTGGTCAGGCCGCACAGCAGGCCGACGCCGATCCCCGCGCAAATGGGGATCACCGCCGGCAGGTTGACCAGCGCCGGGAACATTGGCGACAGGCTATCGGAGGTTTGCGCCAGGCTGGCCGCCACCACCGCCGCAAGGGCAATAACCGAGCCGGAGGAGAGGTCAATCCCGGTGGTGATGATCACCTGGGTGACGCCGACGGCGATGATGCCGATAATCGCCACCTGCAGCACAATCAGCACCAGCCGGTTGGTATTGAGCAGGAACGACTGGTCGCGAACATACCAGCCGGCGATTTCAAAGGTCAGGGCAATCACCAGCATCACCACAAAGATGCCGGTATCTTTCGGCATTTTATGCCGCAAATTAGCGAAGAAGGAGGAACCCTCGCTGGCCGGAGCCGCCGTTAATTTCATATTACTCATTCTCTGTGCCTCAATGGGATGCCAACGACAAAATGGTTTCCTGGTCGGCTTCGTCTTTTTCCAGGATGCCGGTGATACGACCTTCATGCATCACCATGACCCGATCGCTCATGCCAAGGATTTCCGGCAGTTCAGAGGAGACCATAATCACCGCCACCCCCCGATTCGCCAGTTCACTGATAAGATGATAAATCTCCGCCTTCGCCCCGACGTCGATACCGCGGGTCGGCTCATCGAGAATTAAGATTTTCGGTTGCGCTAACAGCCAGCGCGCAATCAGGACTTTTTGCTGATTCCCCCCGCTGAGGTTATTAATAATTTGATCCATCGTCGGCGTTTTAATATTGAGCCGGCGTATTTGCTCCATGCAGTCTTCGGCCATTTTCACGTGCTGGACAAAACCGCTCTTGCCGATATATTCCGGCATTTTGACGATACTCATATTTTCCAGCACCGACAGCACCAGAAACAGGCCCGACTTTTTCCGGTCTTCGGTTAATAATGCCATCCCCTTTTCAATCGCCACGGAGGGGGAATCGATGGTCACCGGCGCCCCGTCGATCAGCACTTCGCCGCTGTCGAAGCGCTCCATACCGAACAGGCTTTCCATCACCTCGCTGCGCCCGGCGCCCACCAGCCCGGCCACGCCCAGGATTTCGCCACGGCGTACGCTAAAGCTGACGTCATGGAACACGCCCTGACGCGTCAGGTTGCGCACCGTCAGCACCTCTTCGCCGATGGTGTTATTAAATTTCGGAAACAGCTGGGTTAATTCGCGGCCCACCATCTGGGTGATCAGCGACTGGCGGGTAAATTCGGTGGTGTTTTTGCTCCCCACCCAGGTGCCGTCGCGAAAGACGCTGATCTCATCGGTGATGGCAAAGATCTCATCCATTTTGTGGCTGATATAGATGATCGCTTTACCCTGGGCGCGCAGATCGCGGATGATGGTGAACAGGTGAGCCACCTCGCCTTCGGTCAGCGCCGAGGTGGGCTCATCCATGATCACAATATCCGCGTTCCATGAGACCGCTTTGGCAATCTCCACCATCTGCTGGGCGGCGATGCTCAGGTCGCCCACCAGCCGGTCAGCGGTTAAGCGGATATTGAGCTTATCCAGCAGCGCCTGGGTCTGGCGGGTCAGCTGGCCGTGGTCGACAAAGCCGTACTTCATCGGCTCGCGCCCCAGCCAGATATTCTCCGCCACCGTCATATGCGGCACCAGATTGAGCTCCTGGTGGATCATCGAGATCCCCGAGCGCAGCGCATCCATGGTGTCGGTAAACTCCACCGGCTCCCCTTTCACGCGAATCGACCCTTTATCGGGGCGATAGATACCGATCAGGCATTTCATCAGCGTGGATTTACCGGCGCCGTTCTCGCCCATCAGGGCATGCACCGTTCCCGGACGCACGCGCAATGAGACATTATCGAGCGCCTTCACGCCGGGGAAGAACTTACTGATACCTTCGGCTTCAAGGGCAAAAGCGTTCATACATCCACCTCCGTACCACAGGTTGGCCAGGACTATTTCTGATTACGGTTGGTAAATTCAGCCATGTTCTCTTTGGTGATCAGCTGATACGGCACGTCGATGATTTTTTCCACTTTCTCGCCGTTCGCCAGCTTGATGGCCGCGTCGACTGCGCCTTCACCCTGGCCTTTCGCATCCTGGAAGATGGTGGCGATCATCTTGCCGCTCTTCAGCATCTGCAGCGCGTCCGGGGTGCCATCCACGCCGGCGATGAGAATATGGTTCGGGTTTTTGCCCAGCGCCTGCAGGGCGCCGATCGCCATTTCATCGTTGTTGGAGGCGATGGCCTGGATATCCTCACCGCTGGTCATCCAGTTGCTGACCACATCCACTGCGTCATTGCGGGTAAATTTCGCGGTCTGCTTCTGGACGATTTTGATGTTCGGGTATTTCGCAACCACCTCTTCCACCCCTTTGGTGCGGTCGCGAGTGGATTCATTCGCCAGGTCGCCGAGCAGGATCGCCACATTGCCCTTACCGTTCATCGCTTTCGCCAGCGCTTCCATCTGCAGACGGCCGGCAAGAATGGAATCCGACCCCACATAGGCCATCTTGTCGGTCAGCTCCGCCTGCGGACGGCGGTTCACAAACACCAGCGGGATCCCGGCTTTGGTGGCCTGATCCATGATCGGTTTCACCGCGTTGGTATCCACCGGGTTGACGATAATGGCGTCCACCCCCTGGCCGATAAAGTTCTGTACCTGCTGCAGCTGCTGGGAGACATCCCCTTTCGCGTCCTCGATCTGCGATTTAACGCCATCTTTTTTCATCTCTTTTTGCATCGAGGTACGCAGGATCGTCAGGAAGTTATCGTCAAACAGCGCCATCGAGACGCCAATGGAGACATCTTTTGCCATAACCACCGCAGGCAGCATGCAGGCTAACAAAGAGGCAACAATCGTTTTCTTAATATTCATAGTTGATCCTTGATTTTGTAGGTACGCCGGTGAATGAAACAAAATGAAAAATTAATTTCAGTTACGTTGCGGCAAATGTCTGCTGGTATATCGACGACGCTGCGGCACCTCTCGCACTCCATCGTGATCTATATCACAAATAACGGCTGTTTTATCATCACTATTTTGAAACATCAGTCCATTTACGCCGCAACCTGGATTTCAGACCATTTATTTCATTAACAAGACATTTGAAACTTTTATAAGTAAATAACTGAAATGAAAATTTTAAAACTATGCAGTAACAGAATTTTGACAGACATCTAACATTGCCGCATAAATGAGCGAAAAATGAGAAGCAGACAACGCTTTGAAGCGATCTCTCCCGGCGGGGTTGGCATTTACCCGCCGGGGAAATCCGTGTTGTCAGGAAGGGAGGCGCCGCACGCCTTAGTCCACGTTCTCGGCGCTGTAGAGGATAAAGTCGACTTTACCGTCGGCATAGGTTTGCGGCTGGTAGCCGGACTCCAGATGGCGCAGCATCAGGTCGATCGCCAGCTGGGCGTGCTGGCGGGTGTTCTGATCGAGCGTTAACGCCAGGCTGCCCTTCGCCAGCTGCTGCCGGGTGGTGTTGTAACGCTCATGGGTGATCCAGCAGACGTCGCCTTCGCGGCGGTGGCGGGCCAGCGCCTCGGCAATCTGGGTATTGCCAAGCCCGGTGTTATAGATCCCAACAATATTCCGGCTGCGGCACAGGGCTTGCTCCACCAGGCGGGTGATCTGCTCCCGCCGCTCCTCGCCCGCCAGCACGTCGCTGAGCTGCAGGTGGGGAAAGCGCTGGCTCAGCACCTCGCGGAACCCCTGAATGCGCAGGCGATGCGCGCTGTAATCTTGCCGGCCGCTGACCATCAGCACCTCGCCGGGCCGCGGCGTCATTCTCCCCAGCATTAACCCCGCCGTGCGGCCAGCCTGCAGCTGATTGATCCCCACGTGGCAGAGTCGGTCGGCGCCGGGCAGGTCCGTCGCCAGGGTGATCGCCGGGACGCCAGCCTCCCGGCAGCGGCGCAGCGCGTCGTGCACCGCGGGATGGTCATTGCCGAAGACGATGATCCCCTGACGTTGCTGGCAACTGCGCGCAATGCGCCGGGCCAGCGTCGTCGGCTGCGACTCCGGGACAAAGGTGCGGTGCAAGGTCAGACGGCGATAGCCGAGGCTATCCGCCACGGCGGCAAAATCCTGCGCCAGCTGCGGAAAGAAGAACGAGTCATTGCTGCTGAGAAAGACCTCAATCTGCCAGGGAAAGCGGTGCTCCTCCGGCAGGATCCGCTTCAGCCCCGCCTCGCGCGCCGCCTGCAGCACTTTGCGCGTGGTCTGCGGCGATACGCCGCCGCGCTCGTTCAGCACCCGGTCAACGGTGGCCACGCCGACGCCAATCTGTCTGGCCAGCATCGCCAGTGAAATGTTTTTCATCGCCCCTCTCTTCATGATGGAAATCCATCAAAACGGCAGTGTCAGTGAGTTTAGCAAACCGATTATGGTGGCAGCGTCCCCTCGCCATTCTGGAGAAAAAAATGATCTGCAAACGTTTTGCCCTGGTAGGCAGTGGTTTTATCGGTCAGGTTCATGCCGCCAGTCTTGCCCGTCATGAAGGAAGTGCGCTGACGATGGTGGCCGATGCCGCCCCGGAGCGCGCCCAGGCGCTGGCCTCCCGCTATGGCGCCCGGGCGGTGACCGTGAGCGAGGCGATCCATAGCGACGCCATCGACGCGGTGCTGATCGCCAGTTCAACCCCGTCGCATGCCGAACTGCTGGAAGCCGCCGCCAGGGCGGGCAAGGCGGTCTATTGCGAAAAACCGATCGACCTCTCCCTGGCGCGCGCCCGTGAGGTGGTGGAGCGGGTGCTCCCCCTGAACGTGCCGGTCACTGTCGGCTTTAACCGGCGCTTCGATAGCAGCCATCAGCAGCTCCGCCGCCAGCTGGAGCAAGGGCTGATCGGCCGGGTCGAGCTGGTGCAGATGGTCTGCCGCGCCTCCAGCATGCCGCCGCTCGACTATCTGCGCAGCTCCGGCGGCCAGATGCGCGATCAGGCGATCCACTTCTTCGATCTCCTGCGCTTTCTCACTGGCGATGAAGTGCGCACCGTAGCAGCGATGGGCGCGGCGCTGGCCCTGCCGGACATTGCCGAATTTGGCGATGTCGACACCTCCATCCTGATGATGCAGATGCGCGGCGGCGCGCTGGCGCAGCTGGACAATACCCGCCGCACCGGCCACGGGTACGATGAACGGATCACCCTACTGGGCGCCGAAGGCGCGCTGGAGTCCGGTAGCCAGTCGCCGGCGGGCCCTACCCTGTGGCGCGGCAATCAGCGCATTGAGCCGGGCCTGTGGCCAGACTGGTTCAGCCGGGTACAGGGATCTTATTACCAGCATCTTGACGCCTTTATTCGCTCCCTGAATGGTGAAACCGTCGCCGACCTGCCCGGCCTGCTGGACGGCCTGCAGGCGCAGGCCATTGCCGAAGCGGCGGTTCAGTCCCTGCAGCATGGACAGTTTGTCGCCGTCGACGACTGTCGCTGAGCGGGTGCGAGGCAACCGCTATCAGGCGCTGCACCTGCCTTTATGCCGGGCGGCGGCGTCGCCTTGCCCGGCCTACATAACACAGGCATTAATACACTGTAATATCAAACGGTTGCATTGATATCCCAGGCCCGCGCAAGCGCAGCGCCGCCGGGCAACAGACATCAGGCATCGTACGCGTCCTTTTGCCGGGCAATGGCAGATACGCTCGCGCTATCTGCAAACCAATGCCCGGCCGGCTCCTTAGCGTTCTTCGTTAAACACCGCGCCCACCTGGCGCCGCACCTCATCCATCACCTGCAGATTCTGCAGCACCCGACTGAGCGGCCGCAGCGGCGAGTCCTGCAACCCCTGCCCGATGCACCAGGCAAAATGCTCCGCCTGCCAGAACAGCTGGTCGTAGCGATTGCGCGGCTCTTCCCAGCGCAGCACCTGCCCGCCCTGGCTGGCGGCGAGCGTGAAGCCGCCGGGGGCGTAAAACTGGCCGTCGATCGTCAGGGTCGCCTGGCGTCCGGCCACCACCGCCCCGCCCGGCGTGTTGCTGAACAAAGTGGTGTTTAACAACCCCTGCATCCCGTTCTGCCAGCTAAACAGCATCGACGTCTGACCGTTAAGCCCCTCCGCCGTGGCGCTGCCGCGGGCGACAATCTCCTGCGGCATGCCGCCCACCATCAGCGCAAACGAGGTCACATAGCTGCCGAGGTCCATCATCGGCCCGCCGGCAAGATCGGCATTGAAGATGCGGTGCTCGCGGGTGAAATACTCGCCGTGATCGGCCAGCAGGGTATGCAGGTCGCCGAGCGCCCCATCCTCCAGCAGCTGGCGGATCACATCATATTTCGGCGCGTAATCGCACCACATTGCCTCCAGCGCCAGCTTCCCCTGGCGGGCGGCTTCGGCCTGCAGCTCACGTCCTTCGCCGAGGTTGAGGGCGAAGGGTTTCTCTATCAGCACATGTTTGCCCGCCTTCAGCGCCTGCATGCCGTCGGGAAAGTGATGATTGTGCGGCGTCGCAATATACACCGCATCAATATCCGGACGCGCCAGCATCTCCTCCACCTGGCCGTAAGCCTGGGGGATCCCCCATTCCGCGGCCACCCGGTCGGCCTTCGCCTGGCTGCGGGAAGCCACCGCCACCACCTGCTGCCGGCTGTAGGTTTTCAATGAGTGCACAAAGCGCTCGGCGATCCAGCCAGGACCGATAATGCCCCAGCGCAGGATGGGAATGCTCTGCGCCGCCGGGCGGCGCGGGGTTGGTAAGTGTGACGGAAACATAGCGGCTCCTTAGTCTTTAACCACGTTCACCCAGCGACGGCTGGCCATCGAGGCTTCAATCGCCGACAGCACGCGCTGATTCTGCAAACCAAATTCAAAGTTGGGATAGCAGTCGTCGTCCCCGCAAATCCCCTGCACCAGGTCATGCACTTCGATCACCTTGACGTCAAAATAGCCCAGCCCACCGCCGCCAAAATCGAAGCCGAAGAAGCCGGCATAGGCCGGGATCTGGCTCCCGGCATACAGCGTCTTAAAGCCGCGGTCATGTTTGTCATCGTTGAAGCGATAGACCTGCAGCTCGTTAAAGCGCTCCCCATCCATATACAGCGTGCCTTCGGTGCCGGAAACCTCCCAGAACACGCCGAAGATCCGACCGGCGGCGATGCGCGAGGCCTCAATCACCCCCGCGGCGCCGCTGTCGAAATTGACCAGGCACTGAACCTGATCGTCATTTTCCACTTCCCGCCACTCGGCATCGGCCGCGACCCGACTGGCATACCCGGCATCGGTCTGCGGCACCGGACGCTGACGCAGGCAGGTTTGCGCGCTGGCGGTCACTTCACGGATCCCGCCCAGCAAAAACTGGGCGACGGACAGGGTATGGGCGCCGAGGTCGCCAAGCGCCCCGCTGCCGCCGAGAGTTTTCGAGCAGCGCCAGGACCAGGGCAGGTTCGGGTCGTTATAAAACCCCTGATCAAAGGTGCCGCGAAAGCGCACCGGTTCGCCAATATCTCCCCGGGCGATAATCTGCTTTGCCAGCAGCGCCGCCGGCGTTTTGATGTTGTTAAAGGCCACCATGGTCTTCACCCCCGCGCGCCGTGCCGCCTGCGCCATCTCCTGCGCCTGCTGCTCATTGACCGCCAGCGGCTTCTCGCAATAGACATGTTTACCCGCCGCGATCGCCGCCATCGCCATTGTGTAGTGCAGATGGTTCGGCGAGGTGATATCCACCACATCAACCTGCGGATCGTTTACCAGCTCGCGCCAGTCGCCGTAGGCCTTTTCCGCCCCCAGTTTCGCCGCGTGGCGTTCGGCCATCGCCTGATCCTGATCCGCCAGCGCGTAGAGATGCGGGCGCTTGGGCAGATCGGGATAGAACATCGCCGCGCGACGGTAAGCGTCGGCGTGTGCCTGCCCCATAAAACCTGAGCCGATAAGGCCAATATTTAACCGCGCGCTCATGATGCGTACTCCTCTGACGATGAAGGGGAAGATAAATGGTGCGCCAGCCAGGCATAGGCGCGGCTGGCGGTGGCCAGCGGCGGCGCCATCGCCGGGTCCTGCTCGGCTTCGATAATCAGCCAGCCGCGGTAGTCGCTGTCCCGTACAAAGTCGAGGATCGGCGCATAGTCGATGCAGCCGTCGCCTGGGATGGTAAACAGCCCGGCACGCACCGCCTCGTTAAAGCTCAGGTTTTCACGATACAGACGCCCCAGCACCTGCGGACGCACGTCTTTCAGATGCAGATGGCGGATACGGTGGCCATATTTGTGCAGTACGCGCGGGATCTCGACCCCGGCGACAAAGGCGTGCCCGGTATCAAACGCCAGCCCGACGTTGTCATGGGTGTGAGACAGAAACCGCTCCAGCTCGTCATCGTGCTCCACCAGCATCATCAGATGATGGTGATAGGCCAGCTGGAGGTCATAGTCGCGCAGCAGCAGGTCAGCAAAGGTATTCAGCTTGTGGCAATACGCCGCAAGGCTGACGCGGCTTAACGGCGGCGAGAGCGAAATAGGCTCATCAAGCGGGGTTTCACCTGGCAGTTGCCCGCATTCGCCGTAAACCATCACCTTCGCACCGAGCTGCCGGAGGAGCTGGGCGTGCTCCCGCACCGCTTCCAGCTCAGCTTCCACGCTGCGGTCGGCCAGCAGGCCGCTGTACCAGCCGGACGCCAGGCGCAGGTCAGCCGCCGCCAGCAGCGGGCCCAGGGTTGATGCCTGGCGGGGAAATTTCCGTCCTAACTCAATGCCCTGATAGCCCGCCTCCCGCGCCTCGCGCAGGCAGGTTTCCAGGGGAATTTCACCGCCTAAATCCTCGAGTACATCGTTGGTCCAGCACAGGGGGCTCACGCCCCACCGCAGTTGCTCTGTCGCCATCTTGTTCTCCTTTCCACCCTGTGGTCTTGTCTGGCGTCACTATAAGCAGGTGACGACCGACGATGAAAACGGAGAAATGATGGAAATCCATCATTGCGCTGGCGGTATATTCGCTATTTCAGGTAACCCTGAAAAATAAATGGAAATAATGCTTGCCGCCGGCTTATTTTGCGGATAAAAATTACTGGCTTAATAACCCGCTTCAGAGGTTATCCCTTTCATTCGAAATATGATGATAGCAATATGAAAAAAACTCAACACCGCACCAGCGCGGGCTTTTGCCGTGCGCCAAGGACAGGCCTGCTGTTATTTGCCTGAATGACACATAGCCGCTTTTAAAACATCAAATAATTAACATTCTCTCTGCAATAATATGACAAGCAGTGGGAAGGTTGGCTTGCGAAATAAGCATGAAACTTTGATGTTTTACTAATAAATAACCCCAGAGCGTCTTGCTAATTACTTATCAGGACTGGTTGGGTTATTTTATTCTGACGCCAACGGGAGAATACACCAACGTGTATCCCTCTCTCTGGCCCGGCACGCCGCTATCGCGATGAGAAACAATAAGATGAATAAGACCTGGCTTTTCACCACCCTCACCCTGGCGCTGGTCGCCGCCGCGCCGGCCCACGCCATTAGCGCGAAATACCGGGAACAGCTTGAACGTTCCGGCTGCACGCAGATGACCGACGGGATCACCTGCGATATTCATAAAACCAAAGCCGAGAATGCCGGCGCCGCACAGCACGCCGATAGCGGCTTCGGCCCCTGGGTGGGCACCTGGTATGTTTATACGGAGTATGGCGATAAAATTGATGAGATTACCGTCACCGCTAAAACGGTGAAAACCCGCGGCCATCTGGTTGAGGAGGCGAAAGCCAGCCAGGGTAAACTGACCTTCCGGGTGAAAAGCTCAGCCTTTACGCTGAACGACGCCTTTAACGGCGTATGGGCAAACGGCAGCCAGCGCGGCACGTTGCAAAAAGTCCTGTAATAACATCGCTCTGCCGACAGGCCGGGGATAATACAGGGAGAACCTCCCGGCGCAGGCCGGGAGGGAGTGCAACGGATTACTTCTGCGGACGCATGGCCGGGAAGAGGATCACGTCGCGGATGGTATGGCTGTTGGTAAACAGCATCACCATGCGGTCGATACCGATACCCAGACCGGCGGTCGGCGGCAGGCCGTACTCGAGGGCGGTCACGTAGTCTTCGTCGTAGAACATCGCTTCGTCATCGCCCGCCGCTTTGGCGTTCACCTGATCCTGGAAGCGCTGCGCCTGGTCTTCGGCATCGTTCAGCTCGCTGAAACCGTTACCGATTTCGCGGCCGCCGATGAAGAATTCAAAGCGGTCAGTGATTTCCGGGTTGACGTCGTTACGGCGCGCCAGCGGAGAAACTTCCGCCGGGTATTCGGTGATGAAGGTCGGCTGAATCAGATGCGCTTCCGCCACTTCGTCAAAGATTTCGGTAACTATGCGTCCCAGCCCCCAGCTTTTCTCTACCTGAATACCGATAGATTCCGCCAGCGCTTTCGCCGCGTCGAAGTTATCCAGATCCGCCATGTTGGTTTCCGGACGGTGTTTCTTGATCGCTTCCCGCATGGTCAGTTTTTCAAACGGCTTGCCGAAATCAAACACCTGGTCGCCATACGGCACTTCGGTTTTGCCCAGCACCGTCTGCGCCAGGGTGCGGAACAGCGACTCGGTCAGTTCGATCAGGTCTTTGTAGTCCGCATACGCCATATACAGTTCCATCATGGTGAACTCTGGGTTATGGCGTACCGAGATCCCTTCGTTGCGGAAGTTACGGTTGATTTCAAACACGCGTTCAAAACCGCCAACCACCAGACGTTTCAGATACAGTTCCGGCGCGATGCGCAGGTACATATCGAGATCCAGGGCGTTGTGATGGGTAATGAACGGACGGGCTGACGCACCGCCAGGGATCACCTGCATCATCGGCGTTTCGACTTCCATAAAGCCGCGGGCCACCATGAACTGGCGCATGGTGGCGAGGATCTGCGAACGGATACGGAACGTATGACGCGACTCTTCGTTGGCGATCAGATCCAGATAGCGCTGGCGATAGCGAACTTCCTGATCCTGCAGGCCGTGGAATTTATCCGGCAGCGGGCGCAGGGCTTTGGTCAGCAGGCGCAGCTCGGTGCAGTGGATCGAGAGTTCGCCGGTTTGCGTTTTGAACAGCTTGCCGCGGGCGGCGATGATATCGCCAAGGTCCCATTTCTTAAACTGTTCGTTGTAGACGCCTTCCGGCAGGTCATCGCGCGCCACGTACAGCTGAATGCGGCCGCCGACGTCCTGGAGGGTGACGAAGGAGGCTTTGCCCATCACGCGACGGGTCATCATCCGACCAGCCACCGCAACTTCAACGTTCAGGGAAGCGAGTTCATCGTTGTCCTTCGCATCGAATTCAGCATGCAATTGGTCAGAGGTATGATCGCGACGGAAATCGTTGGGGAAAGCTACGCCCTGCTCACGCAGCGCAGCCAGTTTTTCGCGACGAGCTTTCAGTTCATTATTAAGGTCAATGGCCTCATCGGCACCTTGTGCTTGTTGTTCAGACATATGGATTCCTCATAACCTTGCTTTCAAACTAGCTTCGATAAATTGAACCAGGTCACCCTTCCGCGCGGCCTGTCTCTGGGAAGACACCAGAGCACAATCTTAACGATCCTGGATTCACTCCAAGCTGATCTCACTCAGCTATGGCTTCAGTAACGGTATTTTTTATCGTTGGCCTCCGCGCATGCCAGAATATCCTCCTCCTGTTCACTAAGCTGTGCAAGGAGCGACTTCGCGCTCCGCTGTTGAGGTAATGCCCCCGGTCGCGCTGCGCTTACCGGGGCTACGAATCGCGGCCCGGACAAAGTGTTTACGCCACGAGCCGGGACGAGCGTCAGGCGCCGCCGCCGGTAATTTCACCGGCAGCCGCACGACGTTTGCCGACGCTACAGGCCGCGGCAAAGGCGATAATGACCATCACCGCCACGCAGCCGAGGGTCCATTCGCCCATCTGCGCGAAGAAATGCTGATAGGCGGCAATCGCCGTATCGCTGATTTGCGATTCGGTGGTTTGCTGGGCGACCACGCCCGCCAGCCAGTTGGCCACCGCGCCGGTGGCCAGCATATAGATCCCGGTCAACACCCCGGTGACGCCGGGCATGTTCAGACGGGTGATTTGCGCCATCGCCACCGGGTCGATAAACAGTTCTGCAAAGCCCATCATCGCCAGCCCGGCGACCATCATGCCCATTGAGGCCTGACCGTCAGCCGCGCCATGGCGGGCATTGAGCGCCAGCAGCATAAAGCCGCCGCCCATCAGCAGCAGGCCGAAAGAAAATTTCAGCCAGACGCGCAGCACAGAACGCACGCTGCCTTCCGGGCGCATCAGCCACGCCAGCACCACGCCGGCCGCCATCACCGCTATCGCGTTAACTGACTGGAACAGCGCGGTCGGCACGTCCCAGTTCAGCAGACGACGATTGACGAAGTGGTCGATAAACAGGCTAATCGAGCTCCCGCCCTGCTGCGCCAGCACCCAGAACAGCGTTCCGGCGAGCATCAGCAGGACGATCTGCCACAGCGCGCGTCGATGCTCCGGGGCTTTGATCATGATCCGCGCCACCATCTGGGCGGCGAACAGGCAGACGATCGCCAGCAGATAGCCGGACCAGTTGTTTTGCAGCAGCAGCGTGAAAAATACCGGCGCCAGGCAGAGCATCACCAGCAGCCAGCCCCAGGTCGGCAGCACGAACTTCACCGCCCGCAGCGCCGGTTTATCGACGCCGCGGGTATGCCGGAAGTGGCGGCTGCCGCTTAAGAAAATCATCAGGCCGATAAACATACCGATCCCCGCAAGGGCGAAGCCGATATGCCAGCCGTACCACTGCGCCGCCAGTCCGCAGGCGATGGGCGCGGCAATCGAGCCGACGTTGCCGGCGGCGTACAGCAGCGAGAAACCACCGTCGCGACGCGGGTCGTCGTGAGCGTACAGTTCGCCGAGCAGGCAGCTGATATTGGATTTGAACAGGCCGTAGCCGCAGATGATGATCGCCAGCGCGACGTACAAACTCCATGCGGAGGTCGACTCAACGCCCAGCACCACATGGCCGAGGGTCATCAACAGCGCCCCGGCAATTACCGCCGTGCGGTTGCCGAGCAGGCGGTCGGCAAGCCAGCCGCCGAGAATAGGGGTAACGTAAACCAGAGATGCGTAAGCGCTGAACAGGCTGATGGCGTGGCTGTCGTCGAAGCCAAGCTGGTGGGTAAGGTAAAGGATGAGTAAGGCGCGCATGCCGTAAAAGCTGAAGTACTCCCAGATCTGGATCGCAACGATGTAGTAAATCGCGCGCGGCTGTGAGGGTGTTTTCATGTGTTCTCCTTGCAGCGTGAAAAAGGGAAGTGGCAAGCCACTTCCCTGGTGTGCGTCTATTACTTGTTATTCTCTTCTTTCAGCACTTTAACGGTGTAACGACCATCCGCCTGACGATAGGCGCCGTGGATATCGGTTTCGAAGCCTGGATAGTGGGCGCCGATTTCGCACAGCATCTGCAGGAACTCCAGCACCGGACGGCTCTCTTCGGTGATCATCTCACCCGGCATCACCAGCGGCACTCCCGGAGGATACGGCAGGATCATGTTGGCGTTGACGCGGCCGACCATCTCTTCGAGATACACTTCTTCCGTCTGACCGTGCAGCTCTTTCTGGAACGCGGCATACGGGGTCATCACCATCGATGGCAGCACTTCAAACGCGCGGAACATCAGATCCGGCAGGTTGTGATGCTCAATCAGTTTGTGAATGTTCTGCGCGAGGTCCTGAATACGCATGTTTTCATAGAATTCAGGATCTTCACGGTACAGCGACGGCAGCATGTTTTTCACCCGCAGGTTCAGGTCGAACGCGCGTTTGAAGTCGGTCAGCGCACGCAGCAGACTCAGCGCTTTAGTCTTATCGATACCGATACTGAACAGGAACAGCAGGTTGTACGGACCGGTTTTCTCTACCACGATGCCGTGTTCATCGAGATATTTCGCCACGATGCTTGCCGGAATACCGAAGTCATCCATGGTGCCGTCTTTCTTCATCCCCGGCGTCAGCAGCGTGACTTTGATCGGGTCGAGGTACATGTGTTCGTTATCGATGTTTTTGAAACCGTGCCATGCGCTGTCGGAACGCAGCGGCCAGCATTCAGGACCATCGATATGCTCCGGCTGCCAGACGTCGAAGAACCAGCCGTCAGACTCGCCTTTCAGACGTTTGATCTCTTTACGGAACTTAATGGAACGTTCAATAGAGCCGTCGATCAGACGCTTACCAGCGTTCCCCTTCATCATCGCCGCCGCGGTTTCGGTGGAGGCCACGATCCCGTAGTGTGGAGAGGTGGTGGTGTGCATCATGTAGGCTTCGTTGAAGGTCTCTTCGTTAACGTCGCCTTTCACGTGGATCATCGACGCCTGGGAGAACGCCGCCAGCAGTTTGTGCGTGGACTGGGTTTCGTAAATCACTTTCCCTTCGACGCGGCCGCCGCTCATCCCGCATTTGCCTTCATAGATCGGCGAGAAGTTGGTGTAAGGCACCCACGCGGAGTCAAAGTGGATGGATTTCACATCCAGGGTTTTCTTGATGAAGTCGGTGTTGTACAGCAGACCATCATAGGTTGAGTTGGTGATAACCGCGTGTACCGGCCAGGTCGCATTCGGCGTCTCTTTCACACGCTTGGCGATAGTCGCGTGCTGGAATTCGCTCTGCGGAATACCGCCGAGGATACCGTAGGCGTTACGGGTCGGACGGAAGTAGATCGGCGTAATGTCGCTCATCATCATCAGGTGAGTCAGCGATTTGTGGCAGTTACGGTCAATCAGCACGGTGCTGCCGGCCGGCGCGGAGTACATGCCGACGATTTTGTTAGCGGTAGAAGTACCGTTGGTCACCATGTAGCTGCGTTCTGCGTTAAACACGCGAGCGATATACTCTTCCGCTTCTTTGTGCGGGCCGCTGTGGTCCAGCAGGGAACCCAGTTCAGAAACCGAAATGGAGATATCGGATTTCATGGTGTTGGAGCCAAAGAAATCATAGAAGATGCTGCCTACCGGGCTTTTCTGGAACGCGGTACCACCCATGTGGCCTGGGGTACAGAAGGTATATTTACCTTCACGGACATATTTGAACAGCGCTTTGGTCAGCGGCGGCAGAATGGTGTCGATGTATTCGTCAGTGTTCTGTTTGATTTTGTTCGCGATATCTTCCGCAGCGCCCAGCGCATATTCGAAGAAGCGAACCTGCATGCGCAGATCGTTCAGGCTAACGTCCAGAGTGGAGTAGGTGTTAGCGAACGCATACAGCGGCATGTACTCGTTCATTTTGCTGATTTCTTCGCACAGTTCGAGATTGTATTTATCCCAGTCGAAGATCACGCCGCACAGACGAGAGTTGTTTTCAATAAGTTTTAATAAGTCGTCACGGTCGTTCGGGTAGACAATACGGAAGTCCAGGCGTTCGAGAGCACGATGCAGTTCACGGATGGGTTCTTCTTTGAAGTAAACCCCCATGTGATTCATGATTGCAATAACGTTCATAGTCAAATCTCCAGATGTAGAAAGCCCCTCCCGTCGCGTGATGACAGGTGATGGAAGGAGCCTCAGGAAAACGGGTTGCTGATTAGTGCGCGTTAGCGGTGGTGTTGTTATCCGATGCGTTGTTCTGGCGCTGGTGCATTTTGCGACCGTAGAACATCAGGATAATCAGGCTAACGATGAAGGTGCCGGCCAGTTCGAAGGAGCTTGCGCCCATCAGCGCGATGAAGCAGAACACGCAACCCAGTACCGAACAAATCAGGCTAACAAAGTTACGGATGTTGATGCCTTCGAAACGAATCAGGTCAACACAGGAGTAGAAGTAAGGCAGCATGGTCAGCAGTACCGCGATACCGGTCAGTTCGCCGAACAGGTCAGAGGCTTTACCACCGGCGGAGTTCATCAGGGTAATCAGTACCATCAGCGCGGTCATTTTCACTGCGGCCAGCAGCAGGCCTTTTTTCGGAATACCGTTGTTATCAACTTCGCCATACACTTTCGGGAAGTTACCGTCGTTGGCGGCACGTACACCGGCCTGGCCAACCAGCATCATCCACGAGCCCAGAGAAGTCAGGCAGGCAAAGGCGGTGAAAGCGGATACCATCGGTGCAGCCCAGCCGCCGAGGATGGTAGAGGCGCTAATTGCGAACGGCGCACCGGACGCGGCCATCTGAGAAGCAGGATACATACCGGCGATAACCTGAGTCGCGGCGATATAGACGATACCGGCCATCGCGGTGCCCAGCATGGTAGCCAGCGGCACGGTACGTTTCGGGTTTTTCACCATCCCGGTACTCACGGCGGCGGATTCTACGCCAACGAAGGCCCACAGGCAGAGCAGGATACTTTTAATAACCGCGTGGCTATCGGTGGTGCTGGAGGTATTCCAGTTCGCCTGATAGGTAGCGACATCAAACCAGTGCCAGCCGACGACCGCGGTCATGACTACCGGAATAAGCACCAGTACCAGACCAATGGTGGTCAGACGGCTGACCCAGGTCCCGCCCAGCATATTAACGAAAGTAAAGATCCACACGATGGCAATACAGGCAATACCTGCTGGCACCGGGTTATTTAAAATTGGGAAGAACGTAGAGAGATAAGAAACTGCGGTAATCCCGATGGCCAGGTTACCAATCCAGTTTGCATGATAATAAAGGACACCGGTCTGGAAACCGAATGCCGGAGATATTTCGCCAGCGTAGGCAATAGGACCGCCCTGCTGCGGGTTTTTAGTGGCCAGTCGGGCATAAACATAAGCCAGAGACATCGCACCAATAATTGAAATTACCCAGCCCCAAATGGCAATACCACCGATGCTGGCCAGGTTTGCAGGTAATAATGCAATCCCGCTCCCCATCATATTACCGGCGACGACACCGGTACAGGCAAATAGCCCGATCTTCTTGGCAGAACTCATGGTTGTTTTTCTCCTAAGTTTATTTGGGAGGTACAGATCATGATACAGAACCATTAATTGACCCGACCAACTGCCAATAAGATTACTGATTTGTACGAGATAAGTCCTAAAGATAAAGTGATATAAAAACAAACATCAGACAAATGATATTTTGACCTTTTTCGCTTAACATATAAACATGACAACAGGGTGTCAGAAAAAGATAAACATCGTTGTATTACAGCAAGTTATAAGAAGCAGAGCGTGTTACCTGACTGTTATTTAAAGCCTCCTGAATGCTAAATAAAAATAACAACAAGAGGCTTCATGAGAAACATAAATTTAACCTCACCATGCCCAAAACCTTGCACATGATGAGGGTTTACTTATTCTGAAGAGAGAAAGTTGTCGAGATATGGAACTACTCGGTTAACCGACGTCTGGAAAACCCCATTTTCAATCCAGTACAGGGTATCTTCGCCAGGACGTAAATTAAACGCCGTGATGTAAGAATCGGCAGCCAGACGGTTCTCACCTTTCATCTCATAGACTTTGCCTAACAGCACATAATTTAGCCATGACATCTCTAAATCAATCGCACTATTAATTGCGGTATTTGCTTCGTCGACTTTGCCCTTCCCCAATGAATCCACCGCTTTTATTTGATAATAAATCGCCATGTCTTTTATACCCGGCATCGCCCCTACCCGCTCGACTTCACTGTAGAGGGCGGCCAGCTGTTTATCGTCCAGCGGCTGTTGCGAATGGCGCAATACATCCACCAGCGTTTTTTCGGCATAGGCGTAAATAAAATCCGGCGCCCGCTTAATCACATCATCCAGCAGGCTACTGGCCTTACTTAATGAATCGACGTCGCCCTTCATTAACAGCTGATGCGACTGGTAGAAATAGGTTAACGCCACGCTTTGCGAGGGCTGATATTGCCTGAGCATCGCCTGCATTCGCGCCGGCCACGGCTGCGCCAGGGCATCCGACAGGCTGTTCATCAGATCGTTCTGGATGGTCAGCTGGTTATCGTTGGTCACAAAGTAGCGCTTATCCAGCATCGTCGAGCTGTCGGCGTTGTCCACCAGCTGGACCGACATAAAGCACTGCTGCGCCCGATAATGGCGCTGATTAACGAACTCAATGGTCAGCGTTTTGCCGGAACTGCTTGGTTCATTGATGTTGTAGTCCGTTTTATCATGCACCATAAAGGTGGAGAAGGTGTTCAGCGAGGTGGTGATCAGGCTGGCCAGTCCTACGGCGTAGGAGTGCTGCGACGACCAGTTAGCGCAGGAGTTGCCATTCACCAGGTGGATATCGATATCGCGCGGATTGAGCAGCAGACGCGCCTTGTTGACCGGCGGCCGCGATTCCATGCTTGACAGCGCCACCAGCGCCACGCAGGTGCCCAGCGCCAACAGGAACAGCCCCCACACCAGGGCGGTAGTGAGGCGCTTGCGGCCTGACGGCGCGCTGGCCACGGTAGGAGCCGGTGGCGGCGCGGCGGCATCAGGGAGAGGGACAGAGACGTCGGATGGCGCACCGGCGGCCGGCGGCGCAGGAACGGCGGTCGACGGCGAAGGCGTCAGCGCCTCCATCGACGGGGCTAGCTCCTCCCCCTCTTCGGTGCACCAGATCACCGGCACCGTGAGCTTATACCCCCGTTTGGGTACCGTCGCGATGTACTCAAGGCTAACGTCGTCGCCGTCTTTGAGCGACTTGCGCAGTTCAGAAATACTCTGCGTGACGACGTGGCTGGTCACAACGTTCCGGGTCCAGACGTTTTCGATAAGCTCGTCCCGGCTAAGCACTTCCCCCGGATGGCGGGCAAAAAAGACCAGAAGATCGATTAAACGCGGTTCAAGGGTAAGCTGGCGCCCCTTCCTGCTGATTTGGTTTACAGAGGGGGTTACCAGCCATTCACCGACGCGAACAACAGGTTGTAGCATACAAGAAAGCCCCAGACAAAAAGGGAAAGGCGCGATGATAACACATTTGTCCTACCTATTTTTGCCAGGGGTCACTCCCTCAGGCATTAGGTCAGAATTGGCTCTTTATTAACAATAAAAAGCAATAATTCATTAACATCGTGATCATGAAATCTATATATAGCGATAAAAACGCATTTCCGCTGCCGCTATTGCCTAAGGCAATTCCGATAGCAGAAAAAAATAAGCCCGGAGGCTTAACGCGCTCCAGGCTCAGTGCGTTGCGCGCCGATACGGCACGCTTTAAAAAAGGTTATTTATACACTTCCGCTGTGGCTTCAAAGTTAGGGCCATGCTCACGCGCAGCGGTGATCACGTAGTACTTTCCGCCTTTCTCATCGGCCAGCTTGGAGAGCTGATCGTGCAGATCGGAAGGCGAAGAGAATTCGCCACCGGACGGCCCCACCGAGATCGGCCCGACTTTGGTCAGTTTGAAGTGTTTCACTTCTTCTTTGGTAATCAACTGCGCGGCGGAGGCGCCAAATGCAACGGCGGAAAGGGCTAACGCGACTATCACTTTTTTCATCCTGCAATCTCCTTGGAATTAGCCTTCAGTCAGGCCCTTTCAGTATAGACGGCGATTTACTAAGCGTGCTACCGATGCGCTTATTTTTTGGCCGAGGCTTTCAGTAACGCGGCGGTACTCCTTCCGGGCGGGTCTTAAAGCGCCGGTGCAGCCACATGTATTGCTCGGGTGCCATCAGGATGCACTGTTCGATAATCTGATTCATCCAGGCCGCCGTAACCTCGGCGCTCGCCAGCGGCGGCGTGCGCTCCGGCGTCAGGGAAATCAATTCATACCCCATGCCGTTGGGCTTGCGCCGCGGAACAAACGGCACAATCGTCGCCCCGGACATTTTCGCCAGCATCCAGGTACCGGTGGTGGTCGCCGCCTGTTCGACGGCAAACAGCGGGGCGAAGACGCTGCTGGCCGGACCGTAGTCATGATCCGGCGCGTACCAGAGAATTTCCCCCTCTTTTAGCGCCCTGACCATCCCTTTCAGATTTTTTCGATCCAACATGGTCTTGTTAGAGCGCAAGCGTCCCCAGGTTTGCAGCCAGTCAATCAGCGGGTTATCGTTAGGACGGTAGACGCCAATGCCTGGGGTAAACATGCCGTACATTCGCGCACCCATTTCGAGGGTCAGAAAATGGATACCGATCAGTAAAATGCCCTGTTTTTCTTCCAGAAGCTCCACCACCTCGTTAACGCCGCTGGTTTCGGTCCAGCGCGCTACCCGGTGCGTCGGCCAGAACCAGGCCATGCCGGTCTCCATCAGCCCCATGCCCAGCGATTCAAAGTTTTTCACCAGCAGCGCCTCGCGGTCGGCGGCGCTCATCTCGGGAAAGCAGAGTTCGAGATTACGTCTGGCAATCCGCGCGCGGCTTTTCATCACCCGCATTGCCAGCCGCCCAAGCGCCGTTCCCAGACGGTAGATCACCGGATACGGTAATTGCACCAGCAGCCACAAAAAGCCAATTCCCAGCCACAACAGCCAGTAACGCGGGTGCAACAGCGCGCGGGAAAATTTGGGTAAATTTGACATAGTAATCCTGTTAATTCACTCAATAATAGCTGAGCAAAAACCGCGAAATAAAGTAGCGGATCCTGCACGTAGTATTTTTCCAATTCGTGCGGTAATACTCAATCACAAAGCGCGTTATTATAAGCCGATTCCAGGATAAATTCAGCCCTTACGCTGGGGACTACTCTATTATTAGACGCAACGCGTAAAATTTCCTGTTTAATGCATAAATAAATAAACCTAACCTCTACGGCTCGGCCGATTGTCGATAAAATAGCCAGTACATTTGCCTCAGCCTCTCGACCAATACCTCTTTTACTCACGCTTTATTATGGCGATAGCGAACGCAAACAGTCCGTTTCGCCCGGTTTGACACGGCCAGCATGCGGTTATTTGTGACTGGGGCAAAGGTTAAGCATCGACATTGCGGATCCTTTTCCCAGATATGCTACGTTTACAGCGCTCATTCGACGCAAGTGCCTTTGCCGACGTCGCCGCTTTCAGAAGCCATAGTGAGAAGGAACTATGACAATGAATTATCAATTAGTGAAGCAAGTCAGAGAAAATAACCCATTAAGAAAAAGCTTCATTGACCTTGCCGTTAAGACTTTTGACCTGTCTTTTGAAGAGTGGTATCAGCAAGGTTACTGGACCGACGCCTATATCCCCTATGCTTTTGTCGAACGCAATAAAGTTATCGCTAACGCTTCGGCCAACATCATCGACCTGCGCTGGCAGGGCGAGCCCCGGCGTTATATTCAGATTGGCACAGTGATGACCGAACCGGACCACCGTAATAAGGGATTAGCCGGCCAGCTTATCCATCACATCCTGCAGGACTGGCAGCAGGAGGCGGACGCCTTCTTTTTATTCGCCAATCCCACCACGGTGGATTTTTACCCCAAATTTGGCTTCACCCGCAGCGAAGAGTATCAATATATTATGCCGGTCTCCCCGCGAGCCGGTGATTTTCGTAAACTGGATATGGACAGCCCTGACGATGTCGCCCTGCTCCGCCATTACTATGAAAAATCCAACCCGTTCTCACCGCTGCGGGTGGAGCATAACTTTGGCCTGCTGATGTTTTACTGCTCAGCCTTTATGAAGCATTTTGTCTATTACTCGGCAAAAAATGAGGCGGTGGTCATCGCCATGCAAAACGGTCCGGTGCTGATCTGCTTTGATCTGTTCTGCGACGTGGGTAAGAGCCTGTCGACGCTGGTCAACGAACTGGCCGATGACCACGTTTACCAGGCCATCCTCGGTTTTACCCCCAGTGAAGACCGGCTCGGCGAGTATGAGAAGATAGAGGGAGAAGATATCCTCTTCGTCTATGACCAGAAGGAAAACCTGTTTAAAGACAGGAAGTTGATGTTTCCTTTACTGGCGCATGCCTGACGGCGCCGCGCCGCCAGGCAGATCAGTTATAAGTCACCACGAAGGTCGCGCTGGCGTTCGCTTCGCCCGCAGTCACTGCGGGCCCGTTGACCGCTCGCCGCGTCGGGAGACGTAATCCCGATAGCCCTCGCCAACGTAAATCTGCCGTGGCCGGTAGATGGTCAGCGGCGCCTGGTGCATCTCGTTCCAGTGCGCCACCCACCCGACCGTCCGACCGACCGCGGTGACCACCGCAAACATCGACGAAGGCAGATTCATCGCTTTAAGGATCACCGCGGTATAGAAATCCACGCTTGGCGACAGGCCATTGTCCACAAAATAGGGGTCGGTCAGCGCCACGTCCTCAAGGGCCATCGCCACCTGCAGCAGGCGGTCAGACATGCCTACCTCCGCCAGCACCCGATGGCTGGTTTCACGCAGGATATCGGCGCGCGGGTCACGGTGACGGTAGCGCGAGTTGCCAAAACCCAGCCGGCGAAATGCCTGCGGATCGCGCTTCGCCTGGCGCAGAAACGCCGGAACCTGATCGACGCTTTCAATCTCCTCCAGCATTCGCATGCTCGATTCATTTGCTCCGCCATGCATCGGCCCCCACAGCGACGCCAGCCCGGCGGCGACGCAGGCGAATAAGTTCGCCCCGGAGGAGCCCGCCGCGCGCACCGTAGTGGTCGAGGCGCACTGCCCGTGATCGGCATGCAGCACCAGGATCTGGTTCATCGCCTGCTCGATGACCGGATTCAGAACATATTTCTCCGCCGGGATAGCAAACAGCATCTGCAGGAAATTTCCGGCATAGGAGAGATCGTTGCGCGGATACGCGGCGGGTTGTTCAATGGTGTACTTGTAGCTCATGGCGGCGATAGTGGGCATTTTCGACAGCAGCCGGGTGGCGGCCAGCGCCCGGTGCTGCGGATTTTCCACATCCAGTACATCATGATAGAACGCCGCCAGCGCCCCCACCAGGGCGCACATCAGCGCCATCGGGTGCGAATCGCGACGAAAGCCGCTGCACATGCGGGCTATCTGCTCGTGGACCAGAGTATGGCGGGTGATGGTCTCGCGAAAGGTTTGATAGCTGGCCTCATCCGGCGCGTCACCGTTCAGCATGATGTAGGCCACTTCGAGAAAATCGCACTGGCGAGCCAGCTGATCCACCGGATAGCCGCGGTGCAATAGCACGCTGTTTTCCGTATCGATCCACGAGATCGCCGACTGGCATCCGGCGGTATTGGCGAAGCCGGGGTCATAGCTGCAGAATCCGGACTGATTTAGCCCGCGCATGTCGACTCCCACCGGCCCCCGCGTTCCCGGCACCTGCGGCAGGGCGATGGGCGGTTGTTGCCCGGCAAAAGAAAGCGTTAACGGTGTAGTGCTCATCCTGTTAGTCCCCCAGCAAGCTTATCAGCGACCTGAAGTCATTCTTCAGGCGGAAAGACCAACATAACCAATGTGATGCCGCTTATTCATTGATGTCATCACTATAACCCTGACAAAGAGGATATTTTGCTGGCCTTCACGGGGAAACAGGCCGTCTTTCCCCAGCCCACCGCCGGATAGCGGCACAAATCGCCAAGGATAAAGGCGATCATCGCTGTCAAAATTTACGTTGAGTAAAGAAAGGATGAAGAGGAGCTACCATGAATTTTGTGCTGTCGATGACCCTTATCTGCATCGCCATCGCCTGGCTGATGATGAGCCTCCTGCCGGTGTAGATGCACCGCTAACCGCCACGCCAGTGGTCTGGATAACCCCTCCTTCAATTGATTTCCGCCGTGGTCTTCGCCTCTGAGGTTTCATAAGAGCCATATAAGAAGTACTGGTTGCATATCAGGCTGTTGCGTTTTCCCGCCGAGGGGTAGGCTAAAGGCCCACTGTTAAGGAGGTGATATGTCTGGACTGATCAATCCACATGCGGCCCCGGAAGAAGCAGCCTATGCGCTGCTGATTGAGCTCGTTCGCGCCCAGCGCGTGCCGCAATATGAAGGCGAAATTTCCGGCCTGCTGGCGATGTACGACGAAGCCGTTAAACACTTTAAAGAGAAAGAGACCGAGCGTTAGGCGTGGACATCGTGGTGCGAGAAAAGCGTGACGCCTGCGGAAGCCGCGCAGGCGTTGGCTGGATAGCGGCTTGGGTCATCAGCTGCCGCGGTAGGTAGAGTATCCGTACTGACTGAGCAGCAGCGGGATATGCAGTTTTTGATTTTGCTTTGTGACATTGAAAATAACCGGAATCACCGGGAAGAACGTATTCATATTTTGGCTTTTAAAATAGTCACCGGTTTTAAACGTCACTTTATACACCCCCGGCTCCATATTCTCCGCCTGCGGATAGAGCGATTTAATCCGCCCATCGGCATCCGTTTTACCGGTGGCGATATGCTGCCAGCTCTCCCCCTGCTGTTTATCCAGCTCAATCTGCACCCCCGGTGAAGGGAGCCCGGTTTGCTGATTAAGAATGTGTACGCTGAGCGTCCCCTCTGGCGCCGCCAGCGCGCTGAAGCTGAGCAGAGAAATTACGGAGGCGATAACTAATTTCATAATCGTGACCTTATTGGGCAAGTGAAAGTGCCCTAACTATAGTCAGCGCGGCGGGGAAAAAAATTAAACTTTTTGTTATCAGTTTGAGTTGATGGGTACTGTCTCCACACACAACACGCTGAACCGGTTTCCTCGTAAGAAGAGGAAGTGTCTTATGAGTAGGTAGCCCCGTGCTCTTAGTAACAGGATACGGTGACACTAAGTCTATCAGGCAGGGGAAATAGATTTGCTGGGTTCAAATATCACAAGGTAAAAAGATATACGCCGTGGCCTCTGCCGCCTCTACCAGAACAGTGCTTACTGCAAATGGGCTGCAGTATTCGAAATAATCATTTAATATTATTTAAACAACTATTCCAGTGTAAGTAATCACCTGGTTCAGATATTGATCGTTATCATTGATTCTCTTGTCGCCACGCCTTAACCATCTCCTTTGTTACCTCTTTCTTGTAGCAAATAGGTGAGTACCCACCAGCTTTGCTCCAGGCACTGCGGCCACCGCACGAGCTGCCGTTCCGGGCGGTATTGAAGGGACAGGCACAAGTACCGGGGTAGGATGCGACAGAGTCATCAATAATCCTTTGACTGACCTGATCATCGCTTAAGGAATTCGATTTGGCGATGGAAATATCTGATGCAAAGACGCACACAACAGCGAATACGGAGATGGCGACGAATTTGATGTTCATTCGGATCTTTCCAGGCAGTGGATGAACATCGAGGGTATGCTTTCAAATAGTGTTCAATATTGATCTATAACAACTGTACTTCACGCCAGCTTAAAATGCGATATTTAACCCAGTCAGACAGAACCTAAAGCTATAATGACTATTAGCCTGTTACCGGCAACATATTTTCACATTCCTGCAGAGCGCTTATTCTGCACTCAGCTATAACCAGCATTAACCATTCTGTTCGATATTACAGAGCAGTAATGCTGTACTCTGACTGGCCATCGTCCGACAGATACTACAAGACATTAGAATCATCGAAATGGTCCGTCGATATGCTCACCTGGCACCTAACCATTTAACTGAGCACGCACGTCAAATTGACTCAATTTTTGCAAATTTTTGCAGAAGATGTCCCAAATATGTCCCACAAGGAAAAATCAGCGACTGGAGGAAGTTGATAAGTGATTGATTATTAAATGGCACGCCCTACAGGATTCGAACCTGTGACCTACGGCTTAGAAGAAAGTAGAGCGTTAAATAACACACTGTAATCACACATGTTTTCCGCGTTCGCATCCGGTTTTGTGTCGTTTCGTGTCGTTTGAATACATCCCTGTCTTTATCGTGCATTCCTGTCACGCCACATCTACGACACAGAAACCACGAACTCTTCCACTCATTGACAGCAACTAAATAACCGCATTGTCCTGGCGCACATCGCAGATAGTAAACGTCACGATGCCGATGACAGTAACATTGTCCAGGGCTTCACCCTCGATCGCTTCACCATCTTCGGTAATCAGCGACTTTCCTCTCAATGTGGCAAGTTCCGTCCCGCCGCCGTGCTGGATCAGAACCTGACTTCCCTGCTTTGGCTTCAGGGAGATATCCAGCACAACGTAACCGCAGAAATCCTAGAGCGGAACACCTACAGCCTTAGCCCACGCCATCCACTGAGTGGCGGCTTTTGTAATTTCATCATCTGTCAACGCAACAGTGTGTAAAGCAGAAAATCGGTGAATCCCTGCGTTTGTCAGGTCAATTTGGTAACTACCACCTATGCGTAACTTGGCCCCCAAATCGGCAGGGTCGCTCATTCCTGAGGTTTTCTCCGCTGAAAGAGCTTTATTTATGATTTTAAAATCAATTTTTTGGCCGGATTTGAATCTGGCACATACCAGATAATTCGTATTAGCGAGCAATCCGCTTAATGCGACCGACTGCTGGGTAGATGTACTGCCGTTAATAGTATTAACAGCAAAGTTAAGCGTCATATTTGTAGAGCCAGCCTGGGTTCTTAAAGTCACCCCTTGCGTAGTTCCTGAGCCAGACTGCCGAGCACCATTAAAGTTGCTCAACAAGAGAATCTGCGAGAGAGTTGGGCAATTAAATATAGTGAAAAATGTAAAATCGAGAGGCTGTAAAATTCCGGTGTCCAGCAACGTCCCCGCCGGCGTAAATTCGACCCCATTAACTTGAACAACAGGAGAGCCAAGGACCGTTGCCGCTGCGCCTCCCGGGGCCAGGTTTCGACCGGTTTTATCAGCGGTACCGCCAAAAAAGTTTAAATACTGCAACCCTCTCCTGACTAGCGGATCAAAACCTAACCCACTATCTCCTACAAAGTCATTAGTAATGATTCGAGTTCCCATTTATCTGTCCTTTAAAGTGAAGTGGCCTGTCTATAAAAAGCTACGCATGGATTGTTTAGTGGATATGGTTTATTTACAAGGGCGGTGATATTTGCAGAGGATCGCTCTCCAAGGTCAGGGCGATATTCGTAATTTGATAAAGATATTGTTCCATCGCTATCAAACAAATTTCCGCAACCTCCAGATGCAGTTTCGCTGCCGTACCAGACAAATACACTACCTGATGTCTCCCTGGATAATTCTAAATCAACCACTGTCGCCGCGACAATTTTTACAGATGATATCGGAACATCACCAAGATCATCTGTGACCCTAAATCCTCTGGCAGAGTAATCCTGGGCTACCGTGCCAATCGCGTAAGAAGACATAAACTTAAGTGGCGGAGACCATACTAAAAAATCTATTCTGATGAGGGTCCCTTTTATTGTAATGTTCCTGGGCTGCAATGGCTTCCATTGCTGAGACCGATCCTGAACTCTGTGCAAAACCTTTCCAAACTGAGAGGCCAGCCAGCGATATCCATTTGCGTCAGGATGGCCGCCTTTTCCTGTAACCATATAATTTGGTGAGGCCATCATAACATTCTGGTCAGCAGCACATATGTCAAGCTGAGCTTCTCCAATAGACATTTTGGTTACATCGCGAGTATAACTTCCTCCAGTCTGATACAGTAAAGTTAGCGGCACGGACTCCTGTCCAGTGATTGCGATTGTATCGCTGATGAAATCATCAATTAATCCACGTAGTTTGTTTCTGTAGGCCACTCTATCGGTGGTTCCGCCTTTCGTACTGTCGTAATTGTACTCGTTCCCTAGATACAATAACCCAACCACGCCGCAGGTTTTTCCGGCTGCATCAGCTATGCCCTTAACCTGCGTCACCGCTGAAATAATCCTGTTATAAAATCCGGTTGATGCACCTTTTTCAAGGTTTTCGATAATTTGACCGCCAACACCACAGTTTAATGCAACATACTGACGAGAATCTGATGAAATCACATTTTGCTGGAACTGCATTGTTCTCCACATTTGCAAAGAGGCAATATCAACTGATTCGCCATAATTATTAGACCATGGACTGGCTGCAATAACTTCAGCATCAGTCATGATATGACCATCATCATCACTTTGATTTACAGCAACCAAATTGTTAAGCGCTGCGCTGCCAACTGGGTTAAATGTAGACCCACTATGCACATTAAGGGGCCTGACTGACATCCCCAGCATCTTTAAATTAAGAGAGTCTTTTATTTCTCTGGTAAGGCATGGAACCCCTTGCGTTCCGTTACTATATGACTGGCCATAAGTAACAATTATATTTATATCAAAAACAGGTCTCTGAAAAGAGTAATTTATTTCTGCCCGCATGGCGTCTGCAGCAGCGATATTGTCAGAATTACGTTTAGCTATATCTGCACTATCGCTGTCAGAAATTGATTGCTGCTCTCCATCCACACTTAATAAGATGAAACCAACGCTATCCCGAAATAATACCCCCGTCACATCATCAGTTGCCTCAGCATGCAATGCTTTTGTAACCAATTGCTCTTGTTCAACTATTGGCTGTGTATCGTCCACATCGCTAAGAAGAGGAACTCCTATTTGCTGAATTATAAATCCGACACTATCTCTAAAAATGAACCCTTCAAGAGTATCGTCGTATTCAGCATGTATCGCTCTGTTTTGAAGTAGATCCCTCCCTAGTGCAGCAAGCCTAAAGCCGACGTCGTCATTTACAGTCATGATGGGGGAGCCATCATCTGTGATGATCATCGAGTTGATGTAGTTCTGTGAGGGCATTTTTCGCCCGGTAGGCTGCAGCGTCCCGGCGTTGTTAATAACCTCAACCGCAAGAGCACTGTCATCAGAGCTGCGGTAATACGCAGTTGATCCTACCGGTATGTTGCCAGCGTCTGCATCAGCCTGCGCCGCAGCCAGCGTCGGAAACTCGCGGATTGTCCCTGTTATGGCCGCTGTACCCGGCTGCTTCGCCTGCAATACGGCCACGCCTGCTTTGTTTTGATACTGCCATGCAGCGGAAAGCGCATCTGGGCCCTGGGCTACCCAGAACGACTGGCCATCAGTAGTTGCTGCCAGCCCTGCAATGGTGCCATCAGGATCGCTGGCAGTCTTATAGAACGTGAACTTATTCTGTGCATATTCAGAGGCATTAGATGCTGCTGTTACAGCCTCATCTCTTGCAACTCCCGCCTCTGTTGCATATTGCAGTGAATTTTCTTCTGATGTAGCCGCGCTCTGCTTGGATAAAAGAGCTGATCCAGCTGCATCCTGGGCTTGCTGGGCGGCAGCACTAGTATCCTGATATCCTTGCTCAGCCTCCAGCATGTATTGTTTGGCTTCTGCGGCACTAACGGCGGCATCTGCTGCTAATTGAGCAGTTTTTTGCGTTTCGGTGATTGTCATTTTTTATTCTCATGAATATTCATAAATTATCACGATGCCTTCTTTCCCCCTGGCGCCATTCACTGCCGGAGAGGATGGTCCTTGTGAAGAACCAGATGCGCCTGAACCATATGCCTGCCCATCAATAGCCGGGTCTCCAAATGATGGCACCCATCCCCCGCCTCCAAAAACGCTACTTGCCCCGGGTGATCCGAGGAATGACTGGGTTGCGTTAGCGTATGCAGGTGTAGATGGGGCTCCTGGAGAGCCTATGATATTGGCACCGGAAGGAGCGCTTGATGCGACATTACCCTGAGGTAGAAAAGGTGGATTTGCTGGTCCGGCAGACGGCCCTCTTGTTCCGCCAGGCGCAACCATTAGCGATCCAAATGAGCTTGAACCACCAACAGAGCCAACCGGAGATGCTGCGGTGCCTCCCTGCCCGCCAGCGCCAACAACGATGCTAATGCTGGTGAAATTTATTGAAAATCTACCCTTAGCATATGAACCGGCCCCACCACCTGAAACTATTGACACCTGCCCCGCTCCAGTGGCTGGGGCAGCATCGCTCCCACCACCACCGCCAACCATTTCAACAACAACCGACTTAGCACCAGGGGTTGGCGTATAAGTGCCGGATGATAAAAATGTCTGCACGTTCAGGAGTCGTCCTGATGAATAATTAATCCATCCAATACCGCCAGCATCAGGATTTGTCGTGTTATTTTCGATAGTGCTTTGCCAGAATCCATCCCTGGCTGAATTGATAAGAATCGCGCCTTTTGGGTATCCACCGATAGCTGCCGAAAATGCAGAGTCGAATGTATAGAAACCTCCTGCTTGCTCCCATTGAAGGCGAGTATAGGCATCATTAAAAATCCCATTAAAATCCTGCCCTTTTGGCGGCTTACCGCCAGCAGATAGAGCGATGCGGGTAAGCGGAGGAAATCCTGAGTCCATCGCGGCAAGGCCATCAGCCAACGTTTCAGGGGTGGAATTTACCGGGATCGTGTTTTTGTCACCACTCGCAGAAAAAACAACCGTCAGACGTGACGGCATGGCTGAATTGTTCAATTCAGACCTCCTGAACGATGTTTACTTTTACCCCAGGCGGGGAAGGAAGTGCTCCGGAGCTTTGCACTATGGCCAGCTCCGAATCGGAAAGCTGGAACTCGAATACGTAGCTCATGACATGGTTGCCATCGTTGCGCACGTAAGCCCGCCCGCTGGCGCCGAACATGTACATCAGCATGCGATTCATGACCGGAACGGTGCAGTCGCTGATGTTCGCCATCGCTTTGCACATGATCAGCTTGCGGTATGCATCATTGGTCAGGACCACAGTGTTCGTGTCCTGCACGCCGGTATAGAAAGGAGCCTGGTTAAAGGGTTGCGGGTCGGTGAGTTCTGCTGGGGTGCTTGTCGCTTCGCCAAACCCCAGAAACTGCTGGGATGGCGTCACAGTCAGCAAACGCTCTACATCAACGATTTTACCCCAGCACATCAGCCCGTAATCTCCACAGGTCTCGATGTTGAATACGAGGTCATAGAACGTGTCTATCCAGTCCTCTGGCGCTACGGAAGCGTTAAAGGTATCAATCAGTGACCGCAGGCTGGTTGAGTTCACGTACTGCGCGTAGATCGTCCAGTCGACATTATTCACTTACCGCCTCCGTTATGATGTTTGTCGCATCGAGAGTCGGTTCCTGATCTATCCCCATAGTCAGCGCACTAGACCAGGTGGTTCCGTCCAGAGAGATCTGGACAGAAAGAACGTTCATGTTCTGTGCATCGAGCGCCTGGATAGGGCCTATATACCGACTGCCATAAATTCGCGCGCCGGCACGCGCCCGGGTACCGCCATCTGCTCCGGTGAAGGCATTCAGGACGACCGTTCTGATCTGCGCGTTGATATCTGATGGAAGGCCATCATTCGCTTCGTATTCCACCTTGATATGAACGCTCACCGCATCCAGCGTTTTCCACCTGTAGGTGTACTCCGGATAAGGGGCGTCATAATTTTCGGTATCCTGCACGGTCCCGGTGGTGTCACCGTTCATAACGGTGCCCGGGGGAAGTTTTTTATTGATGGCCGCTGCAATGTCTGCCACTGCCCCGCCATAAACCCCGATATAAATCGAGCTGGCCAGCAGCGTGTAATTCGTGGAACCTTTGTCGACGGAAGTGGGCTCTTTGTTGTCGATCACATAAACATCAAGCACCCCGTCGACTTCCAGGACAGCAGCCCGCACAGCCGCTGCTGTGTTAAAGGCGTTACGTGCCACTGACTGGCGACGGCGATACTCAAATGCAGATCGCCCTTCAACATTCGAGCCCGGCACACCCGCGGTCTCGTTGGTGATACTCGACCAGCCACTTACCGCGACATAGATGTTTGTCAGGGTGCCGATGGGACAAGCTATCGGCCCGGTAGTCAGGTTCTGGAACTCGATCTTTACCGTCCCGTCGGCGCCTATCGTTCCTGCTGCCAGGGACACGTACATATAACCGTTATCGTCGGTTGCATAGGACTGTGCCGGGATCACCGTCCCCGGTACGCCGGAGCATGTGGCTGTTACAACCGTACCCGCAGCAGCAATGCGATCGAGGAAGTAAATCCTACCGATGCCATCCTGAAATCTGCCGGAGGAAAAGTCCGGGTTCATGTTGTTGACGATAGCCAGAAGCTGATCATTCTTGTCTGCGATGATTGCAGTATCAGTGACCGCCAGTTGCCCCTGCGGCGTCTTGAGGTTCGTGCTCATCGCCGTCCCGAATGCAGAACCAATATCTGCTATACGCCCGGCAAGAATGTCTCCCTCATCTGGAACATCAAGGCCAGTGGTGGAAAAGGTCACGGCCGGTACCGCCGTAGAGATTGTCGTCATTTTTTCCTCACAGGGTGACGCTGGAATCCAGGCCGTTGGTATCCACGATCGCAATAACGCCGGTAGTGCGGCGCGTATCGCGGTTGTTAATCAGCGTCGGCTCAGCGCGCGCGATATAGCTCATCCGCAACGCTTCAACCTGAAGCGCGGCCGCCATGGCGCCGGTGCTGGCCTTAACGTTCAGCAGCTCTTTGTAATTAACGCCGGTGTCTTTTTCGTAAATGCACTCACCGCGTATAGCCAGGCATGCCGTCGCTACGTCCTGAGCGCAGGCGTAGGGATTTTCGACCGTGGCGATATTACCCAGCTCATCAAGGACAAGATCCCATGTGTCGGGATCGAGTTTGAGAGATATTGTTTTCATGGATTTCGCCCATAAAAAAACCCCGCCGAAGCGAGGTTTGGTTTTCGAAGCACCAATTAGTGCTTCGATTTATTATCAAATAGTTAAGCCACATCAGCACCATGAATAAGGTGGCGAAGCGCCTGAACCCCTTCGGCGTTGTAACGGAACGCCTCAACCTGCTTATCCGAGTGTCTCGACTTATCCAGAAAGAACTTGCCGTACTGCTCAGTTTTCAGGTTGTGTTTATTGGCCACGCGACCGATCTTGTTCGCAGTGCAACCGAGCTGCGCTGCCACTTCACCCGCCGTAGAGTAATGCTCTTCAATCGCCGGCAGTGGCACAATTTCGTGACTGAGAAGTGGATTAACAAGAGTGGCTACGATCACCTGGTTAGCCGATTCACCAAGCCGCGGGAACATTGACATCAACTCGCGGGCCGATGCGATGTTTTTCTCCAGAGCCTGAGCTTTCAGTTGCTCAGCTTTGGCAAGCCGATATTCAGTAAGCCCTGAGGTGCTCTTGGTCGGCACCTGGATAGCCTGCATGTCTTCCAGCTTATCAACCAAAGAACGGCGAACGGCTTTTGACTCGCGCGCGGCCACGCGAAGGGCCTGCTTGATCGTCATGTCAATTACCTCAACAGGACGGCCGCCATTAGTGCCGGAGGGTTTTACACTTTTTGTGTAAAACTCCCCATCAAGTTCGTCGACTACTTTTTCAATGAACTTATTGTTGCGTACCTCTGGCTCCCCGCACTGCTTGCGAGCCTGATTAACCATCATCAGCAAAGTCTGGCTGTCAATGGTTTTATCGGTGACAACACTGCTTTTTGGTGCTAAATTTAATGAAGTCATTGGTTGGACCCTTATGACAGATTTATGGATAGCCGGCAGCTGCGAACTGTCGGCTTTTCTATTTATGCATCATTGCAACATCTCCTGACGCAGGTGCGGTAATACCCTGCTCCAGTTATCATCCTTCCATGGGTGAAATTCGATATGCGCTGTCTCGCGCTTAATGATCGCTCTGGCCTTGTTAATTGTCCGCGGTAGTTCTTGGCCGATCGTGTGAAAGTGCCCGGCCTGCCGATGCTCGGCTACCTTCAGCAATGGAGTAACGCTCTCACAGGCTGTCAGCATGATGTCACTCGCTCGCCATAACCATGCCAGAGAGCAAAGCTCATCATCACTGAACTGCTTCGCAATCGGCGAATGTTCCACTTCCCGATCCAGAATATCCAACACCCAGCGGCGGAACTCTTTGGCTTTGTCTGTAGTGGCAAACATCGCGATCAGGTGGCAACCACGAAGAGAGAACACACGGACCGACTTTTCACGTAAGTTATTGTTTATTCCGTTGGTCATCATTTTGATGACCATTGACATGCTGCTCGTGAACTCGTCGGAATTACGTGAGTAAATGGTCGAAACGCTTTTGCTTGAAGCATATCCCAGTGCCTTAGCGACATCTGCAGATGTCAGCCAAATACCATCCGCAACAGGCGCTGGTACCAATGTGACATTGTGGAAACTTAGCTCTTTGTTCTGTACACTGCTCATGTCGATATTTCCTTCGCGGTTATTTTCGATAGAAGCCCCAAAGGTTGCCGCCAATGGGGCTTCGCTGTTTTTACTGACCATTCATGCGCTCCTCACGCAGGCTTTTTGCCAAACGCTGCACAATTGCAGAGTTAATCGAAATCCCATCCATTTCAGCTAAGCGCCGGATATCCTCCTTCATTCGCTCTGGCAGGCGAAGCTGGAAACTGTCGTTCTTGCGGCCGGTATAGAGTACGTCTTGCATCTACTATCTCCTTCTGTGGTGTCAACTTGGTTCTAAAACCAATTTAGCACCATTTAAAACAATGTCAAGTTGGTGCTATTGTTTGTCGTCGAAATTGAAACTTTGAGGACTTATGAGCAAATTCCCTAGCCAAGAAATGGACAGGTTTAATGTAAGGTTGCCTGTTGGCATGCGCGATGCCATAGCCGATCGCGCTAAGCGGAACGGCAGGTCTATGAACTCTGAGATTGTCCAGATCCTTCAGGATGCGCTGGAGACAGAAAAGCTGATAGCTGAAACCGACATTGTCGATTTTGACTCAACCCAGGCGGCTCTGGATTCAAAATCCACGCCAGAGGAAAAAGCTGCGTTTCTCTCTGAGCTTGAGAAAAGAGATCCCTTTACCGCTGCAATTCTTCGCGAGGGAGAGGAACATAACAGAAGGCTTGCTGCAATCCTTGGGAAGCGCATGGGTTATCTTGACAACGATAAATAGCAAAACCTCTGGAGAACATGATGGAATGGATTATTGGTGTAATCGTAATAGTATTTCTCGTTAACCTTTTCAAACCAAGGCGTTGCGATGTATGCGGCATAGGGTTTAAGCGGAACTACTACACCTGGAAGATCGACGGCAAAAATCAACACCTTTGTCCGAACTGCAATAGCAAAATGAAAAAAAGAAAAAGCGACATCAGCTTTAAAGACAGATTCGGCTAAGAAGAAGCCCACACAATGGTGGGCTTTCATTATTTAATGCCAGCAACCTTACCTTCTAGCCTTTTGCACGCCTGATCATCAAGCATGCTTTGATACGGGCCAATGTTATTGCAAGCATCAACAAGAGTTTTGACCGCATATCTAGCATAACTACCACCATCCTCCCGCATCAGCCTGCCACTCCTGGCAGAGAGGTCATTTGCTCCCTCATCATATGCTTCTGACAAAGCAAGTTGAGAGGCTTTCTCTTTTATAGCTAATCTAATCTCAATATCATTGTTTAGATCTTTATTTTTATTGAAAAAATCATCAAGCGTCTCTGCATATGAAAGAGTGGTGGTTATTAGCAGAATTGAGAATAGCAAGGAATGTTTAATCATCATCACGGCTCCAGAGGATCGGTTCGGCTTCCTCCTGATACTACTCCACCATGAGTATGACCATCAACGATGGAACCGTCGACAAGCTCAAGCTGTCCGTTCGGATGGACTTTCAGGCCGTTTATGTTAACCACTCCAGGGCTCTGTATGTTTATGCCGCTGCCTGTAAACTCAGCAAACTCCGTGGGTTCATCGTTCAAACTGGCTATAGCCGTGATGTAAACAGCATCCGAGTAAGAGTGGCGCCGCTGAGTTGGTGGAGGGCCTCCGCCTTTAGTTTTTTTCACATTTGTGATGTCTTTATCACAGGCAATCACCAAGCCAATATCACCTACTCTGGGCGTCATTTTTACCGAACTATTTCCAGCCTGGTACTGAATGAATGGAACATTGTAAACATCCTGGTTTTCAATTGATCCGCCAGAAGCGTTTGTTCCAGTAACCAGAGGAAAAACGGTAAGGGTCTTCCCATTCACTTTTTTGACTAAAACGATATCGGCAAATACGCAGCCCTTTATGGCTCCGGCTATAAGCGAAAGAACAGCGTTCCCCTGGCACGACATGTCACTAGGCTTTTGCTTGGTAAGCATTTCATACTCCAAATACAAATCCCGGATAAGCTACAACGAACGTTTCCCACAGACCACCGGGGACCCTGCATGACAAGTAATGAGTGGTTCCATACTGGACTATCCAATCCCCGCTTGCATGAGGGAGAGAGGTTTCCAGTTTTATTTTTCGAGCCAGCTTTATTGATGGTGAATAAATGCAGCGAAAATTTATACCAATATCATAAAAAATAGGGTAGCCAATTAATCCATTCTCTGGAGATATAAATGGAACTACAGAGTCAATAGGGCTTTTCCCTGTGTAGATTGTAACCGTCCCAAAGTCTATATCTGCGATGATATTATGGTCGGCCGCAATTTTCTGAATTTGCTCAATAGCATTTCCCTCATAATAGGGGTTGCTATGCACCGATTTAACATCAACGTTTACGAACTTCAAATCCACCTTAGAGGCCAGTGCTTTTATCATATCAGAGACAGAAGCTTCACCTTCAATTGAAGTTGGCTCGCATACGACAAGCTTTTCCTTTCCAATAGCTGAGGCCGTTATTTCAATCGGAGCATCAGGCATCTGATTCAGATTTACCCTGGCAGATATTATCGTGCCCATAAACACGCAAACATCTCCAGTAAAAACCCGTATGGCGTTTTGCTGCTCACCGAAGAATTTCTCGGAGTTGGTGGTCAATTTAGCCATGTTATCAAGGGATAAGCCCCATAGGCTAAGCTCCATCATCGTCCCGGTAGCCCCCCCATAAGCCGAAACAGAAAGCTCGCACTTGAAATTTTCGGCTATGAGCGTGTTACCTTTTTTACCGTCAAAGGTGCCATTGGCCAGAGTAAACTCAACCGTTATCTCTCTTTCCTTGTAACTCATCGGCCCACCTCATCACTCGTCGCATAGTAAAGTTTGAAGCGTGTTCCTATTTCGTCATAAACCGGATTCGAATCCCCTTTTGTGTCTACAAAAATGAGATCGCCATTAAATCCAAGATACTTATATCTGACAAGGTATATACAGTTAAGGCAGAGAACACCCTGCATAATTGCAGTGTCATCAACGTACAGGTCTATGTAGAATCCAGTTGAGCGCTGATGAAGCTTTATCGCGCAGTTCTGGCCACCAAGCGTGACATAGACCTTTTGAGATAGTGACGGTGATAAGCTAATTTCCTGCATGTCACATCACCTTATTTTTAAGAAAATCAGCCACCGTGCTTTTGATCTGTTTTGCGACCGCTGTTGATGAGTTATCCCATACTTGAGATACCGATTTGGCCGCAGAATTGACACCTGAAACTATGGCACTCCCGGTAAGATCAAGGGCGCTTGATAGCGATGTATTCCCGCTTGTCCACGCGTTTTTTGCGTCAGTAAGCGTTACTTCTTTAGTTGAAGCAGTGATTACCTCTGTTTTTGCAGCGCCCTTATTGTTTGTTTTGTCGTTATCTGTCGGAACCTTACCGGAAACCCCGTTAGCGATAATTACTTCACCGCTATCCATTATCTCTTCGAAGGTGCAGTTCGCCATCAACAACGTCTGCCCGCGATACGAACCCACAAAGTAATCGAAGTGGGTAAGATCGTAGCTGTAATACACCGTGTCAGGCGTCTCGATGTTGTAGGTGCTGGCCGTGTTTTTCATCTCATCCAGCTTCTGAATGAAATTACTTCGGCTAAGAAGAGATAAGTTTGTCAGGTTTGGAAGCGCACCTGTATATGCAGTCCATCCCTCAAGTGCCAGGATCACCCTTAATTCCGATGGCTGCCGGACCTTGTTGTACGAAGTATACTGCCCATTTTCAACCGGCCCCTTCGTCACGTTAGCATCACCGTAGCGATCAACGCTAACCCAGCCGGAAGGAGCGAAAACCTCCTGCCCGGCTGCAGCCGTCAAAAGCGACTTGTCAACGGTGTTATAGGTGATCCGGTAGGTTGGCGACAGGGCGCTGTTAAGGACGGATAACAGGCTTCCTCCCTGAATGGCGGATAGCACTGTCGAGACATTCAGAGAAAACGACATGAGTTATTGTCCTGAGTAGCCAGCCATTAGCATGACGCGGTTGTCGCCGTGCTTTTTGATGTCGCTGGTAAGCTGTTCCACGTTCTGGGCCTGAGTGGTGATTTTGGTGCCATAAAAGTTATAAACACCGCCAGCCTGACCCGGCATCGCGCGGTCTACGGCCATCCCGGCGCCGGGGCGCATTCCGGCCATGACTTTGGGGACGTAATTGCGAGTTTCCGACGGCAGGTTATCCATGCCTTTCTTCTGGACGTTTCCGAGCCCCCAGTTATAGGAGGCAAGAGTTTTTTCCAGATCGCCACCAGTAGCATCCAGCAGATAGCGCAGGTATCTTGCAGCGGCATCAGCTGACTTATGGGGGTCATAAACGTCCATCCCCTTCAAACCCAAGTCTCTGGCAGTTCCATCCATAAACTGGAATGGGCCTTTCGCCCCTTTGGGGGATACTGCGAACGGGTCCCCACCTGATTCAGTAGCAGCTACCGAAGACAGCAGTCCGGCCGGAAGTCCATATTTACCTTCCAGCGCCCCGAATTCGCCAGCCATTGCCTGAAGAAATGCCTTTCCTTTGGTGCCAAGGCGAGCGGCCTGCGCGTTAAGCGGGACATTTGGCTGGTAGCCGCCAACAATATTTGGCTGCATGGATGCTGCCCCAGCCGGAGAAATTAATGCATTCACAGCCTGTGAAAGAAGATTTTTAGTTGATTCCCAGAATGAGCGCTCATCCTGATCTTTCTTTCTTTGCTCCGGTGATAGAGCTTGTATATTTTGCTGATTGTTATACCAACCACCTGCAGACCAGCGCTGTTTTATTGATTCCCAAAGAGAATCAGTATGGTCTGCTTTGGTTGCGGCATTGGATATGTTCTGATAAGCCCCTACACCCACAGCACTGGCAGCGACAAACCACGCAGGTGGTGTGAGGGCGAACAATCCAGTAAAAGCCTTTGTGATTCCCATCACCCATGTCGCAACCTTTAAGCCGATGAGTAGCTTGATCGCGTTTTCCCAACCACCAACAGATCTCGCAGCGTTATCTGCCACCTTAGCTCCGCTCTCAATGGCGCCAAAGAAGGACTCGACCTTTTGTCTCATCTCATCTGGATGAGATTTCATCCAGTTTGATAACTGAAGAAGAACGCCATTAAACTCACGCACATACGGAATAAGGAACGTGTAAAACTGGTTTTTAGTGGTTTCGAGGTTCTGGTTGAGCACCACCCATGCTTCTGTAAACTCTTTCGCCCCCTTAACAGAGGCGTCAGTTATTCCAGAGCTTTTTGTTAAGCGGTCAACATCCGGAAGAAATCTACCCTCCTGGTTTCGCTGAATGGTCGCATCATCGAACCCACCCATAGCACCAATCTGGCGCCGAATGTTTGGGTCTTTGACTTTCCTGAGTGACTCCAGATAAGACCTTGCGAGTGACTTGGCATCCTTTGAATAGACGTCAAAAGTATCGCCAGTTAACGCCGTAAGCATTCGCATGCCGCTAAAGATCGGGCTGCTGGTATCCCCAAATAGAGAGCCTTGCTTTGCAGCCTGAAAACCCTGCAAGGCGGCCGTTATCCTCTCAAAAGAGCTTCCGGCTGATTCTGCAGCCTTTCCGAAACCATCTAGTTCCCTGGCTGTCATGCCAAGAGCCTTTGACTGAATGGAAAGGTCCATCAGGCTAGACGTGGTATTTTTAACAAGGCTCATCAGGCCGCCGGCAGTGACGGTAACGCCAGTCAGTGCCAGCAGCTCCGTCTTTATGCTGCCGAAGAATGCTGCTGCCTTTTTCCCCTGCTCCGCCATTTCCTTGGCGGTTTTTTTCGCATCCTCACGCTGCTTCTTGAGGTCGTCGCTAACGTCTTTCTGCCCCTTACGGAAGTCAGACGTATCAAGGCCCAGCGTAATCAGGAGGGCGTCAATTACCGTTGCTGCCATGATCACTCTCCGCTATGGCTCTGTTGGCGTTATCCACGGTCATTATTTCAATCAGCCACCACATGTCCTGGACGCTGTATACGGTGTCCAGTTCGTGGAGTTCTGCCTTACCCCCGGAGATTACTGTGGCGATAGTACGCGGTACATTCACGTACTGTATAAAGCCGCGATCTGAATCTTCCGGGACGGATAAGGGGATTTCTAACTTGCGGTGGCTGCTACAAAAGCGATATGGAGTTTGAAGGCTTCGATTTTCAGGCGAGACCAGGTGCTGATTTCTTCGATCTGACCTTCGTCAACAAGCGCTGTCTCGATACCGTTACCCCCGAGGAATTTCACGCAGCCAAGCAACTCATCAAGCAGAGGCTTAGACTGTGCGAACGGAACTTTAGCCAGTGAAGTAATACCCCACTGAGCGAGACCTGCCATGCCGCTGGCCATCACGCTTTCATACAGCTCGCGAGCTTCTGCGTTATCCTCGGCTGGGGCCGGCGCCACCGCAGCACCGATGGCCATCATCATATTGTCGGGAACGGTAACGCCGGCGCCAATTACGGCACACGCCAGGCGGATCGCCCACTCTTCGGCCTTTCTCGCCGGCATTTCGGTGATTTTGAACTGCTTACCCTTGTCACGGTTATCTGCTTCAACCGTGAATACGATGCTTTTACGAGCCATTTTTGTTTCCTGAATGAGTTATCTGGCAATAAAAAAGCCCACCGGAGCGGACTATCCAAAAAACCACGAATCTGTGGTTTTGTGTCCAGAATGCAATTTTGCATTCTGGATTTTCTTATCGAGCGATTGTGTATTTTTGGTCATCACGCCGCCGCATACAGCAACTTCATTTGCCCCTTAACGGGAAATGCGGACATACAACGGGCCTCGAAGTCCTTCTGGTCAATGCTGCAACTGGCAATGTTGGTAACGGCGATCAGTTGCTGCTCGACCTTCTCCAGTGCATCAGGCTTAAGATGTTGGTGAATCTTCTCCTTGCTGTCCCCGGCGGCTTGTTTGGCTGCCTGATAGACATAATCAGGAAGTGCTACACCGTACACCCAGCGAGAGGTGATCTGCCCGAACAGAGCCGGGCAACCGCCGACATGACCAAAGTAAGGAAGGCCGGACATTTTCGACAGTGCTTGATAGAACGGGTCTTTAAAGCGCTTCTCCCAGGACGTTGGTTGCTGGCACACCATCAGGCCGACAATCTGATCTTCGGTGATCTGGAAGTTTTTACTCAGTAGCAGATTTTTAATATGACGATCACAGGCGCGGGCAAATTTCACTGACAACCAGCGGGCGAATTCCACCGCCAACTCCGGATGAAGCCAGGTCCCGCCGTTTCGCCCTTTCTCCACTCTGACTAAAAGGGGAGAAAAATCCTCTTTTACGCCGGAGCCAGCAATTCCAAGCTCCTCAGCCAATTCGGCGATATAAATTTTTGTCGCCTCAGTCTTTAGCCAGTCCTTTGGTAGCTTGCCGTGATGCTTTGCGGCAACCGTGGCATTGAACCAGCAGTCAGCCGTAAAAGGAAATGAACGGTCATCGTAATTCATCGGGATGATATTAGACATATCGGTATTACCTTTTAGTGATGAACCTTGTCACACAGGAATCCGGCCCACAGAAAGGCACCGATAGCCAAACCGGTATCCTCAAGGGTCATCCTGAAAGGTTCTGTGTTGTGATGTGCGCGTGTGAAGCGCGGGGTATTGCGGGTATAAAAAAGCCCGGACTTAGCCGGGCTGATTTTTTTACGCTGAGTAGTCTGCCGGGGTGACAGTTTCCCACTGGATAAGTCCAGTTACCGGCTGAAGAACACGGCCGGCAGACGGCATGCGGCGTGCGCGCTGCAAGATGCCGTTGGTCATGATGTACTTTTTGCCCAGCGATGGCAGGATCACCGTCCCATTGACACGCAGCACAGACCGCGTGGTCATCTGAGTGGTTTGCCAGTTGTCGATGTACTTAATCGACGGGGATGATGCCGCCAGATGGAAAGTCCACGGAAGATCACCATAAACAAAACCGCCCAGCAGTTTCCCGTCAGCAGTACGCTGGTACTCTGCCGTGTCAGTATCACCCATTTCGAAGATGTTCTGCGCTTCGAACTGCTCCAGGTTAAACCCTGACGGGTAGAGCTCAGCGATTACCAGCTCAATGATCGCGTCTGCCGACGTAATATTTTGACCGGACATTACTGCACCTCCACGCTGTTAACGGTGATACCCTGGATGATCCCGCCGTCGGTGTACCAGAAGTAAACCGTTGGCTTGGTACGCGCGGCGCGCATTGCCGCGGTGAACGGGCCGATGTAGACGTAATACCCTTCAGCCATAAGCGAATCCGTAACATCGACGCCAGCGATGGCGTTAATCTGGTCGATCTGCGACTGGTCAAGATCGGTGCCCGCCGTCATGCCACCCCACGCCCTGAATTGCTCAATGGTCGGCTTCATGCACGACTCAATGCGAGCTTTTCCGGCTGCTGCGTAGGGCAGATTGCTCGCCTGCTGGAACAGCGCAACGAGAGCCGCCTGCAACTGAGCATTTACCCATACCTGACCAGCCCATGCGTCAAGCCAGGCATAATCACCGGTAATAGAGCCTGGCGCCCACTGGTTGGTTTCGACGGCATTCGAGGCATAGTTGCCGTAGAAGTTATAACCGTTGGCCTTGGCCGCCTCGTAATCAGTATCGTTACTGATCATCGGCAGCAGGCCGGACACCTGACGACCATTCAGCGAACAGCGCCCATTGGCCTGCGTGAAGTTCAGCGCAGCCACAAACCCCATCGCGTTTGCTGCGTGGTTCGGGTAACCATACACCGGGCAGGTGTCGTTATAGGCGTAGGTGTTGATGATGTCGTACACCAGTGCATTCGAGCTGCCCGCCACGATTGCCGTTCCTGATGCGTCCCATGGGACATAGGCAAAGCGGTGGTTCTGGCTGTTTGTCCAGAGCGCAAACGCATTAGCCTGGTCTTTGGTGACAGCGAACGTCGTGGAGAATGTTACCCAGTCCTGCTCTTTGGCCAGAATGGCAGTAAAGATATCGTCAACCACTGCCGGCGCCGCACCCTGAGAGATCACCGCGCCGGTCGCTTCGGTCAGTTTCAGACCCGTAGCAAGCGTACCTTCATCGGCAAAGGTAATGGTGCTATCCACGCCTGTGGTGGCAGAGGTGATGATGAATTTCTTCAGCACGCTATCCCAGGTCACTTCAACCGAGGAGCCAATGCCTGTTTCAATCAGCTCTGCCGCGTTATCAAAACTGGTGGCGCCGCTGAGGTTGATAGCCGCAGAAGTCTCCTCCGTACCATCAACGGTCAGAGTCAGCGTACCCGAAAGCAACTTGAGCTGTGCCAGCGTGGTCGCGGCGTGCGATCCGGAACGAAGGAATGCCGCCACTGCTGCAGTATTGAATCGGCTAAAATACAGCTTGCCAGGCATCTGTGTTTTACCGGTGAATGCGGCGAAATACAGCACCGCGGCGGTGTACTCAATCGACGCGCTGCCGAAGTACGCCTTTACCTCATCCGCACTGGAAAATGAGGGTACTGCACCAACCGGCGCGTATGCGCTGTCGGTCAGGAACAGGCCATTGAGATCAATAGCTGTCCCTGTCGCCTTCAGTACGCCGGGAAGCATCTGGGCGATTTTTGATAGCGAAATTGCCATTTATTATTTCTCCGGAGGAAATCTCACGTCGACCGGCTGCGATATCACATCTGCGCCTGTCATAAACTGCTGAGGAACGCTGACGACAATCAGCGGGTTTGCGTGGAATTCAAGCGTCCAGCGGGATTCCCACTGTTTCTCGCCGTTGATCATCGAGGTTTGCCGCGGGGGGCCGGAATAAAGCGGTACCAGGACATTTGCGTTTTCCCTGAACCAGGTGCATGCGAATTCGGAGCGGGCAATGCGCGAAAAGATGGTGGCATTGTTTTGCGCCTGATCTCCGTAGAAATCGAGCTGACATTGCCATTCATCAACGCGGAGAAGTTCTGCCCGCCCGTAATCGCTAACGCCGTCATACTCGTAATTGACAGCACTGGTTGAGAGGTCAGTCAGAAAAAGCGGCGTCATAGTAATGAAACCGCCTTTCGGCATGGGGGTCTGATTTTGCTGAGTCTGCGTGATCTCTGAATCCGGGAAGAGGACAGAAAGGAAATCGCCAGTCGCCTTAAACAGATCGCTTTCAGTGACCTGCAGGCCTACGTCAATTGTTGACATGCGATAACCCTCGTCCAGTCCGGCCAGATTTCAGGCACATCCACGACCAGCCACGTTTCATTGCCGATAACGAACTTATCGCCGCCCTGCTGCCGATCCCTGTTAATCCCGCACCAGTTGCCATCCGTCCAGATACTGACCAGCACACCCTGGATGTTCATGTTATCCATGTGCCTGATATCAGCCTGACTCAGCGCCTGCTTTTGCACCATCATCGTTACCGGCGGCGCGAAACCCGGAGAGGTCGAGTAATCCGGATTTTTGGTTGGGCCGATCGAGCGGTAAATCTGCGCCTCGACACGAGGATTAACCGCGCTAATGGCGTTTCGCACTATGGAATGAAGATTCACTCTTTCACCTCGTAGTCGACCGAGTTCAGCATATGCCCTGACCAGATTAATGGGTCATTAAACCCTTTTTGGTCGACCGTGCTTTTTGCGTTCGTCGGCTCAGAAAAGGCGATGATTGACGACTGAATCTGCCCCTTGATCCGCTCCCCCATCAGCGCCAGGCTTTTGCGGGCGTCAAAATCGTTTGCCTTCATGAGTTTCCCAAGCTCTCCGCCCCACTCCGGACCATGTTCAGAAATAGTCTTCCTGAAGTACGGCCGGGATGGGATCGTAACGATATGCTCGGGTATCATTACTGACTGCGCGAAATTGGCCTTTGATGGCTTTGCGAAGCGCGAAACACCGTCACGGCGAACGTAAAAGTTCAAATCCCGGGTATGCGCCGGGATTTTTACAGTGCCGCCAAATTCGTTGGTGGCTGCCACAAGTGCTACCGGCGTTCCGTCTGGGTACTTGGCCCCCTCAAGGAAACCCACCTTCAAATCATCTCCAGAGGACAGCCCCTTTGCGATAGACTGCAGGTGCTCCATCAGCTTATCGCCGCCTGACATTCCATCCATAGCTACCTCCGGATGAATGAACGACGGTTATAATGGCCCGGGTACATTGAAGGGGATGAGCCAGGGACATAAAAACCGGTCCTGTAAGGCTTTGTGGCTTCCCAGTAAGCTGACCCGTAAGTAGTCTGCTTATACCACCAGGAGTTTTCGCTTGAGGGCCCTGCGTCAGCTGATACTGACACTGACCCCTCAGATGCGCTTGCCACACGGCCAACCAGACCAGAAGCCTTTTCGCCGTTTACGCCTGAATTCAGCGCCGCAATGTGCGCAACCAGCATGTTCAGGAAAAGAGCCCGGATAGAGATATCTTTTACCGGGCTGCTGTCCGTGTTATTCAGGTAAATCGTTGCTTCAGTGAAGTACGCATTAAGCAGCGTTTCACTTACGGCATCGAACTCCGGATAACGCTCACGAAATGCGGCAACATCAAAGACAACGATCGCCATTATTTTTTGTCCGCCTTCTCAATGCCCGGGGCCGGGTTGTTCTGATCCAGACCTTCCAGACCAGTTTTCTCCGAAGCGTTTTCATTCGCTTTCGCCTGAGCGCTGCTGGTTTTCGCCTGGGCAAATACCAGCTCTTTGCGAACGTATGGCTGATCAGCATGTACTGCCAGCCACGCCTCAAAGGCTTCCTTGTCCACGTTTTCGGTCAGGCCGTAGCCGCCGACAACGAGAGAGGAGTTGGAGCCGTTAAGCTCCACTTTGTACGCGCCCTGCTCCAGGATCAGGCCGTTCGGCAGTTTGCATCCTACTGTTACTGTTTCGGCCATGTTACACCCCGATCATGCTGGCAATGCCCAGCGGTTGACGAATGATTGCACCCCAGGTGCCACCGGATTTTTTCTGCCGCCAGGAAGACTCTTCCACCACGACAGCATGCGCGCGCATCTTCTCGGTGAATGCTGCGTAAGCGGTGTCCTGCTCACCCAGACGCTCAACAATCAGTTGCACCAGCTCGCCTGAGGCGGTGCTGTATTCAACAGCGGTTTCGATACGCATGTTCGGGAAGTTTTTCTTCAGCTGATCGGTGACGTTCACGTTGTACTGGTTCGTCTTGGTCAGGTTGACTTCCATTTCCGGCGACATGCCGAGTACCATGCGATCGGTGCGCTCTACGAGGCCTTTGGTCTGAGAGACCAGCTGCTTATAGAGGCGACCGGAAATGTCGTCATATACAGCCTGCCCGTCTTTCGTTGCCCAGGTAACGCCACCGCCGGAACCAGTCGCCGCCGGAGTAACCGAAGCGCTCAGAGACGGATCGTTGAGCAGACCGTAGTTTTCCAGCCCGGCGATGCCGTAGAAGTAGGACTTGTTCTGGAACTTGTTCAGCACAAGCGCAGAGGCCACGTTGAGCTCGGCGGCATAGCCGATACGCCCGGCGCCATACATGTCCAGCTCGCGCTCACCCCAGCGGGTGTGAGTCTGATAATGGAACGACTGGCGCGGTACCCAGTTGACGTTGGCGGACGTCATGCCGTTGTTGTTGAAGTCGCCGTAAGCGCTGGTTTCACCAGTCGACTCGACGATCGGGAACTGCGAGGTCAGCGTCGTCCAGTCGCCTTTTTTCACTTCACCGATAATCTCTGCGGCCTTCATCGGCGTTACGAGAACGCGGATAAGTTCTGGATCGACGTAGTTCGTGAAGTAGGCCGGGATACCGGCGTTATTCGCAGTAACCATTTGCGGCTGGGCATCCATCGCCAGCGCGAAATTCTCCGCAAACTCCGGCTTCAGGTAGTCCTTCGCGCCGGGCAGCACAATGCCATATTTCCCGCTGGCTGCGGCGTAGTGTCGCTGAAATTCGTTCATTACTTGCTCCAGGTGCTGATTTTGACCAGCTCGCCAGCGTCACAATCGCTTGCGGCATAGAATGCGGTCTCGATAAAACCGGCCACGGTTGCGCCGGCTGCGGCGACTTGCACCTTCCCGGTAGTCAGGGATGCAAAAACCTTCTGCCCGCGGGTGGCAGCTGTTGACGTTTTGGCCCAGAAGTCACCGGCAACCATCAGGGTGATTTCGCGGCCGGGCTGGATAAGCATGGATGCCTGACCCAGCCAAATGGTGATCGAGGCCTGACCATCACGATGGACAAAGCCAGACGGAACACCGCTACCGGCATTGGAAGCCACACCGTCAACATCCCAGGCAAAGCGGCCGACAGTCAGGCCGTCCTCGCCAGCAACCAGAGCGCCCTCGCCAGCCTGATAGGTCGCGTGAGGGTTAGTGCCAGCAAAGGCCCCTTCGACGCCGGGGGCCGGATACTGGTTAATTCGTGTCTGAAAACCTGCCATGTTAACCTCGTTTCAGTTTGCCAGCGGTCGGGTATGCTTTTTCGAACTCACTGACGGAAGCGGAATCCTGCGCAATGACAGGGCGTGAATTTTCTTTCTGGCTGATCGCCATTTTGACCATCGCCGGATAAGCGGACGGGTGAACGCCGGCGATATCCACACCGCTCTGTTCAAGCGCGGTGCGATAGACATCTTCGGCTGAGTCCATGGCAACGACGTCGCCGATCAGCGGGCGGACAACCTGCTCGGCTTCACGGATTTTCCGGAAGTTTTCCGCAGCCTTTTTAGTTGCGCTGTCGGCTGCCAGACGAATCGCAGAGTCCATCGCCGTTTTGGAGACTTTGTCGTCTTCTTCATCGTCTTCATCTTCGGCGGTTTTCTTCTTGTCCTTGTCTTCCTCGTCGTCCTCATCATCCGCCGTTTTTTTCTTATCCTTCTCGTCGTCGTCTTCGTCGTCGGCGGTTTTGTTTTCTTTTTCGTCTTCCTTTTCGGCCTCATCAAGAGCCAGAAGAGCTTTGCGGACTTCTGCCTCCAGATCTGCATCCTGCGCCAGAAGTGGCTTAAGGGTGGCGCGGATCGCCGCTACCTTATGTTTACGCATGTGATTAAGCTCCGGTGGTAATGAATCTGCGACCAGTACATCTGGCCCTGCGCGGCCGTCAGGGACCAGCGCTTCGTGGTTTCCGAAAATGTCACGCATAACGCCGTCATAAGGCTCGCCGTCAGGGGTGACACCCGGGGTCATGTCTGCGACGTACTTGTACGATGCAGATAGCTCTCGCTGCTCTCCGCTCTCAATTCCAGCAATCGCGCTGTTATCCCATATCGACATACCAACCGTGAGATACGTGCCGTCAAACTCCGCATTGGAGTGCGTCACGCCAACACGAAATTCATTGGGCGGGTCGGTGGGAAAATCGGGGATGTGCTTGCTGAGCACGGGGATGTTATTGAAGGTTTTGGCTGCTTTCCGGAGCTCGTCCGGGTGGCGCCAAAGCCGGTAAAGTTTGTTGGGTTCGAGTCCAAGCTCTTCGCTTCTTGGTATTTCTCGCCCGTAGTAGGCATTGACGTTTGCCTTGCTGATATTCGTTCGTGAAATCTGAAGGCGGCCATTTGCGTCGATGGTGCGCACAGAGGCGCGATCGAAAGCTAAGCACTCTGTGGGGTTCATTGCTCAATCCTGTTTTGAAAGCCCTGGAATGACAGCCTCCCAGGTGCAACGACAATTTGGTAACTCGCCTGGCATGATGTGCTCGCCATCAATGAGCATTCCTTCCGAGAGGTCGAACAGCCTGCCATTAGCTTTTACATGGGACTGGCGAGGCTTTTTACCTGCATGGGAGTGCTTCCATATACCCTGGGTAATGCCTAGCGCCTGCTGACGCGCAGACTGAACGACTGAGGTGGCCTTGTTGTTCTGATCTCGGGCAATGAACGCCGCACGGCGCCGGGTAATCCCGTATCGCTTCTGGAGTTCATCGGTGAGATAGGACAGGTCGCGCCCACGCGCTACCGACCGCATAACCAGCCCTTCCACCTCGGTGAAATACTTCTCGGGGATGGATCGGATAAGGCCGACGTTCTCGGCGATGGTCGCCTGAAGAGCGTTATTCATCTGCGAGGTCATCTTGAACTCGACAGTAAACCCCGCATCTTTGAAGGCTGTGGCCAGTGACGCATCCGCGTTCTTCATGGCGTCGTTAGCGAACCTGTCGGCCAGCTTTTGCGCCATGTCATCAAACCGCCGAGTCCAGCGCTTAGCCAGTTTCTGCATGGCATTCCGCATCATCACTGCAGGTGATGCATCCATGGCGACAGCCGCGCCGCTGGCCCGATAGTTTGCCGACAGCCAGTAGACAACAGATGCCTGCATTTCCTGCACCTGCTTATCAAGCTGTCGGCGGTACCATGCTTCGACGCCAGCGTTAGGATGAACCGCCCTTATCGTCAGGGTCTGTTTCTTCCTCTTCGTCGTAGTCGTCTTCGATTTCGAGGTCATCATTCAGGTCCAGAGAGTGATAGGGCGAATCCTGGTCACCGGCAATTTTTTCGCGGACTTCGTTGCCGGAGAGCACGCTGGAGGCCACATAGACAGCGTCTGTGTCCGCGTCTACTTTGCGAATTTCCGCCCGCTCTTTAGCGCTCATTTCGTACAGCGGCTCAAAGTCGAAGGTTATGCCATCGTCAATGTCGCCGAACTCAGAGAGCTGAATGATGTCCATCACGCGCTTCAGGTTGTCTTTAAAAACAGACTGCTGCAGGGCGTGAATGTAGTCGTAGAAAACGCGGATTTCGCCGTCAGACGTTGCGTTAAGGCCATTTGGAGTAATGCCCAGCAGCTTGACGAGCGGGATGCTCGAAACCGCTGACATATGCTCCTGCGATTGGGCCTGCAGGGCATCCAGACCGTTAAGCGGGGCGTTAACGAACTCAACCGTTTCTGGCTGGGTAGGGTTGTTGTCTTTAGCAAATGCGCCACGGTTATCGCGGCATCGGTTGAAGACATCAAGCCTTGCCAGAAGACTATCTGCCCCACCGCCCTGCAGAATCGTACTCATATTTGTTCCGATTACCGGAACAGAGAACGAGTGAATCATGTCGCTGACGCTGTCGCGGGTGCGAAGCCAGTTATTGACGTATGGCTCAGCAATCTGCGAGAGAGACAGGCCGCGGAAGTTATACGATGCTTTCAGCAGATCAGGCACCTGCCGAGAGACGAAATCAATCATCCGGCTTGCATGTACGGTCCGTCCCATGACAAACCACTGCGTCGGCTTGTAGAAATCCGGGCTAAGCGGGTTGTCGGAGTTATAAATCCCCGGATAGGTCCAGATAGGCTCGATGACCCTGAACCCCTGCAGGCTGCCTTTCGTGATCTTCTTGTCGCTCATGAAAAGCTTCGATTGCAGCTCGTTGTCGTCCATCCATGCGGATATTCCCCGCGGAGAACGAACGTCGATGTAAATCTGGCCGCCGCCGAAGTAACCGTCATGCTCTGCGGCTTCTTTAAAGCGCTCGCGCACCTTAAACCGCTTCATGGCCTCTTCGAGCTGTTTTACCCGATCCGCCTTGTCTTCATCGCCGACAGTTTTGAGTTTTATCCATTTGCGGGTCATTTCTTCCGCGATGGTGCCGACCATCTTGCGATATTCAGGCTTTTGCGCCAGCGTGGCCAGGTACGGGTATCCGGGGAAGCTATCAAAGTCGCCGTAGCCGTAACCGCCATATGCAGCATTGAGGTCATCGTAAGGCGTGGAGTCCATTGCCAGAATGGCGCTTTTGATAGCCTCGGGGATCACCCCTTTCGGCGGTTCGTAGCGCTGAAACTCTCTTTTCGGTAATGCACGGACTTCGGCCACGGCCTCGGGCCTGATCCCGACCTTCGGTGCTTCAGGTTCTTTTGCCGGCTCAGGCGCGGCGACTTCTTTCTTTTTAAACCACCACACTTAAATTCTCCTGAGTTGATTCGGGTCGATAACCATCGGCTGCGGGCCGGAAATCAGGTTGTCGTCGATTGCGTCCATCCAGGTATCAAGGATGTCGTCGTTGTCGTGACTGTCATCAGCGGAGAAAGCAGCGCATTCCGTCATCGCCGTCAGCACCCACTCCGTTGAGCCTGCGATCGTGCCGTCCTCGTAGAAGATGCTGGAAAGCTTCTGTCCGTCGTCGGTGTGCGTCGCGGGGACGAACACTTTCCCGGTTTTGATTTGGGGGATGACGTTAAGGCAGCGAACGAGCTTGTTCTGCCCGGTACCGCGTGGAATTTCCCTCACCGGGATGGCGAGTTGTCCGGGGGTCTGGCTACGTTTTTTCAGCGTGGTGATGAGGCCCTGTCCGGCTTGCTTCTCTTCAATGGCCATATGACGCAGCGGCATAACCCGCATGGAGCCAGACAGGCGCCACTTTTCCCAAACCTCTTCCGCTTTCTTCAGGAGGTCTTCCGGGTCCCACCGACCGCGAACGACGTCGATGATGTACAGGTTGCCATCGACACCCATGCCAGCCAGCGTAAACACGGTGTAATCCAGCCAGTCCTCTACCTTCCCGCTGTTCGTATCGACGTACACGGCGCGGTGCGTAAGTTTCGGCAGCGTGGTGTACGTTCTGAACCAGCTGGTGTCGATGATCCCGCCAGTCAGCGCCATCGGGTTTTGCTGGTATTGCGACAGGAAGGTATAGCGATCCTTTTCCCACAGTTGCAGGAGGTCGTTAACGTCTTCCATCTGCGGCCAGTATGACCAGTAGCGAACGCCACCAACGACCACAGAATCGGTATCTTTGACCGTTTCCCAGCAAAGCGAGCGCCATGGCTCATCGAGCGACTGGATGTACTTCTCGTCGATCATGGCCGGTATGGCGACATGGTGAAACGGCACCCCCATTCCGCCGGCAAGCATGAAGCCCGTTGCGTCGTCGGTGTGCAGACGCTGCTGAATGCTTACAAATGGCGTAGGGTGCTCTTTCGACTTATCGCCGCGCCGCGATCGAATGGTGTTAACCAGCAGCGTATTCGCGCTTTTGCGTCGGGACTCGCTGAGCATGTCCACCGGCTTGTTGTAGTCGTCCAGCATCACCATGCCGGAAAACTCTGGTCCGTAGTAGCCACCACGACCACCGGTGATCTGCCCGTTGCTTGAGCGCGATACCGTCTGCCCTATAGAGCGCCCTCTCTCGTCCTTTATCTCCCACTCTTCTGCCTGGTTGACACCAAACGAGCAGGGCCAGAACTCCTGATATTCGCGGCTGGCGATAATGTCGCGGGTGCGCCGGCTGTTACGCTTTACCAGCGTGTCAGCAAAAGAGATATTCAGGTTGCGAAAGCGTTTAAGCCGCTTCTCCTGCACCAGGGCGTTGACATATGCTGGGAAGTGGATGGAGAAGAACTCTGTTTTTGTACCGCCGGGCGGGATGTTGATAATCAGGTTTCGCGGAACAAGGCGCCCGGCAAGCAGATCATCAATTTTCGAAGCCATCAGGCGGTGATGCCAGTTAACCAGCAGCCGATCGCCCTGAATCAGCTCGAACCATATCCGGGTGAAGTTCAGGAATGACTTCGTGGACTTTGAACGGATGATCACGCGCTCCGGGAATGACAGGTCATCCCATTCGATAATTCCGCTCATATCAGTCCAGCCCTTCTAACCTTCCCTCCAGCTTCTGCTGGGCCTTCGCATAGTCTTCAGCGGTGTACGTCACCTGATTCAGCGGGCCGCCGTCTTTGCCGGTTAGCTCCACCTTTTGCTTGTTGCTGTAGGCATCGCCAACCTCTTTTGCTGCCTGCTCCAGTAGTTGGGCCGTCATACCGAGATTTTTCATACCTTCGGCAGTCGTAGACATTCGCTGCAGGACGCGAAGGCGATAGGCTTTGTTGGCGATCGGGATGTCGGAAATTTCGTTGAGGAAGCGGTCGCGGGTAAGGTTAAAAAGGTCGACCCATTTTTGAGCCAGACCTTTCCCTGCCACCTTTGTCGGGTCATGCGATGCCACCTGCTGGCGCGTCACCTGAACCTTGAATTCTTTTTGTACGGACTCGACGATTTGGGATGGCGTATCAAAGCAAGCGAGCTCTTGAACGATAAAGGCTCTCACTTCTGGTTTTAGTGCAGCCATAACCCACCGTCCGTATAAAGCAGTATAAAATCACGCCAGTTTCAGCATGCACGTCCCGCACGCCCTGGCAACATCGATATGAGCAACCTCCGCGGGCCTGTTCGCCGCATCCACCATTTCCTGCACGTCTTTGCTGGCGCCGTAACGCCGGACAACTCCGACGAATTCCTCGACGTCATGGCCACGAAGTGTGAGCACCGGCATCCCGGTTTCTTTGTTGAACTTCGGCGCGCCGTAATCGTCGGTAGCCTGGGCTATGTGATATAGCTCATGTTCAAGTAGCGCACAGAATTCGAGGTCACTGCATTGCTCGCAGTAGTCTGCAGCCAGCGTGATGATGAACTTCGGTATGCGTCCGAACCATTCATGCATCTGCTGCTCCATTCTGGCCTTCTGCCATCCGCCGGCGCGGAGCATTACCTGCTCACACTGACCGAGAACAACGCGACCGCGTTTATCAAAGGCATTCGACGCCCACATAAACGCGACGTCAGCCGTGTGGAGATGGAAGTGGTCCTCGTTATGAAGATTTCCGTTTTCCATCAGGATATTGCCTCTCACCCATCCATAAACCTCATTTGCCGGGATGATAGAGATGTATGGTCGGAAGTTTTCTGGGTTCGTAAAGCCTAAGGGAGGGTATGGCCTTTTATCGGTATCTTTAACCACAACTTAAGCCTTATTCAAGCGAGCAATTAAATGGTTAGATCTTCTGAAAAGCAAATCGTGCTATTGACGATTTCGTCAATATATTCAATGCGTTAATTTTGGTGTATTACATATATCAAACACAACGCACCGGAGGATTTATGACCACGTCAGACATTCAACTCATTTCGTTAGTCGTTGGATTTGTTGGCTCTCTTATCTCTGCCGCATCTACTTATGGGTATGAGCCTTCCCCTCTCGCACAATGCGGTAGCGGCAGTGACGAAGGAATAGTTAATAAACGAAACGGGAGACGCCGTAAGGGACAGATAGGAGGACTGCTCCTGATCGCTCTGAGCTTTTTTATCCAAATAATTTCTTTGATTTACACACAGTAAATGGAAGGTCCTCATTATCGAAGCCACTCTGTGAATGGCTCCTGTAATGCCGGCTCTTATCTCAGCGCAGCCCCTTGCTGCGTGCCGGAAGCTCGGTTACGAGCGCCAGCTGTGAGATGGATGGGCTGACTTCTGGCCAGCCCAGTTTCTCCGGTAGTCGACAGAGCCATATCGACAGGAGAATGAATAGTATGAACATGATCACCTCAGACACTGCGTGCTGATGTAGTCCTGCTACTGGCTTATCGCCCGGTAGTAGGCCTGCCAGCGGTATTTATCTAACCGGAGCTGGCGCAGACACTGGGCGGTTTCGACGTCCGATTGCAGGTCTTCGTCGGTATCCTTCCCTGCGTCACTTGCTTTGCACGGAGGGCTCATCAAATCCGGGGATGGTGTTGGCAGCGTCGATAGCTCGCTGGCGCAGCTGCAGAGCATCATCGTCAAACCGGCACACAGTACGATTCGGAGACTGGACATATTTCACCACGTCGCGGGTTATGGTTCGGTAGATGACCTTGCCCTCTTCTGTAGCGGCAGCGGCCTTTTCCTCAACTGGCTGGATAGTCTTTTCGGCTTTCTCTTTCCTCTTCGCCGCGAGGGCGTTGATATGGTCAGCGTGAGAATTCCAGCCAGAACGCCAGGAGAAAAAGCAGGAAAGTAGCAGGATGACTACAGCGCTGATGATTGCGGTTAATCGGCTCATTTCTGGCCCCACTCGCAGACTTCACGCTCAATCTCGCGCCTGGTGATCAGCCCCTTCCACTGCTTGCCACCGGCATACGTCCAGCGCTGCAGTTCCTTGCATGCGCCCGGCACGTCTCCAGCATTCAATTTCTTCAACATCGTGGAACTGGCGAAAGCACCTGAACCAACGTTGTAGGTGAATGAGTAAAGCGCGGCGCGGGTAGGATCAGGAATGCGGACTTTGATGAGCGGGTCAATGGCGCTTGCCACCTTCCGCAGATCCGCCTTCAGCAGGTTATCGCATTCCCTGTCGGTGTAACGATGTCCGCGGCGAATATCGGCTCCAGTGTGGCCATCACAAACAGTCCATACGCCGACAATATCCTGATAGGCGTAATAACGCCTTCCTTCCAGGCCGTCGGCATTACCAAGCATGACAGAAGCAATTGCGATCGCGCCCGAACCGCCGGCGATCGCACCAATCAGCTTATTCCTCAGCGTCGGGTTCATCTCGGCTCCTGCTACGTCGGTTGTCTTCGCGAATCTTGAAATACAAATTCGTCAGATACGTAAGTACGGCGATGACAATGCCCACCAGTACGCCGATGGCATTCCACTGCTCGGGGCTATAGGCATTTAGCATGCCGTTAAGGATGCTCCCGGCTGAAGCGCCATAGGCAGCACCAGTGGTTATCTTTTCCATGCGATACATACTCTCACCTCGCGTTGTTAGCGGGTGCTGTGTGTGTTTGAAAGGGTCAGGCCCGTCGGGCTGGATTTAACAACGAAGCGTGTCGATGATGATTCCCGCGGGACCTGATAATAAAAAAGCCCGCAAAAAGGCGGGCAATAAGCATGAGGGTAATAGCAATGTCGGTGATGACCGAAAATACCCTGGCTGGGTCTGGCGGCCTGCGACGCTGTTGCAGCAGCGCCCCTGATAAGTTGGGGTATGAACCCGTTATCAGGTCAGGCCATTATCTGGTGCACCATTCAGGACTCGAACCTGAAACCGATAGCTTAGAAGGCTATTGCTCTCTCCGGTTGAGCTAATGGCGCTAATTTGGCGGGACAGGAAGGATTCGAACCTTCGACCATTCGGTTAACAGCCGAACGCACAACCGCTGTGCTTCTGACCCTGAAATGAAAAAGGCCGCGAAATAGCGCAGCCCTTAATGCTTTATGGTTTTGCCTGAATTAGGCGAAAAAAAGCCCGCTCAGAGGGGCGGGCAGAAGGTAGGAAATACTGATTCTTCAACGGTTCGAGGCGCACCTAATAGTCCGAGCTTCCGATTTACCAGGAGAGCGCTCGTTTTCCGTTACTACCTTTTAAACATAGCTGGAGAAGCCGAAACGGCAACCCCACTATCAAATAGCTTATGTAGCATTGCATTATGGTGCCGGGTGCCTCCCGGTGAGCATGTCCCAGTCGACATGGCCCGCGCTGCATTTACAGATCACTGTAAGTGACTGGTCGCCCCTCCGCATAGGGGGATTCACCACACGAATAGATTAACAACATGTTAATTTTCTGGTCAATAAGATATAAGCAAATGATGACATGCAGTTTTCTTATTGCTGAGTAACTTCAATCTGGTTCAGGGCTCTGCGCGGAAGGGCTTTGACGTGTCGTGCAGCACGTCTCTACCCAAGAGCCCTGACCGGATCGCAGGCGTAAAAAAGCCCAAGGCGTTAACCTCGGGCTTGATTTTTTTGCTTCGGAACGACTGAACGGATTCCCAGCGTTAGGGATGAATCTAACCAGTTTTTCCGGAGATTGCAATAGCTATTTTCCACAAAATTTTATTTTTATAGAAAATACTCATTATTTCGTCACCCGGGAGAGGATGACATCAGCGTAGGATTCCTGTTTGTGACATTCGGATACCAGCTCCTCGAAGAAAGGTTTCAGTTGCTCATAAGCTGCCGTTTTCTTAATGTCAGCCACGGCCCTTACCCCTTCCATCACCGTCGAAAACTTCATGCGCGCATAACCTCTTCCGCTGCAGCGATCGCATACCTTCATTACCGGTAGCCCAAGGTGCTCGCTGGTCTCTTTATCCAGTACCTTTCCTTTCCCATTGCAGCGACACGAATTGCTGATAACACCCTTTCCGTTACAGGCTGAGCATTTAACTTTGACCACTTCGCGCACTTGGCTCCAGCTCTCCCAGTGGCTTGGGCGAACCGCTCGGGACATCTTTGCCCAATAAGGTGGCTTGCCCCACGGATATGAGCATTTATTGGTGAACACCTGGGCCTCTGTGAAGCCAGTCCCATCGCAGCAAGTGCATTTTCTAACGCTGGCAGCACTTCGCGTGTAATCCTGGTATGCAAAAGCACACAGAACTTCGAGAACTCTTTTGCGAACGTCCTGGCTGAGTTCTGAAACGATGTTAAAGCGGATTGATAATCGCTCTGCTGATTCATAAAGTAGCTCCATTGCTCGGTCAGGTGTGCTTACCCCAATCTTTGCCAGATAGAGGTCGAAGCCGAATCCGCACTTGGCATTTACCAGCCCAAGAGCGGCCATGATGTCAGTGCCGGTTAGACCATCCGATGCAGTAGCCCGTGGCGAATCGCTCAGCATTGGTGATTTAGGCGCGAAGTATTTGGCGATAGATTCGAGGTTCATGCTGTCTCTCCCAGGCGCTTATAGATACGGACGAAATTGCGTAATATTTTGTAGTCAACCAGTACGGTGCCGCGGTGCCGGCAGAGGCGGAGCTTTTGCCAGCGGTCGCGGATGCGTTCGATAACGTCACGGCTCATGCGGACTCCATTTCGGTAATGGTTAGCTCAAGCCGCCCACCTTTGACTACAGACATTCTCTTCACGCTGTAATAATCAACCTGCTGGTCATCGAGCCAGAAACCTGATTTCGTCAGAGCATCGAATGCAGCCTTTTGCAGGTTGTCCAGGTCACGGCGCCGGCTATCGGGCATGTGGCACTCAATACGGATTTTCAGTGGCGTGGCCAGGCCGATATCAAGCATCGAGTCTTTGATGATTCTGGCGACGCTGTCGCGGTATGCCTGCCCTTCCGCGCTGATGTGTGTGCGCCCCCGGTTGTGCCGGTAGTACCGGTTATTGCTTGGTGGCCAGGGTAATGAAATGCGATATTGGTTCATGCTTTTATCAGCCCCTCTTTCATCCAGATAACCTGCGTTCGGGCCATTCCCTCCAGCGCGCACTCCTTCGCATACTCCGCATCTACCAGGCGCGTGCGGCGGTCTATTTCATCGTGACAGGATGAACAGGCGATAGCGGCGATCAGATCAGGTGGCTTAATCCCCGTCCCGCACAATCCAGCAATGCGGATATGGGCCAATACCGTGGTTTCAGGGTTGCCGTTGCAGACGCCCGGGATGCGAACCTGACATTCGCGACCGCGAGCTGCTTTGCGTAAATCAGCCATGGCTTTTCCTCCGGGCAGCGCGGCGCAGCCAGCGGACATCTGCCAGGTGAGCCGTATAGTGAAAGGTGGGGATATCGGAAGGCTTAACTTCGACCTTGCGCTTGCGGCGCGTAGGCACACGGAAGATGCCGCGCTCCATTACTTTGGCGAGAAGACATTGCATAGCCATCACCCCGCAAAGCTCAGCAGCTGACTGGCGGCGTTTTCAGCCTCAGCCGGCGAGTGGAATTTGCGACGCAGAATGTAGTTCCAGAGCACATTCAGCACTGATTTGTAGACGCCGTTAAACTGGCTGTCGTCCATGCTGGCGAAGGAGATCGACTTTGCGACACGACGACGGCTACCGTCAGGCATCTGGTATTCGTCGTAAAAGCCAGCCTGAATGGTTGCCCACTCGCGGAAGGATTCGAAGTGTTTCAGCAGCGCCATATCGCGGGAACGGGAGATACCGACCGATGAGAGATACATCTCGGAGGCGTTCTGGAGTGCAGCGCGCTGATCGAGGTCGGATGAGAGAAAGTCGATAAACCCGGATATGAGGGTACGCTCCGCGGGCTCAATGAGACCACCGGAAGGGGTCCAGTAGTGATACCCGAGAGTCAAAAGCTTGAAGAACTTTTTATGGAATGCGTAATTCCGGGGCTTGCGGAACTCACCGCAAAGCAGTTGCCCTACCGGGATAAGTTGCAGGTATTCGCTGGTTCCCGGCTCTGCGGGAATCAGTACGTTTTGATAACTCTTCTCAAATTGCAGTGTTTGCGCCATGTGTCCCCACTTGGCGCCGGGGTAAAGTTGTCAGTTGTCCAGACTGACCAGGTAATTATGGATGGCTGATGCTTATAAATCAATGGACAACTAATGGGTAAATTCCTTGGGAACAGGAGATATACCAGATAGAGAAATTAAATCAGGCAACTCATTGCCATGTAAAGTTCGCCCAACACCAACCGCGTAGACTTTGCCATCTACTGGAATCAAATGAACATCATATGAACGATTGAATTGTGCGTTTGGCGGCCGATGACTACTGCCTACTGATGATTCAAAAATAGTCAACCTGCTTTTTAATTCTGTATCATCATGGATTTCTCCATCACGCCCGTATCCTACTAGCAAATATTGAATTTTATTCATTTCACCCTCGATTAATCGGCTATTTCTTAGAGTTCTGCTCGGCCATTTCAATATAGCGCGGATCGGATGCGCGGGGGAGTTGGATGCTCTGCTCGCGGTAGTAGCGGACGCGCTCCATGAAATACTCGCGCAGGTGTTCAGGCTGCTCTCTGGCCACCACTTCGGCGACAACCGGCATGTTCAGACGCTCTTTGTAGGCGACGCCAGATGCGGCCAGGTCAACGTTAACCTTGTCCTGCTCTTCCTTCGATTTTGCTGCGATATTATGATTTGACATGGTAATTTCAGGGACTTAGCCCCCACAAATTGATACTTCATTCTAATTTGTAATATTTATAAATTTAAATAAACAACTTTTATTTAAATTTATATATCAAACAATCCACAACATCCAAACCATTTACCATACTATTTGAAAATCGGACCTTGCTATTTTCAATAGAAAACGCCCCTTTCATCATTTTATAAATAAAAGCGGATTTACCTTTAGCTTCGATTGATTCAAGTGGTATCGAATGGTATTTATTTGATCTATTGTCTCTATTTATTTGATTTATAAGACTATAAACAAATGTAGGTCCTCTTTCCTCAAAGTCATTTATTACCAAAATATATTTCCAAGAAAACATTTCCCCATAAAAAAACCACATGGCAGCGGATAAAGCCACACCTTTCTTCTCTAACTCTTTCATTAGAAATTGGCCAGAATTTTCCATAGCGGTCGTCATTGAGTGACCTATTACCAGTGACTTCTTACCCATTTCAAAACTCCAGATTGATTATTCTCAGCTGCCTCGATGAGCTGCTCCGCCATAGCCCGACTGATAGTAGTTTCGTAACGGAGTTGTTCACTCCAGTCCTTCATAACAGTCCAAAATATGTCAAACTGCCCATCCTGGGCAGCTAATTGTCTATGTGATAGTTGTAGACTCGCCACCTGCATGAGCTTTGTCAGATCATGAACATGTGAATCCATTGCTAACTTTTTGTCAGGAAATTGAAATTCTGCTACATTTTTGGCTATACATGCTTTTAGAGCACACTCAACTGCGTATCCGCAGAGGTAGTATGCACCATGATAGAATCCATTCTGTAGCAGGCATTTTGCTTCCGCTAACCTTATCCCAGTTAAAACTTCTAGGTCGGATTTATTCATTTGCAAATATTCTAAATTTTTCCAATAGACACATGATACTCATTGAGTGTAGTTCTTTCCAACAAATTATCAGATACATACAGACAGATGCCGTTTGTCAATTTTTTGGTGCTAGCCGCTATTTGATGTGCAGGCGCGGTTCACCGTCTTTCGGCTCCGGCCATTCGCGCTGCTTGTTTACCGCCAGCTTATCGATCATCGCCTGGGTAATCTGCTCGTCAGTGATACCGGAACGACGTTGCGCATCCCACAGCAGGAATTGCATATCAGCCCATTCGCTCAGGTCGTCAGGGTCGGCAGCTGTTTCCAGCGCTTCTTTGCTGAGGTGTTTCAGTGGGCCAACGGGGCCGACGTTGCCGAAAGTTGCCTGCGACCACTCGGCATGCGCGATGCGTACCTGGTCACGTTCCGGCGCTGGCTGTGGGCTGGCGTAGACTGGCATGACATCATTCTGACCCTTGTTACTTTCATCCGTCAGCGCCCAGAACAGCCTTCCTGCCGGATGCTTGAAGATGTAAGCAACTGGCTCAGAATTCACCAAAGAAATCGGCTGTGGAGTCGTATAGAGCGGGATTGTGTAACCTTCGACAGCATTCCGCGCCCGGTCAGCGGGCCACGCACGAAGATAAAGCCCTGTCGCATGCATGTTCGAAATTTCGTGCTTCTCGGTGAACGCCACCGGCTCGCTGTCCATTGCGGCCAGCGCCATGCGGGCCAACTCCCTGACAACTACTGGCGGCGCATGTCTGTCATTCAGGTCATCCCAAAGCTCGCACATTTTCTTGCTATCGTCAGGATGAACATCTTCGTTAGTACCAGCCAGTGCGGTAATAACTTCGTCGGCGGCAACAATGATTTTCTGTGCCTGCTCTCTGGTTATGGTTGATTTGGTCATGGTTGACTCCAGTTATCCTCGATCGCCACACCTAAACGGTGCAGCCAGTCGGCAAGTTTCAGCATCGACTCGCGGTCGCTAAGTCCTTCCGGAAAGTCTTTCAGTTCGATAGTCGGCTTGAAACGACCGAAGCTATCGCGCTCTATCGTCAAATGCTGCTCCAGAACAGTCTGATGAATGAGGCTGTTATGCCGCACCAGGTAAACGGATTTGGAGTCTTTGGATTTTGGGTCATAGCTATACTCGGTCAGTATCATCTGGCTTCTGGTGCGATCGGTTCCTCTCCACATCACTCAGCCTCCACCTTGATGCCAGCGGCGGCCAGCGCTACCTTTACGTCCTGGCTGTAGTTATAAACACCATCAGACCAGACATATCTGTCCCCAGATACAATCTGCCGTAAGTGATCTTGACCCTCCATCTCCGAACAGCTTTTGTATCTTAAGTTAACGATGTCCGCTGCCGCCGGTATTCCCTCGGGGAGTGATATCCCAGCGCGCTGTGCGGGTGGTTTTCATTGTAA
>SKEC01000191.1_pt1 | contig 69592 bp, 77 predicted proteins | sample 4826641 | NCBI WGS metagenome assembly SKEC01 (sample SAMN11008819, study PRJNA524170) | human gut metagenome | biome: Human fecal sample; material: Feces; isolation source: fecal sample from pouch patient p18, p21 | host: Homo sapiens | place: Israel: Tel-Aviv | collected 2015-12-22
CCTGCCGCCTACTATGTGCACATCTGGCGGCGCGTGGCCTGAGAAAGGAGGTTTTGAACCATGAAGATCATTGACGAGAACGGTGCAGCCATTGAAAACCCTGACCTGACGCTTGGGTATCTGGTGGGCGGCACCGAGCCAGTGGAGCACCCCGCCGTAGAGGGCGTGGAGGAACAGTGGCACTGGGAGACCGTGACCGAGTATCCAAACGGTGGCAAGGACGTGCAGAAGATCGTTGACCGTCCCGGCGTTCAGGCGCAGGAGGAATGGGTGGAACAGGTGCCCATCCAGAAGTACATCCGCTACACCGCCGAAGAGCTGGCCGCGCAGGAAGAAGCACGCAAAAAGGCCGAAGCCCGGGAGAAGCTGCCGGACACGGTGGCGGCACTGCAAAAAGAAAACGAGATGCTCAAGCAATGCTTGCTTGAAATGAGCGAGATTGTTTATGCATAAAATCACACAAAAATTAGAAAGGTTGGTACGTATGATGGCTAAGTTGTGGGCACAGGAAATTATGTTCGCTGAGACTATGGAGGACGCAAAGGCTCTGTACGAGCGTTGCCCCCGCCTGCTGAAGGAGAAGGTCAAGGCAATTCTCATCAAGAGCGGCTTTGAGGAAATCACGCAGTAAGGACGCTGAGGACAAGGCAGATCAGGAGCTGGAAGAGAACGTGAAAATCGGGGCCTGACCCCGTGAAAGGACGTGATACATATGGCGATCAAACAGTATAGCCTGAAGAAGGACGGCGCAGCGCAGCTCTCCCCCGCGTTCCGCGTGCGGGAGTTCCGCTGCCGCGACGGCACCGACACCATCCTCATTGACGAGGGCCTTGTGGTGCTGCTGCAGTGCATCCGGGAGCACTTCGGCAAGCCGGTTACTATCACCAGCGGATACCGCACCGCCAGCCACAACACGAGGGTGGGCGGCTCCAAATCCAGCCAGCACCTGCTGGGCCGGGCCGCTGACATTCAGGTGCAGGACACCGACCCGCTGGCTGTGGCCGCCTACGCCGAGAGCCTAATGCCCGGCTGGGGCGGCGTCGGCCGCTACCCGGTCAAGGCAGGCCGGGCAAAGGGCTGGGTGCACGTGGACACCCGCCCGAACAAGAGCCGGTGGACACTGTGAGGGGAGAACAACATGGCAAGTTACCTGATCTCTGATGCACCTTATGCATCGTGGCTCTCCGAGGTATTAGCTACACTGGAAGAGCACAAAATCAGTCAGCTCGCGATAGCCGCACCTTTGCCCACAGGTGAAGTGTTCACCGGCTATTTCGGTATGGACACGATGGACAAGGCGCTGATCGCAACGAACATTCAGGCCGATGCCACCATGGATGTGGTCTGTGCCAACGGCCAGCGCATCCAGCAGGCATGGGAAGATAACATTGAAGATTCGGAGGATTGATACCAATGCAGCAGATTTTCTCGTACATCTCCGCGCACTGGATGGAGGGAGCCATCTGGCTGCTGGGTCTTGGCTGGGGCTACCTCGTAAAGAAAGTAACCGAGTACAAAACCATCAAGGACGGCCTGCTGGCCATCATGCATGACCGGCTGTATCAGGCGTGCACCTACTACAGCCAGCAGGGCTGGATCAATGCCAGCGGCCTGAAGAACCTCGAATACTTATACCAAAGTTACCACGCGCTGGGCGGCAATGGCACCGGCACCGAGCTTTATAACCGGGCCAAGGCGCTGCCCATCCGCGATTAAATGCAAGCCCGGCGCTGCCGGGAGAAAGGACCTGACTATGACCGCACACACCTACAACGCACCCACCATCTCCGCAGGCACCATTGCCCGCACCGCCTGCCTGCTGCTGGCTCTGACCAATCAGGTGCTGTCTGCACTGGGCAAGCCCGTCCTGCCCATCGAGAGCCAGACCGTGGAGCAGCTGGTCACCGCTGGCATCACCACCGTGGCCGCGCTGGTCGCGTGGTGGAAGAACAACTCCTTCACCACCGCAGCCCTTCAGGCAGACCAGACCTACAACAAGCTGAAGGCACAGGGGAAGTAAAGGAGACGCAGACGTGATTATTACTGGCATGGCCGAATATGAAAGCATCTGCAAAAATGCACTGGTCGAGTGGTACAACGCCCACCGTGAGACGAAGATCACCCTCGAAAATGTCTTTGTGGTGTGGGCCTGCAAGACACTCCAGAACTATAAGGCATTGCTGTCCACCACCGTGGCAGGTGACGGAATCTATGCTGAGTACACCTACAACGGCGATAAGCAGGAGCTGTACGAGGATGTATACGGCAAGCTGACGAACCGCTGTATCAAGCGGTAATCCCATACATAGCAGCAGCCCCGGGGAGCCTGACGGTTCCTCGGGGCTGTTTTTGTTTGGCATGTTTCGACGCTTTACGACGTATATCGACGTAATTGGTAAATTTTAAGTATTTTTCGGTTAGAGTTGACGCATAGAAAGGATGTGTCAACTATGATCGTTTCCGAATTGTCCACTCAGGTCAATGATTTGCTGCGCCCGATGGGCATCACACGCAATCTGAGCGCCTACAGTATCCTGTGCCAGTGTCTTGAGCTGGTCTGTGAGCAGGAAGACCGCCTGCAGGCCGTGGAGAAAGATATCTATACCCCTATCGCCGACCGCAGAAGATGTGAGCCAAAAGCGATTCAAAGCGCTGTCCGCCGGGCAGCTAAAGGTGCATGGCTCACAAACCCGGAGTATGTGCAGCAGCTGGCAGGCTATCCGCTGACCGGTGCGCCCAGCGCGGTGCAGTTCATTGAAATGCTGTATAATGCGCTGGTGAGAGCAGTCTGAAAACTTAATAGTGTTACCAAAAGTGTTACCATGATAAGAAAAAGCACGCTGGTTCTGTACGAACCAACGCGCTTTTCTTTGTATGCGGGTAGTGGGGGTCGAACCCACACGCCTTGCGGCACAGGAACCTAAATCCTGCGCGTCTGCCAATTCCACCATACCCGCGTATTCTTCTATTCTGCAGCTGCGGCCAAACCGCCTTAATATAGTATCAGTTCCGGCGGAAAAAGTCAATCACTGCATTGATATTTCCGCCCTTCACAGCGCATACTATCGCCGGACGATCGTATCATTTTCCATGGCGGAAAGGGGCTTTTTGCCGATGCGCAGATCAAAACTACGCCGCGCTGGCAGCATTGCGGCAACTTATCTTCTGGTGGCCGCGCTGGCGGTGCTGGGCTGGCTGTGGCACAGTCTGCCTGCTGAAATTTTGCTGGAACCCGGCCAGACCCTTACCCTGCCCCGTTTTGCCTATGTGCAGCCGCTGCGCACCGCTGGCTCCCGCAACGCGGCCAGCACGCAGGCTGCGGGCAGCTATCAGGCCACTTTGTCCATTGGCGGGTGGCTGCCCGTCAAGACTGTGCGCGCTCTGGTGGAAACACGTCCGGTGGTAACCGTGTGCGGTACGCCTTTCGGCGTTAAGATGTTCTCCGAGGGTGCGCTCATTGTGGGCTTTTCCGACCTGAACACCCCGGACGGCACCGCAAACCCCGCCAAGAAGGCCGGGCTGCGGCTGGGCGACCGGGTGGTGCGCATGGACGACACCCTGACCGAGACGAACGATGCCGTGCACGATGCTCTGGAAACGGCCGCAGGCGCGCCGGTGCAGGTGGTCTATATCCGCAATGGTGAGCAATTCCAGACCCGGCTGACTCCCGTGTGGGACAGCACCGCCGGGCAGTGGCGCGCCGGGATGTGGGTGCGGGATTCTTCCGCCGGGGTAGGCACCATGACCTTTGTGGACAATGCCGCCGGGGTGTTTGCCGGGCTTGGCCACCCCATCAGCGACAGCGACACCGGTGAGAGCGTGGCCCTGCGCAGCGGTGAGATCGTCCCCTGCCAGATCGTGGGGTGTACCAGCGGCACCGTGGGCAGCCCCGGTGAGCTGAAGGGCCGCTTTCTGAGCACCCATGCGCTTGGCAGCATCTGCATCAACAGCAAGACCGGGGTCTATGGCAGAACACGGGCTGCATTTTCCGGCCCGGAGCTGGAGATGGCTTTTGCGCAGGAGGTTGTGCCGGGCGATGCCGAGATCTGGACGACTGTGGACGGCGAGGTGCCCAAGGCATACCGCATCCGCATTGAAAAGGTAAACGACGCAGACCCCCACCGCAACATGATCCTGCGCGTGACCGACCGGCAGCTGCTTGCCAAAACCGGCGGCATCGTGCAGGGCATGAGCGGCAGTCCCATCCTGCAGAACGGCAGACTGGTGGGTGCAGTGACCCATGTGCTGGTAAACGACCCCACGCGGGGCTACGGCATTTTTGCTCAGACCATGCTCAAGCAGGCCCGCGCTGTTGAAAAAACAGACGATGCTGCGCAGCCATAAAGCTGATCTGCAAAAAAATTTGCGCATTTCGATTTTCTTTGCCAAAATTTACCAATATAAACCGTTGAAAGTTCTGGAAAATTATGGTAAAATCCATGGTGTTAAGGGAACTGCACACATTGGAGGAAACAACCATGGACAAAGTTAGATTTTTGATGTCGGATACTGGTGCCCCGTTCACTGCCGCCTGCCGCGAAGCGCTGGAGCAGAAGGGCGTGGACGTGACCGTTGTGGAAAAGGACGGCAACAAGGTCCTGCAGAAAATGCTCACCGTGCGCCCGCAGGTGGTCCTGCTGGATGCTTTTATGCCCGGTCTGGATGCCCTTGCGGTAAAGCAGCGCTACAATGCCGCCGGTGAGCGGCACACCTCCTTCTTCGTGACCGGTGCCTTCCAGAGCGAAGAGATGGTACAGGAGCTGCTGGACGAAGGCTTTGCCTACTACTTTGTAAAGCCCTTTGATGAGACCGTGCTTGCCGCACGGGTGCTCAAGGCGGCACTTGGCCCGGAAAAGCACATCCTGCACACCAGTGTGGACAGCGATGAGCTGACCGTTACCGAGATCCTGCATCAGATCGGCGTCCCTGCCCATATCAAGGGCTACCAGTTCCTGCGGGATGCCATCCTGCTCACCATGAACGAGCCGGAGTATATCAACGCTGTGACCAAGCGTCTGTACCCGGAAATCGCCAAGAAAAACGGCACCACCGCCAGCCGGGTGGAGCGCGCCATCCGCCACGCCATCGAGGTGGCATGGGACCGGGGCGATGTGGATACCCTCAACAGCTACTTCGGCTATACCATCCATAACCTGCGGGGAAAACCAACGAACAGCGAGTTCATTGCGATGATAGCTGACAAGATGCGGCTGGATAAACGGCAGAGAGTGGGCTGATTTTTTTCATAGAATCCGCCGTCGTTCATATTCTGATAAGAGCAAACCAAACAGACAAAGGAGGTTTTGCTCTTGAAGCTTGCAGAATATCTCGCACGGCGCAGGCGGGCCAGAGTTGCGGCCGTGATGCTGTTTGCCCTCATTATGGGGTTTGTATCTGCTGCGCCGCCGGTCGTCACCGGATGTCAGGCGCAGGATCTTACCCCGGCACCGGACACTTCGATGCTCTCCCCCGCCGTTTCGGCTCTGGCACAGGAGCAGCAGGAGCCTGCTGCCCAGCCGCTGCCGGAAAAGTGGGTCTGCCTGACCTTTGACGACGGCCCCAGCAAGACCACACCGGATGTGCTCAGCGCGCTGAACGCGGCCGGAGTGCACGCCACATTTTTTGTGGTGGCTACCGGTTACAACGAGAAGTATCTGCCCCTGCTCACCGAAGCGGTCAGCGCCGGGCACCAGATCGCACTACACTCTGCTTCCCACGAGTACAGCGATATCTACCGCAGCAGCGACGCTTATTGGGAGGACATTGCCCTTTTAAAGGAGCGCATTGCGCCCTATGTGGATGCCGAGAGCATCCGGTATCTACGGTTTCCGGGCGGCAGCACCAACACCGTCAGTCGGCGCTACGGCGGCAAAGGCCTGATGAAGCAGCTGAAAGCCGAAGTAGAGCAGAAAGGCTGGCATTGGGTGGACTGGAACGTGTGCGCCGAGGATGCCGTGGGCGGGCACCCAAGCGCGGGCACCATTTACCGCAATGTGGTGCACGAGACCGGGCAGCAGACGAACTGCATCGTTCTGATGCACGATTCTTCCTCCACACACACCACCGCCGAAGCACTGCCGGACATTATCCGGTGGTATGCAGACAACGGCTACACCTTTCTGACGGTGGCCGAAGCTCTGCCGCTAAGCTGAGCAGACTGGCCCAGTTACAGCCGGTGTTCAAAGCCGCGGCCAAGCAGGACCCCTGCCGCTGCCAGTGCTGCCAGCCAGAGCCAGTCCGCTCCGCCGGTCGCCACCCAGCCTGCCGCCATGATGGCGGCAAAGGTGCACACCGGCGGCAGCACGATACGCGCGATGCGCAGCAGCTTTTCCCGCCGGGAGGGAAGCCCGGTGTCAAGCTGCTCGGGATGCACGGCATCGCAGCAGATCTCATCCCGGTACTTGCCCGGGTTTCGGTAAGCTTTATACGGAATGCCATCCAGCGAAAACTCCGGGTACATCCCCTCTTTTTCAAGGCTGAACTGCATCCCGTTGGCCTTTGCGTAGGTCTGCAGGGCCGCTGTGAACTCCTGCGGCGTGTTGATGCTGCCCTCCGGAATAAAGGAAAAATGCCTCTGGTGCTGCACCTGTGCCAGCGTGCGGTAATCCTGCAGCCAGCCAGAACAGAACGCACCCTGTACGGCAGGCTTTTCCATCCGGGTCAGGCAGGCGTCCACATCCAGTGATGCCACAGACGGGTCCTGCCGGGCCAGTTCTGCACAAAAACGCGCCGCCCCTTCCAGCTGCTTTGCGCGCTGTTCCAGTGCGGTCTTTTGCTCCCGCAGGACACTCCCCAGCGATGCATCGCCTGCAAGCACGGATCGGATGACCGGAAGCGGCACATCCAGCATCCGCAGCATCCGGATGAACCGGAGAGTGCGGATGTCCTGTTCCGTGTAATCACGGTAGTCGTTGCCAGGCAGCCGGGCGGGATTCAGAAGTCCTTCTTTTTCATAGAAGCGGATATTGGGGGCAGACACCCCGCTCTGTTTCGAAGCCTGTTTGATGTTCATTTGCTTCACCTCCGCACTCACATTACACCTTAAAGACACTTGAAGGTCAAGCATTTTTTGAAAAAAGCCCCGGAATGCGCGCGGCTGCGGGCGATCCGGGGCTAAATCTTTATTCCGCGTTCTGGCAGAACAGCGAGAAGGTGCGGTAAGCCATGTACAGGTCGGTCTTATGGATAACCTCGAAGGGCGAGTGCATGGACAGCACCGGCACGCCGATGTCCAGCACCGGGATGCCCCGGTTGGCCACGTACTTGGCAATGGTGCCGCCGCCGCCCAGATCCAGACGGCCCAGCTCACCGATCTGCCATGCCACGCCGTTGGCATCCAGCAGGCAGGTGATGTCCCCTACCAGCTCAGCGGAAGCATCGCTGGCAGAGCTCTTGCCGCGGCTGCCGGTGTACTTGAAGAAGGCCACGCCGCGGCCTGCGTAAGTACCGTTCTGCGGCTCGAAGGCATTTGCCCAGGAGGGGTCGTAGGCGGCGGTCACATCGGCGGAGAGACACACGCTGTTCTGGAAGGCAAGGATGTCGTCCTGACCGGCGGCGCGGCACAGCAGCTGCATAAAGTGGAATACATACATGCTCTGCATGCCGGTCACACCGTCGGAGCCGATCTCTTCCTTATCGGTCAGCACGCAGACGGTGGTGTGCACAGGATCTTTCGTCTCGATCTCGGCCATAAGGGCGGGGTATGCGTCCACCCGGTCATCGTGACCGTAGCCGCCCACCATGGAGCGGTCAAAGCCCACGTCCCGGGCCTTATGGGCGGGCACCACCTCGATCTCAGCGCGGGTGAAGTCCCGCTCGGTGATGCCGTACTTTTCGTGCAGCAGCATCAGGGTGTTCAGCTTGACGGCCTCCTTGATGTCGGCATCCTCCACAGCGTCGGAGCCGATGAGCACGTTCAGCTCCTCGGCCTTGATGCCCTCGCTGAGCTTGCGGTCGTTCTGCTCGGCACCCAGATGGGGCAGCAGATCGGTGATGCAGAACACAGGGTCATTCTCGTCCTCACCCACTGCAAAGGACACGCTGGAGCCATCGGCACGGGTGAACACGCCGTGGATGGCCAGCGGCATGGTGCCCCACTGGTACTTGCGGATGCCGCCGTAATAGTGGGTCTTGAAGTAGCTGAGGTGGTCTGCTTCGTACAGCGGATTCGGGCGCAGGTCCAGACGGGGGCTGTCGATGTGGGCGATCACCAGACGGAAACCCTCCTCAAAAGATTTCCGGCCGATGGTAGCGGCCACCACCGCCTTGTGCTCCTGCACAAAGTAGATCTTCTGGCCGGGGGCATAGGTCTTTTTCGGCTCAAACTTTTCGTAACCGGCCTCCAGCAGCAGCTTTTCGCTGGCGGCGGCAGCTTCGCGCTCGGTCTTGGCAGCGTTCAGGAAGGCTTTGTAGCCTTCGGCAAAGGCTGCAGCCTTCTCCTTCACGTCGGCGCTCTTGTCGGCGGCGTACTCCGGCTTGTAAAGCAGCTGTTCGGCAGCCTGCTTTGCGGTAAGTTTCTCGCTCATGTTCCTTATCTCCTCTCAGCTTTCTGCATAGATACGCTGATACCGCGCATAGCAGGAAGTGATCTTTTTTACGTAGTGGTTCATCTGGCTGTAAGGGAAGCCCTGCAGGGTCTCGCCGTCTGCGGAGTGCTCTTCCATCTGTAAAAGAGCATCTACCGTGCCCCACCCGCTGTGATAAGCGGCCGCGGCAGTGGCAACATCGCCGTTGTAGCGCTCCATGCACAGATGCAGGTAATAGCATCCGAACCGGATGCTGGTCTCCGGGTCGTAGAGATTTGCAAAGAGCAGTCCTTCGTCCGGTGCGATCTTGCTGCGCAGCCAGATAAAGGTCTCCTCGGTCATCTGCATCAGACCCCGGGCATCCACAGTGGAGGTGGCCTGCGGGTCAAAGCCGCTTTCGGTGCGGATGAAGGCATCCACCAGAAGCGGGTCAAGGCCGTAAGTCTCCGCCCACTGGTCCACCAGCACTTCGTACTTGCGGGGGTATAAAAGCCGTTCTGCCCTGCCCCACAAGTTGGGCACCAGCACAAACAGCAGGATCAGTGCCATGCCCAGCAGGAACAGCCTGCGGCTGCGCATTTTTTTGCGGCGGCGTGCCTTCTGGGCGCGGAGAGCGCGGCGGATGCGGGCCGTCTCCGGGTCGTACTGCGGTGCAGGATCTTGTTCGTTATATCGTTTGTTCAAAGTTCTTTTCCCGCACCTCCTTCTGCCAGAAGCTTTGTGCAGAGCTGCTCTGCCGCAGCCTGCAGATGTGCAAGGCTGGAATCGTTGCGCAGCACATAGTCTGCCTGCGCGGTGAGGGTGCTTTCCGGTGTCTGGGCGTTCAGGCGACGGGCGGCCATCTCGGCCGAGATGCCGTCCCGGACCACGATGCGGGCCACACTGGTCTCAAACGGTGCCGTGACCACGCACAGGCGGTCGCACTCGGCCTGCGCCGCAGTCCCCACGATGACCGCGCCATCCAGCACGAACAGCGGTGCACCGGCATCCTGTGCTGCCTGCTTTGCCGCACGGATGCGGCGCACGATCTCCGGGTGGGTCAGACTGTCCAGCGCCGCCTTGCCTTCCGGGGTGGCAAAGGCGCGATCAGCCAGCAGGCGGCGGTCCAATGTGCCGTCTGCTTTTAAAATGTCTGCGCCGAACCGCTGAGCCAGCCGGGGCAGCAGCGGCGAGCCGGGCAGTAAAATCTCGCGGCTGATCTGGTCGGCATCGGCCAGCGGCACACCGTGGGCCGAAAACACCGCCGTGACCGTGGATTTGCCGCAGCCGCTGCGGCCCGTGATGCCAAGCGCGATCATAGCTTGATCACCCGGAAGGCCGCAGCGCGGATCAGGCGGTTGTACACCGCCATGGAAAGGCCGTCTCTTCTGGGGCAGCGGGCGTAGACCACGGCATCGCCCTGCTCATCCAGCGCGCGCAGGCAGCGGAAGATGTGCTTTGCCTGATCGGCACCGTCGCCCTCGCGTCCATACTCCACGCAGGGCACACCCAGCTTTTCCGCTTCGCCGGTAAAGCACAGGCAGCTGGGATTCTGCTCGGCGTGGGCGTCCACATAGGCTTTGAACTGCTCAAAGGTGCCGTCCAGCAAGGTCACATCCGCCTTGGGTGCGTAGTGCTTGTACTTCATGCCGGGGCTGCGCACCACAGCACCCTCCGGCAGCTTTTCGAGGATGGCTTTGGACACTTCCACCTCTTCGCCGAGGGCACGCTCGAGGTCTTCCAGCGTGATGTGGCCCGGGCGGAACAGGGTGGGCTTTTCGCCCACCACCGACACCACAGTGCTTTCTACGCCCACGTCGCACTCGCCGCCGTCCAAAATCAGCGGCAGGCGGCCGTCCATATCGGTGAACACATCCTGTGCGTTGGTGGGGCTGGGCTTGCCGGAAAGATTGGCGCTGGGGGCAGCAAAGGCGCAGCCGCTCTTTTCAATGACGGCGCGGGCCACCGGGTGGCTGGGCATCCGGATGCCCACGGTGTCCAGACCGGCACAGCACTCCGCTGCCACCTCCGGGCCGCGGGGCATGATGATGGTGAGCGGGCCGGGGCAGAACGCAGCCATCAGCAGCTGGGCGCGCTCCGGCACCTCGCTGACAAGGCCGGGCAGCATTTCCGGTCCGGTGACGTGGACGATCAGGGGATTGTCCTGCGGGCGGCCTTTGGCCACAAAGATCTTCTTCACAGCCTCGCCGTTGCGGGCATCGGCAGCAATGCCGTAAACCGTCTCGGTGGGCAGGGCCACCAGCTCACCGTTCTGCAGCAGGGCAGCGGCTTTTTCAATGCTCTTTTCGTCCGATGCGGGCAAAATTTCAGTTTTCATTTCCATACGGATCATCGTTCTTTCTATCTGTAAAGTATTTATGCTTTTCAGCATTTATCGACAGGATATCGTTTTATTTTCAAAGCCGCATTTCAGTCCTGCTCGTTGAGCTTTTGCAACTTTTCGGCCTGTTCGCGGGTGGCCAGTGCGTCGATCAGCTCGTCAAGATTGCCGTCCATGATCTTGGAAAGATTGTGCACGGTCAGGCCGATGCGGTGGTCGGTGCAGCGGTCCTGCGGGAAGTTGTATGTGCGGATCTTTTCGCTGCGGTCGCCGGTGCCCACCTGCCCCTGACGGCTGGCGTTGATGGCATCCTGCTGCTGTTTCTGCTTCTGGGCCAGCAGGCGGCTGCGCAGGATCTCCAGCGCCTTGTCCTTGTTCTGGAACTGGCTGCGCTCGTTCTGGCATTCTACCACCATGCCGGTGGGGAGATGTGTCACACGGATGGCGCTGGAGGTTTTGTTGATGTGCTGACCGCCCGCGCCGGAGGAGCGGAAGGTGTCGATGCGCAGGTCCTTCATGTCCAGCGCAAAGTCCACCTCTTCGGCCTGCGGCATCACAGCTACCGTGGCCGTGGAGGTGTGGATGCGGCCCTGCGTCTCGGTCTCCGGCACGCGCTGCACGCGGTGCACACCGCTCTCGTACTTGAGGCGGTTGTAGGCCCCGGCACCGTCCACCGAAAAGATGGCTTCCTTCACGCCGCCAAGCTCCGTCTCGTTGAGGTTGAGCATTTCCAGCTGCCAGCCCCTGCTTTGCACATACATGGTGTACATGCGCAGCAGGCTGTGGGCAAACAGGGCAGCTTCCTCCCCTCCTGCGCCGCCGCGGATCTCCACAATGACATTTTTGCCATCGTTCACATCCTTGGGCAGCAGCAAAATTTTGAGATTATTTTCCAGCTTTTCCACATCTTGACTTTTTTCGCTGATTTCCTGCTGTATCATCTGCTTGAAGTCCGGGTCAAGTGCGCCCGGTTCTTCCAGCAGAGCTTTGGCCTGTGCCAGATGATCCTGTGCGGTCTGCCACGCGCGGTAGGCCTGCACCACAGGTTCTGCATCGTGGTACTCCCGCATCAGCCTGCGGAAAAGCGCAGGGTCTGCGGCGGTATCCGGCTGGTTCAGGCGGATGGAAAGCTCTTCAAAGCGGTGGCAGACAGCATCCATCTGGGTAAACATGTTCGGCATAATTCCGGCAGTTCTCCTTACAAACTCAGATTCATGTTCGTGCAGCCGAACGGCTCCGGGGCCTTTCCGCCCCGGATGCGTGCTGCGCCGGGCGCTAGGCCTGCCCGGGTTTTACCACCTTTTTGATGTTCTTTTCAATTTTAGCACGCGGCAGCATCACCTCGCGCCCACAGCCGGTACACCGGATCTTAAAATCCATGCCGACGCGCAGCACCTCGAAGCTGGACGCTCCGCAGGGGTGCTTTTTGCGGGTGAGGATGGTATCGCCTACAGCAATGTCCATAGCTCTGCTTCTCCCTTCTGCCTGCCCAAAACAGCAGGCGGTGTGTGCGCAAAGTCCGGCGTGCCGGTTTGCTGCGCATACAGATATAGTATAATGCAAAGCCGCACAAAATGCAAATATCCGCCCATGCGGATGCATAAGTTTTAATGAAATGGAGCTGGCTTTCCCAGACGGCACCTGTCCAGCTCCCAAAAACAACAGAAAGAGGAATGAAAGATGATGCAAGCTTACCGTACCGAAGGCAACTACCGTTCTGCTGCGCGCCTGTCCCCCACTGAACTGCGCGCCGCCATGGCAAACCGCGAGATCCTGCAGGCCACTGCTCTGGCCTTTGATACCCAGCGCCAGCTGCGGTTCGAGATCGGCGGGGTGAGGGCCGTGATGCCCTTTGCCCAGTGCGCCGATGGTGCCGCAAACGGCACCGTGCGGGACATTGCGGTGCTGACGAGGGTGGGCCGCCCCACCTGCTTTGTGATCGAAGCGCTGGACACCGACGAGAACGGTCAGCCCTTCTACCGGCTCTCCCGCGCGCTGGCGCAGCAGATGTGCAAGGCCGACTATCTGGACACCCTGCAGCCCGGCGATATCCTGCCCTGCACCGTGACCCATATCGAGCCGTTTGGCGCGTTCTGTGATGTGGGCTGCGGCATCAGTGCCCTGCTGCCCATCGACTGCATGTCGGTGAGCCGCATCTCCTCCCCCGCCGACCGGGTGAGCGTGGGCCAGCAGATCTTGTGCGCCGTCAAGAACCGGGATGTACAGGGCCGCTTTGTGCTGACCATCCGGGAACTGCTGGGCACATGGGAGGAAAATGCGGCCGGGTTCACCGTGGGTGAGACCGTGGTGGGCATCGTGCGCAGCGTGGAGGAATACGGCACCTTTATCGAGATCGCGCCCAACCTCGCGGGCCTTGCCGAGAGCTGCACCGACCTTGTGCCCGGGCAGGCGGTGAGCGTCTACATCAAGAACATCCTGCCGGAAAAAATGAAGATCAAGCTGGTGATCGTGAACCACGCCCTGAGCCAGCGCCACCGGTTCGAGCTGAAATATTTCATCACCGAGGGCCATCTGGACCACTGGGTGTACTCCACGCCGGAAAGCCCCAAGCGCATTGAGACAGATTTTGCCGCTGCGGCTTGCAATCCGGCGTGAAAGCCTTTATACTATAAAAGAAAAGGAATGCAAGGGGGATGTATGGAACGATGGCCGTCAATGATGCTTTTACTGCCGGTGTACGTCCCGGCGGGTTGACCAGCAGCACCGAGATCCGGCTGCTGCTGTGCTATCTGGTCAAAAATGCCGGACCCATTACCCGGCAGGAGATCGAAAACGCCCTGATGGAAGAAGCGCTGGTGAACTATTTCGAGATCGGCTCGTGTCTGGACGATATCACCAGGCAGCAGCTCGTCACCCTGACAAAGGGCAGCTATACCATTACCGAGAAGGGCCGCAAAGTGGCGCAGGAGCTTGCCTACGACCTGCCCCGCAGTGTGCGGGAGCGCGCTGTGGCCGCTGTGCTGCGTTGCCAGACATGGGCCCGCAAGGAAGCCAAGTACAGTGCCAGCATTACCGAAAAAGAGGACGGCCACTGCACCATCCGCTGCACGGTGAAAGGGCTGGACAGTGAGCTGTTCTGTCTGGATCTCGGCACACCGGACCGGCTGACCGCCGAGCTGGTAAAAAAGCAGTTCATCCTCAAGGGCAACGAGATCTACCAAATGCTCATCAATAAGCTGACCGAAGAAGAAAAGTGAACAAATAAAGAGGGAGGCACCCGCGCGGCGCTTCCCTCTTCTGTTTTGTAGCGGTCAGATCAGAATGCAGATCAGCCCGGTGCAGCCCTCATTGATGACCCGTTCCAGCGTTTCCTGCAGGCGGGTGCGGGCCTCCTGCGGCATGTGCAGCAGCTTGTTCTGCAAGCCCTCGTTCACCAGCTCGTGCAGGCTCTTGCCAAAGATGTTGGATTCCCACAGCTTTTCCGGGTCGTCCTCAAAGCCGGCCAGCAGGCTGCGGGCAAGGTCCTCGCTCTGCTTTTCGGTGCCCACGATGGGGCTGATCTCGGTGTGGATGGTGGCCTTCATCATCTGGATGGAGGGCGCGCAGGCTTCCAGCCGCACGCCGTAGTTCGTGCCCTGCCGCACGATCTGGGGCTGTTCCAGTTTCAGCTCGCTGACCGTGGGCATCACGATGCCATAGCCGGTGGCTTCCACCTGCTCAAGGGCACTGCGTACCTTCTCGTACTCCCGTTTGGCCTTTGCCAGCTCCATGATGCAGGGCATCAGGCCCGCTTCGTCGCCAATGGCAAGGCCGGTCTGCTCGCTCAGCACCTGATAGAAAATTTCCGGCTTCAGCTCCACCGTGATGCGCACACTGCCGTTTGCAAGGTCGATGCCGCTGATGGCCGAGCGCTGCACCGCGTCACATTCCAGCGCAGGTGCGTCTGTTCCGGAGGGCACATCCTTCATGCGGGAGACCTTTGCCGCCAGCTGCATGGCCGCATCGTACACCTGCGTTTGCAGCCAGTGGCCGTTTTCCAGCATCGTGACCCAGCGCGGCAGGGCAAAATCCAGCTCCTGCACCGGGAACTCGTACAGCACCTGCCGCAGGATGCTGCCGAGTGCCTCCGCGTCCAGATCCACGCAGCTCACCGGCAGCACGGTGTGGTCGTAGTCCCGGGCCATGCCCTCGGCCAGCTGCTTCGTCTCCGGGGCATCCGGGTGGGTGCTGTTGAGCAGGATGATGTAGGGCTTGCCCAGCGCATCCAGTTCTTCCACGATGCGCTTCTCGGTTCTGGCATAGCCCTCCCGCGGGATGTCGCTCACAGAGCCGTCGGTGGTGACCACGATGCCGATGGTGGAATGTTCGCAGATCACCTTGCGGGTGCCGGTCTCGGCGGCAAGGTCGAAGGGCACCTCGTGGTCGAACCACGGGCTTTTGACCATGCGGGGCTTGTCGTTCTCCTCGTGGCCCATAGCCCCCTCCACCATGTAACCCACGCAGTCGATGAGCCGCACCCGGCACTCGCCGCCGCCCTCCAACTGCAGGGGCACGGCTGCTTCCGGGATGAATTTTGGTTCCGTGGTCATGATGGTGCGGCCCGCTGCCGACTGGGGCAGCTCGTCCCGGGCACGTTCCCGGGCTGCCGCCGGGCCGATGGCGGGCAGCACCAGCTGTTCCATGAAACGCTTGATAAAAGTGGATTTGCCGCTGCGCACCGGGCCAACCACCCCAATGTAGATATCTCCGCCGGTGCGTGCGCCGATCTCGCGGCAGATGCTCTTCTGTTCCTGATTTGCCAAATTGCTCTCCCCTTCCCGTTTGCGCTGTGCACCGGACAGGATTCCGGTCCGCTTGTTGTAATCGTATGTTGGGAAAAGGCCGGATATGACAAAAGGCTCCCATGCCAGCAGCACAGGAGCCTTTACAAACATTTTTACAATTACGGGGTCAGACGGTTGGGGCCGCGGAACAGGAACTCGGCATCCTTGATGGTCAGGCCGCACAGCAGCATGGTCAGGCGGTCGATGCCCAGACCGAAACCGCCGTGGGGCGGGCAGCCGTACTGGAAGAACTCCAGATAGAACTTGACATCATCGGCCAGACCCTTTTCCTCGGCCTGCTTCTTCAGCACCTCGTAGCGGTGCTCGCGCTGGGCACCGGTGGTGATCTCAACACCACGCCAGATCAGGTCGTAGCCCTGGGGCACGCCGTTCTCGTCGCGCATGTGGTAGAACGCACGCTTCTCGGCGGAATAATCGGTGATGAAGAGGAACTCGTGGCCGTAATGCTTCTTCACCCACTCATAGCTCAGGCGCTCGGCCTCGGTGGTCAGGTCGCCCTTCTCGCTCTCATCGACGGTGTAGCCGAACTCTTCTTCCAGACCCTTGTACAGGTCTGCCAGCTTGACCACCGGGAACGGAGTGGTGGGAACGATCACTTCCTGCCCGAACATCTCCTTGATCTGGTCGCCGTAGTTGTCCTTGACGGCCTGCAGACCGGCAGTCAGCAGCTCTTCTTCCATCTTCATCACGTCTTTATAGGAAGTGATGTAGCTGAACTCCAGATCGAAACCGGAGAACTCGGTGGAATGCTTGTTGGTGTAGCTCTTCTCGGCGCGGAACACAGGGCCGGTCTCGAAGATGCGCTCAAAGCCTGCAGCCATGGCCATCTGCTTGTAGAACTGAGGGCTTTGTGCCAGATAGGCGTTGCGGTCAAAGTAGTCCACCTTGAACACCTCAGAGCCGCTCTCGCTGGCAGCAGCGATCAGCTTCGGGGTGTGGATCTCAATGAAGTTACGGTCCAGCAGGAACTTGCGCATGGCGTTCACAAAGCAGCTCTGTGCCTTGAACATGAGCTGGTTCTCGTCGGTGCGCAGGTCGATCCAGCGGTAATCGATGCGCTGATCGATGCTGGAGCGCTCCACAGCCTTCTTTTTCTTGGTGGCTGCGATCTCCTTGCGGACGATGGGCAGAGCGTTGGCGATGCTCTCGATCTCGATGCTTTCGGGGATCATCTCCACGCCGCCCATCTTGACGTAGTCGTTCTCCACCACCTTGCCGGTGACGGTGATGACGGAATCCGGGGTGAGCTGATCGATGGTATCCACCAGATCGGGGTGATCTTCCTTTTCCACCGTGATCTGCAGTTTGCCGGTAATATCCTTCAGCACGATAAAGGCCATATACTTGCTGTTGCGCAGGTTCTCGATAAAGCCCTGCACCTTGACCGTGCCGCCGATGGCCTTTTGAGCCTCGTTGATATAGGTGCGTTCCATAATACAGGAATCCTCCTTTGACGTCTTGTGTACTGTTTTATTATACGCTTTTCCGGGGATAAATCAAGTTTTCCGGGGATAAATCAAGAGATATGGCGAACGAACTCCTTCCGTCATCGCTGCGCGATGCCACCCATTCCCCTTTTTGTCACTGGCGCGACATCTTCCCCCGGCCGGGGGAAGTCTTTCTCAAGGAGGGAGGCTTTGGCATGGCGGCAGAAGGAGTCACTTTTTCTCTTCGTGCAGAGTGCCGGTGCCGCCCTCCACCACGCCATCGTGCTTAAGCACCGCGGCAATGGTGCCAAAGAAGCATTTCACATCCAGCCCAAAGCTCAAATGCTCCACATACCAGCCGTCCAGCTTGGCCTTCTCGGCAATTTCCAGCTCGTCGCGGCCGTGGATCTGTGCCCAGCCGGTCAGGCCCGGGCGCACATCGTTTGCATGGTACTTGTCGCGCTCTGCCAGCAGATCATACTGGTTCCACAAAGCAGGCCGCGGGCCGATGATCGCCATATCACCCACAAAGATGTTCCACAGCTGGGGCAGCTCGTCCAGACTGGTCTTGCGCAGGAAATGACCCATGCGGGTGATATACTGGTCCGGGTCGTGCAGCAGATGGGTGGGCATATCGTGGGGCGTGTCGATGCGCATAGTGCGGAACTTTAAAATGTAAAAGTGCTTTTTGCCAATGCCCACACGCTTCTGTTTGAAGAACACCGGGCCGGGCGAGTCCAGCTTGATGGCGACGGCCAGAATGAGAAAAAGCCAGGACAGGCAGATCATGCCGCACAGCGACAGCACCACCGCCAGCAGGCGCTTGATTCCATTGCGATACATGGGTTTCCTCCATTTTCCGATTCAAAGTAACGGTTCCAGTATAACAGTATGGGCCGGAATTTGCAATTGCATCCGCCGCCTGCCGCCGATATTTTTATGCTTTGGCTGCGTTCTGCCGGTTTTGTGGCAAAAAAGTGCCGGTTTTATCTCTTGTTTTGCAGCGTGGCCCGGGGTAAGATAAAGAAAATGAGAAGTCCACTCCCCCAGTCTCGCTTTCGCTCGACAGCCCCCTCGGAGATGGGGCCTTTGGCAAAACCTCTCACTTTGAGAGAGGTGGCACGCCAAAAGGCGTGACGGAGAGGGCAAGGATGCTACAAGGAGGTCCCCTATGATCCAGCGTTTCCGTTTTGGCCTGCCCCTGCCCACCGACAGTGTGGTGCAGGAGATCCCAGTTTCCGCCGGGCCGGTGCCCTTCCTCACAGCCGAAGAAGACGGCTGGGCCTACCGGATGGCTCCGGATGCCATCGTGTACGGTCTGGGCGAAATGCCCCGCGGCATCAACAAGCGCGGCTGGCACTACGTGACCAACAACACCGATGAAGCCCGCCACAGCGAGGATAAGCTTTCCTACTATGGTGCGCACAATTTTCTGCTCATTGACGGCGGCGCAGGCCGTGAATGCTTTGGTGTGTTCATCGATTTCCCGGGCAAAGTGCGTTACGATATCGGCTACACCGAATACGATGCCCTGCGCTTTGCCACCGAAGAGCCGGATCATGAGCTTTACATCATCACCGGCGACGACCTGAACGCTATCAGCCGCCAGTTCCGGCAGCTCATCGGCCGCAGCTATATCCCGCCCAAGTGGGCCTTTGGTCTGGCACAGAGCCGCTTTGGCTACAAGACCGCTGAGGACGTGCGGGAGGTGGCCCGCCAGTACAAAGAGAACGATCTGCCGCTGGATATGATCTGCATGGACATCGATTACATGCAGGACTACGCGGATTTTACCGTAAACAAGCAGCGCTTCCCGGACCTTGCCGCCCTGAGCGCCGAACTGAAGGCACAGGGCATCCGGCTGGTGCCCATCATCGATGCGGGTGTGCGCATCGACCCGAAGAACCCCGTCTGTGCCGAGGGCCTTGCAAACGGTTCCTTCTGTACCAAAGCCGACGGCACCCCCTTTGTGGCGGCGGTGTGGCCCGGCAAGGCTTACTTTGCGGACTTCCTGCGCCCGGAGGTGCGGGAGTGGTTCGGCCGGCAGTACAAGGCACTGACCGACTGCGGCATCGAGGGCTTCTGGAACGATATGAACGAGCCTGCGCTGTTTTACTCACCCGAGCGGCTCAAGGCTTTCTTTGAGAGCATGGACGAACTGAGCCGGAAGGACAACATCGTGCAGGATGAATTCTTTGGCAAGGTGGTGGGCGGTGCGCTGGGCCTGATGAACGCCCCGGAGGACTACGCCAGCTTCTACCACGATGTGAACGGCCAGCGGGTGCGCCATGACAGGGTGCACAACCTCTACGGCGGCAATATGACCCGTGCGGCAGGCGAAGCCTTTGCCCGCCTGCGGCCCGGCAGCCGCACGCTGCTCTACAGCCGTTCCAGCTTCATCGGCAGCCACCGCTACGGCGGCATCTGGCTGGGTGACAACGCTTCCACATGGGCACAGCTTCTGGCCAATATCCAGATGATGCCCAACGTGCAGCTGTGCGGCTTTCTTTATACCGGTGCCGACCTGTGCGGTTTTTCCTACGATACTACGCCCGATCTGGCTCTGCGCTGGCTGGAGTTCGGCCTGTTCACGCCGCTGATGCGCAACCACGCCACCGACGGCTCCCGGATGCAGGAATACTACCGCTTTGCGGATATGCTGCCTGCCCTGCGGAAGATGCTCCGGCTGCGGTATGCCCTGCTGCCCTACCTTTATAGTACCTTCATGAAGGCGGCATTGGAAAATACCAGTTACTTCCGGCCCTTGGGCTTTGATTTTCCTGCTGACCCGGATGCCCGCGAGGTGCAGGACCAGCTGCTGCTGGGCGAGGGTGTGATGGTAGCGCCTGTCTACACCCAGAACGCCAGCGGACGGCATGTCTACCTGCCGGAAGCAATGAAGCTCTACCGCATCCGCAGTGTGGACGACTACGACACCGAGCTTCTGCCCGCCGGGCACCACTACGTCCGCTGCGCACTGGACGAAGTGCTGCTGTTCATCCGCCCGGGCCATGCGGTGCCGGTGGCAAGACCCGCCAGCTGCACCGCCCAGCTGGACGAGACCAGCCTGACCCTGTGGGCCTGCCCGGACGAAAATGGCAGCGCCCGCTGCCGGATGTACACCGATGACGGCGAGACGAGCGATTTTGCCGCACCGGAGCACTGGAAGACGGTGGAAGCGTAAGCTTATTTTATCAGAAGACCGCTGCCCGACAGGACGGCGGTTTTTTTGTAGAATCTCACTTTTATCAGCTGCAAATTTTACGTTGAATTTCACAGCAGCATTTGTTATACTACAGATGAAGGGAGTTGATCTTATGCCGAACATCAAACCTATTTCTGACCTGCGGAATTACAACGAAGTCCTTCGCGATGTGGAAGCAGGATCGCCGGTTTTTCTTACCAAAAACGGCCGTGGAAAGTATGCCATTCTGGACATGGAAGATTATGAGAAAACGCAGGCTACCATCCGACTTATGAATGAAATTGCAAAAGGACGGTGCTCTGGTGAGACGGAAAAGCTTTACACTCCGGAAGAAATGAGGGCGCATTTCCGCGCAAAAGCCAATGGAAAATAACCTCATTTATACAACTCGTTCCCGTCAGGACCTGGACGACATCTGGGATTATATCTCGTTCGATTTGCAAAATCTGCCTTCTGCAGAGCGCATTCTGAACCGCATCATGGATGCTGCTGAACAATTAAAGCTGTTCCCGGAAAGCGGTGCATTGCTTTCTTCCGTAGCTCCGCTGGATCATGAACTTTATTTGGATGAGCGCTTTCTCGTCAGCGGAAAGTATCTGATTTTTTATCATGCTTTTCGGAACGATATTTATATTGACCGCGTCCTCTACGGCGGGCGGGATTATCTGCGGGTTTTGTTCCGGGACGCTTTGCAGGAAGAATAAACTCTTCTGCCGTGCTTCAAGAAATGTTTTTGATCGTTTTATAAGCGGCACCGCCGGGAATTTGCATTTTTTCGGCGGTGCCACTTGTATTTTTCTGCGCCGCGCGTTATAATATGCCTTCGGTTCCCTTTATTTACGAAAAATTTACATCTCAGATGCTGTCCTCCTAAGCAGTGTGCAATGCTTCGGAAAACGGCTTCTCCGCGCAAACGATAAAAAGGAGGCACTCTTCTCATGGCTCAGACAAGCCGCTCCGCTGACCTTACCAGCGGCCCGATGTTGCAAAAGATCATCCTGTTCTCCATCCCGCTGGCAGCTTCCAGCATTCTGCAGCTGCTGTTCAACGCTGCGGACGTAGTGGTCGTGGGCCGCTTTGCGGGCAGCACCGCACTGGCCGCCGTCGGCTCCAACGGCTCCCTCATCAACCTGCTGGTGAACCTGTTCGTAGGGCTTTCGCTGGGCGCAAACGTGGTGGCGGCCCGCTGCTTTGGCGCAAAAGATGACCACGGCGTACAGGACACGGTGCAAACCTCGGTGACGCTGGGCCTTGTCAGCGGCGTGCTGCTGGCTGTGGTGGGGTTCTTTGCAGCCCGGGGGCTGCTGGAGCTGATGAGCTGCCCGGAGGATGTGATCGACCTTTCTGCGCTGTACCTTAAAATTTATTTCATCGGGATGCCCATGACCATGCTGTACAACTTCAGCAGTGCGCTGCTGCGCGCCGTGGGCGACACCAAGCGCCCGCTGTACTGTCTGGCAGCAGCCGGTCTCATCAACGTGGTGCTGAACCTTGTGTTCGTCATTGGCTTTTCCATGAGCGTGGCAGGCGTGGCGCTGGCTACCATCATCAGTCAGACCGTTTCCGCCTGCATGGTGACGCGGATGCTGATGAAGGAGGAGGGCGCGCTGCATCTGGATCTGCATCATCTGGGCTTCCACATGGGTGCCCTGAAGCAGATTTTGCTTATCGGCCTGCCTGCCGGTCTGCAGAGCACCGTGTTCAGCCTGTCCAACGTGGTCATCCAGTCGGCCATCAACTCCTTTGGTTCCACGGTGGTGGCAGGCAGTTCGGCCTCCGCCAATCTGGAGGGCTTCGTCTATACCGCCATGAACGCCTTTTCGCAGGCTGCCGTCACCTTTACCAGCCAGAACATGGGCGCGCGCAAGTACCAGAACCTGAACCGTGTTGTCCTCAACTGCCTGCTGTGCGCCATCGTGACCGGCGTGGTGCTGGGCGGCGGTGCGGTGCTGGCAGGCACCCAGCTGCTGCACTTCTACTCCTCGGATGCGGCGGTGATCGCCGCCGGATACGAGCGCCTGCGGGTGATCTGCGGCACCTACCTGCTGTGCGGCATCATGGATACGCTGGCCAGCAGCCTGCGCGGCCTTGGCTACAGCGTGCTGCCCATGGTGGTGAGCCTTGTGGGCAGCTGCCTGCTGCGGCTGGTGTGGATCGCCACCATCTTCCAGCTGAACCGCACACCGTTCATGCTGTACATCAGCTACCCCATCAGCTGGGTGCTGACGGCTGCCGTGCATCTGGCCTGCCTGCTGGTGGTGCGGCACAAGATGAAAAACAGGCTTAAACTTTCTATCGACTGAAAAACAGGGCTGCATCCATTTGGGAACGCAGCCCTGTTTTTTTACAAGTCTTTTGCCAGCAGGTAGCGGTCGTGGCCGCCATACATTTCCCGCCGGGAGACGATGGCAAAACCGGACGCAAGGGCGTTGTGCAGGCTGTACTGGTTCTGCGGGCTGACGGTAGCACCGATATGGGTGATTTTTTTCGGGAAAAGCGGCAGCGCTGCTTCCAGCATGAGCCGTTGCAGGCCGTTGCCGCGAAAGTCTGCGTGGACGATGGCGCTGTCCGCATTGGCCCAGTGCTCCCACTCGGTGCGCGGCACATCCATGAATGCCGCATAGTTGTGTGCGCTGCGCCCGCAGAAGCGCACGATGAGATACCCGCCAAGGCGGCTGCCCTGCCATGCGCCGATGCACAGGTCATTGCGGACATAGGCCGTGATGTTTTCCAGCGTGTCCGGCACGAACTGCTCCGGGTCCGGCATGGCGGCGCGCACCTCGTTCTGCAAGGCGTACACCGCCGGGGCCTGCTCCGGCGTGCAGCGGCGCAGCTGCATGGACACCGGCGGCTGCACCGGCTGGCCGCAGATCTTGTGCAGAAAAACTTCCATCTTGCGTTTCCCTCCAAAATAAAATCATACTTTTTCGCTGTTTCCAGTATAAATGCCGCTTTTATAAATGTCAATTTATGTTATAATAAAGTATAAAGGGGTTTGCGGCGTATGGCGTGGTCACAAAGGTGCCGTGCGGCGCAGGCTTCAAGTCCCGGCGGGGAGCATCCCCTGCCCGTGAACGGAGGAACCGAACCATGAAGGAATCTGCACTTACCTCTTCCAACCGATTGGGCGGTGCTGTGATCAGCGACCGCATCGTTGCCAGTCTGCTGGAAGAGCTGCGCACCGGGCGCTATGCCCGGGCCGACCGTCTGCCCGCCGAGGTAGATCTTGCCGCTGAGCTGGGCGTGAGCCGCACCGTCATCCGCGATGCTTTGAGCGAGATGGAGCGCGCAGGCTATGTGGAGCGCGTGCGCGGCATTGGCACGGTGGTGAACCGCGCTGTGCTGAGCCTGCGCAGCCGGCTGGACCAGAAGCTGGAATACTACCCGCTGATCCGCAGCTTTGGCAGCTACCCCCACGCTGACGGCATTCAGGTATTTCCCATCCGTGCCGGTGAAGAGCTGGCCCGCGATCTGGAAATTGAGCCGGGCGACGACGTGATCTGCATCAAAAAGCGCATTCTGGCCGACACCACCCCGGTGATCTACTCCATCGACTACCTGCCCAGAGCACTGTTCGGTGCCAGAGACTACACCCGCATCGACCTGACCGGCGGCGTGGTCGATATTCTGGAACGGGAGTGCCACCAGCAGATCTCCTCCAACGTCGCCCACCTGAAGGCAAGCTGCGGCGACGATGCCATCCGCTCCGCCATGCGCCTTGCTCCGGGCGAGGCCATGCTGCTGCTGGACGAAGTGTGTTTCAATCGTTTGTGCCGCCCGGTGATGCGTTCGCTGAGCTACTACACAAACTTCTTTGATTTTTCCATTTTACGCAAGCTGCTCTAAACCAAAAAACTGACGGAGGTATGCACCCATGCGACATCTGATCGACCCGTTGGATTTTACCCAGCAGGAAATTTCCACTCTGCTCGACCTGGCCGACCGCATCCATGACGACCCGGCCGCGTATCAGGAGGTGGCCCGGCATAAAAAGCTGGCTACCCTGTTCTACGAGCCTTCCACCCGCACCCGCCTCTCCTTTGAGGCAGCCATGCTGAACCTTGGCGGCCATGTGCTGGGCTTTCCCAGTGAGAACGTGTCCAGCGCAAGCAAGGGCGAAAGCGTTGCCGACACCATCCGCGTGGTGTCCTGCTATGCGGACATCGTGGCCATGCGCCACCCCAAAGAGGGCGCACCGCTGCGCGCTTCCCGCTACTCCCGCATCCCGGTGATCAACGCGGGCGACGGCGGCCACCAGCACCCCACCCAGACCCTGACGGACCTCATGACCATCCGCCGCCGCATGGGACGGCTGGATGACCTGACCATCGGCCTGTGCGGCGACCTGAAATTCGGCCGCACCGTGCACTCCCTCATCAAGACCATGGCCCGCTGCAAGAACATCCGGTTCGTGCTTATCAGCCCGGAAGAGCTGCGCGTGCCGGACTACATCGTAAAGGACGTGCTGGAGGCCAACGGCATCCCCTACCAGGAGACCCGCAGTCTGGAGGAATCCATGTCGGAGCTGGACATCCTGTACATGACCCGCGTGCAGAAGGAGCGCTTCTTCAACGAGGAGGACTACATCCGCCTGAAGAACAGCTACATCCTCACCAAGGAAAAGATGGACCTTGCAAAGCCGGATATGGCTGTGCTGCATCCCCTGCCCCGCGTCAACGAGATCGCACTGGACGTGGACGACGACCCCCGCGCCGCCTACTTTGAGCAGGTGCAGAACGGCGTGTATGTGCGTATGGCACTGATCATGACCCTGCTGGGCCTTTGCGACCCCAAGGCACCTAAGGAGGAGAACTGATATGCTGAACATCGATGAAATTCAGAACGGAATCGTGATCGACCACATCAAGGCAGGCACTGCCATTGGCCTGATGGACCTGCTGGGCATTGCGGGCAACCGCACCGCCAGCGTGGCGCTGATCCAGAATGCACGCAGCAGCAAGACCGCCAGCGGCCGCAAGGACATCATCAAGGTGGAGGGCGATGCTTCCTGGCTGAACCTGGATGTGCTGGCCTACCTTGACCCGGGCATCAGCGTGACCATCATTGAAAACGGCAAGGCCGTGCGCAAGGAAAAGCCGATGCCCCCCAAGCGCCTTGTGAACATTGTAAAATGCCGCAACCCCCGCTGCATCTCCTCCATTGAGGAAGAGTGCGACCAGATCTTTGAGCTGAGCTCCAACGGCAAATACCGCTGCATCTACTGCGAGCAGGAGCTGCAGGTAAAGCCGGAATAACGACACAGAAAAAGAGCTGCTGTATCAGGCAATTTTGCCGTACAGCAGCTCTTTTTTTGCAATAAAAAATCTGACGGAACTCTCACCGACGCAAATGCCCTGTGCGGCAGATGCTCCATTCCCACAAGCAGCACCTGCCGCACAGAAATGCGGCGTACCGAGTGACTTTATCAGCAGCAAACCCCAAAGTTCGCCGTTGAAAGCCCCGCCAGATGAGCTGCGCAGCGCATGAGGACTGCACAGCGAAGAGCAAAGGGAAAACAGAGCAGCTTAACACGCACCGCTGCCCGGATCACTGCACAGGGGGCAAAGCTTCACCAGGTCTTCCTTTGGCCGCAAATCCGCCCTGCCCCGGCAGGAGGTCACCTTTACTGGCCTTAGTATAGCATTGTTGCGTGCCTGTTGCACAGAACATGTCATAAATTGTCGGTACTCATGTCATGAACTGCGCACGGGATGGCGCAGGTAAACCGGAACCACCGGTCGCGGCAGCTCACGGTGTACTCGGCACCGTACTTGCGCAGCACGTCCTGCACGTTGGCAAGGCCCATGCCGTGGCCGCTCTCCTTTTTGGTGGTGCCGGGCAGCTTGCCCTCCTCCAGCAGCAGGTCTTCCTGCACGCGGTTGCGCACCGAGATCAGGTATTCTTCCGGCGTTTTGCGGCTGCGCACATACACCTCCGGCGGCAGGGCCTGCGCTGCGGCGCGGGTGGCGTTGTCCAGAAGGTTGGAGAGCACGATGACCATATCCATGCTGTCGAAGGGCATCCGCTTGAGATCGCACAGGTCAAAGTAAATGTTCACGCCAACTTTTGCCGCTTCTTCGTATTTTTTGCTCAGAATGGAATCCAGCAGCGGGTTGTGGGTATCCATGATGGTGGTGCCCGCCGCCACCGTTTTGCTCACGCTGGCAATGTAGGCCTGTGCGCCTTTCAGATCCCCCTGATCCAGCAGGGCGGTAAGGGCTGTCATGTGGTTGGTGAACTCGTGGGTCAGGCGGCGCTGTTCCGTGTAGGAATCCAGCAGGGCTTCGGCACGCTGCTGTTCCAGCTGAGCACGGTAGCGGGAGTTCTGCCGCTGCACCACCTGATCGTTGAACATCTGCACGATGGCGATATGCACCAGCACCGCCACGCTCATGCCAAAGGTGAGCAGCATGGTCATCCGGGTAGCGGGCTGCTGGGTCCCTGTGACCATCAGCACGATGTTCAGCACCACAGCCACCCCGGGGAAAAAGGACATCACCAGCGCCTGCAGCGGCTGCAGAGCACACTTCTGGTTCCAGCTGTACAGGGAATGCGCAACTGCTGCACCCACGATAAGGTTCGCGGCGCACAGCGCGATCAGGCAGCCGGGGTGCTGCCATGCTTCGCCGGTGCGCACTCCGGTGAACCAGGAGTAGGTATAGTTGACCGTGTTCTCCACCAGCAGGCACATGGTGCCGTTGATCAGGCAGGCGGTGAGCTTATCGGCAAAGGTTCCGCCAAACAGCTGCGCCGTAACAAAAAGGTACAGCACATTGAGCAGGACGCTCTGCACATTGAAAAATGACATTCCTGTTGCGAGTGACAGGCCCAGCTGCCCCATACACAGCAGCTCTGCCCACAGAACCGGCCAGCGCAGTTTTCCCCTGCCCAGATAGGCCCACTCCACCAGAATAAAGGCGTTTCCCTGGACCAGACACACCAGATGCCCCAGCATCATTTCCGCAAATGCATCACTCATCCACATACTGCCCCTTCCATTCCAGATATGCGTTCTGGATGGCCGCATAGCCTGCGCGGCTCACGCTCAGCTCCACCCCGTTTTTCAGCAGGGCGCGGTAGCTGCGGATGCTGCGCACATATTTCATGTTCACCACATCGCTGCGGCTCACCTGCAAAAAGCCGTTCTCGTAGAGCATGGGCGGCAGGTCGGCGATCTTGCCGTAGTAGGTGCAGATGGGCCGGCGGGCAATGTCGCCGTAGACGTTGATCTGGCGCAGGTCGCTTTCCAGATAATAGATCTGATCCAGCGGAATTTCCGTTTCGGTGCGGTTGTGGTGCACCGTCAGAGTCTTGCGCTGGTCGGTCAGGGCGGCAAGCAGGTCGTCCAGACACTTGGGCAGGGTGCGCGCAATGTCCCGCTTGAGCAGGTAGCGGTAGGCGTTCACCGTGTAGCCTTCCAGCGCAAATTCCAGATAGGCCGAAACATACACCAGCATCAGTCCGGGGCACTTCTGCTTGAGCTGACGGCCCAGCACCATGCCGTTTGCACCGGGCATGTCCACGTCCAGAAACGCCAGCTGATACAGCTCCAGCCCCGGCGTTGCAAGCACCTCGGCTGCGCTGGTGCAGACGGCGGTGTGCACCTGCACGCTGCGGGCGGTAAAGTAGACAGTGACATATTCTGCCATGCGCGCGCCGAACGCCGCATCGTCGTCACAGATCAGGATATGCATGGAAGGTTCCTTTCTGCCGCAAAAGGCCCCTCTTGCAGTAAGAGGGGCCAAAGTAACTATCAGAGAAATTTATCGTAGAGGCCAAAGGCAAAGATGAACAGCACGATCACCGGCAGCACGCAGGTCAGGTAACCGCGCATCCAGTCGTGCATCTTGAGGCCCTTGCCGGTGTTGACTTCCTTTTTATAGTTGTCCCAGCCCCAGCCGTACTTGGTAACGCAGAACAGCAGGTACACCAAGCTGCCCAGCGGCAGGAACAGGTTGCTCACGAGGAAGTCCTCCAAATCCAGCACAGCGCCGCCGAACACGGCAAAGCCGTCCCATGCCCACACGTTGTAGCCCAGCACGCAGGGCAGCGAAAGCAGAGTGATGAGCACGAAGTTCACCAGACTGGACTTCTTGCGGCTGCAGCCGGTCAGCTCCATGCCGCAGCAGATGATGTTCTCGAACACGGCCAGCACGGTGGAAAGCGCTGCAAAGGCCATGAACAGGAAGAACAGGGAGCCCCACAACCGGCCCATGGCCATGTTGGCAAAGATGTTGGGCAGGGTAATAAAGATCAGGCTGGGGCCGCTGGTCTGGTCCACACCGTAGGTGAAGCAGGCCGGGAAGATGATGAGACCGGCGGTGATGGCCACGAAGGTATCCAGCACCACGATGCGGGCGGACTCGCCCAGCAGGGAGTGCTCCTTGCCGATGTAGCTGCCAAAGATGGACATTGCGCCAATGCCAAGGCTCAGGGTGAAGAAGGCCTGATTCATGGCGGACACCAGCGTGTTGACCACGCCCACCTCTTTCATGCGCTCGAAGTCGGGCACGAGGAAGAAGCTCAGGCCTTCCTTTGCGCCGGGCATGAACAGGCTGTTGACGGCCAGCACCACCATGATCACCAGCAGGGCGATCATCATGACCTTGGTCACGCGCTCAAGGCCGTTCTGCAGGCCCTTGGCGCACACAAAGATGCCCAGTGCCACCACGAACACCATCCAGAAGGTCATCACGCCGGGGTCTGCCAGCATTTCGGTAAACTTGCCAGCCACCTGATCGGCGTTCAGGCCCGCCAGCTTACCGGTGGCGGTCATGTAGAAATAGTGCAGCATCCAGCCTGCCACGGTGGTGTAGAACATCATGAGCAGATAGCAGCCAATGAGGGTGAGGTAGCCGTGGATGTGCCACTTCTGGCCCGGCTTTTCCAGTGCCTGATAGGCCCGCACCGGGCTTTTGCGGGAAGCGCGGCCCACTGCAAACTCCATGGTCATGATGGGCAGGCCCAGAATGATGAGGAAGATCAGGTAGAACAGCACGAACGCGCCGCCGCCGCCCTGACCAGCAATATAAGGGAACTTCCACACGTTGCCAATGCCGATGGCACAGCCCGCTGAAAGCAGAATGAAGCCCAAGCGGGACTTCAGTTTTTCTCTTTCCATGATTCCAAACTCCTTGTTTTCCGTTCTGCTCTGCCCTGCCCTTTGCGGGGCCGGGCGAAGCGTTGCTTTTGTATTATAGCACAAATTTGGTCGAAGAACAGGGGCGCTTCAGTGAGATGAACTTTTGTTGTCAAAAGTATTCTTTGTCTTTCCCGCGTGCACAGCCCGTCCTGCCGCAGGGCCGTACCGCAATTTTCGTTGCAGATGCGTCTGTTTTCGGTGTATTTGCGACAGGGTGCAATTTTTCTCACCTGAAAGGTGAAGAGCTGACAGTTATTCATCTTTCCACCCAGCAGCAAAAAGGGGAGAAGCATCTTTGGACACTTCTCCCCTTTACAGGTGTATTTACTTGCGCTTTTTGGGGGCAGTACCCTTGCCCACCGGGCCGCGGGGGCGGCGCGCGGCAGCCTTGGACTGCACTGCGGCGCTGCGGGTCTGGGCGCGGCCCTTGGCGGCAGCGGCACGCAGACCGTTGATCTCTGCCTTGGTCAGCTCACGGTAGGTGCCGGGCTTGAGCATTCCCAGCTTTACCACGCCCTCGGCGTTGCGCTTCAGGCGCACCACCTCAAGGCCCACGGTCTCGCACATGCGGCGGATCTCGCGGTTCTTGCCCTCTTTCAGGGTCATTTCCATCACGGTGCGGCCCGGCTCGTCGGTGACAACGTTGATGGCGCAAGGCATGGTCTTGGTGCCGTCGTCCAGCACAACGCCGCTGCTCAGCTTCAGGATCTGGCTTTCATCGGCGCGGGGCTGCACGGTGACGCGGTACAGCTTGGAGATGCCGCCCGACGGATGGGTGACGGCCTGCGCAAACGCGCCGTCGTTGGTCATGAGCAGCAGGCCTTCGCTGTCCTTATCCAGACGGCCCACCGGGTACAGGCGGGCGGGGATATCGCTCACCAGCTCCATCACGGTCTTGCGGCCCAGCTCGTCGCTGGCGGTGGTCACATAGCCGCGGGGCTTGTACAGGGCCAGATAGTACATCTGCTGATCCTTGCGGATATAGATGCGCTCGTCGTCCACGTGCAGCACGTCGCGGTTGGGGTCCATCTTGTCGCCCACCTTGACGGGGTGGCCGTTGACCTTCACGCGGCCCTCGGCAATGATCTGTTCTGCCGCACGGCGGGAGCACAGACCCTGTTCAGCCATGATCTTTTGAATACGTTCTTCTGCCATAATTAAACTCCTTGTGCGCCTCCCGGCGCTCAAAATGCGCACCTCTCCCCTGCTTTGGGGTGCGGGTGCGCCTGTATCAAAACTGTGAGTTGGAAGCTCACAGTTACGGCGATGGTGATTGGCAGGCGGGACGGAGTGTCCGGTGCCAAGCCCTCCACTTACTGCTCAGCAGGAGCAGCAGGCTTTTCCTTCTTTTCGTCCTTCTTGATGAGGGCGGCGACCTTGTCCACCAGCTCCGGCAGCATGGTCAGGGCACGGTTGATGGTGTCGGCATTGTCCGACAGCTGGATGGTGCGCACGCAGCCGTCCTTTACCACGAGGAAGGCCACCGGCTGGATGTTCACACCCGCACCGGAGCCGCCGCCGAACAGGTCCTTGTTGGCGGCGTTCTTGCCGTCAAAGTCGGTGCCGCCGGAGGCAAAGCCAAAGCTCACCTTGGAAACCGGCAGGATGGTGGTGCCGTCCTCGGTGATGATGGGCTTTCCAATGATGGTGTTGGAGTCCACCATCTGGTGGATCTTCTCCATGGTAACGTTCATCAGGCCCTGAATGGGATGCTCAGCCATAAAACAGCTCTCCTTTATCGGTTGATTCGGGCAAAGGCCCGTTGTCTGCAGATCCGGATACACGTATAGTGTACCACATTATAGGAAGATGTCCAATACTTTTTTGCGCCAGAACTCGTACAGCACCCGCACCGCCGCAAGGACGATGAACAGTGCCTGTGCGCTCACCCGGCAGGACACCCGGTCCTCCACGGTGGGCTGCCCGCTGCCAAAGTCCGGCAGGATGCGCAGCTCATCGAACTGCAGCCAGAGAAAGCGGTCCAGCACGCCCAGCACCGGGTACAGCCACGCCTGCAGCTTGCCGTAGCTGCGGGCAGCGGCGGCGGGGTCCTCCCCGCGCACACCAAGGCGCACCTGTATTTTTGTGATGCGCAGCGCACCGAACACAGCCTTGGTCAAAGTGCCCGCACCTTTGAGCATGGTGCAGAGGATCTCCAGCGTGATCTTTGCCTTTTTGCGCGGCTGGGCGGGCTTGTTTGCCTTGGCGGCAGCGGCGGCGGCCTTTTTGCGGGCCTTCTCCTCTGCCTTTTTCCGCTTGCGCTCAGCCCGCCATGCGGCAAACTTTGCCTTGACCTTGCCAAAGCCCTTGGGCGGCTCCGGGTTTTCCGGTGCGGGCGGCGGCTCCGGCTTCGGGTACTGGAACACCGGGAAGGTGATGCCCAGCGCACCGGCCTTTACGGTGAGCACGCCGTGCTCCCAGCACAGGTCTGCGCAGAAGGGGCATAGCAGCAACAGCACCAGTAAGATCAGCACCACCAGCAGCAGAATGCCGATCACCCGGAGGATGAACAGCAGCACTGCGCCCAGCGCGGCGAGGAATGCTCCCATGCGTTACCCCTCACTTTCTGTCGGTGATGCGTTCGTTTCAGTCTCCTGTCCGTGCACCGGCGGCAGGTCGGCCAGAGAAGAAAGGCCGAACACCCGCAAAAAGGTGTCGGTGGTGCGGAAGCTCACCGGCCTGCCCGGCAGGTCAAGGCGGCCGGCTTCCTCAATGAGGCCCTTTTCCAGCAGGCCCGACACGCTGGACGAGGAATCCACGCCGCGCACCTGCTCGATGAAAGCGCGGGACACCGGCTGGTTGTAGGCGATCACGGTCAGGGTCTCCATGGCGGCGGGGCCAAGGGGCACTGCGCGGCGGCTGTCCAGCAGGCGGCGGATGCAGTCGGCCCACTCGGTCTTGGTGGCAAGCTGCCAGCGGGTGTTCAGGTGCAGCAGGCACAGACCGCTGTCCTCCCGGGCGTAGCGCTCCCGCAGGGCTTCCAGCGCGGCTTCCACGCTGAGCTGCGGCAGCTGCACCGCCTGGGCCAGCTTGTCGGCACCAATGGGGTCGCCGCTGGCAAACAGCATGGCTTCCACGGCTGCACGGATCTGTTTCTGGTTCATTCCTTCTCCTTATCACGTTGGATGCGGCCCCGCTGCATGGTCAGCCGGCCCTCGTCGTCCAGCTTTACGCGGCCGCCGCGCACCAGCTCCAGCAAGGCCAGAAAGGTGGCCACGTTGGTGCTGCGGGTCTGCTGGCGGCTGAACAGCTGGCTCATTTTTGCCGCTGTGCCGCTGATCAGGTGCCGCAGAATGTACACCACCCGGCTCGTCACCGACACCATGGGCGCTGTGACCAGCGGCTCGAACTGCTGCTGGGTAGGCTCCCGGCGCAGCTTGGTGCGGCCGGAAAGAACGGCCCAGTAATCCGCCAGCACCTGCGGCGCATGGTGCAGGTCGTAGGTGTTATCGAACTCCATCTCCATGGGCGGACGCACAAAAACCGGCGCAGCTTCGGCCTTTTGGCGCAAAAGCGCAGCCATGCGGCGGCACTGGTCGTACTCGATCAGCTGGCCGGTGAACTCCTGCTTCATGCGCTCGCCCTCTTCGCTGCGGGGCAAAAGCAGGTAGCTTTTCATCTCCACCAGCCGCGCGGCCATCTCGATGAAGGCGCTGGCGGCTTCCGGGTCCGGGTCGGCCCGCGCCACCGTGGCGGTGTACTGGTCGATCAGCTCCAGAATGGGGATGTTGTGCAGGTCCATCTTATGTTTGGCCACAAGCGCCAGCAATAATTCCAGCGGGCCGTCAAAATCTTCCAGATGGAAGGTCAGTTCTTCTGCCACGCTCACACCACCGTCCCAAGGCCGGCATAGTAGATGGAATACGCGATCTTATCAATGTAGCCGGTGCCCTTGCCCAGCAGCTCCCACACGATGTTGTTCAGGTAGTACAGGGGGGTATCCAGTGCGCCGAACCACACTGCCGCCAGCAGGGCGATCATGATATAGCGCTCGTACTTCATCAGGCCAAAGTAGATGCGCCGGGGCAGCAGCACCAGCAGGATGCGGCTGCCGTCCAGCGGCGGCACCGGGATCAAGTTGAATACGGCAAGGCTCACGTTCATCAGCACAAGGTACTGCAGGAACATGGCAATGTAGATGGTGGCATCGTTCACCGGTGCCCAGTAGTACATGAGCTTCCACACCACCATGCCCACATAGGCAAGGAGGATGTTTGCCGCAGGGCCAGCCAGCGCGGTGAGGGCCATGCCCCACTTGGGGTTTTTGAAATTGCGGGGGTCGGTGGAGACGGGCTTTGCCCAGCCCACGCCCGCAAACACCATGCACAGCGTGCCCAGCAGGTCAAAGTGGGCAAAGGGATTCATGGAGAGCCGCCCCTGCCGCTTTGCGGTGTCGTCGCCCAGCAGCCATGCCGCCAGCGCGTGGCCGCACTCGTGGAAGGGGATGGCCACCAGCGCCACCAGCGCGCGGATGAGATAATAGATGCCCTGAGAGGTCATTCGATATTCCTGCCTTTTTTCAGTATACCATATATAATACTATTTTTTGAGGTTTTAGACAAGGGGGTATTACTCCTTCCACCGCTAACGCGGTCCCCCTCCCTCAAAGAGGGAGGCTTTGGCATACCGGAAAGCTTTTCCTCTTCGCCAGAGGCTCCCTCACTGAGACAGACTCCCCCGGCCGGGGGAGGTGGCACAAAGTGCCAGAAGGGGAACAGCTGGCATCGCGCAGCGATGACTGAAGGAGTTTGGTTTTCCAAAAAACCGCAAGATTTTTTGAAAAAAGGCTTGCATTTTGCCCGGTAATCTGCTACAATAGTCAAGCTGATTATTTTGATTCCTTACTTCACTGCAGGAGGTGCAAGTACCATGGCTAAATGTGAATGCTGCGGCAAGGGTGTTGCCTTTGGTATCAAGGTTTCTCACTCTCATCGTCGTTCCAACCGTACCTGGAAGCCGAATGTCCGTCGTGTCAAGGCGGTCGTTGAGGGTTCTCCCAAGTACGTCTACGCATGCTCCCGTTGCCTGCGCGCTGGCAAAGTTACCCGCGCTGTCTAATTTGGTGTATGTGGCCGGTCACTTTGTCGAGTGGCCGGCTTTTTTTGTTGCTGTAAGGAGGCAAAACACATGGCTCTGCCCAACGATCCCATCATGCTGCTGAGCGTGGTGAACCTGAAGCTGCGTGATTTTTACAAAAACCTCGATGCTCTGTGCGAAGACATGGATGCCGACAAGGCAGATCTGTGCGCAAAGCTCAAAGCTGTGGGCTACGAGTACGATGCCCAGCGCAACCAATTCGTGTGATATTTCCAGAGAAAGCTTTCTTTTGATCGCCAACGACCGGCACCAACGTGCAGCGACTGCGCCCGGGCCGGTGAATATAGAAACAAGGAGTGCTTGATTTATGATCCAGGGTACCTATTACAAAGAGTGGAGCAGCGTGCTGAACCGCGAGATGGAGTTCAAGGTATACGGCAGCGCCGGTGTGCCGGTGCTGGCCCTGCCTGCCCGCGGCGGCCGCTTTTATGATTGGGAGAACAACGGCATGCCCGATGCCATTGCCCCGCTGCTGAACGAGGGCAAGGTGCAGCTGTTCTGCGCCGACAGCATTGACGGCGAGGCCGTACTGAACGGCGACATCCCGGTGCGCCGCCGCGCCGAGATGGAGGAAAAGTACTTCGTCTACCTTACCGCCGAGCTGGCTCCCCGGGTGCTGGCCCTGAACGGTGCCGCAAAGGATGCCAAGCTGTGGTGTGTGGGCATCGACCTTGGCGCTGTGCACGCCGTCAACTGCCGCCTGCGCCGTCCCAAGCTCTTTGCCGGTGCCATCGGCCTTTCCGGCATCTACGATCTGGCCCGCTTCTGGGGCAGTGAAGCCGACGATCTGGTGCTGCGCTGCTCTCCCCTGCAGTATCTGGCCGAGAACGGCATCGCCGACAAGCTGGCTCTGGCCAAGGCCGAGGAGAACAGCCTGATGCTCTGCGCCGGTCAGGGTGCCTACGAGGACGATGCCAAAGCCGACACGCAGGCGCTGGCCGATGTGCTGGCCGCACAGGGCCTGCCCGCCCACCTCGAGGTCTGGGGCGGCGATGTCTCCCACGAGTGGTACTGGTGGGGCAAGATGCTGGGCCTGTTTGTGCCGCGGATTCTGGAGAAGTAAAAGTGATTTGATAGAGGGAAGGCATTTGCAGTGCCTTCCCTCTTTTTGTTTGTATTTTTCAATTCCCTACTTGATTTATCGGGTTTGCTGTGCTATACTCATGCTGTAAGAAGTATACCCCCTATGGGTAAAGGAGATATTTTATGGACAACGAGAAAAAGCCCTGCTGCTGTTGCGGCACGCCCGCCCAGCCCGAAGCTGCCACGGCTCCGGCCGTTGACGCATCCGCTGTGCCCACCGAAAGCGTCACCCCCTCCTGCTGCCGCCACAAGGACCGCACCCCTGAGGAACACAAGGCCCTGCTCAACCGGCTCAGCCGTATCGAGGGGCAGGTGCGCGGCATCCGCGGCATGCTGGAAAAGGATGCCTACTGCGTGGACATCCTTGTGCAGGTGGCGGCGGCGAACTCGGCGCTGAACAGCTTTTCCAAAGAGCTGCTGGCCCAGCACATCTCCACCTGCGTGGCGGACGACCTGCGCGCGGGCAGCGAGGCAAAGCTGGACGAGCTGGTGAATCTGCTGCCCAAGCTCATGAAATAAGGAGCCCCTTCCCGTGCATACTCAACGTAGGAGTGATATTTTATGGAACAATACAACGTTACCGGCATGAGCTGCGCAGCCTGCTCCGCCCGGGTGGAGAAGGCCGTGAGCAAGGTGCCCGGCGTTGCCAGCTGCTCGGTGAGCCTGCTGACCAACTCCATGGGCGTGGAGGGCACCGCCAGCTCTGCCGAGATCATCAAGGCCGTGCAGGATGCCGGTTACGGTGCCAGCCCCAAGCGTGCGGGCGCGGCGGCTGCCAGCTCCACCAGCGCCGACCTTGACGCGCTGGCCGACCACGAGACCCCCAAGCTCAAGCGGCGGCTCATTGCGTCGCTGGGCTTTCTGCTGGTGCTGATGTACTTCTCCATGGGCCACATGATGTGGGGCTGGCCCCTGCCCCGCTGGTTCGACGGCAACCACATCGCCATGGGCCTTGTGCAGCTGCTGTTGGCGGGCATCGTCATGGTCATCAACCAGAAGTTCTTCATCAACGGCTTCAAGGGCCTCCTCCACGGCTCGCCCAACATGGACACGCTGGTGGCCATGGGTTCCATGGCAAGCTTTGTGTGGAGCACCTACGCCCTGTTCGCCATGACCCGCGCGCAGGTGGACGGCAACAGCGAGCTGGTCATGCACTATATGATGGAGTTCTACTTTGAGTCCGCTGCCATGATCTTGACCCTCATCACGGTGGGCAAGATGCTGGAGGCCCGCTCCAAGGGCAAGACCACCGACGCGCTCAAGAGCCTGATGAAGCTTGCCCCCAAGACCGCCACCCTGCTGCGGGACGGTGCCGAAGTGACCGTGCCCATCGAGCAGGTGCAGAAGGGGGACATCTTTGTGGTGCGCCCGGGCGAGAACATCCCCGTGGACGGCATCGTGCTGGAAGGCACCAGCGCCGTGAACGAGAGCGCCCTGACCGGCGAGAGCATCCCCGTGGACAAGGCTGCGGGCGATAAGGTGAGCGCTGCCACCACCAACCAGTCCGGTTTCCTGCAGTGCCGGGCCACCCGCGTGGGCGAGGACACCACCCTTGCCCAGATCATCCGGATGGTCAGCGATGCCGCCGCCACCAAGGCTCCCATTGCAAAAATCGCCGATACGGTGTCCGGTTTCTTCGTGCCTGCGGTCATTACCATTGCGGTGGTCACCACCATCGTGTGGCTGCTGCTGGGCCGGGAGCTGGGCTATGCACTGGCCCGCGGCATCTCCGTGCTGGTCATCAGCTGCCCCTGTGCGCTGGGTCTGGCAACGCCGGTGGCCATCATGGTGGGCAACGGTCTGGGTGCAAAGAACGGCATCCTGTTCAAGACCGCCGCTTCGCTGGAAGCTGCAGGCCGCACCCAGATCGTGGCGCTGGATAAAACCGGCACCATCACCAGCGGTGAACCAAAAGTGACCGACATTCTGCCCGCCGAGGGCGTTTCCGAGACGGAGCTGCTCACCCTTGCCGCCGCACTGGAGCGCAAGAGCGAGCACCCGCTGGCAAAGGCCGTGCTGGCCTGCACCGACGCGCAGAAGCTCACCGCCCCCGAGGTATCCGGCTTTGCCGCCCTGCCGGGCAACGGTCTGGCCGCAAAGCTGGAGGGCGTGGAGATCTTTGGCGGCAATGCGTCCTTTATCGGCACCAAAGTCACCGTGCCCGCACAGCTGCAGGAGAAGGCCGCAGCCCTTTCCGCACAGGGCAAAACGCCCCTGTTCTTCGGCGGAGCAGGCCGTCTGCTGGGCATCATCGCGGTGGCCGATACCATCAAGGAGGACAGCCCGCAGGCCATCCGGGAGCTGCAGGCCATGGGCATCCGCGTGGTCATGCTCACCGGTGACAACCAGCGCACCGCTGCTGCCATTGGCAGGCAGGCCGGTGTGGACGAGGTGATCGCAGGCGTGCTGCCCGACGGCAAGGAAGCGGTCATCCGCCAGCTGCAGGTATCCGGCAAGGTGGCCATGGTGGGCGACGGCATCAACGATGCCCCGGCCCTGACCCGTGCCGACACCGGCATCGCCATCGGCGCAGGCACCGACGTTGCCATCGACGCGGCGGACGTGGTGCTGATGAACTCCAAGCTGTCGGACGTGCCCGCCGCCATCCGCCTGAGCCGCGCTGCCCTGCGCAACATCCACGAAAACCTGTTCTGGGCGTTCATCTACAACATCATCGGCATCCCGCTGGCCGCAGGTGTGTTCATCCCCTTCGGCCTGACCCTGAACCCCATGTTCGGTGCTGCTGCCATGAGCCTTTCCAGCTTCTGCGTGGTAAGCAACGCCCTGCGCCTGAACCTGTTCGACGTGCACAGCACAAAGCACGATCGTGCGGCAAAAAATGCTGCTTCCCTGCCCGCTGTCTCCGCACAGCCCGCAGCGGTTGCAAATAAAGAGAGTACCAAGGAGGACACTGCTATGAAAAAGACCCTGAAAGTGGAAGGCATGATGTGCGGCCACTGCGAAGCCCGCGTGAAGAAGGCTCTGGAAGCCCTGCCCGAGGTGGACGAGGCCGTGGTGAGCCACGAGACCGGCACCGCCATCGTCACCCTGAACGCCGAAGTCGCCGACGACGTGCTGAAGAAGGCCGTTGAGGATCAGGACTACCCTGTGACCGGCATCCAGTAAACCGCCGCTGAATACTCCCCATCAAATGGAAAGGCCGCTGCATGTGAACGCAGCGGCCTTTTGCATTGGGTTATGCTGTTTTCTTCACAGGAACGCTGTTTTCGTACAGCTCATGCGGGGCGATATCCTGCCCCTCTTCCCACTCGATGCCAATACCGCCCGGCAGCAGATGCACGGTAGCAAAGTAACGCTCATCCTGCAGCTTGCCGTACCACGAGCCGGTGGCATAAGGGGCTGCATCAAACAGCTTTACCTCGCCCGTCTCATAATAAAGGCAGAGCTTCAGCGGTTTTACGGGTTCCACCTTTGTCAGCTTCGGCTGTAACATCCAGAATCACTCCTTACTTCAGCGGGTCGATGCGGAAGAATTGTTCACCATTGCTCAGCAGCTTCCAGTTGGCTTCCAGATCCTCATGATGGATCACGATCCATGCCTCCAGCAGTTTCAGCTTGTTCTTCGGAAAGCTGCCTTCCAGAACCGTACCGTCCAGCGCAACCACGATCTCTTCACCGGAATATTCTGCGTGGATATGCGGCATATTATGCTTTCCACCCTGTTCGCGGTACATTCTGACAATGATGCCGTAAAAAATGCTCAGTACCGGCAATTGCACCACTTCCCTTCTCAGTGTCATTTTAACATACAGCTGGTGTGTTTTCAAGATTGCTGCAGCGCCTTTCCCCATTTTCCTGTGCATTTTCACCCCGGAAGCTGTGGCTTTTTGCGCAAAAGCTATTTGTTGACACGTTGTTTTTTCAGAGTTATACTTATAGCAACAACATTTGGTTTTGCTTCCAGTTATAAACCACAGCGAAAGGAGAAATGTATTTTGGGAGTATCCATTCAGGACCGCACAGACTTTCTGAACATGCTGGATGCCTGCAGGACCGAGCAGCAGCTGTTCAGCCGCCTGACCTTTGCGGTAATGTTCCACCAGACCGACCCGGCTGCACGGGAAGACCTGCTGGACGACGTGCGCGGCGCAGCCTGCAACATGCAGCTGCCCGCCGTCAATTACAAGATCGATCAATGGCTCAACACCTGCAAGCAGGCGTGGCAGGCCGACCCCGCAGCCTTTATGGCAGCCGTGAACGCGGACGCAAAGCAGCGCAAGCTTGCGCTGGAGGGCAGCGCGGCGCAGCCCGGCCTGCTGGCCGATGTGCCCATGCAGAGCGTGGCGTGGCTGGTGCCGCAGCTGCTGCCGCTGGGCGAAGTGTCGCTGCTGGGTGCCGACGGCGGCACCGGCAAGGGCATCTGGCAGGCACAGCTCATTGCCTATGTGACGGCGGGCAAGACCTCCGGCTTTTTTCCGCTGCCGCCGCAGCAGACCGGCAAGGTGCTGCTGCTTGCGGGCGAGGACGACCCCGGCAAGGTGCTCAAGGCCCGTCTGCTGGCGGCCGGGGCCGACATGAACCGGGTGCTGGTGCTGACCGCCGACGACTACTTTGGCAAGACCGGCCAGCCCCTTACCCTCAAGGACCAGGCACTGGCGGATTTTGCCGCCAAGGCCGGGCCGCTGCTGCTCATCGTGGACCCGCTGCAGAGCTTTCTGCCCGCCGATGTGGAGATGGCAAGCCGCAACCAGATGCGCAGTGCCCTGCTGCCGCTGCGCGCCATTGCCGCAAAGCAGGGCTGCGCGGTGCTCATCGTGATGCACTCCAACAAAAAGCAGGGCGTTTCCGGCCGCGCACGTCTGGCCGACAGCTCGGATATCTGGGACATGGCCCGCAGCGTGCTGATGATGGGCCGCGCCAAGAACGACGGCAAAATTTATCTCAGCCACGAGAAAAACAGCTACGCCCGCCCCCAGCAGACGGTGCTGCTGCACATCGACGATGTGGAGGTGGAGGGCGTAAAGACCGCACGGGCCGTGTTTGACGGCTACACCGACAAGAAGGATGCCGACTTCATTGAGGAGCGGCGGGTGCGCACGGCGGAGACCCGGCAGGACACCCGCAGCGCCATCCTGAACGTTCTGTCCGAGAGCCGCCTTGGGTCGATGGCAAATCCTCAACTCAAAAGTGCTGTACTTCAGGAGATCAAGTGCAGTGAAGCCACTTACAAACGCTCGTATGCTGAGCTTGTACGGGATGGCGACATTGCAAAATATCAGCTGTGCCAAAAGGACGGCGCGCGAGGGTGGTTTACCCGGCTGGCCTACCGTGGAGAAACACATGATACAGTGAGAAATATATAACTTACTTATGTTTCTTTTTGCCAGTGTATCAGGTTGATACACTGGCCTGCCCTGATACACTGACGCACTGTATCAATCAAGGGGCACTGTATCAGCTTGATACACTGCATTTTTCATCGCATCAGCGTCAATAATCCGTCACTGTATCAGATAACACCTCCACCGTGATGCAGCACACGGCAAAGGCCAGCAGGGCGCAGTCCAGCGGGACACGGCGCAGCACCACCACCCGTTCGGTCAGGGTGGTAAAGGTCTGCACGGCCTGCACCGGCACGGTGCTGCCCAGCCAGAACAGCGCCACCGAAAGCGGCAGATGCACCGCCCGCGCTGCCAGCAAAGGCCGCAGCGAGATCTCGGCCGGGCAGATGGTGCGCACCTGCAAAAGCACCGACACCCCCTGCACACTGAGCGCCGCGCAGCACAGCGTGCTGGCCCACAGCCCGGTGCGGGCAGCCTGATCGCAGCCGGAACACACTTCCAGCAGCATGGCGGGCAGCGCCGCCCACGGCTGTGGCAGCAATGCCCCGCACCCTGCCGCCAGCAGCCGGAAGTACAGCACAAAGCCGCAGAGCTTCAGGTAGGTCACTGCCGCCTGCGCGATCACCGCGTCCAGTGCGGGCAGCTGAATGGTTTCCCCCTGCGCGGGTGGAGCCTGCCCGGCCCCGCCCTGCATCCGGCACAGCAGCGCCGCCGTGAGGTATCCCGCCAGCAGCTGGGCCGCAAACAGCCGCACCCCCACCGCGCGGCTGCCCAGCATCTGCTGCCCTACCGTGAGGATGACAAAGGACGGCCCGCTGCACACACAGGCGGGCAGCAGCGCCGAGGCCTGCCGGGAAGTGAGCTGACCGGTGCGCACGGCTTCGGACGCAGCCACCGCCGCCGGTGCAAAGCCCCCCAAGGCCCCAATGAGCAGCACGCCGCCCGCACCCTTTGCCCGGATGCCCATGAGCCGCGCCGCAGGCCGGAACACAAAGCCCAGCCACTGCCCGGCCCCGCATCCTGCCGCCAGCGCCGATACGATGAGGAACGGAAACAGCGATACCAGCAGCGGCCCGCCGCACAGCCGCAGCCCCGCCTGCAGGGCATCGGCACAGCGCTGCGGCGCGGCAAACACCAGAAACGCCGTGTACCCTGCCAGCGCCAGCAGCACGCCCCGCCGGAAATTCCAGCTTCGATTCATAACTCAGCCCTCCGCATCCATATATATGTAGCAGCGCGCCGCGGGCAGAACTGCGGGATGGGAGGGAATGGGATGTGTGCCAAGCGCAAAAAGCGGCTTTTGCCGCAAAGCTGGCTGGCCCTGCTGTTCCGTCAGCCGCCGCAGGGCTTTTACCATGCCCCTGCCGTCTACCTGAGCGGGGGCCGCATGGAGGTGGAGCACTTTTGCCGCATTCTGGCCTACAGCCCCGACCGGCTGTGCCTGCAGATGCCCCATGGCCGGTTGACCATCTACGGCGACGGGCTGAAGATCGTCACCCTTACCGCCAGCCGCCTGACCCTGCGAGGGCGGTTCGTGCGCACGGACTTTGCGGATGACTAGGAGGTGCCCATGGAACCGGTAAGCCTTTGGGCCGCGGTGGAGTTCACCGCATGCAATGGCAGCACCGAAGCCCTGCTTACCGCTGCCGCCCGGGCCGGGCTGCATCCCTACGGGGTAACGGCCCTGCCGGGAGGGTTTGGCGGGCGGTGCGCCGCGTGGCAGTATCCGCGCCTTGCCGCGCTGGCCCGCAAGCACCGGGTGCGGCTGCGCATCCGCCGGAAGCTGGGGCTGTATTTCCGTCTGCGCCCCTTGCTGCGCCGGGCCGGGCTTTGGGCGGGGCTGGCGGTGTTTGTGCCGCTGCTGCTCTTTGCACAGCAGTTCGTCTGGTATGCGGACACCTCTTCCCTCACCACCGGCCAGGCTGCGCGGGCCTGCGCCGTCCTGCGGGAAGCGGGCCTGCAGCCCGGTGCGGCTGTGACCGAGGCAAAGCTCACCGCCGGGGAGTACGCCCTTTTGCACAGCGGCGAGTTCTCCTGGGCCAGCCTGAATTTTGCCAAAGGGCGGCTGGTGGTGGAAGCCGCCGCGGCCAGGCCCAAGCCGGACATTGCCGCCGGAACGCTGCATGGCATCCGGGCCAGATGCAGCGGCACTGTTCTGCGCACGAACCTTACCAGCGGCACCATGCTGGTGCAGCCGGGCCAGCAGGTGGAAGCCGGGCAGGGCCTCATTGGCACGGCCCGCGCCGAGCGGGACGGCACCCTGATCTTTGCGCCCGCCGCCGGAACGGTGATTGCTCAGTTTGAGTGGAGCGACACCCGCACCGTGCCCTTGGAAGAGACGGTGCAGCAGTACACCGGCGCGTGCACCCGCGCATACCGGGTGACAGCGTTCGGGCACATCTTCCCCCTGCCCGCCGCGCCTGCGCCGGAACATGCGGCGGTGATCCTCCGGCACTTCCAGCCGGAGGTGCCGCTTCTGGGCCTTGCCCTGCCCTGCTCTGTGGAGGAGACCTGCCGCTATGTGCAGCAGCCGGAAACGCTGCACCGCACCGAAGCGCAGGCCGCCGCGCTGGCCCGGCTGCAAAGCCTGCAGGCGCTGTACGCCGCATGGCCGGACGCGGAGCACATCGCCCGCAAAGAGGACTGCACCGTGAACGGCAATGTACTGGACTATACCGTCACCTACACCGTGGCAGCGGACATCTGCGGGTGAAAGGATTTCCATTGTAATTCGCCAAAAAGTATGTTAAACTAAAAATGCCGCCCCAAAGGGTGGCGTTAAGGTGCTGCAACAACGACGACTGCTGCCAGTGGCAGAAACAAGGAGAAGTTGTTGGGGCCGCGGCCAGCAAGACGCAAGCGAGAGCGAAGCGGATGCTGGGTGCCGCAACCCGACCTGCAAGCGCAGGTGGTCATGCTTCCCTCCGGCAAGCGTCCGGGGGACGTAAAAGCTTATTGTTTGTTCCCCCGTTCGCAAACGCGGAAGGGGGGATGCATCATGGTGTTGAACGATGTTCTGCAGCTGTTCGTCATTGTTGGCGGCACAGTTGGGATTACATTTCAGATCGCATGGGCAATCTTCAAAGAGATCCATAACAATAAGAAATGACCGCCCCAATCTCCAAACCGTGGCGGTCATTCTTATTGATCTAACCGGAAGGAGCTGACCATTGCGGACAGCGCCTTTTCTATTTGTAGTATAGTTATTTTTTAGCGGTTTGTCAAGTCCCCTGCTCTGCAGCGGCACGTTCCGCCGCCTGCGCGTCGTACTCGGCAAGCAGGTCGTTGAGGTCGTACTGGTACTTGCTGTGGCAGAAGTGGCACACCACCTCGCAGGCGGGGTCCTCGTCGCGCATCCTCACCAGCTCCTTGCGGCCAAGGCTGAACAGCATCTCCTTGGTGCGCTCGGCGCTGCAGTCGCACTGGTAGTGCACGTCGCGCTCGTCCAGCACGTTGGGGGCAAAGCCCGCCAGCGCCAGCTGCATCATGTCCTCGGGGGTCTTGCCCTCGTGCAGCAGAGTGGTGACGGACGGCATGGCCGCGATGTTCTTTTCCAGCTGATCGATCTCCGCATCGGTGGCACCGGGCAGCAGCTGCACCATAAAGCCGCCTGCGCACAGGATGGACAGGTCTTTGTCCACCAGCACGCCCAGCGCCATAACGGTGGGCACCTGCTCGCTGTAGGCGTAGTAGGCGGTCAAGTCCTCGGCGATCTCGCCGGAGACCAGCGGCACCTGCCCCACGGTAGGCTCCTTCTGCAGGCGGTTATCCCGGATGACGGTGAGCACACCGTCTTTGCCCACAGCGCCGCCCACATCCAGGTGGCCGTTCGGCTTTGCGGGCAGCTCCACCAAGGGGTGATCGATGCAGCCCTTCACGTTGCCGGTGCCGTCGGTGCAGGCAATGACCACGCCCGCCGGGCCGCCGCCGGACACACGCAGGGTGATCTGGTCACGGTCGTCCTTGAGCATGGAGCCCATCAGGGCCGCGCCGGTGAGCAGACGGCCCAGTGCCGCGCTGCAGGTGGCGCTGGTGGTGTGCAGCTTTTCGGCCTTGCGGACGATCTGGGTGGAATCCACGCCGCAGAACACGACCCCGCCGTTCTCCGACAGGCCGCGGATCAGATTTGCCATAAAGTTATCCCTCCAATTGTGTATACTGCTTGACTGCGCAGAAGAAATAGCGCTGGCTGTCCTCGGTCAGCGGGCCGAAGGTCTCGCCGTCGCAGACGCTTTCCAGCGCAAAGCCGTGCTTTTCCAGCGCGGTGCGGATGGTGTCAAGGTCATAGGTGTACTCGCAGAACTGCTCGTGGAAGTGCTCGCCGGTCTCGTGGTAGTCGATGTCCACGGTGATCTCCACGCGGCGGTTGGCGGCATCGTAGTGGTTGCGCCACACACAGGCGGCGTCCTCTTCCTCAAAGGTGAACGCGTTGTCGCCCAGCACGTTCCGGTGTTTGTAGGGCGTGTTCATATCGAACAGGAACACCCCGCCCTTCTCCATGAAAAAGCCCGCGTTGGCAATGGCGGTGTCCAGGTCCGGGATGTGGTTGAAGGTGTCAAAGGTGGACACCGCGCCCCGGATGGTGCCGTACAGATCCAGCTTGAGCAGGTCCTGCCGGAGCAGCAGCAGCCTGCCGGAAAGGCCCAGCTGTTCGGCCTTGTCCCGCACAACGCAGAGCATCTCCTCGGACTGGTCAATGCCGATCATATCATAGCCCGCCTGCGTGAGCATCAACGTCAGCTCACCGGTGCCGCAGCCAAGGTCGGCAAGGATGCCGTCGTGGATGCCGTGCTCCTTGAGCTTTGCATGGATGTGGGCATACAGGGCATCGTAATCGGCCTCGCCGTTGAATTCATCGTAGAAATAGGCAAATTCGTTGTAGGCCATGGTTTACTCCGCTTCCTGTTCCCCGGCCACAGCGGCATTGAGCACCGCCTGCAGCTCCGGGATGCCGTAGCCGTTCTCGCCGCTGGTCAGCACCACCTTCTGGCAGCCATAGGGGCGGCAGAGGTTCTCAAAGTCTTCCAGCGTCTTGGCCAGCTGGCTCTTTTTGAGCTTGTCGGCCTTGGTCAGGGCCACCACGTAGGGGATCTGGTGATAGTGCAGGTAGCGCAGCATCTGCTCATCGTCGGCGCTGGGGGCGTGGCGGCAGTCCAGCAGCTGCACCAGCAGGGTGTGGTGGCGGGGTGCTTCAAAGTAGCTGTTGATGAGGTCGTCCCAGCGCTCACGGTCGGCGTTGCTCACCTTGGCGTAGCCGTAGCCGGGCAGATCCACAAAGTAGCAGTCGTCCACCGAATAGAAATTGATGGTGGCCGTTTTGCCCGGCGTACTGGACACGCGGGCAAGGTTTTTGCGGCTGCACAGCTTATTGATCAGGCTGGATTTGCCCACGTTGGACCGCCCCGAAAAGCTCAGCTCCGGGCGGTCGCTCTCGGGCAGCTGGCTGGAAATGCCGTAGCTGGCAATGAAATCAGCTTTGTTGTAATTCATGGAGCTTTCCTTTCTTTGATAAGGGGATCGTCACCGGACACTCCGTCCCGCCTGCGCTCGCCAGACCACCAGCGAAGGCAAGCCCTCGCACTTCCCGTCGGGCTTTTCTGTCGATTTTAGTCGCAGCCTGCACTTTAGACATGGCTTCGCGCATCTTGCCGGAGTATCCGGTGCCGATCCCAGCAGGACGGCAGATAGTTTCTCCAGCGAATGTCCTGGGGGTGGGGCCCCGGCGCGCAAGCGTTGGGGCGGGACTGGAGTCCCGGGCTGTTCGCGGAGAAAGCTATCTGCCGCCCTGCCCTATTCTCAGCACACCGCGCCGGGCTGGGGCTTTTCTGCGGTGGGCGGCACGATGGCGGCGTCTGCCGCCTTTTTCTTTGCATGGGTGCGGCTGGGAGCCTTGGCCTTCTTTGCGTTCTGGGGCTTGAGCAGGGCCGCGTTCAGCACCTGCGTCAGGCTCTGCATGGGCAGGAAGGTGAGGTTCTTCTTCACCTCGTCGTCCACCTCGTACAGGTCGGGTTCGTTGTCCTTGGGGATGAGCACCGTTTTCATGCCCTCGCGGTAGGCCGCCATGCTCTTTTCCCGCAGGCCGCCGATGGGCAGCACATTGCCGTGCAGGGTGATCTCGCCGGTCATGGCCACATCACCGCGCACCGGGATGCCGGACAGGCAGGACACCAGCGCCGTGGTCAGGGTGACACCGGCAGAAGGGCCGTCCTTGGGCACTGCGCCCTCCGGGGCGTGGATGTGCAGGTCGCACTTCTTGAGCTTTTCCGGGTCGATGCCGTACTCGGCGGCGTGCACGCGCACCCACGTAACGGCCAGCTGAGCGCTCTCCTTCATCACGTCGCCCAGCGAACCGGTGACGGTGATCTTGCCGCTGCCGTTGTCCATCACCTGCACCTCGATGGGCAGGGTCTCGCCGCCCACGCTGGTCCATGCCAGACCGTTGGCGATGCCCACCGCGTTGGTGCGGTTGAGGAAGTCGGGCTTGACAAAGCGGGGGCCAAGCAGCTGTTCCAGCATGGTGCCGGTAACGGAGACGCTTTCCACCTCGCCTGCGGCGATCTTGCGGGCGCACTTGCGCAGCACGCTGGTGATGGTGCGTTCCAGATTGCGCACACCGGCCTCGCGGGTGTAGCCGTCAATGATGCCGTACAGCGCGCTCTGGCTCAGGGTGACCTTGCCGGTCAGGCCGCAGGCCTTGAGCTGCTTGGGCAGCAGGTGCTTGCGGGCAATGTTGTATTTTTCCACGCGGGTGTAGCTGGGCAGCTCGATCACGTCCATGCGGTCACGCAGGGGGCCGGGGATGCTGCCCAGATCGTTGGCCGTGGTGATAAAGAGCACATGGCTCAAATCGAACGGGATATCGATGAAATGATCGTTGAAGGTGCTGTTCTGCTCCGGGTCCAGCGCTTCCAGCAGGGCTGCGGCCGGGTCGCCCCGGAAGTCGCCTGCCAGCTTGTCGATCTCGTCCAGCAGCATGAGGGGGTTCGCGCTCTTGGCAGAGATCATGGCAGTGATGATCTTGCCGGGCATCGCGCCGATGTAGGTGCGGCGGTGGCCGCGGATCTCGGCTTCATCCCGCACGCCGCCAAGGCTGATGCGCACATACTTGCGGCCCAGACTTTCGGCGATGGAGCGTGCAATACTGGTCTTGCCTACGCCCGGAGGGCCTACAAGGCAGATGATCTGTGCCTTCACGTCCGGTGCCAGCTTGCGCACGGCCAGCGTTTCCAGAATGCGGTCCTTCACCTTTTTCAGGCCGTAGTGGTCGCGGTCCAGAATCTGCTGTGCGCGGCTGATATCAAGGTCGTCTACCGTAAAGGTGTTCCACGGCAGGTCAAGGCAGGTGTCCAGATAGGTGCGGATGACCGTTGCCTCCTGATTGGAGCCCTGCATCTTGGAAAGACGGTCTACCTCCTTGAGCAGCTTCTTCTCGCTGTCCTCGGCAAGGTGCAGCCCGGTGATCCTGCGGCGGTACTCGTCGGCCTCGGCGTGGGTGTCGTCGCCCTCGCCCAGCTCGTCGCTGATGATGTGCAGCTGTTCGTGCAGGTAGTAATCGCGCTGGTTCTTGTCCATGGACTCGTTGACCTTTTCCGCGATCTCCTTTTCAATTTTCATCACCTGACACTCACGGCGCAGCATCTCGATGAGCTTTTTCAGCCGTCCGTTCAGGGTGCCCTCGTCCATCACAGCCTGCTTGTCCTCGTAGCGGAACAGCAGGTTTGCAGGCATGTACTCGCTGAGGAAGGCGGGGTCGTCGCTGGAAACGATGGCAAACACCACGTCCTTGCCAAGGCGCGGGTTCATGCCAAGGTACTCGTCAAACCCGGCCTTGAGGGCGCGCAGCAGCGCTTCGGTCTCCACGGCATCGTCGGCCTTGCCTGCGCGCACCGGGGCCGGGCGCACCTCCGAAAGCAGAAAATCGCCGCTGGCATCCAGTGCACTGAGCTTTGCGCGGTACTTGCCCTCCACCAGGACCTTTACAAGGTCCCCGGAGACGCGCAGCACCTGCTTGACCTCGGCCACCACGCCGTAGCTGAACAGGTCTGCCTGCTGCGGCTCGGTGGTGTCCATGGACTTCTGTGCCACCAGAAACACGTTGGAATTATTTGCCATTGCCCACTCCACGGCGGCAATGCTCTTTTCGCGGCCCACCTCAAAGTGGACGAGATTGTTGGGGAACACCACCAGCCCCCGCAGGGCGATGGTGGGCAGATGCAGCTTTTTGCGCTCCACCTTGATGGTAACTTTTTCACTCATAGTGCAAACACCTCCCGGCTGCCGCGCACTTTCCCACGGCGGCAGCGCTGTATGCAAGAGATTTTATCTTTAAAATAGCAGGTTGAAAATAGCAGGTTGTTTCCTTATTATACTGATTTCCGGCCAAAATGCAACTGTGATGCATGGACGGTTGGTTATTCCCCCCGCTTTTCCTGCGTGGAGAAGCCCATTTTGCCAAGAGCCGGCAGCAGGGCCTTGAGGGTGATGGAGGTCAGTGCGCCCATCACAAGGCCCAGCACCAGCATGACCGGCGCATAGTAGAACGACAGCGACGACGAGATGATCACGCCCGCACCCAGCAGCTGGCCGATGTTGTGGGCCAGTGCGCCGCATACGGACAGGATGAACCAGGTGGGCCGCACCGGCAGCAGGTAGTACAGCACCCACATCACCAGCAGGGACAAAGCCGCCGCACAGCGAGAGAAAGCCCGCCGTGAAGCCGGACACCAGAAACACGAACAGTGCCTTGAGCACGTCCAGCACCAGCGCCTGCCTTGGCCCCATGAAAAACAGCGCGTACATCACCACGATGTTGGCAAGGCCCAGCTTCATGCCCGGCAAAAGGCCCGGGATGGTGAGCGTGCCCTCAATGAACGAAAGTGCCATGGCCAGCGCAAACAGCAGACCGGAAAGGGCGATGCGGCGCGTTTTTTCGTAACTGCGTCTGTTTTGGGGCATGCTGCACCCTCCTTTACTCTTCGGTCTGCTGGCTCTGCTCGTAGCTTTCCTGCTCTTCCATGGCAGCTTCCCACGCGGCAAACAGCTCTTCCTGATGGAAGCGCAGGTCGCTCAGCTCGTCGCTCTTCTGGCGCAGCAGGTCGGGGTCGTTGTACACCTCCGGGGAGTTGATCTCGTTGTCCAGCTCCACTTCGCGTGCACCGCAGGCTTCCATCTCGTCCTCGCAGGCCTTGATCTTGGCGCGCAGCTCGGCGCGGCGGCGGCGCTGCTCCCTGCCGTAGCCGGTCTTGGCCGGTTCGGCGGCCTTCTGCACGGCAGGGGCCGGGGCGCTGCGGCCCATCAGGGCGTCGTAGCTGGGGTAGAGGGTGGCCTTGCCGTCCTCAAGGTAGAGGATGGGGCAGGCCAGACTGTTCATCAGGTGGCGGTCATGGGTGACCAGCAGCAGCGTGCCGGTGTAGGCCATGAGGGCCTCGGTAAGGTTCTCGCGGGTGTAGATGTCCAGATGGTTGGTGGGTTCGTCCAGAAACAGCAGGTTGGGCCGTTCCAGCACGATCTCCGCAAAGCGCAGGCGGGCCAGCTCGCCACCGGAAAGCGCCTCGCAGGGCTTGAACACCGTCTCGCCCCGGAAGCCCAGCTTTGCCAGATGGCTGCGCACCTCCAGCTCGGTCATGCGGGGGTACTTGTTCCAGATCACATCGATGACCCGGCCCTGCCCCAAACGGTTCTGCTGCTGGGCAAAGATGCTGGGCCGTGCGCCGGTGCCCAGCCGCACCATGCCGCCGGAGGGGCGGCGCTTGCCGTCCAGCACCTGCATCAGGGTGGACTTGCCCGCGCCGTTGGGGCCTGCGATCACCAGCCGCTGGCCGCGGCACACCGTGTAGGTAAAGGGTTCCAGCAGGGTGCGCTCCCCTATTTTGATGGTCAGGTTCTTGAGCAGCACCAGCTCATTCCACGGTTCTACGTCGTATTCAAACCGGAACTTGAGCTGATTGGTCTCGTCCTTGGGCGCTTCGGTGATCTCCAGCTTTTCCAGCTGCTTGCGGCGGCTCTGGGCCATTTTGGTGGTGGAGGCGCGCACAAGGTTGCGGTCCACATAGTCCTGCAGCTTTTCGGCCAGTGCCACATCTGCATCGTGCTGCTTCTGGCGCAGGGCATCGGCGGCTTCCTTCTGGGGCAGGTAGGCCGAGAAGTTGCCCTTGTAGGTGGCCATGGTCTGGAAGGAGACCTCCCAGATCTTCGTACACACGTTATCGAGGAAGTAGCGGTCGTGGCTGACCACCAGCACCGCACCGGAATAGCTTTTGAGGTAGTTTTCCAGCCATTCCATGGTGGCAAAGTCCAGGTGGTTGGTGGGCTCGTCCAGAATGAGCACGTCCGGCTTTTCCAGCAGCAGCTTTGCCAGCCGCAGCCTCGTCAGCTCGCCGCCGGAGAGCACCGCAATGTTCTTCTGCCATGTATCCTGCGCAAAGCCCATGCCGGACAGCACTTTTTTGATGTTCACATCCATGTTGTAGCCGTCGGCGGCATCCACGATGTTCTGCAGCTGGTCGTGCCGGGCCAGCAGCTCCGTGTCGTCCGGCTGCGCGGCCATTTTGCGTTCCAGCACCTGCATCTGGGCCATGGCATCCAGCACAGGGGCAAAGGTGGAGCGCATCTCGCCGTAGAGATCCAGCGTGGCATCCAGCTTTGCGTTCTGTTCCAGATAGCCCAGCGTCACGCCGTGGGTCACGCTGAACTCACCTTCGTAGTCCTGGTACTCGCCGGTCAAAATCTTGAGCAGGGTGGTCTTGCCCGCGCCGTTCTGGCCCACGATGCCGATGCGGTCCTCCCGCTCGACACTGGCGGTCACATCGTGCAGCACGATCTTCTCGCCAAAGCTCTTGCCTAGTTTTTCCAAATGTATCAGCATAGTTTTATGATCCCGTTCTCCATCCGCTTATTGGCTCAGCACTGGTGGCGGCGGTTCTTCAGGCCCACATTGGCCAGCTCTTCCTGCTCCATCACCAGCGGGTACAGCTCTTTCAGGTCTGCGATCTCGTAGGTGGGCACCACCTTGCCGGGGTTCTCGGCGTGGCTGGGGTTATACCAGCAGGTGTCAAGGCCCGCATTCACGCCGCCCTGAATGTCGCTGCTCAGGCCGTCGCCCACCACCAGCACATGCTCGCGGTTCTCCACGCCAAGGGCGCGCAGGGCCGCATCAAAAATTCTGCGGTTCGGCTTTTCGCTGTCCATCTTCTCGGAGACGAACACGTCCTCCATAAAGTTCAGCACACCGCTCTCGGCCAGACGGCGGATCTGCACCTTCTGGAAGCCGTTGGTCACAACGGCCAGCGTTGCCACCTCGGAAAGCTCCCGCAGCACATCCAGCACTTCCGGCCCCATCAGGTCCGGGTGGGTGGAGAGCTGTTCCAGATAGAAGCGGTTCATCTCGGCTCCGTCACCGGCGGCATCAATGGCCTTGAGGAAGCGGGTGAACCGCTCTGCCATGAGCTTTTCCCGCTTGATCTGGCCTTTTTCCAGCTGCCGCCACAGCTCCGAGTTGATGGTGCGGTAGGTCTGCACCGTTTCTGCGTCCGGCTCAATGCCGTAGTTCACCAGCGTTTCGGCCAGTGCCTTGCTTTCGGCTGCGTCAAAGTTCAGCAGGGTGTTGTCTGCATCGAACAGCACGCAATAATATTTTGCCATAAACCTTCCCTCTTTTCCTTCCGCCATGGCCTCAGCTGCCATGCGCTCAACAACAGGCAGAAGCCAGCCCTGCCGTAAACAGAGCTGGCTTCACATCATTCTGTTACAATTTCGTACGATGGTACGTCCGTCTGCTCCGGGTCGTTGTCCGGGCAGGTGGTTTTGACATCACAGGGGGTGGCAGCACACTTTGCCATTTCCTCTTCCAGCGCGCCGTTGTCCACGTTCTCCCAGTCAGTGCCGTAATCGTCCACGCTGCCGTCGGTCACGTTCTCTTCCCCGGGCAGCGCCGGGATGCGGGGTTCCTCGTAGTACATGCAAACGCCTCCCTTCCTGCCAGCCTATGCGGCACGGCAGGCCGGGGTGACAGCCTCAGGACGCGGAGTCCGTGGATGCGGACTGCTCGTTGGCGGCTTCCTTGCTGGCATTGGATTCCGAAGCCGCATGGGAGCTGCCAGAGCTTGCGGAGCTGCTCTCGCTGCCGGAGCTGCTATGGGAAGCCGAGCTGCTCTCACCAGAGTCCGCGTGGGACGAGCTGGTGCTGTGGGAAGAGCTGGCTGTTCCGTTGGAAGCAGAAGCCGAGCCTGCCGGGGAAGCCGTGCTCTCACTGCTGGAAGAGCTGTGAGACGAGCTGTCGGAAGAGCTGTGAGACGAGCTGCCGGAGGTGGATGTAGCCCCGGAGGATGCCCCGGAGGTGGTGCCGGACGATGCACCGGAAGAACTGGTGCTGCCGGAAGAGCTGCTGCCCGACGTGCTGCCAGAGCTGCCGGAGCTGTGAGACGAGCTGCCGGAGCTTACGCCGCTGACCGTCACATTCAGGACGTTGCTGGTAACGGTGCAGCCGTTGTAGCTTGCCACTGCGTACACCTTAAAGGTCGCATTGAGCATGGAGGGGTCGATCTCCACCTTGACGGTGGTCTTGCCCGCCGCCTGCGGCACTTCCACACCGTTGGCGTACCAGCGGATGCTGTCGGCAGTGAGGTGCTTGCCGCCCAGCTTTGCGGTAAAGGTGTAGGAATCGCCCAGCACGGCCTTGCCGGTGCTGCTGATATGCACGGAAGCCGCTGCAAACACGGCGGTCACGTCCACGTTCTGCTTGAAGTTCGTATCGGTGCGGGTCTTCTGGGTCACGCCGTCGCTCCACTTGACGAACACATAGCCGTCCTGCGGCACAGCCGTCACGCTGATGGACTGGGCGGCGCTGGTCACTTCATAGGAGAGGGATGTCTTGCCGCTGTCGCTGCCGCTGGAAAGGGTGCCGCCGGTCTTGTCCACCCGGTAGCTGGCCTGATACAGCACACCCTGCTCTTCGGAAGAGCCTGCAGCCTCCGAGCTGCTGGGTGCTGTCACCGCAGAGCTGGGGTTCGGGGTATACTCGGCGCGGGTGGGGATGTTGGCGGTGTCCGGGCGGCGGTCGTCGGTCTGGTAAGCGTGGGTGCGCAGATAGCTCAGCATGGCCTTCAGGCCCACGGGCTTCAGGTGGATATCGCCGGTCTGGTAGTAATCCTCGCGGCCATAGCCGTTGGCATCCTTCAGCGCTTCGGCGCTGTTGAGGAACTTCAGGCCCATCTGCTCACACATGGACAGCAGGGCCATGTTGAAGTCGTCGATCTTGGTCTGGTCCATGTGGGGGTAGTTTGCGTGGTTTGCAGGCACCGGCGGCACCGTGTTCACGATGATGTCGGTGTAGGGGTAGCTTTCCTGAATGGCCTGCACCAGCGCGGTGTAGTTCTTGATGAACTCGTCCACGCTCATGCCGGTATCGTTGGTGCCCAGCATGATGACCACGCGGCGGGGCTTCATTTTGGCCACGGCCTGCGCGATGGTGTAGGTGCTGCTGTCCTTTTTAAAGGTAACGATGCCCTCGTTCAGGGCGGCATGGGTGCCAATGCCCTCCTTGGCGCAGAACTGCTGCAGGCTGATCAGGCCGTTGGCGTACAGGCGCACCGTGTTGGAATCGCCGAGGAACAGCGTTTCCTTCTGGTAGCTCTCGCCCGCGTCGGCGGTCTCCGGCAGCAGGGCGGCAGAGGTCTCGCTGATCTGGTAGTGATCCGAGATATCCTCTTCGCCCGGCACCAGCACCTCGCTGGAGGGCTGTTCCCCCGGGGCTGCAGGGGTCTTGCCGCGCTTGAGCAGCGTCATGGTAATGGCAATGGTCAGAATGGCTGCCAGCGCGCACACACTGCACACCAGCACAGCCTGCTTCTGCATAGGAGTAAGCGATTGCTTTTCCGGTCGTGTATTTCTCATATTTCTCACCATTCACTTAGTTTCCGGCACAGGGCCTTCCGGTCATGCCTGTCCGTTCAGGATCTGGTCTGCAAGGTTGGCGCAGCTTTCGGCCAGCAGCACCGGGTGGAAGGGTTCCAGCTCTTCCCTGCTGCCGTAGCCGTACAGCGCACCGGCGGCATCCAGCCCGCAGTCCGCAGCGCCGCGCATGTCGTCGTTGCGGTCGCCCACCATCAGCACCCGCCTGCCCTGCATCATGGGCTGGGCCAGCACATGGCGCACCACGTCGGTCTTGGTGTCGCGGCTCTCGTCCATGGACGCGCCGCCGATAAAATCAAAATAGCCTGCAAGGCCCTTTTCTTCCAGAATGGGCGTGACGACCTGCGTAGGCTTGGAGGTAGCGGTGCACAGCACAAGGCCCGCGTCCTTCAGGCGCTGCAGCATCTCTGCGGCACCGGGGTAGGCGGCGCACTCGTGGCTGCCCTTGACGGCGTAGCTGTCGCGGTACAGGTCGGTGGCCTTTTCAATGAGGGCCGGGTCGGTAAAGTGCTCACCAAAGCTCTTGCGCAGCGGCGGGCCAAGGTAGCGGCGCAGGTTCACATTTGTGGTGTCCACGCCCATCTTGGCAAAGACTTCTTTTAATGTATTTATGATACCGGGAGCGGAATCGATCAGGGTCCCGTCCACATCAAACAGGATCGCATCGTAGTTCAGCAATTTGTAAATTTCCTCACTTTCATGGTGATACATTGTATAGTATAGCACAGAATCCCGTTATCAGCAATTCCAACAAATGGTTTTTACAAAAATTATGCATTCAAGCAGAGAAAAGGCCCGCCCGGCATCCGGACAGGCCTTTCCGCATCTTCTTACTTCGCTGCGGCATCCGCAGGCGGATAGTACAGGTTGTTGGAGACGAACTCCAGCTTATCCTTGAGCACCAGCTCCAGGTTTGCCACGGCGTGCACCATGTTGGTGGCCGAATCGTTCACTTCCAGCAGCTTACACAGGTCCAGACCGTCCAGTTTCATGGCGGCATCCATCTTCCGGCTCTCGGCACACAGGATGTGGCTCAGGGCATTTTCCTGCAGAGCGATGCTCTCCACAAGGTCAATGACCGCCTGCTCCAGCGTCACCTTGGGCAGGCAGGGGCAGGGGCAGCGGGTGGTATCGATACAGTTCTCAGCAGACATGATAAAACCTTCCTTTCGTTCGTCCGGTCAGGGGCGGTGTACGCTCCATTCTATGTCTGCCGGGTACGCCGGTGTTACTCCTGCTTTTTCGGGTTCTGGATGCCGCGCACCTTTTCAATGGTCTCGCGGTAGCCGCCGGAGCCGTACTGGATGCAGCGGTTGATGCGGCTGATGGTGGCCGTGCTGATCTCCACTGCCTTCACGATCTGATCGTAGGTTCTGCCGTCCAGCAGCATCTTTGCCGCTTCCAGCCGCTGCGCCATATCCGAGATCTCCTTTACAGTGCACAGATCTTCAAAGAAGTTGTAGCACTCCTCCCGCGTTTCCAGACTGAGGATGGCATCAAACAGTGCATCGGTGGTCTGGTTTCTTCTGGAATTTTTATCTGCCATGAATGTTCTCCTTGCCGCCGCAGCGGACTGTCCGGTTTTGGGAGCGTTCCCTCTTTTAATTGTTCCGGAAATGTTCAGGTTCTTTCTTGCATCATCACTTTAGCACATCAAAGTGTGAAAGTCAAGCCCTTGGCGTGAACTCTTTTCATTCGTTGACGTGTATAGTTTTCTTCGTTTCACGCATGAACAAAAATCACCTAAAAATTATTGCAGAACGCTTTCCTGAATTAGTGTATCCTCCGAACTTGTTCCAAGGATATTGACAATTTGTGAATTCCGCACTAAAATACGGACAATCATTCGGCAAATGCGATGAACAGGACATGATTCTTTGCAGCACCCTCTCCCAGAGAGCCGCCCATCTGATGCAAGGGCAGCAGTCAGGAGCAAAGCGTTCTCCCCTGCGAGCAGCCTGTGTGAACAAAGGCGCTGACCCCGCCTTCCAGTAATGCATGGCCGTTTTGCCCACGTTACGGGGCTGCGTATGTATGTACGCTGGGAGTGGCTGCCCTGTGCAGCAAACGAAGTGGTATCGCGGAGTATTCCATACACGATGTGCAGTGTATGTGAAGGCCTTCGTCTTCGATGGTTCGTCCCAAATGGAACGAACGCAGGAAGACGGGGCCTTTTTTACATCCTGCCGCCCCCATGCCGCTGACATTTGCCGGATGCCAAAAAAGGAAAGAGGTAAAAACAATGAATACGCTGGTCATCGTATTGATCGCAGCCGTGTGTCTGTTTGGCGCTTATATGCTTTACGGCCGCTGGCTGGCAAACAAGTGGGGCATCGACCCCTCTGCCAAGACCCCGGCAGTTGTCCATGAGGACGGCCGGGACTACGTTCCCACCGACGGCTGGACCGTGTTTGCACACCAGTTCAGCTCCATTGCCGGTGCAGGCCCTGTTACCGGTGCGATCCAGGCCGCTGCTTTCGGCTGGCTGCCGGTGCTGCTGTGGGTGCTGCTGGGCGGCATCTTCTTCGGTGCTGTCACCGACTTCGGCGCTCTGTATGCTTCCGTTAAGAACGACGGCAAGAGCATGGGCATGCTGATCGAAAAGTACATCGGCAAGACCGGCCGCAAGCTGTTTCTGCTGTTCTGCTGGCTGTTCTGCGGCATCGTGATTGCTGCCTTTGCCGACATGGTGGCCGGCACCTTCAATGCCTACGGTGCTGACGGTGCTCTGGTGGAGGCTGCCCAGACCAACGGTGCTGCCGGCATGGTCTCCATCATGTTCATGGTGTTCGCCGTGATCTTTGGCCTGCTGCAGAAGAACCTGCACTTCACCGGCTGGAAAGAGAATGTGATCAGCATCGTATTCATCGTGCTGTCCTTTGTGGTGGGTGCAAACTTCCCCATCATTCTGGGCAAGGCTGCATGGAGCTACATCACCTTTGTGTACATCTTCTTTGCCGCTGTCCTGCCCATGTGGCTGCTGAAGCAGCCCCGTGACCACATGACCACCTTTATGTTCGTGGCCATGATCGTGGGCGCTGTTCTGGGCCTGATCGTCAACCATCCCGTCATGAACCTGCCGGTGTTCACCGGCTTTACCAACGCCAAGCTGGGCACCATGTTCCCCATCCTGTTCGTTACCGTTGCCTGCGGCGCTGTTTCCGGTTTCCACAGTCTGGTGTCCTCCGGCACCTCCTCCAAGACCGTTACCAATGAGAAGGATATGCTGAAGGTCGGCTACGGTGCCATGGTGCTGGAAAGCCTGCTGGCTGTCATCGCCCTGTGTGTTGCCGGTGCTTCTGCTGCTGCAGACGGCACCCCCGCAGACGGCACTCCGTTCCAGGTCTTCAGCCGCGGCGTTGCCAGCTTCTTCGTGGGCTTCGGCCTGGACCAGCACTTTGCCTCTGTGTTTATGACCATGTGCGTTTCCGCACTGGCCCTGACCAGTCTGGATGCTGTGGCCCGTATCGGCCGCATGAGCTTCCAGGAGCTGTTCAGCGTGGACGACATGGAGCATGCTGAGGGCTGGCGCAAGCTGCTGTGCAACGTGTACTTCTCCACCTTCCTGACTCTGGCTTTCGGCTTCCTGCTGACCAAGATCGGCTACGCTAACATCTGGCCCCTGTTCGGTTCTGCAAACCAGCTGCTGAGCGCTCTGGTTCTGGCCACCCTGTGCGTGTTCCTGAAGGTCACCGGCCGCAGCAACAAGATGATCTTCCCTCCGCTGATCATCATGCTGTGCGTCACCTTCACCGCTCTGGTGCAGCGCCTGATCGCCATGGTCAAGGCCATCAGCAATGCCGCTGCTGTCACCATCCCCGCTGGCGAGACCACTTGGGGTGCTGTGTTCATTGCAAACGGCCTGCAGCTGATCCTGGCCGTGCTGCTGATCGTTCTGGGCCTGAACATCGTGTTCCACTCCTTCAAGGCCTATAAGAATGCTGAGCAGAACAGCGAAGCAAAGGTCTGAGTTTCAGATCCTGCTGAACTGAATCTGTAAATGCAAACTGCCGCTGACGGCGTAAAAACCGTCAGCGGCAGTTTTTGTTGCTGTAAGCTTCTATGATTTGAAATGGCCTCCGCGTGCGCTCTGGCCATAAGCAGGGGAAAATTTATTTGATATTGTGGTTTGGAAACGACTGCGGTCGTTTCCAAACCATTTTTTCACAGAAAGAGTCCCAAAGATAAAATGCATAGTCACCACAAAAAATGCAGTGTACGGTCACGACCTTTCCCGTGAAAAAGCAAACCAGCAAAGCCCGCAGGCTTTGCTGGTTTGCAAATATAAAAATAATACTTCCGCTGGAAATGGCCAGAGCGAAGCGGAGGCCATTCTAAACCTTCTGCCCAGTTGCAAAGCACAAGAATCAAAGGTTTGCTTCTTCCCACGTTTGAAGGACCGCCATCTGCACTGGGGTGTGGAACCAGTGTTCCCCGCCCTCCATGATCGTCAGATGCGCCCCGCTTTCCTGACGGAAGCGCTCGATCATGGTGCGGCTGGTCATGGCATCCCCGTCACCATACAGCACCTGCGTGCGGCCATGCCAGTGCAGCGGATGTTCCCGCACCCAGCACAGATACGGCCATGAGAGGGTCTCCCCAAGATCCGTGGGGATCTCCCCTGCCCGCTGCAGCTGTTCCTCGGTCACATGGGCATATTGCATCATATTCGTGATGAGAGCTTCCATATCCACCACCGGAGAGACCAGCAGGGCCTGTTCCGGCGCGTCTCCCTGCAGCGCCTGCATGGCAAGCCATGCGCCGATGCTCACGCCATACAGCCGGATATGCGCCCACACCGGCTTCATGCGGGCATATACGGCTTCTATCTCCGGCACAGCCACCCACGGCAGAAGCCGCTCAGGGCTGTTTTTCCGTGCGCCATGCTCGGGCAGGTCGATAGCCAGCACCTGCCAACCTGCTTCACAGGCTGTAGCGGCAAAACGTTCTGCCTCTTCCTTGCAGCCGTTCTTACCATGGAGATAGAGGTAAACATTCCGGCTCCGGCTGCCGTACAGGATGGCAGGGATGCCCGCAAGAGTCATGGTTTGTTTTTTCATAAGGGATTCTCCTTATCCGATCATGCTCTCCATTCGGAGAGACGTTTTGTTTACACTGCGCATTGCTTTTCGTCCTCCCTTCTTTCCGTTTTCTCTATGATAGCACATCCGCCCGCCAAACACAAACAAAAAGGAGCCGCAGCGCCCTGTTACGGGTACTGCAGCTCCCAATTCAACTTTGGAAGTTAAATTACTTCACCATGCTTGCAACTTCAGCAGCGAAGTCGTCAGCACGCTTCTCCAGGCCTTCGCCCTTCTGGAAGCGGGTGAACTTGACGATCTTGATGTCGCCGCCCAGATCCTTAGCGACCTTAGCGGTGTACTGAGCAACGGTCAGGTCGCTGTCCTTGACGAACTCCTGATCGACCAGGCAGTTCTCCTTGAAGAACTTCTTGATCTTGCCCTCGATCATCTTCTGCTTCACAGCCTCGGGCTTGTTAGCGGTCTTGGGATCGCCAGCCATCTGAGCCAGCATGATCTCCTTCTCCTTGGCCACGACCTCAGCGGGGACAGAAGCCTCATCGACATAGCCGGGGTTAGCAGCTGCGACCTGCATGGCGATGTCCTTGCCGTAGGTAACGAACTCGTCCTTAGCCTCGATGCCGTTGGTGGTCTCGAAGTTGACCAGAATGCCGTGGGTGCCGCCGCCGTGGACGTATGCAGAGCAAACGCCCTCGTAACGGACGAAACGGCGAACCTTGATGTTCTCCTTGATGACCAGGATCAGGTTCTTCAGAGCCTCGTCCACGGTCTCGCCGTTCTCGGTCTTGCAAGCCATCAGAGCCTCAACATCAGCAGGGTTCTGCTTCATGATGACCTGAGTAGCCTCCTTGACGAAAGCAACGAACTTGTCGTTCTTGGCGACGAAGTCGGTCTCAGCGTTGACCTCGATGACAACACCCACCTTGCACTGGGGGCAGTAGTCAGCGTAGACCATGCCCTCGGCAGCGGTACGGCTTGCCTTCTTGGCAGCGGTAGCCAGACCACGCTCACGCAGGATCTCGATTGCCTTCTCGAAGTTGCCGTCAGCCTCGGTCAGAGCCTTCTTGCACTCCATCATGCCGCAGTCGGTCTGCTTGCGCAGTTCCATAACGTCCTTTGCAGAAATAGCCATTTTCGTATTCTCCCTTACACGTTATTTTGTTGTTTGTGGGATGGGAAATCAGGCGTTTGCTGCATCCTCAGCGGGAGCGGCCTCCTGGTTGCCCTGCTTGCCTTCCAGCACAGCGTCAGCCATAGCGCCAGCGATCAGCTTGACAGCGCGGATTGCGTCGTCGTTGCCGGGGATCACGTAATCGATCTCGTCGGGGTTGCAGTTGGTATCAACGATAGCCACGATGGGGATGTTCAGCTTGCGGGCCTCAGCAACAGCGATGCGCTCCTTGTGAGGATCGACGATGAACATAGCCTTCGGCAGGGTCTTCATGTTCTTGACACCGCCCAGGTACTTGTCCAGCTTCTCCATCTCCAGCTCCAGCTTGGCAACTTCCTTCTTGGGCAGCAGCTCGAAGGTGCCGTTCTCCTTCATCTTAGCCAGCTGATCCATACGGTCGATGCGCTTGCGGATGGTGCGGAAGTTGGTCAGCATACCGCCCAGCCAGCGAGCATTGACATAGTGCATGCCGCAGCGCAGAGCCTCGTCACGGATGGACTCCTGAGCCTGCTTCTTGGTGCCGACGAACAGGATGTCGCCGCCCTCAGCTGCAACTTCCTTCACGTAGTTGTAAGCCTCGTCCAGCTTCTTCACGGTCTTCTGCAGATCGATGATATAGATGCCGTTGCGCTCGGTGAAGATGTACTTTGCCATCTTGGGGTTCCAGCGGCGGGTCTGGTGACCGAAGTGCACACCTGCTTCGAGAAGCTGCTTCATAGAAACGACTGCCATAGTAAAAATACCTCCAGATATTGTTTTGCCTCCGCACACCGTGATCCCGGGCCGTATCGGACGGTTCGGGACTGCCCTCCACCCATTTGGGCACAAAAGGGCATAGTGATGCGTGTGTAATGCCTTGTTATAATATCACAAACAAACGCCGGTTGCAAGAGTTTTTCTCTGTTTTTTACAAAGAAATCGTCTGTTTTTCGCTCATTTGCCTGTGTCCACGCCGCTCAGGCCCGCAAGGCCCATGCGCTGCAGGGCGTATCCCCTGCCGAACATCAGGTCGTACTGCAAAAGCCAGTGCTCTGCGCACCAACGCTGCTGGAACTCGGTAGGCTCCTGCGTGGTGGTGCCGTCCAGATTCATGGTGGTTCCGCGGGTATTGGTGCGGCTGGCCACACGCAGCTGACGGTTCAGGAACTGGAAGTAGAGCGGCTCTTCCAGACCGTAAATGTCCATCATCACCGGCGAGATATCGTAAGCGGCAATGGTGCCAAGGTCCACCTGCTGCTGGCTGTAGTTGGACCACATCAGCAGCGTGGTCTGGTGCAGGCGGGGGTCTGCGCTGGAATCGCTGGCATAGCCGGTAGTGGTGTAGACATCGTAATTGGAATCGATGGGGTTATAGTGGTCGCCCCAGAACACCAGAATGACCGGCTCGTCCACCTGCGAGAAGTATTCGGTCAGTTTGCCCAGCATGGCATCTGCATCCCGGATGCCGGTAGCAAAATCTTCCAGCGCGCCCACGGTGCTGGGCTTGAGGCCCGCCGGGTGGGACAGCACCTTTACGCGCTCGTCGTCCGGGTAGTTGTCCTTGTTATAATTGGTATGGTTCTGCATGGTGACAGCGTGCAGGAAGATGGGCTTGTCCGAGCTGGACTTCATGCTCTCGTACTGCTGGATGATCTGGTCGGCCATGGAATCATCGGTGACAAGGCCGCTGGTCCAGTAGTGCTTGCGCACCTTGGTCACGCCATGCATATCCTCAAGGCTGATAAAATCGTCAAAGCCGAGGTTGGGGTAAGCCTTGTCGCGGCTCCAGTATTTTGCCCAGAAGCAGTGCACGGCTGCGGTCTGGTAGCCCTTGAGCTTGAGGTAATTGGGCATGGCGAACATGGGCTTGGTCACATGCTGCTGGTAGGGCTTGCTGCCGCTGGGCAGGAAGGACACCGAATAGCCGGTCAGCGCCTCAAACTCCACATCGCAGGTGCCGCCGCCAAAGCTTGGGCTGTAGGCCCGGCCATAGGCGCTGGTCTGCTGCAAGGCGTGCAGGTTCTTGGAGACATCGGTATCAAAGGTGATGCCGTACTGTTCCAGCTCCGAGACATCCCAGTAGGACTCGTCCATCACATAGATGATGGTGGGCTGCTTCACCTGCTCGTCCTTGGGGGTCACGGCGCTGTAGCTGGTGGCGTACAGCGGGCTGGTGGCAAACTTCTGGCTCCCGTCCGCATTGTCCAGCAGGGCATCCACCGCTTCCTGCGAGTATTCCTCGGGCTTCGAGATCTCCAGATTGGTGAGGTTGGTCATAAAGCCGGTGATCACGCCGTAGTAGCGGTAGTAGCGGTCCTGCATCCATGCATCCGGCGTAATGCCCAGCACCTGCGTGACAGCGGGCTGCAGGTACACGCCGAACACCAGCAGGCAGAGGGCCGCTATAGTGGCGGCACTGCCCGCCAGCCGGGGCAGCCAGCGCTGTTTGTGACGGCCGCGGTACAGGAAAAAGCTGCCCGCCATCAGCACCAGCACCACGATGATGGTCACGACCATGCTGGGCTGGATCTTGAGGCCCGCAGCGGATGCCACACCGGCTGCCTCCGACACCTGTGTCAGATCCCATGGCAGGAACGGCTCGCCGCGCAGCTGCAGGGTGTAAAAGTTCACCGCGCAGGGCGCACAGCCCAGCACCGCCATGCCCAGCGTGGACAGCGGCGGCCAGCGGAACCCCCAGTCCAGCAGCAGCCACACCAGAAACAGCAGCAGCCACGCCAGCAGATAAGCCCCGATGTGCGGGAAGATAAAACTTGCAAAAACGTCTGCGCTCAGGCTCCCGCGGGCGATCCCCTCGCCCAGCAGCAGCACGATCAGCGATGCCGCCAGCGGGAATACCATCCGCAGCGCCAAAAGCGGTTTGGGAGTTTTCATAATTCCTGTTCCTTTCCTCATCCTTGAAACCTCAGATCATACGCAAAAGCACATTTCTTTACGCTTTTTGCACAAAGCTTCTGCGATTATTATAGTCACTTCCACAAAAAAGTCCACCCTGTTTTTGCAAAAAATTTACAAACCCAGCTTCACGCGCAGCTTTTGCCACCATTTGAGCTGTTCCGGCTGCGGCGGTGCTTCCGGCAGAGCCGTGTGCACCAGCACCGCATCCGTGCCAATGGTCTCGATCTCCTGCCATGGAATGGTCAGGCTATCGTCCCGGCCAAGCAATCCGAACAGCCTTGGCCGCCCCAGCAGGATCAGGCTCTGCAGCCGGGCGGTGGCAGGGTCAAAGGTCAGGTCGTCGGCCCGGCCAAGGCAGACCCCCTGCTCCAGCTGCACCACCTCTTTTTCACACAGTTCCCGGATGGTCAATGCCCTTCTCCCCTTTCTGCCACAGCTTATGCAGCCGCCGGGCACATCATGCAAAAAGCAGTGGAAACCGCATGGCAGATTGTGGTATACTGTGGGCAGAGCATTCCATGAGAAACAGAGGAAATTTTAAATGTATAAAAGCATCGTGTTTGATCTGGGCGGTGTCATGGTGGATTTTGCCCCCCGCGCCTATCTGGTAGACCGCATTTGCAATGAAGAGATCGAAGAGCAGGTGTACGACCTGACCTTTGGCAGCGAGGAGTGGAAGCAGCTGGATGCCGGGCTTGTCTCCCGCTTTGACGGCAATCAGGCCATGCTGCGCAACGCCAAGGCCGCCGGGCGCGAGTTTGAGGTGCAGGGCGTGCTGGACGACTGGCTGCACATCCTGCGCCCGCGCCGCCGGATGCAGGAGCTGGTGCGCCGCCTGAAGAACCATGGCTACAGCGTGTACTATCTCAGCAACATCCCGGAGGACGTGCTGGCCCTGCTCAAGGAGCGCGGCGTGCTGGACCGCTTTGACGGCGGCGTAGCCTCCTGCGAGGTGCACATCAACAAGCCCGACCCCCGCATCTATCAGGCCCTGCTGGATAAATACGGCCTGAAGGCCAGCGAGTGCGTGTTCATCGACGACAATCTGGCCAATGTGCAGGCCGCATTCACGCTGGGCTTCGTGGGCATCCGGATGAAGGAGAGCGTGGGCACCCTGATCCGCAGCCTTGCCACCTGCAATGTGGCCCTGCGCTGACCTCCGTGACCCAAAACAGCTCCTGCCGGAAATGCTCTGGCAGGAGCTGTTTTGCTGCTTTAGGAATTACTTTTTCTCGTAGCTCTGGCAGTAGTGCGGGGTCTCCACCTGCTGCGTATCGCAGGTGCACTGCTCGGTCACTTTGATCTGGGGCAGGTCGCACTTGCAGCCGCTCACATTGTGGCTGCACTCGCAGACATCACAGGTAACGCCGATGTTTTCCATATTTATCACCTCTCTGTCCACAGTATGGCCTGCGGGCAGGGTGTTTATTCTGGAAAACTCAGCCAGCCTTTTTCGCTTCGCGCTTAGACCGGAGTGTGACTGCCGCATGCCGGATGGAAAGCACCGGGTGCACCGGCAGCATCCGCGGGCCTGCCCAGCGCATCACCGCGCGGATCTTCTCCCGCATTTCCGGCTTGTAGCAGTGCACTTTGCAGGCCGAGCAGAAGGTCTTGGTCTCCATGAACGGGCATTTATCAATGCGGGTCAGGGCGTAATCGTGCAGCTGCCGGCACTCCGGGCACAGGCTGCCTTTGGGTGTTTTGTGCTGCCTGCGGCAGTAAAGAGCGATCATCTCGCTCACCAGCATCTTTTCATCTGCGCGCTTCTGATCCAAGTTCTTCGGGGTATCCTGCATGGGACGGGGCCTCCTGCTGCCTTATTTTTTTCTACGGTCCGACCGCATTGCAGCGCGGCGCACCGCACGGCGCAAAAATGCAAAGCCTACCGTAACACCAATTGCTGCAGCCACTGCCATATACACCGCCTTCTGAAACCAAAGCGGCAGGAGCGCAGACCTTTCCGTCTGCTGTCCCCTGCCGCAGTTTTGATGCATTCTGTACAGAGGCTGCTGCTTTTGCGTGAAAGTTAGTATTCTCTAACTTTCAGTTCTGCAAAAACACCGTTTTTCGGTGTTCTCATAGTTTATCGCAGCTGTCTCTGTTTGTCAAGAGAAGTTTCTCCTGTTTACCATGCAGCCAGATCTGCACCCAGCTTGCGGCATGCAGCCTGAACATCATCGTCCGGGGCCTCGTTGCAGATCAGGCCCTCACCGTTGAGCACCTGTGCGCCGTCGCCCTGAGCACGCTCCACCCAGTCACGCATCCACTGGCCGTCGCCCCAGCCGTAGGAGCCGAACAGGGCGATCTTCTTGCCGTTCAGAGAACCCTCCAGATCAGAGAACATCGGCTCGAACTCGCTCTCCTCCAGCTGCTCAGCACCCATTGCGGGGCAGCCAAAAGCCACTGCATCAAACTCAGCCAGCTTTGCGGCGTTCATCTCGCTGCAGGGCACGATGGTGCCGTTTGCACCCTCTGCCACGCAGTTTGCCATGGTCTCAGTGTTGCCGGTTGCGCTCCAGAATACGACTGCTACTTTGCTCATAAAGATCGTCCTCTCTCAAATCAATATTAGTTAGATATATCTAACTTTATGTTCCATGAAAATGCGTCCAACCACGCAGACGCATCCTCATTTGGTTAGTATCTTCTAACCACCGATAGAATACCACAGCTTCCCGGCTGTGTCAAGCCTTTTATGCAAAAAGAACTGCCGCGGCTGAAAGTACGCCGTAGATCACCGGCTGGTGCAGCAGATACAGCAAAAGCGAGTGCCGGCCCATCCAGCCCAGCGCCGGGCACACCGGGCGGCGCAGCGGTTCCATGCGTCTGCGGCCCACCGCCTTGTGCAGGTAGTACCCCGCCCAGAACAAAAACAGCCACGGCAGCAGGCCAAAGTAATCGGTGGAGTAGAACCAGTCCGGGTAAAAGCCAAAAAATGCAGTAAAGTAGTTGGCATACAGGCTCTGCGGCAGCATCAGCTTCCAGCCGCCAAGGCCCACCCAGCCCGAGCCGACCGGGTAGCACACCGCAAACAGCACCGCCGACACCGCAAGGCCCACAGCGGGCATCACTTTTTTCAGCAGCGGTTCCAGCACACCGGTCAGCAGCATAGCCGTACCCAAAAAAGTAAGCACGCCAAAAATGACCCGGCCTCCCGGCATGAACACCAGCGTCACCACCGTGACCAGTGCCCCGGCAGCAAACACCTGTGCGCCGCGCTTCAGGGTGCGGTGTCCCAGCGGCACGCAGAAGCCGGACAGCAGAATGAACACCCAGCAGATGGTCTGCTGCCACAGACGCCCCGGCATTCCCGCGTACTAGTCCATCCAGATGCCGAACAGGAACATCATGTCCCAGCAGGCATGGTACAGCATCATGCTGACCAGATCCAGCCCGCGCAGTTCGTCCAGCAGGGCATAGCGGCTCGCCGGGGCCTTTTGCTGCACTCGTCGTTCGTTTTCCATTATCCATATTCCCCTTTGCTGTGTTTCGCAATACGATATGACAAATTATAAACCGCACTGCGGCACCTGTCAACCAGACATCTCAGGAGGTTGAAGGCAGCAAAAAACCGCTGCACAGCGGAAAAGCCATGCAGCGGTCAGAATGGATAACCGGGGAAACCTTATCAGACTTCGGTGTTGAAGTAGCGCTTCAGCAGGCCCTCAAAGCCGCGGCCGTGACGGGCCTCGTCCTTTGCCATCTCGTGAACGGTGTCGTGGATGGCATCCAGATTCAGGGCCTTTGCCTTCTTGGCCAGATCCATCTTGCCTGCACATGCGCCGCACTCGGCCTCGGCACGCATCATCAGGTTCTTCTTGGTGCTGTCGGTGACAACTTCGCCCAGCAGCTCTGCAAAGCGGGATGCGTGGTCTGCTTCCTCGTAGGCATAACGCTTGTAAGCCTCAGCGATCTCGGGGTAGCCCTCGCGCTCAGCCACACGAGCCATTGCCAGATACATGCCGACCTCGCTGCACTCACCCTCAAAGTTTGCGCGCAGGCCATCCACGATCTCCTGCGGCACGCCCTCGGCCTTGCCGATGCCCACAACATGCTCGGTGACATAGGTGTTGCCGGTCTTTTCCACAAAAGCGGAGGCAGGAGCCTTGCAGACGGGGCACTGTGCCGGGATCTCGCCTTCAGCAATATAACCACAAACGGTGCAAACGTACTTCTTCATAAGAATAGACCTCCATCATTCTTTTTATATCAGTTAGAAAACAGGCTGGGCGGTGTTGGTACTCACCGGCCCTTGTCATGGCTCTATTATAGCGAATAATTCCTAGTTAGTCAAGGATAATTTTAAGAATAATTCCTATTTATTTTGCCTTACAGATAAATTCCGGCAGGGTCACTAAAAACCATCCTCAAAAACTGTGTGCTTTGCCCTGTGCACCTTAAAAACAGCAAAGCCGCCCTGCACACACAGGACGGCTTCTGCCTTGTTCTTCCTTCTTCTATGGGAGATCAGACCTGCAGGTTGCTGCTGGTAGCGGCTTCGGAGCCGTCGGCAGCATCAAACTCGTAGTCGTTGCCGGGCAGGATAGCGTTCAGCAGGATGCCTGCGATCGCGGCCACAGCCAGACCGGACAGGTTGATGGTAACACCTGCAACGGCAAAGCTGACACCGCCCACAGAGTTGAAGCCCAGTGCACACACCAGAATGACAGCGGCCACGATCAGGTTACGGCTGTTGGTAAAGTCCACGCGGTTCTCCACCACATTGCGCACACCGATGGCGGAGATCATGCCGTACAGCACAAAGCTGATACCACCGATGATGCCGGAAGGAATGGTGTTGATGATGGCTTCAAACTTGGGGCAGAAGCTCAGGATGCAGGCAAATACAGCGGCAATGCGGATGACTAGGGGATCATAGATCTTGGTCAGGGCCAGAACGCCGGTGTTTTCGCCGTAGGTGGTGTTGGCGGGGCCGCCCAGCAGGCCGGCCATGGCGGTTGCCAGGCCGTCGCCCCTCAGGGTGCGGTTCAGGCCGGGGTCACGGATATAGTTGCGGCCGGTGGTGGCGCTGATGGCGGCAATATCGCCGATGTGCTCCATCATGGTTGCAATGGCAATGGGCATGATGGTGAACAGGGCGCTGATGAATTTTTCGCTGCCGTCAATGGAAAACAGACCCATGGCCTCTTTGTGGATGGGAAAACCGATCCAGGAGGCCTCGCCGATGGCGGCAAAGTCAACCGCACCAGTTACCAGGGCAACCGCATAGCTGACCAGAACACCGATCAGAATGGGCAGGATCTTGACCATGCCTTTGCCCCAGATGTTGCAGACGATAACGGCGGCCAGCGCCACAAAAGCCAGCAGCCAGTTGCTCTGGCAGTTGTTGATGGCGGACGGGGCCAGGATCAGGCCAATGGAGATGATGATGGGGCCGGTGACAACAGGCGGGAAGAACCGCATGATGCGGCGGATGCCGAACACCGAGATCAGCCCGCTGACCAGCACATACAGCAGGCCGCTGAACGCAACGGCTGCACAGGCGTAGGGCAAGTTTTCCGGGTTGGCACCGTCATTGCTGACAATGGCAAAGCCGCCCAGGTAGGCAAAGCTGGAACCCAAAAATGCGGGAACCTTGCCCTTGCAGATGATGTGGAACAGCAGCGTGCCAAGGCCAGCGCACAGCAGCGTGGTGGAAACGCTCAGGC
>SKEC01000195.1_pt1 | contig 67935 bp, 59 predicted proteins | sample 4826641 | NCBI WGS metagenome assembly SKEC01 (sample SAMN11008819, study PRJNA524170) | human gut metagenome | biome: Human fecal sample; material: Feces; isolation source: fecal sample from pouch patient p18, p21 | host: Homo sapiens | place: Israel: Tel-Aviv | collected 2015-12-22
TTATTACTCATAATATTTACCTACAACTTAACGAGTTAATTCATTTTTTTCGCTTTAGAACGGGAAATTCGGGTATCACCCACAATCCAGTCAAAGAATAAAATAATGGCCATCATAACTACTATCAGAATTGAACCATACGCAATTGCTATGCCATATTCACCATCTTCTACACGATTTAGAATATAAGATGTGGCAACACGAGTATCTGCTGTAACTAAAAATACAATTGCACTTACTGTAGTCATTGCTCGAACAAAACTTGTGACAAGGGCTGAAAGTAAAGCCGGCTTCAATAAAGGGAAAACAATAAAACAAATCGTTTTAAAGGAACTACCTTTTAACGATAAGGACGCCTCATCTAAAGATTTGTCTAATTGCCCCAATCCTGCAATAGCCGCCCGCATACCTACAGGCATATTACGCATAACCATTGATAAAACTACAATTAATGCTGTTCCTGTTATATAAATTGGGGCATCATTAAAGGCCAATATATAGGATACCCCAGCAACTGTACCTGGTACGGCAAAACATAACAAAGTAAGAAACTCTAAAGTTTTTTTGCCTTTAAACTCCCGTCTCACTGTAATATAAGCAATAAGCAAGCCAAATAATGCTGTTATTGGTGCTGCTGTTGCAGCAAAAATAACTGTTTGAATTAGAGATGGCCATGCACCATCACTAAAGCCTTGACCAAATAACGTAATATAATTTTTAAGTGTTAAAGTATAATCAACACCCCAATTCACCGTAAAACTACCGTAAAAAATACTACCATATAACAGTACATTAAATACTATCCAAAATGCTAACACAAAAGTAATAGCGTACTTCATGGTTACAGGAAGATCTTGCACATCACCACGATAAGACTTACCCGACACAGTAGTGTATGAGCGATTACCAATCCACCAATATTGAATAATAAAAATACCCAATGAGAAAATAAGAAGGATTGTTCCCAATGTACTTGCAGATGCATAATCTAGCTGAGACCCCGCTATATAAAAGTAAATTTGAGAAGAAATAACATCAAAGCTTCCGCCCAAAACTAATGGCGTACTGAAATCTGCTATAGACTGAATTGCAACAACTAAAAAAGAATTTGCTAATGCAGGTTTAAGTAATGGAAAAATGATATTGAAGAAAGTTTGGTAACGATTTGCACGCAAGGTGTAAGAAGCTTCTTCAATTGATGGATGGATAGACTTTAAAGCGCCTTCCAATATCATGAAAGACATTGGCGTCAGAGCAAGTGTATGTGCAATTACAATCCCTGTAAAACCATATAACCAGTTACTTTCAAATCCCAAATACTCAACTAAATAATGGGTAATATATCCTGAACGACCAAGCATTAATGTCACCCCCAAGCCAACAACAAATGGAGGGGTCACAATTGGAAGAATAGAAAATATTTTACCAATAACTGCACTACGCTTTGCAATTCTAGTGGTATAAAGAGCAAATACTAAACCAAACGCTGTTGCCAGAATACCTATTGTCCCTGCTACAGCAAGTGAGTTTAAAATGATACGTACAACATAAGGCTGTTTAACAATATCGAGTACCTGCCCAGGAACAAATTCATCTCCTTTATAAAACATAGAGATAAAAATGGCTAAAGTAGGATAAACAATAAAGAAAAATATAAGTAAAACAATACTCAGTAATGATGCGATAACAAATTTATCACTTTGCATTACTTTCATTTTTGCAAGAGCGTTCGTTGAAATACCTATTAAGGCAATTGTAAGAATAAATTCAGAATAACCTAGACTTAATTTTTCAACACTTGCAGAAATCATTACAAAAGAAAAAATTAAGCAAGCTAAGAAAAACTCTACTTTACCTTGTAGTACGGTTCCTCTTCCTCTATATAAAAAAGAAAATATTGGAATAAGAAACAAAGAACCAAACCAAAACCAACTCAAATTTATTGAACTCCATCCCATAGCCGCAAGGATTTCATCTTCTGTTGAATCAAAAATACCATAATATAATGCCATAGAAGGTAAAAGGGCAAAGCCTGCCATAGCAAGCATTACCCAAAATAGATTGGAATTGAGAAAATAATACTGCTTTCTCATAAAGCCTCCATTTATTTATTTAATTTAACTTCTCTAACCCAGCGATCAATTAAGCCACTACGAACATCTGATGCACCAAATTTATTAAAATCATAATTAATTAAATTTAACTCATTAGATTTCAATGCATAGGGAGAAGATGTAGCATTTACATTTGTAAGAATGTGGTGAGATTGTGCTTCTTTCCAGGAAATTTCTTGTGCTTCTTTAGACATAACCCAGTCAACAAACAATTCTGCATTTTTTAAATTTCTAGCATTCTTAATTACACTCACCCCACCCAATTCATAACCGGTACCTTCGCAGGGAACAACAACTTCAATTGGGGCGCCATTCTGTTTCTCAAAAGAATAGTTTTGTAAAAAGCCAATACCAATTGTAGTTTCACCCCGAGCTAAGTTATGAGCAGGTGCTGTTCCAGCTTTAGGATACTGTGAAATATTTTTATCTAGTGCTTTTAAATAATTAAATGCCTCATCCTCTCCCCAAAGCTGTACAAATGTTGCTATTGCGGTATACGCCGTTCCAGCACTTTGGGGATCTGAAATTTGAATTTCGTTTTTAAATTTAGGATTAAGTAAATCTTTCCAACATTTTGGAATTTCAGTAATTCCTAATTTTTTCAGTTTTTCTGTATTAACTCCAAAACCTAATACCCCCATATAAACTACTGAGCTATAGTTTCCCTTACGGCGCCCAGGATCTTTAAATTGAGGCATAACTTCTGCCAACATTGGTGATTGATATGCAGTTAATAAATCCATCTCTGCTGCCTGAGAATGGGTATCAAATGTTCCGCCATACCATACATCAGCCTGAGGATTATTCGTCTCAGCCTTTATTTTCGCTAAGGTACTCCCTGAACTGTTGCGAATAAAACTAGCATCCACATTGTATTTTTGAGCAAAAGATTGCACTTGTTTTTCACATACTGAGTTTTGGGCGCTGCAATACACCACTAAACGGCCTTCAGCAATTGCTGAGCTATTAAAAAAGATTCCACTAAATAAAACTGCTGACAGACTCAAAGATATAGTTGATTTTTTCATCGATTCACTCCCTTTTATATTTTTAGCTACAAACTAAACAAATTAGGCGGGCATCACCCCGCCTAATTCATCTGTAAATTATTTCGCTAACTTAACATCTTGAACCCATTTTTCAATTAAGGCTTTGCGTTGTTCGGTCGCACCATATTTTTCAAAGTCGTAATTGATCAGGTTAAGTTTATTTGGATCAAATGCGGTTGGCGATTGCTCTGCTGTGGTATTAGTTAAGATTTGTAAGGAGTCACCTTGTTTCCATGCTAACTCTTGACCTTCTTTAGATAATGCCCAATCCACGAATAATTTTGCATTATCGATATTACGCGCACCTTTTAAGATACTCACGCCACCTAATTCATAGCCGGTACCTTCACAAGGTACAACTAATTCCAAAGGCGCACCTTGACGTTTTTCAAGCGCATAATCGTGTAAGAAACCAATACCTACAGCGGTTTCACCACGTGCCGCATTGCGAGATGGAGTTACACCTGATTTAGTGTATTGAGATACATTTGGATGCAATGCTTTCAAGAAATCAAATGCTTTTTCTTCGCCCCAAAGTTGGACGAATGTAGCAAGAGCCGTGTACGCTGTACCTGCACTTTGTGGGTCCGCAATTTGCACTTCACCTTTTAAGCGAGGATCTGTTAAATCTTTCCAGCATTTTGGTACTTCTTTAATACCTAATTTTTCTAAGCGTTCGGTATTCACTCCGAAACCTAAGATTCCCATATAAATAGCTGATACATAATGCCCTTTGGTCTTAGCTGGATCACGGAAACGCTCTATGATTTCATCAATATGTTTTGATTTATAAGGTTCTATTAAACCTAATTCTGCAGCTTGAGCTTGCGGGTCGAATGTACCGCCAAACCAAACATCTGCCTGCGGATTATTTTTTTCAGCTTCAACTTTGGCAAAAGTACTGCCAGAACCATTACGAATAAAAGATGTTTTTACATCGTATTTTTCACCAAACGCTTTTGTGGTTGTCTCACATAAGATGTTGGTTGCACTACAATACACAACCAAACGACCTTTAGCGGCAGCATTACCGGAAAAAGCTAATCCGGCTGTCAATAAAGCGGTAGATACGGCAAAAGAAACTCTAGCTAATCGCATAACAATAACCTCAGTGTTAATTTAATAAATAAAAACGTGCTGATCTTAAAAGAAAAAAGCAAAAAATACCGTGAGCTCGTTCACAAAATAAAAATTTTCCAAATAATGAATTCCTAGCAATTTTTCTTTATAATTAGTTCTAATTTTTCTTGAAATTAGGTCGCTCTATGTCCAATCAATCCTGCATTATCATTGCAATTACCGGTGCTTCCGCCTCTGGTAAAAGCTCCATTGCCTCCACCGTCCACAAAGAACTTTGTCACGAATTGGGTTGTCAAGAAATCGGTATTATCGCCGAAGACAGCTACTACAAAGATCAAAGTCATTTGGAAATGAGCGAACGGATAAAAACCAACTACGACCATCCAAATTCAATGGATAGGGATTTACTAATTCAGCATCTAAAATCCCTCAAAAACGGGCAAGCCGTAGATATCCCGGTATACAGTTACGTGGAACACACCCGCACCAATGAAACAAACCACTTCACACCTAAACGAATTGTTATCCTGGAAGGCATATTGTTATTGACCGATGAACGGGTTCGTCAATTGGCCGATATTTCTGTATTCGTTGATACGCCGTTGGATATTTGTTTTATCCGCCGTTTACAACGAGATATGGAAGAGCGTGGACGTTCATTACAGTCAGTAATTGATCAATATCGCGCGACCGTGCGGCCGATGTTTTTACAATTTATTGAACCATCCAAACAATATGCCGATATTGTGATTCCTCGAGGCGGTAAAAACCGGATTGCGATCAATATGCTGAAAGCTCAGATTCTTCACTTGCTTAACCAAAAATAAGGACATCATATGCGCTTGTGCGATACCGATATTGAACGCTATCTGGACGAAGGAACTATCTCCCTAACCCCTCGCCCGGCCAATGACAAAATTAACGGAGCAACCATCGATGTTCGCTTAGGTAATTCCTTTCGAGTGTTTCGTGATTATTCTGCACCTTATATTGACTTAAGTGGCCCAAAAGAAGAAGTTTCCGCACAATTAGAATCAGTGATGAGCGAAGAGATTATCATTGCCGATAACGAAGCTTTCTTTCTTCATCCTGGCGTGTTAGCGCTAGCAACAACCTTAGAATCAGTCAAACTACCAGACAATATTATTGGTTGGCTTGATGGTCGTTCTTCGCTTGCCCGATTAGGTTTAATGGTGCATGTCACCGCCCATCGCATAGACCCGGGTTGGGAAGGCAAAATCGTACTGGAATTCTATAACTCCGGTAAGCTTCCATTAGCATTACGCCCTAACATGGTGATTGGCGCACTTAGTTTTGAAGTGCTTAGCGGACATGCTGCACGGCCTTATAACCGTCGCCAAGATGCTAAATACCGTAACCAACAAAGCGCTGTTGCTAGTCGTATCGATAAGGATGAATAAAAAATGAAAAAGATCGCAATCGGCCTTTTGATCGTGTTAATTGCGGTCTTTGCCTTTTTTTATCTGCGCCTTAACGGCTTCGTTAATCAAATCAATGAACAGCTAAGTCGTCGTCAAATAGCCGTACAGTCCATCGAGCTATCGTTCATACCAACTCCAGCAATTACCCTTAGCAAGGTAAAATATCAACAATTTTCAATGGCATCGCTAAATGCCCGTTTAGATCTTGGCCAATTTATTCAAGGCCATGCCATCTTACAGGAACTATCTATTCGCGAGGCCAAATTTAGCGATGATGCCATCAATAGTATCGATGTTGATGCGCAATTTAGCGGGCTTTATCTCAATAATTTATTGACCCGTAATTTACCTTTTAAGAGCAACGGAGAAATTCATATCAATCTGGCCAAGCCGGTTTATGGTAACAATCGCAAATTTGTGTTTGCCTTCAATAAAGGCAATATTTCCAGCCAACAAAACGGCCACTATTTATTGCAATTTGTTGATAGTCGCTTAAATGGACAAGCCATAGGCTATATTGAAAGTTATCTGGATCTCTCCGAGCCAGATAAATCATTTACTGCCTATATGCGTCCTGATTGTCAAACTAGCTGTTTAGCTACCTTAAAAATCGCTAAACAGAGTAGGAACGGGCAAAGCAGTTTAAATTTCTTTGGGAATAATTTTCCGATTGAGCGTTTAAGCAAAATCCTCAGTCTGCCGAATACTCTAACCGGCAACGCAGATTTTGATATCCAGCTACAATTTAAACAGTCCTTGCTAAGCCTTGGTCAAATGGATTTTGATGTTTATAATGGCGAGCTTCTTGGTTTTAACCTACTAGATTTGGCTGCCCAATATCTACCAATTAATTACAATCAGCAACTACTTGATGGTAAGGAACTCAATACTGCCTACCAACACCTGAGTTCAAGTGCCTCAATTGATGAAAATAAATTCCGTATTCAAAAACTACAATTACAGGCACCACTATTTGAAGCTAAAGGACAAGGCGAAGTGAATTTAGCTCAGGCGACATGCGATTTCGAAATAGGCTTAAGTCCGACAAGCGAAAAATATCGTCGATTAACGCTACCTATTCATTTTTTTGGTAGCTGCTATTCACCACAATACAAAATTCAATTCAACAAGGATGTACGGGATCAAATCAAAGCATTGCTTAAAGAGAAGTTAAAATAATGTCGTTTTACCATAAAGTGGAAAAAATTCAGTCCTGGCGGGTCATTCTAATGGCTTGCGCAGCCTTTGTATTCAACACCACAGAATACGTTCCCATCGCCCTCTTATCGGATATTGCCGAAAGCTTTTCTATGACCACTGCCCAAACCGGGTTGATGGTTACCGTCTATGCTTGGACAGTACTGACTATGTCTCTGCCTGGCATGCTATTGACCGGAAAAATGGAGCGTCGTGGGCTTCTGATTAAACTTTTTCTACTCTTTATCGCCAGCCATATTTTGTCGGTGATTGCGTGGAATTACTGGATCTTGCTACTTTCCCGTATCGGTATAGCTCTCGCCCATTCCATTTTCTGGTCAATCACCGCGTCCTTAGTAATGCGGGTCGCACCGAAAACTAAGAAAACCCAAGCCTTGGGGATGTTGGCTGTGGGCACAGCTCTTGCGACTATTTTAGGATTGCCACTCGGTCGCTTAATCGGTCAAGTTGTAGGTTGGCGGGTAACCTTTGCTATTATTGGTGCGCTTGCGCTAGTCATCATGCTGTTGTTGATGCGCATTCTGCCGAATATTCCAAGCAAAAATGCCGGTTCCTTAACCAGCCTTCCAGCCCTGGCCAAACGTCCTTTGTTGTTAGGCATCTACGGTACCGTCTTGATTGTGATTGCCGCACACTTTACTGCCTACACCTACATTGAACCTTTTATGTTACAAATCGGTGAGTTAGATCCAAATTTTGCCACCGCGGTATTATTGATTTTTGGTGTGTCAGGATTGCTAGCTAGCCTTCTATTTAATCGCTTATATCGTCTTGGCCCCGACAAATTTATCGTAAGCGCCGTATTATTGGTAGGATTGTCGCTCGCCTTGCTATATTTCTTTGTGCAAAACGAAATTTCCATGGTAGCAATTGCCTTACTATGGGGAATCGGCATTTCCTGCATCGGTTTATCCATGCAAATGCGGGTGTTGCAATTGGCTCCTGATGCTACCGATGTAGCAACGGCTATTTTTTCTGGGATTTATAATGCGGGCATCGGTGCCGGCGCGCTACTTGGTAACCAAATTATGAACCATATTGGATTGCAATATGTTGGCTTTAGTGGTGCTATTTTTGCACTACTCGCGCTATTACTGTTCTTAGCTGTGCATTATAAATATCGGGTAAAGGCCTAAATACACGCATTACTCAAAAAATGTCACATTTCCTAAAAACTTTAAAAGCATCACTAATAAAATCAATAAGTTACAATGATTTTTAGGCAAAACTTTTAAAATCGAGGGGGCGTTTAGATGTCACATTTTCTCAAACAAAAAGCCCATCGAACACTCGATGGGCTTTTGATTATCCAGATATCAGAGAAATTATTTCCAAATCCGCGGATCAAAGACTTTCTTACGAATCTCCGGATAAGCATCCAATTTAAATTCCGGCTCCTTGCCTGCCTTTAACTGGGCTTGATAGTCCTTCACCAACGTCCACACAATCGGTGATAGCCACACAATCGCTAACAGGTTGATAATTGCCATCACAGCCATCACCGTATCGGCAAAGTTCCACACCACATTACCTGAACGCACTGAGCCAAAATAAATAAAGAACAGTACGCAAAGTCGGAAAAATACCACTACCCAGGTTTTATTTTTTAGGAAACGGACATTACTTTCCGCATAGGCGTAGTTACCGATAATGGAAGAAAAAGCGAATAACAACAAAATAAATGCCAAGAAATGCACACCAAATTCACCGATATGGAAACGCAGGGCATTTTGCGTTAAGGAAATGCTTTTGAGATGTTCACCACCATAGTTATCGGACAATAGAATAATGATCGCAGTACAGGAACATACCACCATAGTATCCACAAATACGCCCAACATTTGGACTAAGCCTTGGCTGGCCGGATGGCGTACATGAGCTGCCGCCGCCGCATTTGGTGCAGAACCCATCCCCGCTTCATTGGAATACAATCCGCGTTTAATCCCCATCAACATCGCTTTAGAAACTAAAGCGCCAAAAAAACCGCCTGCTGCAGCATCAAAATTAAAAGCACTGCGATAAATACCGGCAATCACCTGCGGTACCATATCAATATGCATCCCCAGAATAATTACCGCCATAATCAAATAAAACAGCGCCATCACTGGCACGATAGTACTGGAAAAAACGGCAATACGTTTAATGCCGCCCCAAATAATCAATGCGGAAAGCACAACTAAACCAACACCAACATATTCGCTTTGCCAGCTCCACGCATTTTTAGTCGCTTCAACAATGGAATTAGCCTGTACCGCATTGAAGGCACAGCCATAGGTAAAAATAAAAATTACCGCAAATAACCACGCCAAACTTTTTGAACGGATCCCTTGGGTAATATAATAGGCTGGCCCCCCTCGGAAAGAACCATCCTTATCTTGAATTTTAAATACTTGTGCTAAGGTTGACTCGGCAAAGGCACTGGCCATACCGACAAAGGCAGTAACCCACATCCAAAATACCGCACCTTCCCCACCTAAGGCGATCGCAGTAGCAACCCCACTGACATTACCTACCCCAACCCGGCTGGCTAAACCGGTAGCAAACGCCTGAAATGGCGTTAACGAGCTGCCTTCTGCAGCTCGTCCAAACCACATTTCTCGCAAGCTACGTGGAAATAGGCGTAATTGCACGAAACCGGTAGTCACGGTAAAAAATAAACCGACCCCCAATAAAATTACAATGGTCAAATTCCACAAGGGTTCATCAAAGGTGGTAATTAACCATTGCAAAATGGCTTCAATGCGTAGACTAAGTTCGCTAAACATTGCTTACTCCTATCGTTTAACGGCTTAAAAATAGTGCTGCAGCTCCCCGTACACCACCGGAATCACCATGTTTGGCCTTTTTAATCGGTGGAACTTTGGCACTACGCATCAAGTGCGCAGGAAGAGCCTGTGGCAATGCTTGGTAGAGATAATCAAAATTGGATAAACCACCACCCAACACGATCATATGTGGATCTAATGCAGTAATAATATTACCAACGGAAATAGCCCATAACTCCACAAATAAATCAGTGAATGCTTTGGCCTTTGCATCACCAGCGTAAAAACGCTCAATGATCTCTTTGGCACTTAAAGCCTCGCCCTGTAAATCTCGATACAGCATTTCAAAACCTCGACCGGACAAATAGGTATCCAAACAGGCGCGCTTACCACAACCACAATCATAAATCGGTGCTTTATCCCAACCTAATAATTGCAATGCATGATAATTCAAGTGCATATGCCCCAATTCACCGGCCATGCCGACTTGTCCGGAATACACTTTACCATCAATCACCAAGCCACCACCGAACCCGGTACCAAGAATTAAGCCTAATACGGAAGGATAATCACGATTTTCCTCATCCCAGGCTTCTGATAGGGCAAAGCAATTGGCATCATTTTCTGCGCGAACTTCACGTCCTAAATGAGCGGTCAAATCCCGGATAATGGGTTTATTATCGGCCACCCGAATATTGGCCACCTCGGCAATCCCCGTTTTCTGATTCACAAATCCCGGCAACCCAATACCTACAGTCCCCCTTTCGGCAAAATGCGCATCAGCTTTATCCACCAAATCTTTAATGGCGTCCAACCAATGATCATAATGTGTTTGTGGGGTTGCTACCCGTTTGCTATACAGGCGGGTTAAATTTTCATCAAACGCGGCTAATTCGATTTTTGTGCCGCCGATATCCAATCCGTAGTACATAGTCACCTCGATAGTCAATTTAAAAACTGCCCTATTCTAGCCTTAAAATGCCAATAAAAATAGGCATTCACTCGAATCTTATTGACCGTATTGCCGTTTTCGGTATGATTCTTGCGTTTTATCAATCCAGGAATATTTATGAACAATAGTGTAAAACCCTTAGATCCCGATACGGCCATTGATCTAGCCTATGATATTTTTTTAGAAATGGCCTCGGAAAATTTAGATCCTGCCGATATACTGCTATTTAATTTACAATTTGAAGAACGCGGTGCCGTGGAGTTCGTCGAAACTGCCGATAACTGGGAAGAAGAAATTGGTGTGTTAATTGATCCGCAAGACTTTGCTGAAGTCTGGATTGGTTTATTGGATGACAAGGATGAGATGACGGATATCTTTGCCAAATTCTTAATTTCCCATCGAGAAGAAGAACGCGAATTCCACGTCGTTTGGAAAGAATAATGGGAGGCGCCCGCTAAATTGGCAGGGCGCTAAAAAAGACCAATAAAAATGGTGGCAGAATGTTGGTAATAAATCCAAAGGAAATCGCCATTGAAGTCACTTCAAGTCCGCCCGCCCGTTGCAAAATCGGTAAGGTACAATCGATCGCGGTAGCTCCGGTAATCCCGATAGCCGCTGAGCGAAAACGTCCCATCAACAGCGGTATCGCCACAAGACTAACCAATTCCCGCAATAAATCATTTAAAAAAGCGATACTCCCCTGCATCGGCCCCCAGGCATTACCAATCACCACGCTAGACAGTGAATACCAGCCCATTCCCGAAGCGAAAGCCAGACCTTGGGTCACCGGCAATGCCAGCCAGTAAGCCGCCAACACGCCACCAAGTAAGGTTGTCAGCGTAAAGATCACGCCGGTATAGAATCCCCGTCGATGGAATAATGCTTCGCGTACTGAAATGCCGCTATTACGCAGTTGAATGCCGACAAAGAAAATCAGCACAATTAAAAAATAGAGATTAATTCCTTCCGGCAAACGCAAAAAAGAATGGCCGACATAACCCAATATGGCTCCGATAATCACGGTGGATAACAACTTTGCCGAATCCTTCAGCGAGCTCCAAGAAGAACTGCTTTGCCCATGGGATTTCAAGGGAGCTGCAGGCTTGCACAAATCATAGGCTATCAAACCGAGTAAATTACAGGTCAAAATAACCAGCGCCAGTCCAATTGCAGTTTTACCGATTAAAGGCAACTTTATGGATAAATCTTCCAATTGGCCAAGCAAATAGCCCATCAGAAACAGGATTAAATACAGTAATCCCATTACGATATGGTTGATTTTCTTTAAATAATCCGGCCGATTTAATTTGATTAAATAGCCTAAGAGCATCGGGCAAAGCACCACCAATAGCCCTTGGATCATATCTCTCATGGAATCCCCTCAGTCCAAACGCCCTTACAATTTTCAGAGTTTTTATAAAAATAAACTCTAAGTTATTGATTTTATTAGATCTGTTAAAAAAACAGTTATCCACGTAATGAACGTGGCAAATTATAGATATAAAAAAATCTGCCCCCGAAGGCGCAGATTATTTTCTAAAGCCAATCTTATTTAGCTCGGCGCGCCAATACGGCATCGGAAAGGGATTTTAGCACTGCTTCGCTATCTTCCCAACCGATACAGGCATCGGTGATACTTTGTCCATAAACCGCTGCCTGTCCATCGACTAAGTCCTGACGACCTTCCACTAAATTACTTTCAATCATCACACCAAAAATTTGTTTCGAACCGTCGGCAATTTGCTGGCACACGCTCTCACAAACATCCAATTGTTTTTTGAATTGTTTGCTACTATTAGCATGGCTGAAATCCACCATGACATGCGGAATACGGCCGGATTTTTCGATAGCTGCACAAACTGCTGCGACATCTTCTGCGCTGTAATTAGGCCCCTTGTCACCACCACGCAAAATAATATGACAATCATTGTTCCCTTTGGTGGAAACAATCGCTGAGTGGCCGAATTTGGTTACAGACAAGAAATAATGCGGCGCTTCCGCAGCGCCAATAGCATCTAAGGCAACTTTCACCCCACCATTGGTACCATTTTTAAAACCAACCGCACAAGACAAACCGGAGGCTAATTCACGATGCACTTGGGATTCCGTGGTACGCGCACCAATTGCGCCCCAGCTCATAAAATCCGCCACATATTGTGGGGTGATCATATCTAAAAACTCACCGGCGGACGGCACACCTAAATCATTGATGTCGGATAATAATTTACGGGCAATACGTAAACCGTCATTCAAGCGGTAGGTATCGTTAAGGTAAGGATCATTAATTAAACCTTTCCAACCCACGGTAGTACGTGGTTTTTCAAAATACACGCGCATAATCACTTCTAAGCTATCTTTATACTTATCACGCAATACTTTCAAACGTTTAGCGTATTCAATCGCTGCCTTCGGATCATGAATAGAGCATGGACCGATAATCACCAACAAACGATCATCTTTAGCATGAATAATATCATGGGCTTTATGACGGGTTTCTTGCACTAATGCAGCAGCCGCTTCACTGGCCGGAAATTTTTCCAATAATGCAATCGGTGGTAGCACCTGATCAACCTTATCAATACGGGTGTCATCATTGGCGACTTTAATTTCAATTTTTTCTTTGTGTGCCATACATCTCTCTCTTGTATATTATTTATTAGGAATAACATTAGGTAAGATACACTTATTTTTTGTACTAGTAAACTAGTTCAAAAAAAAGAAAGGAGCTTCTTGATTTACAAAACGGTATGAATCACTCTGAATGAGCGTTATTTTTTATAATAATTTCAATTAGATAAAGATACCGCATTTAATGCGGTATCTTTAGGATTACAAAAATTCCTTTTCTGACTCTTGAAGGTGCTTGCTAACCTTATTGAAATGCTCTTGGTCTAGCCGCTGGAAACAGCGATCAAGTAATGCCTGACTTTCTTTGGCGGCTAACTCATAATTATTTGCCTGCCACTGAGCCAGAGGGATTCCCGATTTTTCTTCATTACAGGTAAACATGCCATCTACACGTGAATATTTAATATAAACGCTAAATCCCACTCTTAATTTATAGTCATCGTTATCCCCGTAAACGAGATAATTTTGTCCAGGAATAAAATAAACTGGGATTTTCGTGAAATCCCCCGCTTTATCGAAGGATAATTTTTCCTGTAGTAAGGCCTTATATTTAGGATAAGCGTAAGTTTTGGCCAAGTTTTCTATGGTGGTGTCATCCCCCTGCAAATCTTCGCGATTATGCGTATAAATTTTAGCTCGGCAAGCACCAATTATATTGAACAAGGAAACCGGGTTACAAAAAATCGTACTGGCGACATCACCGGCAACGGCTTTTGCATTATGTCCACGATCAATCACTCGTAACATTTTTGTTTTTTTAGTATCAACGCCCCTAGCTAACGACGCAATATAACCGCCATATTGAATTGCGATTTGACTGCCATTTTTCGTTATTAGTTGCTCCGGTGCTTCTTGTGAAACATTACTGCTTCCCGAAGAGCAAGCAACTAGTCCTAAAGGCAACGAAAGAATTAATGCTTAACGCAAAAAAGAGAATTGGTTCAACATAGATTTTCCTTAGTCAAAGTGAATTTTCTCAAAGAGAAAATAAAAATTTGCATAACGCAAAATAGTAAAGCCACTACCCATTGTTTATTTGCTGGCAATTATTGATGGCAATACCGTATAAAACTTGACGGTGCCATTTCTTAAATTAGCTTATAAAAAATATCAATTAGTGATTACTCAAAACTTGTGCTGGTTGAAGTTTTGCCGCTCTTGTTGCCGGATAAAGGCTTGCCAACAAACTAAGGACTAATGCAGCAACTAAAACTAACAAAACATCAAACCAATGCAATTCACTCGGTAAGAAATCGACGAAATAAATGCCATCCGATAACAATTTTTTACCGAGCAATGCCTCAATACCTTGAATAATCGAAGTGAGATTAAAAGAAAGTATCACTCCTAGCACAATACCAATCAAACAGCCTTTCATGCCGGCTAATAAGCCATACCAAATAAAAATCCGTTTAATAAAACTATTGTTAGCGCCGAGAGTGCGCATAATTGCAATATCGCCTTGTTTATCTTTTACCGCCATAATCAAAGTAGAAACGATATTAAAACAGGCCACTCCTATCACTAATACCATGGCGATATACATCACCGTACGAATCAATTGAATATCACGGTACATATAACCAAATTTAGCAATCCAGTTCTGAGCGTAAAGCGGTTCTGGATAATCACTCAACGTACTGTAATCCATCTGCTGTACATTAAAAGGATCGGCTAGTTTAAACTCCACGCCACTCACTTGATGGTTGTGTAAATCCAGCATCTGTTGCGCTTGATTGAGGGGCAATAGCGCATAACTATGATCCAATTGACCATCCAATCGCAAAATACCGCTCACCTGCACACGCTCTCTTTCCGGTTGAGCCATTTGCTCTCCACTATTTTGTGAGGAAATCAGCAAACTCACCCAATCACCAACGGATACATCTAAATCTCGGGCAATCGCTGCGCCCAAAATAAGCCCACCATCCTGACGAAAACGTTCCCAACCGTCATTCTGTACAAATTTACTTAAGGCACTAACTCGATCCTGATATTGCGGATCAATTCCTTTTACCTGTACAACCTTTAATTTACTGCCATTTTCAATCAAGGCGGTAAAGTTCACAAAGGGCGAAAATCCTTGAATATGCTTGTTATCTTTAAATCGCTCAGTTAAACGATGCCAGTCCTCAATTACAGGTCTTTGAGCGTTGCCGGAGGATATTTCGACATGTGGTACAACTGCCAAAATACGCGAATTTAACTCCCGTTCAAACCCATTCATGGCACTTAATCCAACAATCAGCACAGCAACACCGAGAGCAATACCTATTGCCGAAAATTTAGCAATCAACGAAACCAATGGATTTTTTTGCTTCCCTCGTTGATAACGCCAACTAATAAAAAAAGGCGTATCCATTATGCACCTTCCTGCAAAATACCATCTTGCATAGTTAAACAGCGGGAGAGCTTTTGCGCCAACGACATATCATGCGTAACCAATAGAAAAGCGATATTTTGTTCCTGATTTAATTTTTGGATTAATTCAAAAATACTTTCGGTCGTTTTATGATCTAAATTACCCGTTGGCTCATCAGCCAATACCAAATCAGGGCGATTCACTAAAGCGCGAGCAATCGCAACCCGTTGACGTTCCCCGCCGGATAATGCGGAAGGTCGGTGTTTTAAACGATGGCTTAACCCCACCGCCTGTAACATAGCTTCAGCACGATCCTTCGCTTCAGTTTTATTTTGCCGGCCAATTAACATCGGCATCATGACATTTTCCAACGCATTAAAATCGGCCATTAAATGATGAAATTGATATACAAAGCCTAAATGGCGATTGCGTAAAGATGCTAACTGATTGGCCGATGCCTGTTGCAAGGACTGCCCTTTAATAAACACTTCACCTGAAGAGGGTTGATCCAACCCACCTAGGGTGTGTAATAAGGTACTTTTGCCCGAGCCGGAACTACCGACAATGGCAGCCAATTCCCCTTGTTGCATGGAAAAGGATACCTCTTTTAACACCTGGGTTTGATTCTCTCCCTCAGTATAAAATTTCGATACTTTTTTACATTCTAATAGCATTGTTGGTCCAAATAAGAGTAAATATGAAATGACGGCTATTCATAGCGTAGTGCATCTGCTGGTTCGGTTTGTGCCGCTCGATAAGCCGGATAAATAGTCGATAATAAAGAGAGAAATAGTGAAAATATCACCACGATTGTGATTTGCCAAAAATCTAATTTTGTTGGTAAAAAAACACCATTAGGATTAATAGCCATTAAAATCGGCTCTAAATTCAATACTGTCAATATTCCAAAAATAGCACCGAATAAAGTTCCGAACACTCCAACCAACAAACCTTGATAAATAAAAATAGAACGGACTTGGGATTTTTGTAACCCTTGCGTTTGCAAAATAGCGATTTCTCCTTGCTTATCCACCACCATTAAACTAAGTGAAGTCACAATATTAGAAATGGCTACTACAATAATCAGACTAATCAGTAAGCCCATCATATTTTTTTCCATGCGCACAGCTTGGAAAAATTCGCCTTTTTGCACCCGCCAATCAACTATACTGTAATCCTGTCCAAAATAAATCGGCAACTCGGTAATTTGAAAAGGATCATCCAAAAATAAACGGTAACCTTGAGCCTGTTGCGGAGACACCCGCATTAACCGACCGATGTCCATTAAATTAGCAAAGGCTTCATAAGCAGATACTTCACCATAAGCCGGATAAATATCGCTTACCGTAAATAAACGCTGCATGGGCATCCGACCAAAAGGCGTATATTGACTATTTTCGGTAATCATTAAACGCACTTTATCACCGATACCAACATTGAGTTTTTGGGCTAAAGCATCACCAATAATTAGCTTAAATCCCCCCTCAGGTAATATTTCATTAAAATTAGCGCCATTTAGGGACTCAAGTAAAGGATCATCAGTAAAAGCACGTATACCAATAACCTTACCGGCACTAATACCCTGTGTAGTTTGAAACACGACATCCGTCATATTAATCGGCACTACTTTTTGAATAAATGGAGGTAAAACAGGCTGTTGTTCATCAAGGGAAATATTGCCATTCCGATAAATTCGGGCATGGGGAATATCGGATAGAACTTGTTGTTTTTGGTATCCCTCTAAACCATTCATCACCGATAATACGATAACTAATGCCATCACCCCCAACAGAATCCCAAATCCTGCCAAGCGACCGACCAATAAACCAAAACGATCGGCGCTTTTTGCCCGCCAATAACGTAATGCAATAAATAAAGAAATAGGTAGATTCATTATTTGTGATTTAATTGTTGCACAAAATCTTCAATATTTTGTGTCACTTTTTTCGTTAGCGTAGTCACCGCACTATCGCTCGCCCAAGCAATATGAGGCGTGATAATTAAATTCGGCATGTTTTTTGCTAATTCAATAAGTGGATTATTTTTCTCTGGTGGTTCTTTTACTAACACATCTAACGCCGCACCACCTAATTGGCCCGACTTCAATGCATCACAAACTGCTTGCTCATCAATTAATGGACCTCGACCAGTATTGATTAAATACACACCTTTTTTACAAAGTGACAAGGTTTCTTGATTGATTAAATTTTTAGTTGTTTCAGTCAATGCACAATGCAATGTGAGAATATCGGCTTGTTTTAGCACCTCTTCAAAAGGCGTGTAACCTTCACGGCAAGTTGTGGCATTTCGATGTTCAGCATAAAGCACTTTCATGCCTAAAAGCTCGGCTAAACGCCCCACTTCCGTACCTAAACAGCCTTTTCCAAACACGCCTAATGTTGAACCTTTGACATCCGTAATCGGATAATCAAAATAACAGAATTGTTTGCTCTCAGTCCATTTGCCTGTCATCTGATCACGTTGCCAACCAGCCAAACTATGTTTCAAAGCAAAAATCATGCCTAATACATGTTCAGGTACTGTCGTTGCAGAATAACCTGTCACATTTTTAACTACCACACCCAATTCTTTTGCTGCCTCTAAATCTACGTTATTAGTGCCTGTTGCGGTGATTGCAATGAGTTTTAATTTAGGTAATTGTTGCAACACCTCACGGCTTAAAATCACTTTACTGGTGATAATAATATCCGCGTCTTTTGCTCGCTCGATGGTTTGCTCTGTGGAAGTATATTCATACTCAACCCAGTTATGCGGAAAGCTTGGACGAGGAATAGGAATATGTTTTGGAATTGCGGTGCTGTCTAAAAATACGATATTCATTGTTGTCTCCTTTTAACAGAACAAAAGTGTGGTCAAAAACAACGCTGTTTTCAACCGCACTTCTCAATTAGATAGAAGTATCCAATTCAGGGAAAGACTTCACTAAATCATCAATCGCTTTCATCTGCGATACAAAACCTTCTAATGCTGAAAGAGGCAATGCAGAAGGGCCATCACATTTTGCTTGATTTGGGTTTGGGTGAGCTTCTAAGAATAAACCGGCAATCCCAATTGCTAAGCCGGAACGAGCTAATTCAGTAACCTGTTCACGGCGACCACCTGAAGCGGCACCAAAAGGATCACGGCATTGTAATGAATGGGTCACATCAAAAATAACAGGGCTGCCTTTCGACACTTTTTTCATCACGCCAAAGCCTAACATATCCACCACTAAATTATCGTAACCAAAGTTAGAACCTCGATCACAAAGGATAATTTGATCATTACCGCATTCTTCAAATTTATCCACAATATTGCTCATTTGACCTGGGCTTAAGAATTGTGGTTTTTTCACATTAATCACCGCACCGGTTTTTGCCATGGCTTCGACTAAATCCGTTTGACGAGCTAAAAATGCCGGCAATTGGATCACATCCACCACATCAGCAACGGGTTGGCATTGATAGATTTCGTGCACATCGGTAATCACTTTCACGCCAAAGGTTTCTTTTAATTCTTGGAAAATTTTTAAACCTTCTTCCATGCCAGGGCCACGGTAAGAATGAATTGAAGAACGGTTAGCTTTATCGAAAGATGCTTTAAAGACATAAGGCACACCCAACTTTTCAGTCACTTTCACGTAAGCTTCACAAACTTGCATTGCCATATCACGGCTTTCAAGCACATTCATTCCACCGAATAGAACAAAGGGTTTGTTATTAGCAACATCAATATTGCCAATCTTTACAATTTTATTTTGCATAGGATTTCCTTTAGTGGGTAATTTGTAGGGAAGAAACTTCGCTTTTTAACTCTTCAAGTTGGGATTTAATAAGTACGGCTGAAGGATCTTGCGGGCATTCACGCACATAATATTGCAAATCATCAATAGCAGCCTGATAAGCACCTATCTGAGCCAACACGAGTCCTCGATCACGAATATCCGCTGCTTTGGGATGATTAACATTCTGCTCAATTAACCGTTCAATATAACGAAATGCAGCTTCATTTAAACCTTCACGAATCAGCGTATTTTTTATCAACTGTTGCAAACGTTCAATTAATGTTGCTGCATCAGCCCGCACCAAATCAGCCGAGGAAAGTTCGGCACCAAAGCCAAAAGCACCTTCATAAAGTTGCTGTAATCGGGCTTTACTAATATATTCGCCATGCCAAGGATCGATAAAAAATACCCCCTCAGCGGTTTCAGCCCGTAAAATCAATTGAGTCGGGAAATTAATCGGATAGATCGGCAAATTCAAGCTATTTGCCAAATAAAGTAACACAGCCCCCAAACTCACAGGCATACCGCTACGTTTTTCTAAGATCATCGGCAGAAAAAGATTACTGGGTTCAAAATAGCTATCCGAATCACAATGGAACCCCCAATTCCGATAAAACAGCGTCAACAAGCAATCGATCTGCTGTTTATCGTTCCATCCGGGCTCCATCGACTGACGAGCCTTGCGGGTAAGCGCTCCAAGTTTGCCGCGTAATTGGGGTTCAGAAAAGCCCTGTTCTTGCGCTATGGCAAGACAAAAGGCAACTAACTCGTCATATAGCGTTTTTTTATCGGCTAACATCTGTTTTCCAGCATCCTAAAGTCACGCGCTCATTGTCCCCGTAATCCCTTACTGTTTCAACCTCTTGCCAAGAATTTTGTTGGAAAATCGAACGAACTGTGTCGCCCTGTTTCCAACCATGTTCTAACAATAAATAACCATCATTTTTTAAATACTTAGGAGCCTCATTAATAATCTGGCGTAGATCCGCTAAACCATTTTCAGCAGCCACTAAGGCAGAATTTGGCTCGAAACGGACATCACCTTTTAATAGATGTTCATCCTTTTCATCAATATAAGGAGGGTTACTCACGATTAAATCAAATTGTCCTTCAATATCTTCAAACCAGTTACTCTGCAGAAACCGCCCTTTTAAGCCATTTTTTGTTGCATTGGATCTAGCTAACTCCACAATTTCCGGCGTTAAATCAACACCGATAATTTCCAATTCAATTTTTTGATCTTTACAAATAGGTGTCAGTTCTGAAGATAGTGCTAAAGCAATTGCGCCAGTACCGGTACCGAGATCGAGAACACGAAAATTCCGTGGATTTTTTCTCAGCTGTTTAGTGGCAATTTGTAACGCTTTTTCGACTAAAGTTTCTGTATCCGGTCGTGGAATAAGCGTATTTTCAGAAACATTTAGTGGCAATGACCAAAATTCTTTTTCACGAAGAATATAAGCAATCGGTTCGCCTTTAGCTCGACGAATAAGAAAACCAGATAATCTTTTTAATTCATGTTCATTTAATAGAGTTTCCGAAAAAGCAAAAATTTGCGATTTACTTTTTCCGGTAACATGGCTAAGTAACACATTGGCATCCGTCTTCGCCTCATTTTCAGACATTACTAGCTCAAGTAAGTCAACTGCTGAATCAATCCATTGTTCATAAGTTCTAGGATATATCTTGGTCACTTCAAAATGCTCAATCAACATCTCAAAATTATCGATAATTTGATGATTTTTTATTCCCAGTGATAAATCTGTTTGCGGAACATGAAAATCATCGTTCACCGTATTTAGTTCTTGAATTGCAAGATAAGATGGTTTCGCTAGCACTATATTTGAGGAATAATAGGTACTTAACTCATTACTGAGCACTGTATATAAAAATAACTTCCATTCCTTAAATCCGAAGTACCCATCCAACTCGGCGTCATTTTCTGAAATATCCTTATATGGAAGAATCGAAATATCGGTAAATTTAATATCGACAATTGGAGAGTCATCAAATACATCGGTTAATGTTACCACTTCTCCTATTTTAGGAATTTCTGCGCCTTGCCATTGATAAAATAGGCGCCCAGAAAAAAACGCTTTTTTATTTCCACTTATGATATTAGGAAAAATAAAATCACTAGACTGATACAACTCTGTAATATTAATTTTTTTGACTTTCTCCGGTATTGGCTCCCCATAAAATTCATCATCATCTTCGTCATCAATATCTACTGATTTATTAGATTTGTCTTTACCATACAAAAAGAATAAAGGCACACAAAGTATGGCGGAAAAAAACAGCAATATGTCCTGTTCCTCATGATCAGGCTTACTATAATTTTCATAATTCATGTATAAGAGCAACAAAAACACTATAAAGATAAGTACCTGTCTAGGTGTCAAAGAGATACTCTGTTTAGCTTGCGCCGGAGACGCTTCAACATTAGCTTGAGTTTCATTAGCTGTAGGTTCTTTGGTATGCGATTCTTTTATCGACGACTCTTTTACCGAAGTAGCTCGCGTATATGTCCCTATTGACGACGTCTCACTCTTACCAAAAAGAGACTCTTTCAGTCGTTTAAAAATTGATTTTTTCTTAGGATCTTCAACAAGCATTTATTTACTCCTATAAATTAGGGCATCTTCTGATGCCCTAATAATTAATTGCTCTCAGACAATGCGGCTAATTGATCCGCCTGATACTCGGTAATAATAGGTTGAATCAATTCATCTATTTTACCGTTCATCACTTCATCTAAACGATAGAGCGTTAAATTGATACGGTGATCTGTTACACGACCTTGTGGATAGTTATAAGTACGGATTTTATCGGAACGGTCACCTGAACCTAATAGGTTACGGCGCATATCCGTCTGTTCCGCAGCCTGACGCTCCTGCTCTGCTTGCACGATGCGTGAAGCCAATACGGACATTGCTTTCGCTTTATTTTTATGCTGTGAACGTTCGTCCTGGCATTCCACCACAATCCCTGTCGGGATGTGGGTAATACGTACCGCAGAATCCGTTGTATTAACGTGCTGGCCACCTGCACCGGAGGAACGATAAGTATCAATACGCAAATCTGCTGGATTGATTTCCGGCATTTCGGATTCCGGTAATTCCGGCATCACCGCAACGGTACAAGCGGAAGTGTGAATACGACCTTGGCTTTCGGTTTTCGGTACACGTTGTACACGGTGGCCACCCGATTCAAATTTCAACTGACCATACACCCCATCACCGCTGACTTTCACAATCACTTCCTTATAACCGCCCTGCTCGCTTTCATTTGCGCTGAGCATCTCTACGCGCCAGCGTTTACTTTCAGCATAACGGCTATACATACGGAATAAGTCGCCGGCAAAAATACCAGCCTCATCACCACCGGTACCGGCACGAATTTCTAAATAGCAGTTATATTCATCATTCGGATCCTTCGGTAATAAAAGAATTTGTAGCTGTTGTTCTACTTCTTCAATTTCCGCTTTGGATTCTTCGATTTCCATTTCTGCTATTTCTTTCATTTCAGGATCATCCAACATCAACTCAGCATCAGCAATATTGGTATTAAGCTGATTCCAGCGATTAAAACATTTCACCACTTCCTCAAGTTGTGAATATTCCTTGGAATAAGCACGGAATTTATCCTGATCAGCAATTACCGAAGCATCGCCCAGCAATGCCTCTAATTCTTCATAACGTTCTTTTAAACTGTCCAGTTTGGCAATAATGGATTCTTTCATCATTTGTCTACTTGTTGGCTAAAAATAAAATCGGCGTATTCTAGCGGATTTTCCATCCGATTGACAGACCAGGCTAAATCCGGTTGACGTCAAAACGGCTTAAATCAATTCGATTTTCCGTACCATAAAACGCACATAATGCCTGGCGTAAAGTTTCCGCTCGTTTTGGCAAACCATGTTCGGCATAATATTTCACCTGTTCGAATACCGCTTGTTTAAACGGCCCATTGTCGCCCGGATTACCATCCAAATTATCGGCGCTAGCGAAATAACGAAATCCGGCGGCTGTTGCCAAAATCCACTCGATAGCCTGTGGTTTGATTTCCACTTTTTCAAATTCTCGTTGGCGTTCGGCACTGCGTCCATCCGGCTCATACCAATAACCAAAATCTTCCAGTTTCCGTCGCTCTGCCCCGGCCACCAACCAATGGGCAATTTCGTGTAACGCGCTGCTGTAAAAACCCCGCGCAAAATAAATTGCATGATAAGGCACAGTATCATTTGCCGGAATGTAAATTGGTTCATCGCCGCCCTTAATTAAACGGGTGTTATACTCAGCAAAAAAACAGCCATCAAAGATGGCCATAATATCTTCTAATTTATGTTCCATAGTTCCTCCAAATAGGCGGCAAATTGTATCACAAGGCCGGACTTTTCCCGCGGGGAAATGTCGAAGCCTCCTATAAAATGTCACGTTTTTAAAGTTTTTTAAACTACTTATAATAAAATCAAAGGGTTACATTCAATTTTTAAGAAAAATCGAAAATCTAGGAGGCCGTTTGATGTCACATTGCTAGCCCATCGTCCAGAAAAAATAGAAATAAAAAAGCGGGCTTAATGCCCGCTTCATCGTTTTGCTTAATTTAACGCTTTTAAAATATCATCCACACGCTCTTTAGCATCGCCGAATAACATTTGCGTATTTTCTTTAAAGAACAACGGATTTTGTACCCCAGCATAACCTACTGCCATGGAACGTTTGAATACCACCACATTTTGTGCTTTCCAAACTTCCAATACCGGCATACCGGCAATCGGACTGTTCGGATCTTCCATTGCCGCAGGGTTTACGGTGTCGTTGGCACCGATAACCAAGACAACATCAGTATCGGCGAAATCATCGTTGATTTCATCCATTTCCAATACGACATCGTAAGGGACTTTAGCTTCCGCCAACAATACGTTCATGTGTCCCGGTAAACGACCAGCAACCGGATGGATACCGAAACGGACATTCACACCGCGCTCACGCAATTTGGCAGTTAAATCAGCCACCGGATATTGCGCTTGAGCCACCGCCATACCATATCCTGGAGTAATAATGACAGAACTGGCATTTTTTAGCATATCGGCCACTTCTTCCGCCGTAGTCTCACGGTGTTCGCCTTGCTCTTCATCGGAGGCAGCTTGTACATCGTTACCGAAACCACCGGCAATAACGCTGATAAATGAACGATTCATCGCCTTACACATGATGTAAGAAAGAATCGCACCGGAAGAACCCACTAATGCACCGGTTACGATCAGTAAATCATTATTGAGCATAAAGCCTGCTGCTGCAGCGGCCCAACCGGAGTAAGAGTTCAACATGGATACCACTACCGGCATGTCAGCTCCACCAATAGAAGCCACTAAGTGCCAACCGAAAGCAAGAGCAATCACAGTCATAATCAATACCGGGAAGATGCTTTCAGGATTTTTCACAAAGGCCACTAACAAGAAAGCGGAAACAACTAATGCCGCTAAATTGAGTTTATGGCGATGCGGTAACATTAAAGCTTTAGAATTAATTTTGCCGCTGAGTTTACCGAATGCAACCACAGAACCGGTGAAGGTTACCGCACCAATAAAGATGCCTAGGAACACTTCCACGTTATGAATGTTGCTCAAAGTGGCCTGTTCAGCTAAGAATGCAGCTTGCGCGACAGCATCCAGATTTTCCGGCATAACCGCTTCATGGTGCAAACCGTAGCTGTTAAAGCCGACTAATACGGCCGCCAAACCAACGAAACTGTGCAAAATTGCGACCAATTCCGGCATTTCAGTCATTTCTACTTTTAATGCGCGTTGTACGCCGATAATGCCACCGACGATCATCGCAATGATGATCCACAATGTACCTTCGGAATGTGGTCCGAAAATGGTGGTCACCAACGCAATCGCCATCCCGACGATACCGAACCAACAACCGGCTTTAGCCGTTTCGTGTTTGGAAAGGCCGGCTAAGCTCATGATGAATAAGAGTGCGGCAATAATATAAGCCGCCTGTACGAAACCTTCAGACATGATTCTCTCCTTAACCTTTTCTAAACATTGCCAACATCCGTTGGGTCACCCGGAAACCACCGAAAATATTAATGCTGGCTACCAGAATCGCCACGAAGGCTAAAATATTAATAAAGAAATTACCACCCGGTTGGCTGATTTGTAATAAAGCGCCTACCACGATAATCCCGGAGATCGCATTGGTTACCGCCATTAATGGGGTGTGCAAGGCATGGCTCACATTCCAAACCACATAGTAGCCAACAACACAGGCCAATACGAATACCGTAAAGTGGGAAAGGAACGCTGCCGGAGCAACGGAAGCCAACCATAAGAATAATGCGCCGACACCCGCCATTACGCCATATTTCACGCGTGGATCCGTCGGTTTTTCTTCTTTCTTAGCGGCTTGTGGTGCAGCTTGTGCTGCTTGTTTTGGTTGTGCGGAAACCTGAATTTGTGCCGGTGGAATTTCTTCCCCATCACGTACCACGGTTACCCCACGTAATACAACATCATCAAAATCGATAGTGATATTGCCGTCTTTTTCTTTACACAACAATTTCAATAAATTCACCAAATTGGTGCCGTAAAGTTGTGAAGACTGGGTTGGTAAACGGCTTGGGAAGTCCGTATAGCCGATCACTTTTACTTGATTCTCCGTAGTGATCACTTTACCGGCTTCGGTATAAGCACAGTTACCACCGGTAGCAGCAGCTAAGTCCACGATCACGGAACCAGGTTTCATGGAATCGACCATTTCTTTGGTGATTAAACGTGGTGCCGGTTTGCCCGGAATCGCAGCGGTCGTCACGATAATATCCACTTCTTTGGCTTGTTCGGCATAAAGAGCCATTGCACGGCGGTTAAATTCTTCCGACATAACTTTGGCATAACCATCACCACTACCGCCTTCTTCTTTAAAATCGATTTCCAAGAAAGAAGCCCCCATACTTTGCACTTGCTCTTTCACTTCCGGACGGGAGTCAAAGGCACGAACGATAGCACCTAAGCTGTTCGCTGCACCGATTGCAGCAAGACCTGCAACACCGGCACCGATGACCAACACTTTGGCCGGTGGTACTTTACCTGCCGCGGTAATTTGTCCGGTGAAGAAGCTACCAAATGCATTTGCCGCTTCAATAATGGCACGATAACCGGAAATATTGGCCATTGAGCTTAACGCATCGAGGGATTGAGCTCGGGAAATCCGTGGCACGGCATCCATTGCCAACACATTAATTTTCTTGGCGGTTAATTGCGCCATCAATTCCGGATTCTGTGCGCGCCAAATAAAGCCGACCAAGGTCGCGCCTTCTTTCATTTGGGCTATTTCGTCCGATGTTGGCGGATTCACTTTGAAAATAATATCCGCTTGCCACACGTCCTGCGCGGTGCCGATTTTTGCACCGGCATCCCAAAAGGCCTGATCTTCAAAGCTGGCATTAAAACCGGCATCGTGCTCAATCAGCACATCAAAGCCAAGTTTTAAAATCTGCCCGACGGTTTTCGGCGTTGCCGCAACCCGGTTCTCGCCCGCAAGCAGTTCTTTAGGTACACCAATTAACATAGAATGTTTCCCTCAAGTTGTTGATATTTTAAGCGGTTTACCGCCCCCTGTGACAGAAAGTCAAACGGCCTTAACTCTACCATTGTTCCGTGCGCAATGGGTAACATTTTTCACTGGTTTTACAAGATTTAGCAATAAATTGAACCAATCATAAACCTAAAAAAATGCACAAAAACAAGAACTTTGTATTTCCAATTAGCAAATTATGGGCATAAAAAAGGCATTTCCATGAAATGCCTCGAAATTTAAGATTTTAAAATCATATCTAATAAAATCAATGACTTAGGTGTTGTTTCAGCGAAAACTCTGCGTTTTCGGAGGGCGTTTTAATTGGTCCCGCCCACGGTGATTTCGTCAATTTTTAAGGCTGGCTGTCCTACCCCCACCGGAACACTTTGACCATTTTTACCGCATACGCCGATGCCTAAATCAATGGAGGTTTCATCGGCCACCATTGAAATCTTTTGCATCACCTCAATACCGCTGCCGATAAGAGTAGCTCCTTTCACCGGCTTGGTAATTTTGCCTTTTTCAATCAAATAGGCTTCTGCGGTGGAAAATACGAATTTACCGGAAGTGATGTCCACTTGGCCTCCACCAAAATAAGGCGCATAAATGCCCTGCTCCACGGAAGCGATTAAATCTTCGAAACGACTTTCCCCTGCCAACATGTAGGTGTTCGTCATACGTGGCATCGGTAAATGCGCATAGGATTCGCGACGGCCATTACCGGTCGGCGCAACGCCCATTAAGCGGGCATTCATTTTATCCTGCATATACCCTTGCAAAATACCGTCTTTAATTAGCACATTGCATTGGCTCGGAACCCCTTCATCATCCACTGTCAAAGAACCGCGACGATTCTGTAAAGTCCCGTCATCTACGATGGTGCATAAAGGCGAAGTCACTAATTCACCAATTCGACCGGAAAATAAGGAGCTTTCTTTGCGGTTGAAATCGCCTTCCAAACCATGACCCACAGCCTCATGCAGCAATACTCCCGGCCAGCCGGCTCCCAGTACCACCGGCATCAAACCGGCCGGAGCGGCCACCGCATTAAGATTGACTAATGCTTGACGTACAGCTTCCTTAGCGAAACCTACCGCGCGCATTTCCCCCTCGACAACATCGAAGAACCAATCCAGAGCAAAACGACCGCCGGCTCCACAGCTACCGCGCTCACGTTTGCCATCTTGTTCCACCAAAACAGAAATCGATAAACGTACCAACGGACGAATATCCGCCGCTAAAGTGCCATCGGTGGCAGCGACCAACATTTCTTCATAGACCGCACTAAGACTTGCTGAAACCCGACTTACTCGCGGATCTTCGGCGCGCGCGGTACGATCGACCAAATATAATAATTCGATTTTTTTCTCTTTACTTAATCCCAATAACGGGTTCAGCGCCACATAACGAGGCACTGCCTGCACCGTATGAAAAACCTGTGGCGCCAATAACTGACCCTGATTGGTTTGCGCAATGCCCTTGGCGGCATCGGCGCATTGCTGTAATGAAGCTAAATCGATTTGATCGGCATAAGCAAAACCGGTTTTTTCCCCAGATATCGCTCGCACCCCAACGCCACGATCAATATGAAAACCGCCTTCCTTAATAATTCCGTCTTCCAATACCCAACTTTCATCTTGGCTTAACTGAAAATACAAATCGGCATAATCAATCGCCCGATGGGACATACGATCAAAAATATTAGATAAATCTCGTTGCACTAAATGACTTGGTGCCAACAGACTGTCTGAAACTTGCTTTAACATTTGTTCTCCGAAATTCATAAATGCTGTGTATTTTTCCTAAAGGTTATCCAAGCCGAATTGATATAAGGCATTTTTCTTATAACCATAAAGTTCCGCTACAATCGCTGCTGCTTTTTTAAGTGGTAATTCCTGTGAAATTAAGCGGAGAGCTTTAATTGCCTGTGCAGAAAACTCCGCTTCTTTATCCAACTTCGCTTTTCCCTCAACAATCACGACCATTTCACCTTTGGTTCGATTAGCATCTTCGCTTAGCCATTGGCGCAGAGTAATCAATCGATCACCTACTATAGTTTCCCAGGTTTTAGTAATTTCCCGAGCAAGCACCACATAGCGCTCTTCTCCCAATACCTCTTGCATATCGGCAAGGGTTTCTAAAATGCGGTGGGTCGATTCGTAAAAAATTAAGGTACGTTCTTCCTCGAGCAAACTTTCCAATTTATCTTTGCGCGCTTTGCTTTTCGCCGGTAAAAATCCCTCGAAGCAGAAACGATCGGAAGCTATACCTGAAGCACAGAGCGCGGTTATCGCTGCACAAGCCCCCGGTAAAGGCACCACTTTAATCCCCGCTTCACGACATTGGCGCACCAAATGAAACCCCGGATCGCTGATTAACGGTGTACCGGCATCGGAAATCAGAGCGATATGGGTTCCATTTTTAAGTTTTTCCACTAATACTTGGGCTTTTTCTTGTTCATTATGATCATGTAGTGCAAAAAACGGTTTCTTAATGCCGTAATGACTCAACAATAGACCGCTATGTCGGGTATCTTCAGCAGCAATTAAATCCACCTCCGCAAAGGTTTGTAGTGCCCGTTGAGTAATGTCCGAAAGGTTGCCAATGGGGGTGGCAACTATATATAAAATTCCGCTTAAATCATTCATTTTTGTTTGCTTTTGAAGTTCGAGATAAGTAAGATCCGCCCGTTATTGTGTCTTCTATGGAGCGAAAAGATGTCTATTCTATTACAAGGCTCGCGTTTTAAAAAACGTTTAATGCCGATTTTATTGTCCGTTGCGTTAGCGGGCTGTTCCAATCTTTTTGGTAGCAGTTTTACCGAAACTCTCCAACGCGATGCCAATGCCAGTTCTGAGTTTTACATGAATAAACTCGAACAGGCACAAGATGCTGAAGATAAACAAACCTATAAATTACTCGCAGCCCGTGTCTTGATCGATGAAAACAAAATTGCGCAATCGGAAGCCCTACTTGGTGAATTGGGTGAATTAAACGATAAGCAAAAATTAGATAAAACCTTGATCGATGCCCGTATTGCTGCCGCTAAAGGCGATAGTAATCAAGTCACCATGCTACTAAACAGCTTGGATTTGAGTAAACTGAGCCCATCACAAAAATCCCGCTATTTTGAAGCGCAAGCCATTGCCGCAGAAAAGAGCGGAGATAACCTTGGGGCTGTTAAAGCTCGTATCAGAATGGATGAAAATCTAACCGATGTACAGCGCCGTCAAGCCAACGTGGATAAAAGTTGGAGTCTATTACGCGCAACTAATAGTGGCGTGATCAATAATGCTTCTGATGAGGGTAGCCCGGCATTAGGGGGCTGGTTAACCCTAATCAAAGCCTACAACGACAACATCAATCAACCAATGCAATTAAGCCAAGCGCTCCAAAATTGGAAAGCGGCCTATCCAAACCATTCTGCGGCAACCCTATTCCCGAAAGAATTGCAAAGTTTGTTGAATTTCCAACAAACTAATCTGGCGCAAATCGGCTTATTACTTCCACTCAGCGGCGATGGTTCTATTTTAGGTACCACTATTCAATCCGGTTTTAACGATGCCAAAGGTTCTTCAACCTTACCGGTACAAATTTTTGATACCTCTAACACCACTGTAGATGAAATCGTTGCACAAGCTAAAGCGGCCGGAATTAAAGCCTTAGTGGGTCCGTTATTGAAACAAAATGTCGATACGGTAATGAACAATGCTGCCAATTTGCAAGGAATTGACGTACTGACCTTGAATACCACACAAAATCCTCGTGCAATAAACCAAATGTGTTATTACGGTCTTGCACCGGAAGATGAAGCGCAATCCGCTGCGAATAAAATGTGGCAGGACGGCGTACGCAACCCAGTCGTAGCAATGCCGCAAAACGAATTAGGACAACGTGTGGGTAATGCCTTTAACGTTCGTTGGCAACAACTTTCCAGTAATGATGCAAATGTCCGTTACTATAACCTCACCGCGGATGTGCCTTACTTCGTACAAGGTAGCAGCGCACCGGCCATTTACCTCATTGCGTCGCCAAGCGAAGCGGAGGAAATCAAAGGCTATTTGGATCAAAGTACACCAAACAGCAAAATTTACGCCAGTTCCCGAATCAATGCTGCGGCTAATGGTGAAGAATTTGCCAGCAAAATGAATGGCGTGCAATTCAGCGATATTCCATTCTTCAAACAGGCAGATTCCGAGCAATATCAAAAAATTGCCAGCTCCACGGGTGGTGAATACCAATTGATGCGTCTTTATGCGATGGGTGCTGATGCTTGGCTGATGATCAACCATTTCAACGAGTTACGCCAAGTGCCGGGCTATCGTCTGAGCGGTTTAACCGGGGTATTAAGTGCCGGTCCTAACTGTAATATCGAACGTGATATGACTTGGTTCCAATACCAAGACGGCAAAGCGGTGGCGATAGCTAACTAATGTTTTCGCCGAAACGCCTACAAGGGGCGGGTTTTGAACATCAAGCCCGCCTTTTTTTACAAGCGCAAGGCCTACGCTTTGTGGCCGCTAATCAAAATTTTAAATGCGGTGAATTGGATCTCATTATGCAGGATGGCTCAACCCTAGTGTTTGTGGAAGTCCGCCAACGTAGTAATGATGCCTTTGGTTCTGCCGTCGAAAGCGTTGATCGCCGCAAACAGCAAAAATGGCTGGATGCTGCTACACTTTGGCTGGCTGCACAAGGTTTAAGTCTGGAAGACACCGATTGTCGTTTTGATTTGGTTGCATTCGGCAAAACCGCTGATGATATTCAGTGGCTCCCTAATTTCCTCGATGAATAAGCACTTCTGATATGTTACAAAAAGTTAAAGATATTTATAGCGAAAGCATTCAAATTCAAATTTCCGCTTCCAGTTTATTATCCGAAAATATCGCCAATGCGGCACAAATGGTTATGCAATGCCTGCTCAGCGGACATAAAGTGATTGCCTGTGGTAGTGGCCGTTCCCATGCCAATGCGCAATTATTAGTTGCAAATCTACTCAATCGCTATGACTTAGCCCGTCCTAGTTTTCCTTCTGTGTTATTGGATCTCAACGGCGCTATTGGTAATGCGTTGATTTTTGAGAAAGCACGGGAAACGCTTTATCAACACCAATTTAATGCCATAGCGATGCCCGGTGATTTATTGTTGGCCTTTGCGCCATTAGGCAGTGAAAAAACCGTATTAAATGTGATTGAAAACGCTGTGGAAAAAGAATTGAGGGTGGTCGCACTAACCGGTGCTAATAACGATACAATTCAAGGCATTTTAGCCGCTGAGGACCTCCAGATCGCCGTGCCGGCAACAAAGGAAAGCCGTATTTTGGAAAATCATTTGTTTGTGATCAACGCGTTGTGCGAATTGGTTGACCTCAGCCTATTTCCCAGCGCTTGACAGCTAAAGCCTTTATCTGCAGACTATGAGCCGTTTTCATCTAAAAAGGAGCATTGAATGAAAAGCAACAAACTAAAAAAACTCGCCTTTATCATCGGCGCCTCCATCGCTCTACATGGCTGTGTGGCGGCAGTGTTAGGCGGTGCTGCAGTGGGCACTAAAGTTGCCACCGATCCACGTACCACCGGCACCCAATTGGATGATGAAACCCTAGAAATGCGGGTAGAAAATGCCGTTGAAAAAGATCAACAAGTAAAATCCGAAGGGCGCGTGAATGCCGTATCCTACAGCAAACGTATCCTCTTAATCGGCCAAGTACCAAGCGAAACCGCTAAAGAAACCGCCGGTAGTCTAGCCAAAGGCGTCGATGGAGTGAAAGAGGTTTACAACGAATTACGCGTTGGCCCGAAAGTAACCATTGGCCAAATCAGTAAAGACAGCTGGATCACCACGCAAGTGAAATCCAAACTCTTTGTTGGTAATAACGTTAAAGCTACCGATGTAAAAGTGATTACGGAAAACAATGAAGTCTTCTTACTGGGTGATGTCACCCAAAGTCAAGGGGATGCCGCTGCAGAAATCGCAAGCAAAATCGGCGGTGTGCAAAAAGTTGTTAAAGTATTTAACTACCTCCACTAATTTCATGCATGAAAAAACGGCTGACACCAAAATGTCAGCCGTTTTTTTGTTTTTTCAACCAACTCTAATAAAATCAATAACTTAGAGTCTGTTTTAGGAAAAACTTAGTTTTCCATAGGGGCGTTTCCCGTGACCTGTCGGAATAAATCCTTGCTATAAATAACGCCTACCGGATTCTTCTCTACACCACCGAGATCCGGCGCAATATCCACTGCTTCCGTATATTGGAATAGTGGCAATAGTAGATTTTGATTTTGAATATGCGCGCTCAATTGTAGATAAAGTGCTGCCTGCTCACTTTCCGAGGTACTTTTTAAGGCCTGCTCAAATAGACGATCATAGTCCTTATCGGCATAACCGCTTTTATTATCCGGACTATGCGAATAAAACAGTGACAAAAATGCCATCGGATGATGAAAATCGGCACACCAGCCGGAGCGAATCAATTGAAACTCTCCCGCCACACGTTTTTCCTGTAGCTGCGGCCAATCAACGCTGTGTGCACTCACCCGCAACATATCCGATTGCGCCAAGCTACGAGTTAAGCGATTGGCTATTTGTTGATGCAAAGGGCGATTGTCATACAGAATATGCAGCTGTAGCGGATGATGCTCATCAATTTTTTGCTGTGCTAATAACTGCTCTGCGACCACCGGCTCCCATTGCGAATCCTGCCCATTGAGCATCGCTTTCGGTAAAAAATAAGAACTAGCAATAGCGTGTGGCATTTCGTTATCGGTGATAGAACGCACCGAAATTAATGAAGCAATGGCTTTGCGTACAGCGGCATTTTGTAGGCGCGGATCACGCAAATTGAATTCATAAAAATAACTACACAGCTTTGGAAAATATTGCGCGTTGTCCGCAGGTTGTGGCGGAGCAAAGAAAATATCCGCCCGCTCTGAATTACTTGAGGAAAGATAATCTACTTGGGCGAAGTGGCCTTTTTGTAAATCATAATAATGTGGATTTTTTACTAAATGAACGCCCTTTTCATCCACCGATTGTTGTAGATAGGCACCGTTAGTCTGTAACTCTCCTTTTTCGTCAAGTACATGTGGCAATACAATCGCGTGAGCTAACATAGCCGGCAAATAAGGTGTTGGTTTATCCAATTGAAAAATCAGCGTACGTTCATCCGGTGCGCTAATTTGTAATTGTTCGGGAGGCATTTGCCCACTTAAAACGGCCTGCGCATTGCCCAAGTTCATGTAGGCTAAATATTGCTTAAGCGGCGTATCGGAAATGGCTAAAGCCTGAAAGCTTTGCACCAATTCAGCGGCAGTTAAAGGCGCACCGTTGGCCCAATGCAAATTTTCCCGTAAATTAAACCGCCATAATTTATTGTCTTGGGTTTGCCAACTTTCAGCCAATCCACCAATGACCTTACCGGCCGGATCATAAATAGTGAGGCCTTCCAGTAAATCACGCACTAGTGCCTGTTGTTCCTCATTTTCCAAACGCCACGGATCCGCCACCAGCGCGCCATTCACGCGACGAGTTAAACGAGAATACGCATTTTCCTGCGTTTGTGTAGGAGCTTCAGTTTGCATCCCATTTGGTGCTGATGAGGTTTTCGGCGGACTGTTGAGTTTATCGCAGCCGCCAAGCAACAGACAACCAAGCAAGGCAGTCAGCCCCAGGGTTGAATTACGCATCTTCGGTTTTTACCCAGAATAAGAAGAACCAATATTTAATAAGGATCACCATAATAATCAACACTCGCCCCAGCATGCTCGGTGTCATATAAAAACCGATAAGCAACATTGTTGAAGCAAAGGATAAAATCGCAATTTTACTTTTTTTACTCAAGGAACGGCGCTCATGGAAGGATTGTAAGTGTTTACGATACAATTCTGTTTGTAAAAACCATTGTTCCAAACGGCTTGAACCTTTAGCGAATAAGAAAAGGGTGAGTAATAAAAAAGGTGTGGTCGGTAAAATCGGTAGAAAAATGCCGATAATCCCGAGGGCAAGGGAAATAAATCCTAATAAAACATAAAGGTATTTCATAAAGTATCCAAATAGTTAACCACGGCTCATTCTACTGATTTTTTAGATTTTTTCACCTTGATATTATAGAATTCAGCGTCATCTAATTGAGACTTATTAGCAAACAAGGAAACTTTATGGCCAATCCATTACTTCATTTAAACGGCTTACCGCCTTTTTCACAAATCCGTCCGGAACATGTTCAACCGGCCATCGAACAACTGATTGCCGACTGTCGCCAAACAATTGAAAACGTCCTCACGCAACCACAACTTACTTGGGACAACTTTATTGTGCCATTAGCCGAAAGCGGCGATAAACTTTCCCGTGCCTGGTCACCTGTTTCCCATTTAAATTCAGTACAAAATAGTCCTGAACTACGCCAGGCCTACCAAGCCTGCTTACCCTTGCTTTCTGAATACAGCACTTGGGTCGGCCAACATAAAGGCTTATACGAGGGCTATTTAGCAATTAAAAATAGTGCAGAATTTGCCACCTATTCCACTGCGCAGAAAAAAGCCATTGAGAATTCATTACGTGATTTTGAACTTTCCGGCATTGGTTTACCGGCGGAAAAACAGCAACGCTACGGTGAAATTGTTGCCCGTCTGTCCGAATTAAGCTCAGAATTCTCCAATAATGTCTTGGATGCCACCATGGGTTGGGAAAAAGTCATTGAAGATCAAAGCCAATTAGCCGGTTTGCCGGAATCCGCCCTTGCTGCCGCCCGCCAATCCGCTGAAGCCAAAGGTCTGAAGGGATATCGCTTTACCTTGGAATTTCCAAGTTATCTGCCGGTTATCACCTACTGTGAAAATCGTTCATTACGCGAAGAAATGTATCGCGCCTTTGCTACCCGAGCATCTGATCAAGGTCCAAATGCCGGTAAATGGGACAATAGCGCAATTATGGAAGAAATCTTAACCCTGCGTGTCGAATTAGCTCAATTACTCGGTTTTGCCCATTACACCGAACTGTCCCTGGCCACCAAAATGGCAGAAAACCCACAACAGGTGTTAGATTTCCTAAACAATTTGGCGAACCGGGCAAAAGCGCAAGGAGAAAATGAATTAGCCGAATTAAAAGACTATTGCCGTAATGAATTCGGTGTTGAAGAGTTAGCGCCTTGGGATATTTCTTTCTATAGCGAAAAACAAAAGCAGCAACGTTATGCCATTAACGATGAAGAATTGCGTCCGTATTTCCCGGAAAATCGGGTGTTAAACGGCCTATTTGAAGTGGTTAAACGCATCTTCAATATTCGTGCAGTAGAACGCTCCGGTGTAGACACCTGGCATAAAGACGTCCGTTTCTTTGATTTAATCGATGCCGATAACAAGGTGCGCGGCGGTTTCTATTTGGATCTTTACGCACGTGAAAACAAACGTGGAGGGGCTTGGATGGATGACTGCATCGGCCGCAAACGTCAAGCCAATGGTGAGCTACAAACGCCAATCGCCTATTTAACCTGCAATTTCAATGCACCTATCGGCGATAAACCGGCCTTGTTCACCCATGATGAAGTCACCACCCTATTCCATGAATTTGGTCATGGCTTGCATCATATGCTGACCCAAATCGATGTGCCTGATGTGGCGGGAATCAATGGAGTGCCTTGGGATGCGGTAGAACTACCAAGCCAATTTATGGAAAACTGGTGCTGGGAAGCGGAGGCTTTGGATTTTATTTCCGGTCACTATCAAACCGGGGAACCATTGCCGAAAGAGAAACTACAACAGTTATTGAAAGCCAAAAATTATCAGGCTGCAATGTTCGTATTGCGCCAATTGGAATTTGGCCTATTTGATTTTGTATTGCACCACCATTTCAGCGCCGGTAAAGATAATCAAATTTTGGATACGTTAAACGCTGTTAAAGCTAAAGTTGCAGTCATTAAAGGCGTGGAATGGGCGCGTACACCACACAGCTTCAGTCACATTTTTGCCGGCGGTTATGCAGCGGGCTATTACAGCTACTTATGGGCGGAAGTGTTATCGGCGGATGCATTCTCACGCTTTGAGGAGGAAGGCATTTTCAATCCAACTACCGGTCAGTCCTTCTTGGATGAAATTCTGACCCGTGGTGGTTCAGAAGAACCAATGGTGCTCTTTAAACGCTTCCGCGGACGCGAACCGCAATTGGATGCGCTATTGCGCCACAAGGGCATCGTGCAATAACTTCAATATCAACGGGCTAAATAAAGCCCGTTTTTTTACCGCCAAACGCCCTGTTGAAAAATAGAGTTCTCTCGAAAAACAAGGCTAAGTTATTGATTTTATTAGCATTGACTTAAAAACAAAAAAAAACGGACGCTAATGCATCCGTTTTTCTTATCAATCAATCTTAGCCTTGATAACGTTTAAAGATCAATGCCGCATTCGTACCACCGAAGCCGAAGCTGTTGGACATCACGGTGGTGAGACCAGCATTTTCTTTAGTTTCGGTTACGATATTACAACCCTGCGCCGCTTCATCCAAAGTTTCAATATTGATACTTGGCGCGATAAAGTCATGGTGCAACATTAATAAACTATAAATTGCTTCATGTGCACCGGCAGCACCTAAGGAGTGGCCTGTCATTGATTTAGTTGAAGAGATGGCTGGAATTTTATCGCCGAATACATTTTTGATTGCGCCTAATTCTTTCACATCACCTACCGGAGTAGAAGTACCATGTACGTTGATGTAATCAATCGGACTGTCCACGGTTGCCATTGCTTGACGCATACAACGTTCCGCACCTTCACCACTTGGTGCAACCATGTCATAACCATCGGAAGTTGCGCCATAGCCTACGATTTCCGCATAAATTTTCGCACCACGTTTTAATGCGTGTTCCAATTCTTCCACTACCACAACGGCACCACCGCCGGCAATGACGAAACCATCACGGTTGGCATCGTACGCACGGGAAGCTTTGGTTGGCGTGTCATTATATTTAGTTGATACCGCGCCCATCGCATCAAATTCAGTCGCACATTCCCAAGACAATTCTTCAGCACCACCGGCAAATACGATGTCTTGTTTGCCCAATTGAATTAATTCAAGGGCATGGCCGATACAGTGAGCGGAAGTTGCACAAGCGGAGCTGATGGAATAGCTTGCGCCACGGATTTTATAAGGAGTTGCCAAACAGGCAGAAACACTAGATGCCATGGTTTTGGTAACCGCATAAGGGCCAATCGCTTTCACTCCACGTGGTCCACGTACCGCATCACAAGCCACTAATTGGTTGTGCGCAGAACCAGTACCAGCACCGATCACCAAACCGGTACGCTCGTTAGAAACTTGATCTTCGCTTAAACCTGCATCTTCAATTGCTTCACGCATAGAAAGATAAGCATAAGCGGCGGCATCGCCCATAAAACGATACACTTTACGATCGATATGTTCGGCCGGATTTAATTTCACGGTACCAGCCACATGGCTGCGCATTTTCATCTCTACGAATTCAGGCACGACTTCGATACCTGATTTGCCCGCTTTAAGAGAGGCCAAAACTTCTTCTTTATTGTTACCGATACTGGAAATGATACCAAAACCGGTGATTACTGCTCTTTTCATTGCTGATCCTTATGGGTTGATGAATTCAATTCAACGTACAGTTGTTAGCTGAACGGCAATTTACTATGAAATGAGAATATTGCAAGCACAAATTGATTTGTTCGACCAGTTATTGTATGAAATCGGCTAAAATAGCCACAAAATCAATGAGGAAGAGATTATGTTAGTAAATTACGCCGATATTCGTTTTAACCCCGATGGAACCCCGGTTTCCAATCAATTTGATGATATTTATTTCTCTACTGCCGATGCTTTGGCGGAAACCGAATATGTTTTTTTAACCGGCAATCGACTGTGGGAACGTTGGCAGCAAAGTCAGGCCGAACGTTTTATCATCGCGGAAACCGGATTTGGTAGTGGCTTAAATTTTTTCGCGACCATTGCATTATTTCGCCGATTTCGCACAGAATTCCCCACAGCTCCGTTAAAACGGCTGTTTTTTATTTCCTTTGAAAAATATCCGCTCAATACACAAGATTTGCAGCTCATTCACCAACAATATCCGCAATTTAATGAACTATCACAACAATTAATCCAACATTGGCCACAGCCGCTAAGTGGTTGCTATCGACTACATTTTGCAGAAACCACTCTGGATCTGTGGCTTGGTGATGTTGCCGAAAATCTACCGGCTTTGGGAGATTACATGCAAAATAAGGTCGATGCTTGGTTCTTGGATGGTTTTGCCCCGGCTAAAAATCCCGAAATGTGGAATGAACACTTATTTCAACAACTCGCTCGCGTTACCGCCACCAATGGATCTTTTGCCACATTCACCGCGGCTAGCATTGTCCGCAAAGGTTTATTAGCTGCTGGATTTCATGTGGAAAAACGCCCGGGTTTTGGACATAAACGTGAATGTTTAGTCGGCGTAAAACCGCAAAGCATTCAGCAGCCCTCGACAACGCCTTGGTTTAATCTACAAGCGGCACAAATGCCAACTCAGGATATTGCCATTGTTGGTGGCGGTATTGCTTCTTTATGTACCGCATTAGCATTACTGCAACGTGGCGCTAGTGTTACCCTCTATTGCGCAGATGATGCCCCGGCATTGAATGCCTCCGGTAATAAACAGGGCGCTTTTTATCCGCAACTTTCCGATGACAATGTCGCCAATATCCGTTTTTATTTGCATGCCTTTAGTTATGGTGGCCAATTGTTACATTGGTTGCTTAAACAAGGTATCGAGTTTGAACATGCATTTTGTGGCGTAGCCTTAAGTGGCTACAACGCCAAAGCTGAAGAAAAACTCAGAAAAATTGCCGAACTCCATTTACCATCCGCGATTTATCAGCCAATGGAGCAGACGCAATTAAGTGCTGCGGTTGGCCTACCTCTCCCGTGCGGTGGTGGTTTTATCCCTTTAGGCGGCTGGTTAGCGCCGCGCCAATTGGTGCAAAATGCCTTTGCTTATTTGCAGCAACAGGGATTAACCATCCAATGTCAGCAAACCATCCAAAGTCTCAGCCAAACCACCACGGGTTGGCGTTTAACTAACACACAAGGCGCTACCTTTGAACATGAAGTTGTCGTGTTGGCAAATGGCCATCAACTCAATCATTTCGCCCAAACGGAAAAATTACCACTCTATCCGGTACGCGGCCAAGTCAGCCAAATTCCAACTTCGGCCAATCTTTTAAAACTTAATAGCGTACTTTGTTATGACGGTTATCTCACACCGGTTGATCAGGCAGGAGAAAGCCATTGCATTGGTGCGAGCCATGTACGTGATAGTGCCGACCGAACATTTAGCGCTCAGGAACAGGTGGAAAACCAACACAAGATTCAACACAATATTCCTGAGGACTGGACGCAGGAAGTGGACACCTCCGGCAATCTGGCGCGTATTGGTGTGCGTTGTAGCGTGCGTGATCTCAGTCCGATGGCCGGTAATGTGCCAAATTTTGCCGCGCAAAATGATGCCTATCGCAATTTGTTCAATTTACGCCGCCGCAAACAACCAATTCCCGCGGCTGAGAATTACCCGAATCTATACCTTATCGGAGCCCTCGGTTCACGGGGGCTCACTAGTGCGCCATTACTCGGCGAAATGCTGGCCTCTTTGATCTATGGTGACCCTTTGCCATTGGATGAAAGCCTGCAGCATTGTCTTAGTGCCAACCGTAGCTGGGTGCGTAAATGGCTGAAGGGCGCTCCGGTGGAGTAGGATTTTTAAAACGCTATAATGGTTTTGCAAGTTTTTGCCAAAAACGATTGTAACCTATTGATTTTATTAATATTGCTTTAAAAATCCATTTTTCTCCTACCAAAGCTAGCAAAACTGTATTTAGCGCATAAAAAACGGTGCAATTTTTTGTTGCACCGTTTTTGAATGATTGGATTTAATCCCGCTTACGACTGAGCAGCCACCAAATAATGACGATAAATAGCAAACTCGGCATTAATGCACCTAAGAATGCCGGCGCGTTATACACCACGCTCATTTGGCCGAAGATTTCATTGACGACATAAAATAAGAAGCCGAAGCAAATACCGGTGACGATCCGCGCACCGGCAGTCACACTGCGCAGGGAACCAAAAATAAAAGATAACGCCAACATCATCATCACGCCAACTGATACCGGTTGTAATAATTTACGCCAGAAGGTCAGTTCAAAGCGACGCGAATCTTGTCCCGTGTCCTTTAAGAAAGCGATATAACTGGACAGTCCGGAGATCGATAATGAGGTCGGACGCAAGGATACTGCACCTAATTTATCCGGTGTGAGTCCGGTTGGCCAATCTTCACTCAAGCGGTTGGTCGTTTGAATTTGTTCGCTGGAAATTTGCGAATCACTCACCTGGCGCAGCTGCCATTTATGCTCATCCGCTGAATAGGTGGCTTGATTTGCATGTTTAAGATGGGTGAGATTACGCTCATTATCAAAGGTATAAATATATACGTCATCCAACTTCGCATCATCGGTAATACGGCGGACAAACACAAAATTATTGCCATCCTTTGCCCAAACACTATTTTTTACCGACATCATCGAACCACCGGACAACGCGCGGGCACGCATATCACGAGCGAATTGCTCGGTCTGCGGAATCCCCCATTCTCCCAATAGCATAGTCAGCACCACCAAAGGTAAGGCAGTCTTCATTACAGCTAAACCAATTTTAAAGCGTGAAAAACCTGACGCCTGCATCACAACTAATTCACTACGGCTGGCCAAATTCCCCAAAGCAATCAAAGCTCCCAGTAATGCGGCCATTGGGAAAAAGGTTTCAACATCCTTTGGCATGGTCAATAGGGTAAAAGCAACCGCCTGCCAAATATCATAGCTACCGCTCCCTACACTACGGAATTGTTCTACAAATTTAATAATCGCCGACAATCCCACCAAGGTCAGCAAAGTGGCAAAAATCGCGCCTAAAATGCTCTTGCCGATATAACGATCCAGGGTATTCATCATTGATTAATTATCCTTCTTAAACAAATGGCGGATTTTGTACATAAAACTGGAATCCCAACTATTGAGCAAGATCCCCAACAATAGGAAAGAGACATTCACCAGCGGCATCCACAACGCTGCATTCAGTTTATCCGCACCACCGGCAGATTTCAGCGAGCTTTGTAACAAGAAATAAATTAGATAAAGCAATAATGCCGGTAGGATTTTGGCAAACCGTCCCTGACGCGGATTAACCCGGCTCAAAGGTACAGCCAATAACGCCATCAGCGGCACAGCCAAAATCAAAGTAATACGCCAATTCAGTTCAGCTTTATTGGCCGCCGTAGGTTGTTCCAATAATTTGGCTAATGACAAAGTGGCCGCTTCATCGCTTGCATTCTCTGTAGCCTGATACCCCATATAGGCCTGGTATTCATCAAAATGGGTGATGCGGAAATCCGGTAATACAGATGTCCCCTCTACCCGTTGGGTATTTTGCAAATTAAGAATTTGGTCACCGTTTGGTAAGGCTTTTAATTCACCTTTTTCCGCTACCACGACGGAAGGTTTAGCCGAGCCTTTGGCTTCCATTTGGAAAAGATAAACATCGTTGATTTGGTTACCATTGATTTTATCGATAAACAGGACAAAGTTGCTGCTGTTGGTCGACATAAACTGGCCTGAAGCCAACGCGCCCATCGTTGGATTTGCTTTAGCATCGGCGACAATAGTGGCCTGTTTGTCGATAGCCCAAGGAGATAGCCAAAGCGCGTTGTAAGCCGCAAGGGCGGCAGTAAAGAGGGAGAGTAACAGGGCGACCCGCACTAAAATACGCTGTCCGACCCCGCAGGCGCGCATAACGGTGATTTCGCTTTCCGCATAAAGCCGCCCAAATGTCAGTAAAATCGCGATAAATAAACACAATGGCAACATCAATTGTGCCATGGTCGGCATACCTAACCCCAACAGGGAAAGTACTAAATCTGCCGGCACCTTGCCACTAGCGGCTGAACCTAATACGCGCACCAATTGTTGGCTAAAGAAAATCACAAGCAAAATGAACAAAATCGCAATCTGACTTTTGAACACTTCTTTTGTTAAATATCGGGTTAAAATCATAGCTTTATCGCGTTAATTCAAGGAGTAATCTAGATAATTAGGGTGGCGTATGATACCTTATTTCCAGTCAATTAAATAGCTAAATTAAGGAAAAGCAATGAAATATCAAGCCCAATCCGTTCACCTTAAACATCCCCATGAATGCCTAATTATCGGTCTCTTCGAAGATGGCCAAACCGCAGCCTTCAACAAATGTGATCAACTTACCGAAGGGTATTTAACCGGCCTTGTGAAATCCGGTGATATCAGCGGTAAAATTGGACAACTCTGTCTGCTACACCATGTGCCCCAATTGGATTGCAAACGTCTAATTATTGTCGGTTGTGGCAAACAGCAAGAACTCAATGAACGTAATTACCAAAAAATTTATCAACGACTTTGGCAAACCCTCAAAGAATTACCGGTAAGCGAAGCCGTCAGCTATTTAACCGATTTACAAATTAAGGGGCGTAATCTCTATTGGAATGTCCGCTTTGCGATCGAAACCTTAGAACATGGCAACTATCAATTCGACAATTTCAAACAGCAAAAAGCGCCAGCTATCAAATTACAAAAACTGCTGTTCAGTACGGATGATGCTACGGCAGAACAGGCCATCTGCCATGCCCAAGCAATTGCCCATGGTATGCGGGCAACCCGAGACTTAGCAAATCAACCGCCAAATATCTGTAATCCGGCTTATTTAGCCGAACAGGCTCAAGCTTTGGCGGCAAAATCAAATAAAGTTAGTGTGGAAATCCTAGATGAGGCTCAAATGGCCGAATTAGGCATGCAGGCTTATTTGGCGGTATCACGTGGTGCAACCAATCCGGCTTATTTATCCTTAATCAAATTTAATAATGCGCCAAATCCCGATGCTAAACCTATCGTATTGGTCGGTAAGGGGTTAACCTTCGATGCCGGCGGCATCTCCTTAAAACCCGCGGCCGATATGGATGAAATGAAATATGATATGGGCGGAGCGGCTTCAGTATTCGGTACCATGACCGCATTAATCGAATTGGATTTACCACTAAATGTCATTGGTGTTTTGGCTGGTTGTGAGAACCTGCCCGATGGTAATGCCTATCGTCCAGGAGATATTCTCACCACGATGAATGGCCTAGCGGTGGAAGTACTTAATACCGATGCGGAAGGACGCTTGGTGCTCTGCGATACCCTCACTTATGTAGAACGTTTCGCTCCACAGGCGGTGATTGATATCGCTACCCTCACCGGTGCTTGTGTCGTCGCCTTAGGACAACACAATAGCGGACTGTTAAGTGAAGATGATGCCTTAGCCACCGAGCTAGCCCAAGCCGCCACACAAAGTCATGATAAAGCCTGGCGCTTACCAATATCCGATGAATACCGCGAGCAACTAAAATCACCATTTGCCGACTTAGCCAATGTGGGCGGACGTTGGGGGGGTGCGAGCACAGCTGGTGCATTTTTATCGCACTTTACCAAAGCCTACCCTTGGGCTCACCTAGATATTGCCGGCACCGCTTGGCTACAGGGCGCCAATAAGGGCGCAACCGGACGCCCTGTACCGTTATTGGTACAATACCTAATTAATGCCGCAGAATAATCGGCAAATAAAAACGGTCGGAATACATCCGACCGTTTTTTTGCGCCAAATAAATCACATTAATCAGTACCAATGCGAAATTCCAGTAAAATCGGATTATGATCCGAAGACTTCACCGCCAAAACATTCGCCGTTAATATTTGTACCCCACGGCTAAACACATGATCCAATGGTTGTCCCAAAAAACGTACGCGTTGATCGCTTTGTAAAGGCACTGCGTGCAAATCATATTGCGCCATCAATCCATTCAAGAAATCAACCCGTTTTCCGCGCCACGAATTAAAATCACCGGCCACAATCATTGGCCCTTGATGTCTCCCCACCAAGGTAAATATTTGCTCCAATTGCTTGCGATAATTGACTAACTTCAATTCAAAATTAATTAAATGTAAATTAACCACCAGCAATGTTTGGCCATTTTGTAATGGAAATGCCATTGCACTACCAACCTTAGGAATTTGAATCCAAGGCTCTGGCAAACTATCTGCGCAATACCATTGTGGAGCAGATTTGGCGAAGGTTTTCACACCGGAAGACTGCGCTTTATAAGCAAAGGCCGAGGCAAACAAACTGCTGGAAAATTGCTGTAAGCTTTGTTGCGGTGTCGCTTCCTGTAATAGGACAAAATCCTGCTCTGCCGATAACCTTTGTAAATCTTTCTGCCAACCGGCATCTTGTCCCTTATGAATATTCCAACTCAGTAACTTAAAGGTTTTCGCAGGTAAGACTGCCACCGCTTCGGGTGATTGATAACATTGTAGCGGTGCATATTGGGTGATGGCTTGATAAGGCTTATCTCGGCCACTGACAAACTGAATTTGCAATTTATCGAAAATAGTCAATTGTGATAAGAAATAGCCGGCCAATGCCATTGTTGTCACCATACTCCCTAAAGAAATTTTTACTTTTCTACCCATTATTTTTCCGAATACCTTTCTAAATGCCATTGCATTTTTTATACTGTCGCCCGCTTAACGACGGGGCCGTTAAGATATTTATCTTTTTTCACATATTCAAGGCTTTTTAATGAATATTTACACTTACCTCTGTTTTTTGGCTGCTATCGCCATCCTTATCAGCTTCATTACCCAAAAACTCAACGACAATATTCAATACACCATCGCCATTACCGCCACCTCCATGATAGGTTCGCTCGTTTTGGTATTATGCGGTTATCTCAATTGGTTTAATCTGGATGATATTGCCACCCGAGTCATTGAACGCATCGATTTTAAAGATTTTTTACTTAACGGGATCCTAGGTTTTTTACTATTTGCTGGGGCATTGGGCATCAAATTACCGGTGCTCAAAAATCAAAAGTGGGAAATCACTATTTTTGCCCTGTTTTCCACCTTCGCCTCTACTCTATTCATCGGTTTTTTATTGAACGGGATCACCCAATTATTCGGTTGGCACGTAGATCTTATTTATTGCCTACTATTCGGCGCACTCATTTCTCCCGATGACCCCATTGCCGTCTTAGCAATTATCAAGAATCTTAAAGCCCCGAAACGCCTTTCCATGCAGGTTGAAGGAGAATCCTTATTTAACGACGGGATTGGCTTGGTAATTTTTACGACCGTGTTTGCGGTGGCTTTCGGTGGACATGAACCAACAGCCGGCGGCATTTTGCAGCTATTCCTTAAAGAAGCCATCGGCGGTATTTTATTTGGCTTAGCACTAGGTCTATTTGCCCATTATCTCATTTCAGCAACCGATGATGGCAGCTTGGAGATCTTACTCACCCTTATCGTGCCTACTGCCGGTTTTATGTTAGCTAATCTATTGCATGTATCAGGCGCCTTAGCAATGGTCGTTGCGGGAATTCTGATTGGAAACTGGACGCGCTACACCGGTTTTTCCAAACAAAGCCAACATTATTTAGATCACTTTTGGGAAATGATTGATCATTTTCTAAACTCTCTGCTATTTATTTTAATCGGTTTAGCCATTTTGCTAATCCATGTCTCCTGGCAAGGGATGATTTTAATCTGTTTAGCTATTCCAATTTGCTTGCTATGTCGCTATCTCAGCGTTTGGTTGCCGTTTCAGGTGATGAAACGCTACCGTAAATACAATCCTTACACCCTAAAAGTGCTTACTTGGGGAGCACTTCGCGGAGGGTTAGCATTGGCCATGGCATTGTCAATTCCGGCCGGAAAATTCTTCATTGAAGGGCTAAATATGGATGTTCGTGATTTAATTCTGGGAATGACCTATGCCGTAGTGACCTTTTCCATTTTGGTGCAGGGCGCAACTATCGAGAAAATGATTCGCCAAGCCAAAGCCGCAGTAATCCGTGAAAAAGGCTATATCGGAATCGGTTTAGCTAAGGACAAATGACAGAAAAACGCCGAAATTTCGGCGTTTTTTCATTTTTAAATCAATATCAATAAAATCAATGACTTACAATCATTTTTAGAGAAAACTCTGATTTTCAAAGGGGCGTTTGACATCTCTCTGTACAAAAAATACTGGATTTTTTTAGCTTTATAACCTAGTATTTTACTCAACTTTCTATACTACCCCTGGAGGATATATGTCTTTTGCCAATCAACAACTCGGCACTATTGCTGTGCATGTTCCCGGCGCAACTGCCCTATTTCGCGAATTAGAAATTGATTTTTGCTGTGGTGGCGCACGCACACTCAGTGCTGCGGCGGAAGCCAAAAATTTGGACTTAGCACAGATTGAAGCCCGTTTAACGGAATTGGCCAACAATCAGCCGACAGAAAACGATCAAGATTCCGATGTTTACTGGCTGAACGCACCTTATGCGGAAATGACCGATTTTATTATCAAACGTTATCATGATGTGCATCGCGCTCAGTTACCTGAACTGATTGAATTAGCTGAAACGGTAGAACGCGTACATGCCGAACGCGCTGAATGTCCGCAGGGGCTTGCCGCTGAATTACGCGCTATTTTCGAAGAACTCAGCAATCACACGATGAAAGAAGAGCGTATTTTATTCCCAATGATCAACGCCGGTAACTATGCGATGGCACAAATGCCGATTCGTGTGATGGAAATGGAACATGAACAAATGGGTGATCAACTGGAAGTGTTGAAAAAACTCACCAATCACTTTGTTCCACCGGCAGATGCTTGTAATACCTGGCAAGCGCTCTATCGTGGTATCGCGCAATTTACCGATGATCTGGTCATGCATACCCACCGTGAAAACAATATTTTATTCCCAAGAGTGTTAGCAGAGATTCGTTAATCCATTTCCGAATAAAATAAATAGGCCTTGCAATTGCAAGGCCTATTTTTATACCCATCTATTGGGCTTCAGCCCCCCGATATAAGCGATTCTTATACAAATAGCTACCTAATAGTGCATAAGCCAACGCCTGTTTCTTCATCGCCTCCGGCACTTCTGATGGTGTTAAAGTATCTTTTTGCTGATCATAAAAATATCCCTGTGCTGGTCGATTTGGAATTTGAATAACGACTTGATGCTTTCCATCCATCAGCGCTTGGGTTTGGTCAAACTGCATCAATGCACGGTTAGGATTCACATTTTGAGTTAAATCAAAGCCTATCATCGGGTAATCGCCACTCACGCCGGCTAAGGAAAGTAAGGTCGGCGCCATATCAATTTGACTGACTAACCGATTGTCACGGCGTGGTGTAATCCCTTCTCCCAAGATTAGCCCCGGAATATGGAAATGTTTAATCGGCATCAAACTGGCTCCAGCCACCCGGGAATCATGGTCGGCAATAATTAAGAAAATCGTATCCGCCCAATAATTGGATTGTTTAGCCAATTTGAAAAAATGTCCAATCGCATAATCGGCATACTTAGCACTGTTATTGCGGGTTGCTTGTGGTTGTTCATAAAGATCGATTTTTCCAGAAGGAAATTCAAAAGGATCATGATTGCTAGAACTGAAAACCAAACTAAAAAACGGTGTCCCTTGCGCTTGCCATTGGCTAAACATTTCGTTGGCTTTATCAAATAAATCCTCATCACTCACCCCCCAGGTAGCAGTAAATTGCGGATTCTTATAATCAGCCTGATCGATAATGGTTTGAAAGCCGTTACCGTAAAAAAAGCCGGCCATATTGTCGAAGTGTTTTTCACCGCCATAGATAAACGAGGTGTGATATCCCTGTTTAGCTAAAAGTTCAGCTATCGTAAAGAAGCCATTTTGACTGTTATTTAACTTCACTACAGCTCGTGCTGGAGTTGGGGTAAAACCTGCAGTCACTGCTTCAATACCACGTACCGAGCGGGTACCGGTGGCATACAAATTATCAAACAACCATCCCTGTTGGGCTAATTGATCAAATTCCGGTGAGAGTGGCTTACCACCAAGGCTACCAATAAATTGAGCCCCCAGGCTTTCCTCCAAAATAATTACAATGTTTTTTGGCTTGCCTTGGAACGTTGCAATATTACGGGTAAGTGTTGGATATTTTGAGGAAATATAATCGCTATCCGGACGACCACGTGTCGTCTTTATGGTCGCTAGCATTTCATCAACCGGCATTTTGCCATAAGCCTCAGAGGAAATTTCCTCATCCTTAAATTGCTGCACCGCATATAACACCGAATAACCGGAATTTAATACTAACGAATTAACTAGGCTATCTGAAGAAAATGCCACCATCGCAGGATTCACTCCGCGATGTTGCAAACTGGAACGGGCTCCAACAAAAGCAATTACCGCCACCAATAACGCGGCAACAGGGCGCCAACGCCAGCGCATCGGGCGTAAGTCGGATACCGCCCAAGCGCTTAGTCGCCAGTAGCTCCAAATGGCGAATAAGGTAATTAATAATGTGATAATCACGGCACTTAAATGGCCGTTCACTAGCATAGAAAAAACTTCTTGGGGATAAATTAAATACTCAATAAAAAGCCGATTTGGACGGAAATCATAGGTTTCAATAAACGCTGGAGTAGCCAATTCCATAAAAAGAATAAAGACCGAACCAATCGTTAGCCAACAACGTAAAATGCATAACCACAGACGACTTGTGTGAAATAACAGCGTAAATAATGCCGGTACACCAAATAAATAGCATAGGGCAACAATATCCATGCGTAACCCTTGCAAAAATAATTGCCCCCAACCATTTACGGCGGTTACCCGTTCTGCCTGCCATAATGAAAGTCCCAACCGGGATAAGCTGAAAACAAATAAATTAATCAGGATAAAAATCCCAATCGGAAAAAAAGGAGAGTGGGTCTTTTTCATAAATATTCCCCATAATAATGAAACACCGCGTTTCGACAATATATGTCTTTGAAAGTGCAATAAAAAATACGGCCGCTTCCAAATTATAAGATTGGAAACGGCCGTATGACTTCAGTAATTATTGTTCTTGTGCTTTTACTGCTGCATAAGCAATCATATTAATAATGCGTCGAACAGAAGCGCTTGGGTTTAAAATATGCGCAGACTTATTCATGCCCATTAAAATTGGCCCTACGGTAATTGCCGTAGTCGTACCACGCAATAAGCTATAACTAATACGCGCCGCACTTAAATTTGGGAATACCAATAAGTTAGCCGAACCTTTCAATGGACTTTCAGGCATGATTTCCCGGCGATGCGCTTCATTCATCGCAAGATCACCACGCATTTCACCATCAATCATTAATTCCGGTTTACGCTCATTCACCAATTGCAATACTTCTCGCATTTTTGACGCGCCTAATGCGTTGGAAGAACCGTAATTTGAATGGGATAGCAAGGCTACCGCCGGTTCTAGACCGAAACGACGTACTTCCTCCGCTGCCATTAGCGTAATTTCAGTCAATTCCTCGGCATTCGGATCAGTATTTACGTGCGTATCGGTTAAGAACACGTTACCACTTGGTAGAACCAAACTGTTTAAGGCAGCTGCTGCTTTTACGCCTGGTTTCAAACCAATGATATCGGTAATGGAGGCCAAATGTTTACCGTAGGAACCAAATAAACCACAAATCAAACCATCAGCATAGCCCAGATTCACTAAAGTGGATGCCAATACTGTTGTATTGGAACGTACCACCCGTTTGGCGATGGCTTCGGTAATTCCTTTACGTTTAGTTAGTTGATAATAATGCTTCCAGCATTCTTCATAGCGTGGGTTATTTTCATTATCGATTAATTCAAAATCCACACCCGGTTGCATACGCAAACCTAATTTTTTGATTTTTTCTTCGACAACACTCTGACGGCCAATCAAAATTGGTTTAGCTAATCCCATTAAAATCACTTCGTGAGTTGCATGTAATGCATTTACCTCTTCCCCTTCAGCAATAATAATGCGTTGTTTGGATTCTTTCGCCTGATTGAAAATTGGGCGCATAACCAAACTGGTTTTATAAACGAATTGGGTTAATTTTTCGGTGTAATTATCCCAATTTTCAATTGGACGGGTAGCCACACCGGAGTCCATTGCCGCTTTCGCTACCGCTGGTGCAATGCGTACGATTAAGCGCGGATCAAATGGACGAGGAATGATATATTCCGGACCAAAAATCGCACCTTCACCGCCATAAGCGGAAGTCACTACATCGCTTTGTTCTTCCAATGCAAGATCCGCAATGGCATATACCGCGGCACGTTTCATTTCTTCATTAATGGCTGTCGCGCCAACATCTAATGCTCCACGGAAAATAAATGGGAAACAAAGCACATTATTCACTTGGTTCGGATAATCGGAACGGCCGGTACAAACAATCGCATCAGGACGAACAGCCTTAGCTTCTGGTGGAGTAATTTCCGGATTTGGATTTGCCAACGCTAAAATAATCGGATGTGCAGCCATGGATTTAACCATATCTTGAGTTAAGGCTCCGGCAGCAGAACAGCCTAAAAATACATCGGCATTCGGGATAGCATCGGCCAATTTACGCCAGCCATTGTCTTCAATCGCATAATCCAATTTGGTTTGGTCCATACGATCACCGCGCTCTTTATAAACAACGCCTTTAGAGTCGCAAATCACAATATTTTCCCGTTTCATGCCAAGGCTTACCAATAAATTTAAGCAAGCAATAGAAGCAGCCCCGGCACCAGATGCAACCAAACGCACATCTTCAATTTTTTTATCCACAATACGTAACGCATTAATTACCGCTGCAGCACTAATGATCGCAGTACCATGTTGGTCATCATGGAAAACAGGAATATTCATGCGCTCGCGTAATTTACGTTCAATATAAAAACATTCCGGTGCTTTAATATCCTCAAGGTTCACACCACCAAAGGTCGGTTCTAAGGAAGCGATAATATCCACTAATTTATCCGGATCATGCTCATTCACTTCAATATCAAAAACGTTAATGCCGGCAAATTTTTTAAATAATACGCCTTTACCTTCCATTACAGGTTTTCCGGCCAAGGCGCCAATATTCCCCAACCCCAACACAGCGGTACCATTAGAAATCACCGCGACTAAATTACCACGGGCTGTGTATTTATAGGAATTTAGCGGATCTTTTTCGATCTCTAAGCAGGGTTCGGCAACACCTGGAGAATAAGCTAACGCAAGATCGCGTTGGGTAGCGAGGGATTTAGTTGGGGTGACTTCAATTTTTCCCGGAATTGGAAACTCATGGAAATCCAATGCGGCTTGGCGTAGTTGATCGCTCATGCTAATACTCCATATTTTTCATTAAGGGTTAAGAACGCGAGGATTATACGCATGTTTACAGGTTAAATTTGTGACCTGCCGCAAATTTTCACAAATTTGTTACATCGTTTTGGAACTTCTATTCATTAAAGAATATTATCGCCTTTCTTCACATTTATTAGCAAAGGAGCTACCATAACGCGCTAATTAAATGAGGTCATTATGCTGTTATTTACGAAATTTCGAAGTGCGATTAATAAACTCCAACGTTTGGCAATCAACAAACAACTCAAACAACGGCTCACCAATCACAATATGTCTGTTATCTCGGCCAACTGCGTTGGTGCTTTTATCCTGCATGATTTAAATGAGCCCTTTAACTCCCCTTTCGTCAATCTATACCTGACACCCCGCGATTTTATCCGTTATCTGCAAAGTATGCCCCATTATCAACGACAGCCATTAAAATTTATCGAAACGGACAAAGGCTATCCTGTCGCCCTATTGGATGACTTAGAAATTCACTTTATGCATTACTCCAATCCCCAAGAAGCCGAGCAGAAATGGCAACAGCGTAATCAACGCATTGATCCGAATAATCTTTTTATCATGATGACTGATAAGGATGCCGGACGAGGAGCCAGCTATGAAGAATTACAGGCTTTTGATCGTCTACCGTTTAAAAATAAAGTGGTATTTACCCACAAACCTTACCCAGAACTAGCCAGCGCTTGTTATATCAAGGGATTTGAAGATGCCAAAGAAGTCGGTGATTTATTTACCTATCCCGGCTGGAACGGACATAAATACTATGATCAATTCGATTATGTTGACTGGTTTAACCATCCTTAAGGACACATTGTGAGACTGGACAAATTTATTGCAGAAAATACCGAACTCACTCGCTCTCAAGCCACTAAAGCATTACGTAGCGGTTTGATTAGCGTCAACGGCACTATTCAAAAAAGTGGCGCTACCCAGGTCACAGAGCCCGATCAAATTATGTTTGATGACGAACTTTTACCTTGGGTGGAAGAAAATCTCTATTTCATGTTTCATAAACCGGTCGATGTAGTTTGTGATCATGATGATGCTAACTATCCTTCTGTTTACCAATTCTTTGCACCGCCTTACGCACAAAAACTGCACACCGCCGGTCGTCTGGATGCAGATACAACAGGCTTAGTCTTACTCACTAATGACGGTCAATGGTCACATCGTATTACCTCACCCAAACACCATTGTGAAAAAACTTATTTAGTTACCTTGGCCGATCCCGTAGAAAGTTATTATCAGCAGCGCTGCCTGGAAGGTATTTTGCTGCGTGGTGAAAAACAACCAACAAAGCCCGCAAAATTAGAAGTCTTAGACGATTACAACGTAAATCTCACCCTGAGTGAAGGTCGATACCATCAAGTAAAGCGCATGTTTGCGGCCCTTGGCAATAAGGTCGTTGGACTACATCGTTGGAAAATCGGTAATTTAGTGCTGGACGAAGAGCTCGCCGAGGGTGAATACCGCCCATTAAGCCCACAAGAAATTGAAGATCTCGTGCATGAATAACGGCAAACCTACCTTTATTTTTATCCTCGCCCTAAGCATCCTATCGATGCTACCGCCCTTGGGCGTGGATATGTATATTCCCGCATTTATCAGTATCGCTGAAGATTTTTCGGTAAGCCCGGAAGAAGTTCAACATACCCTCACTGCATTCGCTTACGGGATGGCTACCGGGCAATTGTTTTGGGGACCATTTGGTGACAGTTTCGGGCGCAAACCCATTATTTTGCTCGGTGTGATTATCGGAGCCTTAACCGCATTGTTATTAACCGATATCAGTAGTCTCGGCAATTTTATTGCATTGCGTTTTATCCAAGGTTTCTTCGGCGCTGCGCCTGTCGTATTAGCCGGAGCATTACTGCGTGACCTATTTAGTAAAGATCAGCTTTCTAAGGTCATGTCTACCATCACTTTAGTTTTCATGATCGCACCATTACTAGCACCAATTATTGGGGGGTATATCGTCAAATATTTCCATTGGTCGATGATTTTTTACGCTATCGGTACTATGGGATTACTGGCCGCGCTATTGGTTTGGCGTATCGTGCCGGAAACCCATCAAGAAGAAAATCGCATTCCTCTGCGCCTCAATATTATCGCGCGTAATTTCATCAGCCTCTGGAAACAAAAAGAAGTGCTTGGTTACATGTTTGCAGCCTCCTTTGGTTTCGGTGGACTATTTGCCTTTATTACGGCCGGCTCTATCGTGTACATCGGGATTTATCACATTCCGGTCGATCACTTTGGTTACTTTTTTATGCTAAATATTGCCATTATGACCGGTGCAACCTATCTTAATCGGCTTCTTGTATTGAAACTCGGTGCAGAGAACATGTTGCGTTTAGGGTTGAGCGTACAATTTATCGCAGCGATTGTGTTAGTACTCACCGCCCTATTTGACTGGGGCTTTTGGCCGATGGCTATCGGTGTCGCCTTTTTCGTTGGGCAAAATCCGTTAATTTCCTCCAATGCCACAGCATCAATCTTAGAAAAATTCCCACTACTTGCAGGGACAGCCAATTCGATGGTTGGTAGCGTACGATTTGCAGTCGGCGCAATCACCGGTTCTTGCGTAGCGGCAATGAAAATGGACAGCGCGGCGCCAATGTTGTTTACCATGGCGGTTTGCTCGCTAATAGCCGTCAGCAGCTATTATTGGCTGATTGTCCGTCCGAAAAAATGATTTTGTGACGACACCTAATAAAATCAATAACTTAGCTTTATTTTTTAGAAAAACTCTGTAAAATGCAGGCGCGTTTTAAGTTTTCTTAAAACTCAGGAAAATACAAATTTTCCGTTTATTTATAAACTTCTACTAAGTTTTACTGTCTAACCCGCCACTGTCGTCTTATAATTGACAGGTCGATTTTGACAATTAGCTTCATAAAAAGGATCTCAATCTATGAACAAAATGACTAAATTCAGTGCAGCAGCGCTTCTTGCACTTTTCTTAACCGCTTGTGACAAACCGGCAGACAAAGCTCCTGCAGCAGATGCAGCACCAGCGAAAACTGAACAACAAGCAGCTCCAGCGGCTCCAGAACAAGCGCCTGCAGCAGATAAAGCACCGGCTAGCGAACCAGCAGCTGCACCAGCGACTGCAAATGCAAGCGCCGATGAAACAGCAGATTATCAAGCCTTCATGAAATGGAATGAAGAACAAGCACCGACTCAATTAGCTGCTCAACAAAAATTCCAACAAGCGTTAACTGAAGCGGTTGCAACCAAGGATGAGAAAAAAGTTCGTGCTGCAATCGATGAATTCAACAAATCCGTTGAAGATGCAATTAACAGCTTAGACAAATTAGAAGTAAAAACTGAATTGCTAAAAACTATCAAAGCTCAAAACCAAGATGTGTTGAAATTAGCAAGCGGTTTATTGGTTGATCAAGCAGATTTCGCATTAAAACAACCAACTGAAGCACAAACTAAAGCTTATGCTGAAAAAGCACAACAATTACAAGACAAAATGATGGAATTGCAAAAATCCGGCGCTGCATTAGCCGCGAAATTTGCTCCAGCTGCACCACAAGCGCCAGCTGCCAAATAATCATTTTTTTCTACATTAAAAACCTTACCCTTCTCGGTAAGGTTTTTTATTTTCAAAAACCATCATCTCCATGATTTTGAGCCACTTCAGATCATTTTCAAAACAACCCCAATAAAATCAATAGCTTAGCCTACATTTTAAGAAAAACTCGGTAAAACGATAGGGCGTTTTCTCTGGTTTCAAAACCATTTACCGATTTGCTATCCATTGATTCCTCAAAAAATTGTGAGAAAAAACAATAATAATCCATATTTTTTGAACAAAAACATAGAATTTGCATTTTCCTATTATTTATTCTGCTCTTCACTTTACAATAGGGAGGTTTTAGGATAATAAGGAAACTTCACATCCAAACGCCTAATGACAAGGAGGCTCAAATGCAACACAAATTACTTCTTTCAGCGCTTACCCTCGCCCTTTCCTACTCCGTGCAAGCGGTCGTCGTGCCAGAGGGAACGCAACTGGACGAAAAACAACATATCGTGATCAATAACGGGGCGGAACCACAAAGTTTTGACCCACAAAAAACCGAAGGCGTACCGGAATCACAAGTGGCCTACCAATTATTCGAAGGCTTAGTCACTACCGATGCAGACGGTAAACTTCTACCGGGTGTTGCTGAAAGTTGGGAAAACACACCGGACTTCAAAACCTGGACATTCCATTTACGTAAAGATGCCAAATGGTCCAATGGCGAACCGGTCACAGCTCATGATTTCGTGTTTGCTTGGCGCCGTTTGGTGGATCCGGCTACAGCCGCACCTTACGCGAGCTTTTTGAGCTATTTGCAGGTTGAAAACGCCCAAGACATTATTGATGGCAAGAAAAAACCGGCCGACTTAGGTGTTGAAGCGAAGGATGATTATACCTTTGTTATTCATGCGACAAATCCGGTGCCTTATGCAGTTAGTCTAACCACCCACCAATCCCTATTACCATTGCCGCAAAAAGTAGTCGAAAAATTCGGTGATGCTTGGGTGAAAAAAGAAAATATCGTGGGTAACGGTGCGTATAAGCTCACCAACCATGTGATTAATGAAAAAATCGAATTTGAACGTAATCCACTCTATTGGAACGATAAAGAAACCGTAATCAATGGTGCGACTTTCCTGGCTATTGAAAACCCAAGTACCGATGTAGCACGTTATCGTGCCGGCGATTTAGATATCACTAGTTATGCTTTACCACCGGAACAATTCGCTAAATTACAAAAAGAGTTACCTGGTGAAGTATTCACAACACGAACTCTTGCGACCTATTCTTACGAGTTAAACAATAAGAAAGCGCCTTTTGATAACGTGAATGTTCGTAAAGCCTTGAACTTATCCCTTGATCGTAATGTGATCACCGATAAAGTTTTAGGCCAAGGTCAAACACCAACTTATGTGTTTACGCCAACCTACATCGAAGAAGGTCAGCTCATTCAACAACCTGCTTATTCAAAAGAACCAATGGCACAACGTAATGAAGAAGCTATTAAACTCTTAGAGGAAGCTGGTTACAGCAAAGCGAATCCATTAAAATTCAGCATTCTTTACAACACCAACGAAAACCACAAGAAAGTCGCCATCGCTGCAGCTTCTATGTGGAAAGCCAATACTAAAGGCCTAGTGGATGTAAAATTAGAAAACCAAGAATGGAAAACCTATATCGATAGTCGCCGTGCCGGTCGTTACGATGTTGCTCGTGCAGGATGGAATGCGGACTACAACCAAGCAACCACATTTGGTAACTATTTCTTATCTAATTCGAGTAACAATACCGCAAAATATGCGAACCCAGAATACGATAAAGCAATAGCCGAATCCTACGCTGCAACCGATGCCGAAGGCCGTGCAAAAGCCTATGCGAAAGCCGAAGAAATTCTTGCAAAAGATTACGGTATTGTACCAATCTTTAACTATGTCAATCCGCGTTTAGTAAAACCTTATGTGAAAGGCTACACTGGCAAAGATCCGCAAGATCAAATCTACTTACGCAATCTTTATATTATTAAACATTAATTTATTGCCGATATTTAGTGCGGTTAAAAATCCCTTGTTTTTAGCCGCACTTTTCCTATTTTGGTTGGAGTTGTTATGCTCAAATTTATTTTTAAACGGCTGTTGGAAGCCTTACCGACGCTGTTTATTTTGATTACTTTTTCCTTCTTTCTGATGCGCCTCGCCCCTGGCAGTCCGTTCACCTCGGAACGTGCTTACCCGCCAGAAGTTATGGCAAATATCGAGGCTAAATACCATTTAAATGAACCATTACATAAACAATATTTTCTTTATTTGGAAAATCTCTCCAAAGGCGATTTTGGTCCCTCTTTTAAATATAAAGATCAATCGGTCAACGACTTAATTGCCTCCGCTTTTCCTGTTTCCTTAAAATTAGGTATGGTCGCTTTCGCCTTTGCCGTGGTCTTGGGCGTAACCGCCGGTACCCTTGCCGCACTCAACCAAAATAGTCGTTGGGATTATATTTTGATGAGTTTCTCGATGCTCGGGGTAATTATGCCAAGCTTTGTCTTTGCCCCGGTTTTAGTGCTGATTTTCGCCATTTATTTAGGCTGGTTGCCGGCTGGTGGTTGGAATGGTGGCGCGGCCATGTATATTGTGTTACCGGTGGCTTCGTTGACTATCGCGTATGTCGCGGGAATTGCGCGGATTATGCGCGGCTCCATGATTGAAGTACTGCACTCCAACTTTATTCGTACCGCCAAAGCTAAAGGACTTTCAACCTCAAGAATCATTTTAAAACATGCTTTGCGCCCTGCTCTTTTACCTGTGATTACCTATTTAGGGCCAGCTTTTGTGGGGATTATTACCGGCTCAATGGTGATCGAAAGCGTATTTGGTTTACCTGGCATGGGGTTATTATTTGTAAACGGTGCGTTAAACCGCGATTACTCTTTGGTGTTAAGTCTCACCATTTTAGTGGGCACATTGACCATTTTATTTAATGCGATTGTGGACATTCTATACGCCATTATCGATCCAAAAATTCGTTATTAAGGACAAGTTATGACAGATTATCGTACTCAGCCGATTAATCAGAAAAATGCGGATTTTGTGGAGCAAGTGGCTGACCGTATTGAAGAAATGCAACTGGAAGGCCGCAGCCTATGGCAAGATGCGAAACGCCGTTTTTTCCGCAATAAGGCTGCCGTTGCCAGTCTAATTATTTTGGCATTTATTATTATATTTATCACCATTGCGCCTTGGTTCTTCCCCTTTACCTATGAAGACACCGATTGGAATATGATGAGTAGTGCACCGACTATGGAAGGTTATCACTTCTTCGGTACTGATGCCTCTGGTCGAGACTTGTTGGTACGTACTGCTATCGGTGGACGAATTTCCTTATTGGTCGGTATTGCTGGTGCTTTCATTTCCGTGACTATCGGCACAATTTATGGCGCAATTTCCGGCTATGTAGGTGGCAAGACAGATATGTTAATGATGCGTTTTTTAGAAATTCTTAGCTCATTTCCATTTATGTTTTTCGTCATTTTGTTGGTGACCCTTTTTGGCCAAAATATTTTCTTGATTTTTATCGCGATCGGGGCCATTGCCTGGCTTGGTCTTGCGCGTATCGTGCGGGGACAAACCCTCAGCCTAAAAAATAAAGAATTCGTCGAAGCGGCGATTGTTTGTGGCGTGCCACGTCGCCAAATCATTTTCAAGCATATTATTCCAAATGTATTGGGCTTAGTGGCTGTGTATGCCTCACTTGAAGTACCAGGACTCATTCTATTCGAATCATTCTTAAGCTTCTTAGGCTTAGGAACTCAAGAGCCGATGAGTAGCTGGGGAGCGCTATTAAGTGATGGTGCAGCACAAATGGAAGTCTCGCCTTGGTTATTAATTTTCCCGGCATTTTTCCTTTGTCTCACATTATTTTGTTTTAACTTTATTGGTGATGGGTTGCGTGATGCCCTGGATCCGAAAGACCGATAGGAGCGAATAATGACCCCTTTATTAGATGTAAAAAATCTCTATGTTCGCTTCAAAACGCCAGATGGCATTGTCACGGCGGTGAATGATTTAAACTTTACCCTCAATGCCGGTAGCACACTCGGTATCGTAGGCGAAAGCGGTTCGGGAAAATCGCAAACGGCATTTGCTCTAATGGGTTTGTTAGCTGACAATGGTGAAGTGGAAGGTTCGGCTATCTTTGAAGGCAAACAATTAGTTAATCTGCCTAAAACCGAACTCAATAAAATCCGCGCCAATCAAATTTCCATGATCTTCCAAGATCCCATGACATCGCTGAATCCTTATATGAAAATCGGCGAACAACTCATGGAAGTGCTACAGTTGCACAAAGGTTATGATAAACAAACCGCCTTTGCCGAATCGGTAAAAATGCTTGATGCAGTCAAAATGCCGGAAGCAAAAAAACGCATGGGCATGTATCCGCATGAATTTTCCGGTGGTATGCGTCAACGGGTCATGATTGCCATGGCCTTGCTATGCCGTCCACAGCTACTGATTGCCGATGAGCCAACCACCGCTTTGGATGTGACCGTACAGGCTCAAATCATGACCTTATTAAATGAGTTGAAACGGGAGTTTAATACTGCAATTATCATGATCACCCATGATTTAGGCGTAGTAGCAGGAATTTGCGATCAAGTCATGGTGATGTATGCCGGCCGTACCATGGAATACGGCACAGCAGAACAAATCTTCTACCATCCAAGCCATCCTTACTCCATCGGTTTAATGGATGCTATTCCGCGCTTAAATAGCAACGAAGAGCATTTAGTTACCATCCCCGGAAATCCACCGAATTTGCTGCATTTACCGCAGGGGTGTCCATTCTCGCCACGTTGCCAATTCGCCACCGAACAATGCCAAACAGCACCGACATTGAGCGCATTTAATCACAATCAATTACGCAACTGTTGGCTACCAGCGGAGAAATTTGCCCAATGACAAGCTCAGATAACAAAAACTTACTTCTTGAAGTTAATCACTTAGGCGTTAGTTTTAAAATTAAAAATGATAAATCCCTTTTCTTCGCTAAACCGCAAACCTTAAAAGCGGTGAAGGATGTTTCGTTTAAACTTTACGCCGGCGAAACCCTCGGCGTAGTTGGTGAATCCGGCTGTGGTAAATCCACGCTAGCACGCGCCATTATCGGTTTGGTAGAGGCTAGCGAAGGGGAAATTTTATGGCTTGGCAAAAATTTGCGAAAACAATCAGCCAAACAATGGAAAGAGACCCGCAAAGACATTCAAATGATTTTCCAAGATCCGCTTGCCTCTCTCAATCCGCGCATGAATATTGGTGAAATCATTGCCGAACCATTGAAAATCTACCAACCCCACTTAAGCGCGGCTGAAGTAAAGGAAAAAGTACAGGCAATCATGTTGAAAGTTGGTCTGTTACCGAATTTGATTAACCGCTATCCCCATGAGTTTTCCGGTGGCCAATGTCAGCGTATCGGCATTGCTCGCGCCTTAATCATTGAACCGAAAATGATCATCTGTGATGAGCCGGTTTCTGCATTGGATGTATCGATTCAGGCTCAAGTGGTGAATTTATTAAAATCCCTACAAAAAGAAATGGGGCTTTCCTTAATTTTCATCGCCCACGATTTAGCCGTGGTAAAACACATTTCTGACCGCGTATTGGTGATGTATTTGGGTAATGCAATGGAATTAGGCAGCGACGAGGAAGTGTATAACGACACCAAACATCCTTATACCAAAGCCTTAATGTCAGCCGTCCCTATTCCCGATCCGAAATTGGAACGCAACAAATCCATCGAATTGCTCGAGGGTGATCTGCCTTCACCAATTAATCCGCCGTCCGGTTGTGTATTCCGAACCCGCTGCCTCAAGGCTGATGAAAATTGTGCCAAACAAAAACCACCGTTCACCAGCCAAAACAATAGTCATTTTGTGGCTTGTTTGAAAATATCATAAACAAAAAGTGCGGTTTTCAAAGACCGCACTTTTTTCTCAATTCGCTTATTTTACCCGTTTAATTCGATATGTTTGCACAAACTCCGGTTTAAGCAAAGGCGCCAATTCTCGCCAATTGATGAGTAAGTCGTACACCCCTGCCGCATATGGGCCAATCTGATACACATTATAGAAAAAATGCACGCCATCATCGTCAAAATAAATATTGTCCGTGACATCAATTTTTTCTTTTGAGCTCTCATCTTCTGTCATTGCCTTTTCATAATTTGGATCGGTCAATGCCTGCCAAATCAACTCTTTTAGCTTGTCCTCGCTACCGGTCTGAAAAATATCTTCTGAAGTCAACAACTTATGACTCCGCATATCCACCATAAGATAATTCCTCGTCCCCACACCGTGAGCACCGCCGGCAAATTCATAGGTATCAATACTAAAGGTTGCTATACGTTCTTTTTGCCCTTCAAAATGTAGGGCTAGTTCACGTTCAATCGTATAAGCGCCTTCAGTGACGTCTTTCTTATCCGCATCATAGGCTTGTTGTAGTTGTGCGATAAGCTGTTCTTGCGTCGTAACATGAATTTCCTCACGATTATCCATGGTAGTATTGTTTACGCGAATTAATTGTTCTAGCAAAACAGAATTCAACCAATCCACATTCGTTTTTAATCCCATGATCCGATAAATTAAAGCGCCTTCTGATTTCTGCGTGAATTCGGACGATTCGGTAAATTTCACCGTCTCACTTTTATCAAAAATGGCCTCTTCCTCGGCAAAAATCACCGGAACAATGGCTTCACGCAGGACTTTTTCTTCCTTCAACGCATTCTCCAGCGCTGTATTTTGCGCAGTGAGTTGCGAGACTTGCAGAGTAAGTTGAGCGATTTTCTCCTGTTGCGCCTTATCCTCACAACCGGACAATAGTACTCCGGCACCGAGCATCATTGTAGTAATCAATTGTTTTTGCATAATGTTCCCTAATAAAAGAATCAAACCTTCGCAAGTATAGGGGATTTTCAGCATAAACCCTATTGATAATCTTAGTAAATCTGCCTGCGATATCATTTTTTAACCAACCCTAATAAAATCAATGAGTTACACATCATTTTAGGAAAAACGCTGAAAATCAAAGGGGCGTTTATCGAACAACAAATATGAACAATGAGAGAATTTAGCAATTGTTTTTTCAAATATAAATAGAATACAACTATTAATTCTAGAGAAAATATGAAATAGCCAATAGAAAAACGGCCTCTTATAATGACCGCACTTCCCAAGCAGGGAATAAATTAAAATCAACAACAGAGAAGGAAAACACTATGTCAAAATCAAAAACATCTATCGGTTTAGATAAAGCAGCATCAGAAAAATTAGCAGCAAAATTAAATGAATTATTAGCAACCTACCAAGTGTTCTATACCAATGTCCGTGGTTATCACTGGAACATTAAAGGCGTTAACTTCTTTGAATTACACGCAAAATTTGAAGAAATCTATACAGATTTAGTGGAAAAAGTGGACGAAGTTGCAGAGCGTATCCTAACCTTAGGCCATACTCCGCATAACGGCTATTCCCAATACTTCCAAAGCTCACGAATTAAAGAAGAATTGGGCGTAAGCGATGCACAATCCTGCTTAAAAGGCACATTGGAAGGGTTAAAAGTATTGCTTGAACAACAACGCGAAATCCTTGAATTAGCCGGTGAGTCCGATGATGAAGGTACCGCTTCTCAAATGAGCGACTACATCAAAGAGCAAGAAAAACTGGTCTGGATGTTCCAAGCCGCTTGCCAAACTTGCCATGCTTAATTAAAGCGCATTGAATACCAAAAAGCCGACTGATGTCGGCTTTTTTATTCTCTACACAACCGGTTTTTGTCGATAGAACAATAACCCTGGTAAGGCTAAACCAAAAACAAGAGCCCCTAAAATAAAGCTGGTATTAATAAAGGAAGCAATCATTTGTTCAAACAAAGCATCTGAAAAACCATAATGATGAATTTGGACGATGGCAATCATCGCCTTATAAGCATGAACACCAGGCACCATCGGAATAATCGCTGCCACCGTAAAGACCTTTGGATGCGCTAAATAACGATGGGACAAATGCACCCCAATAAAACCAATGACACAGGTTGCCAAAAAGGTGGCAAATACGATAGGAACATCAAAATTTAACAATAAAGTTCGCGTGACATGCCCAATCGCACCCAAAATAGCACAATATTTTAAGGCTTTAGCAGGCACATTAAACACTAAAGCAAATCCCACTGCAGGGATAGCCGAAAACAACATATCATCTAATAAATTCAATAAAAACATCATATTACCCCACCCAGGAAACGATATTTAAAAGATTTAATGCAAAGACGATACCTAAACAAGCGCCAAAAGTGAGCACAGTGGCGATAGTCCAGCGCCCTAATCCCATATTGACATACCCTTTTAAAATATCCGCAAGTGAATTAATTAACGGGAATCCCGGAACCAGTAATAAAACGCTAGAAGCTAATGCAATATGCGGATCGTTGCCGAAGTTATATTTCAAACTTATACCGGCAATAAGCGATGCAACAAAGGATGTAATAGCGAAAACAATGAGTGGATTGTAATGACGTTTGGAAAATTCTTGTCGCACAAACATGGCAACGGCGGAAGCAATAAAGGTGAGCGCGCAAATTGCCATATCACCGCCAGAAAGGTGAGCAAAAGAGGCACAGGATAAACCAATCATCAATATCACCAAATAGCGGTTATATTTTAGTGGTTTTAACTTATCCAGTTTTGTTTGTGCCATAGATAAATCATACACCCGACGTTCTACGGCAATCACAATACGTTGAACATCAGTAACAATTTGCATATTAATGCCTTTATCGACATTCTTGCGCACGGTGGTAATACAATGTTGCTTGGACAACGTAGTGAGTAATACAGCATTTGCCGTTAAAGCACACTCCACGCTTTCTAAGCCTAAAGCAAGACCTAATCGTTGAGCCATTTGCACGACTACGGCACTTTCAGCACCATGCTGTAACAATAATAATGCGGTTTGTACACAAATTCTGGTGACTGCACGTTGGTATTCTTGATCCATATTTCCACGCTCTCATCAAAATAAAGGGGCAGTAAATAACAACTAAAAAATCCCATTTAAATAAAATGCCGTAATGAGAAAAAGTGATCTGCTCCCGAAAGTTGGACAAATTAAACCTAAGTGAAATATTGAGTTCTGCATTACGTACAGGATTTTTAACCCGACGCTAATGCGTTCCTTTTTATCATAACGAATATCCTCATCTATAGCCCGTCTTAATTCATCTATTTTCCCAAATCAGACAAGCCTAAAAAAACTCCCTTCCTCTCGCCGAACTACAGGCAATATCCGATTTATGCAATCTGTAATCGCCATATCCTTAACAACAGAACAAATACTCTAGCTCCAATTGCAACCCAATAAGCTTAAAGCACCGAATAAACGCCCATCCATTTTCCGAAGTTTTATCTAAAACACCATCTAACTCATTGATTTTTATTATAATTGTTTTAAAAAACTTTAGGCCGATAAATAGCCCAATTTCACAATCATACCAGAGGCTTTTAAGATGTCGCGAAGCAATAAAAAAGTGCGATCAATTTTTAAAGCTTACTAAAAACTAACCGCACTTTTAGTATAAAGTTTAACTATTTTATTTTTTCTTCTTTGCTTTTACTCGTTCTTCCCAGATTTCTCTAGGAATCCCATATTCCTTTAGCTCATTTTCTTCAAGATCACTAACTCCTCGAAGATAGAGCATTGGCCAACTATCTTCATCTGGAACATAGGCAAATTTAATATTAAATTCCATATTATCAAATAGGGAAAACTTATATTGGGTCCATTCTTGAGATAAGGTAGATCTCAATTGTTTCATTAAATTTATAATTTCACCTTCAATTTCATCAGGTCTTTGACCTAATGGGAAGTAATGAATATCGCCGTTCGCAACAACCCATTCAGCTCCACCAGAATAATGTTCAGGATAAATAGAGCCAATAAAATCAATCCTTACGGCTTCTTCAGGCATTATTGACCACAATAACTCTCCTATTTTTTGATAAATCTCTTGTTCTTTCATTTTTAATTTCCTGTATGCATATTTTTATGATTATTTAATAGCTTATCATCAATATAATAAAATTATTTAAATAACCCCTTATTCTAAACATATATTTATATAAAGAGAATCAGTCAAATGAAAATATATACATTCTGTTATATTCATTTTATCAGAAACAGTACTAACACCTAACTCATCAATAACAATCCCCATTTCATCAGAATCATATTTTATATTTAAATTAGATAAAATTTTCTCAAGCTTCTCCTTTCTCTTACCTAAAAAATCAATACCTAGGATAAATACCAAACTAGGTTTAAAAATTTCAATTTCTTGCAATAAGTTATGTTCATCATAAAAACAATGAATGCCCAATTTATTGAAATTATCTGCAGTATTTGATGAAAATTGGCTTTTTCTAAACTCTACATAATCAGAGGCTAAAACAGTTCTTACATGTTCTCTTGATTGTTTAAAAAAAAGACATTTTTCTCCTTTTTCTTTTGATAAAGAAAATTTCATACTTATTCCCTCTTGTCCTTAAATTGGTTAGGAGCTAGTTTTTTAGAATATTCTAACATTTCCTCTATAGCCTTATCATATTTACTACTAAATTTTTGTCTTATATCCATTACATCCATATTAATAGCCTCTTCTAATTTATCTTAATTTTAAAGTTCTTTTGGTTTATCACTATATGCTTGAGCCTCTCTACTTCTACCGTAACTAGCTGTCAATCTATGATCCTCTGGGCCATTTTAATCGTTGATTCAAATTCATCACTTACAAGAAAATTTTTATAACAATCTTTTACAGGACAGTGATGAGAATCTAAGCCATCATTTTTCGGTTTTTTAGTATCTGTAGGGACAGGTTTTATACCTGTCCTTTGCCCTTACATAATGCCTTAACTACTGGCAAATAAACTTAAAGCACTTCAGAAACGCCCTGCTATTTTCAAGAGTTTTTCCAAAAATATCACCTAACCCATTGATTTTATTAGAAGTGTTTTAAAAACTGTTTTGAGATGTTTGATAAGTAATAAAAAAGTGCGCTCAATTTAAAGAGGTTTTAAAACTCTTTGAAAATTGACTGCGCTTTACACTTAAATATTTCAAATTATATATCGCACAGATATTTCATAAATTAGTATTGGAGTGGAACTAAAGGTTCACTTACGAATAAACAAAAACATAAAATATTCGAGGTTATTTCCAACTTTGCTAGTTATGAAATTTCATCTTTTAAAATATCATCCATACAAGACTGAATATCATAGATAAATTGTGTTTTTGCTTCTCCTTTCTCATTGAGCGTTAAAATAAACTTTCGCCAATCACCACCAGTATGGTTCTGCATTTCATCGTGCAATTGCTGACATAAATTCACGATTCTATCTTCATCCTGTTCAGCTAATGTTAGATATACAACTTTTCCCTGAAACATAGTCCCTAGTTTTGTCCCAACCCAATCCTCCTCAGGATTAAATTTATATTCATATTCTAATGAATCAAACTTTTCAGGTGCTGAAAAAAACATTGAACAGATTTCATTTAACAAATCAAATTGCTTTTGCATTTATTTACCTCCACCATACTGGTTTTTAAATACATTAACATATCTATACTTACTACCTCCAAACTAATTTCTAAACTCCTATTCACTCAATACTCGATCATTTATCTCTTTTTTAGCAAAATCTAGCATATAGGCTATTAATTCTCTATATTTGTTATCAGGATGTATTTCTAGAAATCTTTCACAAGCTTTTTCTGTATATTCTAGATTTTCCTGTTCTGTTACAATAGCTATCCAATCAGGATCATCAAATCCATCTTGAAAATAAACTCCTTCAAAATGATCTCTTGGATCGGGGCTATTCATATCTGGATGATACCAATAACAACCATCTTGTGCATAACCATCCTTATCCACTAGCACTAAATAGACCGCATATAAGAAAACACCATAATCATATAAAACAGAGAAACATTGCTTTACTGTTTTTTCAGGATTATCTTCATCAAAATTTACTTTATAAAAAAGATTATATGATTTAGATCTGATTGGTATATAAG
>SKEC01000206.1_pt1 | contig 65743 bp, 70 predicted proteins | sample 4826641 | NCBI WGS metagenome assembly SKEC01 (sample SAMN11008819, study PRJNA524170) | human gut metagenome | biome: Human fecal sample; material: Feces; isolation source: fecal sample from pouch patient p18, p21 | host: Homo sapiens | place: Israel: Tel-Aviv | collected 2015-12-22
GGTGCTTTTGCCGTTACGCACCACCCCGTCAGTAGCTGAACAGGAGGGACAGCTGATAGAAACAGAAGCCACTGGAGCACCTCAAAAACACCATCATACACTAAATCAGTAAGTTGGCAGCATCACCTAAAACACAGGGAAAATATACCTTTACTGTTAAGTAAAAGGCCGAAGTAGACATGTATCGTGCCAGTGTAAATGACACGATACATTTTTGAATGCGCTTACGTTCCGGTTGTGAACAACAAACGCGCATTCAGTTATTCTGAATCATCTTTAGGTCTGAGAAAGTAAAACCCGAAAGGCAGCGCCCCCACAATGGTGAACATAAAGCTGTAAATGGCCACCCATGCGCCCTGGATGATAAACAGGGATGTGTCCCAGGTATCCATCGGCAGATTGTACTGGTCTTCCACGCCCTGGAACGCGGCTTTTGACACCACGCATACCGCAACGATAAACACACAAGCCACAGCAATAAGAAACTTTTTCCCTTCCGGAGTTTTGAGAATTTTCAACATAACAATTTCCTCATATTTTCTGAATAAACAACCCGGCCCTTTCGAACCGGGACCGGTCAGAATGTCACATTAATTTTGCCCCAGAATGTTCTTCCTGGTTCGTTAACGGAGGTATTGGTGGAGTAGCCAAAGCTACTGTTACCCGCCAGGTTGAGATGCTCGCTGTAATCTTTGTCCAGAAGATTATCGACACCGGCGCTCACTTTAAAGTACTTGTTCACGCGGTAAGCGGCATTGGCGGAAACCACGGCAAAACCGGCGCTGCTGTCAAAATCTTTGCCCACCACATTACCTTCATTAATCGCCACCCGATGCTGGCTACTGACCAGACGTACCAGCCCGGTACTGCTCCAGTTACCACTTTCCCAGGATAATCCCAGACGGGCTTCGAGAGGAGGCATTTGCGGAAGGGGTTTACCATCTTCCATGTTCCTGCCCCAGGAATAGGCCAGACTGGCGTCGGTTTTCCAGCTGTCGGTCAGCTTATAGCTGACACCGGCTTCGCCTCCCATGATGGTGGCGTTGATGTTATCGACCTGGCTGATATATGCATCGTTGGGATCGTAGCGGAAAAGGATAAAATCATTTACGTGACCGACATAAGCAGAAACCCAGGCGTTTGTACGTTTGCCGGAATACTGTGCGCCAATATCAAGCTGGGTCGTTTTTTCAGTTTTCACTTTATCAAACGCGTCTGAGGTGCCGTCAGGCCCGTAGGTGGGGGAAAACAGTTCCCAGTAGTCCGGGAAACGTTCTGTATACCCAAGCCCGGCATACAGCATTAGCGGCATTTCTGCGAGGGTATGCTCGAAACGTACAAACCCGGCAGGAAGGGTGTCCGTTCGCTCTGAGGAGCCTTTCCCGGAAAAATTATCCACGAGGACACGATCAAGGCGAGCGCCCCCCACTAACTTGCTTGAATCAGAGGTATTCCAGGTGAGTTCACTGAAGAGACCATAATCATGGAAACGGGCATCTTTGACCCAGCTGTTATCCATTTTATTACGATGGGTATTCAGCTGGGTATCGGCGCCGCTTCTCAGCTCCACATCCGCCCACTCCCATGTGCCCATCATACGACCGCCAACAGTACGTCTGTCGACTTCCATCGCCATTGGCATATTCATATCCATTGACATGCCTGCATCCATTGAGTCACCCATGCCGCTGTCTGTCATTCCTTCCGACATACCTCCTGACATACCACCGTCGGGTGAACGAAGTGAATAGTTATCCATAATGTGGTCGGCGTAGTTGTAATAGACATTCGCTTCAAATTTCTGGAATACCTCCCCGATATTTGATTTTTCGAACCTGGCACCCAGACTTTCTCGCCTGAACTGGGAGCCGTCCATACTGCGACCCGCATAACGCGATTCCCCGTCCCCTTTCCCTGCCGTCAGTTCAATCAGGGTATCTTTATCAGGCGTCCAGCCGAGCGCCATATCGCCGTTCCATTTATCCCATTTTGAGGGGACGCGATCGCCATTACCATCCTTATAGTCATCGGAACGTGATTTGTTACCCATGAGGCGCAAATATCCATCTTCGCTACCCAGGCTGATATCCGCATTCTCATCCCAGCGATTGTTCGAGGCAGCAAGCAGGCTGGCATTTCCCTGTACGCCGGGTTTATCAAAACGCGGCTGCTCGCGATCGAAACGAATTGTCCCTGCAGAGTTACCCGGCCCCCAAAGGACCGTTTGCGGTCCTTTGGTCAACGTCAGAAGGTCAAAACTTTCCGGGGAGATATAAGAGCTGGGGGCATCCATTCGGGCCGGGCAGGCACCCAGCATTTCGCCATTATTGGTCAGGATACGCAGACGCGATCCGAACATACCGCGGAAAACCGGGTCGCCATTCGTGCCACCGGCCCGTATCTGTGAAAAACCGGGGATGGTTTTCAGGTAATCGGAACCATCACTTGCCGGGACAGGCTGACGAGGTCTTTTTGGGGACGTGACAACTTCCAGCGGCGATGAGGCAGGAGCCGTAACAACCATAACGGAATCATCCTCCATCGTTGCGTGATCGTGACTCTCCTGAGCATTAACGGCATTCGTCTGGAATGCCATAATCAGAACTGCAAGAGGGGTACGTACAAAGCGTTGAGTTTTCATTATTTGCCTTACTGTTTTTCTGGCGTAAGCAAGCTTGCCTGTCCCGAGACAGCCAGCAGATTACGTCTGTTTTTGTGAGTAATTAATTCGCAGAAAGAAAAGCAGCAGGAGGGGCGCGGGCACGCTGAGGTGCCCAGGCGCGGAAAATCGGTGAGAAAATGGCCTGTAGAGGAAGAGACAGATGAACGCAGAGTAACATCAGCCAGAGCATTATCGTCAGCACGAACTGGACGAAAGGCAGATGAATCAGTAAATGACAGTACCCACAGGCAATTTCTTCCATCGGGGACATAGCGTGTCCCGCCATCATGGGATGAACCATGGTGAGGTTTTGTTCGCAGTGTTCCGGCATAGCCATGTCGTGGTGCATTCCTGACATAGCCATACCATGATGCTCAGGCATGGCAGTCGTAATCGCTGAACTCACACAGTCGGAATGGTGAACTAAAGATTTAGATATGACAGGCGCAATGAACAACATGGCTACTGAGAGCAATGCCATACATGCTGCAATGAAGAAGAAACGATTGCGCCCGTACAAAATGTTACCCGGTCATGACTATATGGGCGTTAGTGTATCTTATTTGATTTGCAAATGTTAAAAGAATTCACCTTTTAGCTCATGATTGAAAAATCTGCTGACGTGGTATGTTTAAGAGCTGGCAGTATGTCAAAAGAGTATTGAACAGCGGTAAATTCGCAATGGCGCGTTTCATAGAGGCAGACATTAACATCCGCTTTTAGCTCTGAACTGTCTGCTATGCTGTTTAAGAAATAGGCTTAGCGTAGGATATTTTCCGTTTTCCAAACGGAGCCCTAATAGTTAGGACCTACAGCCACTTTTAGTCTGATGAAGTCCGCTGTGTGCCAGTACAGGTAATATCAGTCTGTGTGGGTCAACGTGCAGCAGGTCACGTCGTCAAAATTTGCCCGTCATGTCATCCAACACTCACGGATGGAGACTGATGGGCTTATTAACCGGCAAGCTCAGTTCAAGCTTGCCGGATGACACGCTATCTCGACCATTACAGCTTCAGGACCTGTCCCCCCTCTTGCTCCAGACGTGCCAGATAGCTTGACGAATCCAGGACCTGGTAAGGGAAATACAGGCCCGGGGATACTGGCGGCTTGCCATCTAATCCCACGAGTCGTTCAATAATTAAAGCAATCCCCAATCCGGTCAATGGCGCTGCGCCCCCCGGGTGTACCACTGCATGGCTTGTGCGCAGAGCTTTTCCGGAAAAATCTCTTCCTGAAATATCGATAATAATTTCGGTAGAGAAAGCCCCGCCTTTGCGCCTACTCGAACTGACCCCAATACCAAGGTCAAATTGAACATTGAGTGTGGAGTGACCCCGAGCCCGTAGACAAATCTGCCCTATAGTTGGAGTGACCCCGAGCCCGTAGACAAATCTGCCCTATAGTTTGAGCATAGGAGGAGTCTATGGGCACACCACGTTTTACCCCTGAATTTAAGGAAGAGGCCGTCCGCCAGATCACCGAGCGGGGCTATTCTATTGCTGAAGTATCTGAACGGCTCGGCGTGTCGGCGCACAGCCTATATAAATGGCTCCGGGCTGTTAAGCCTGACAACAGTGGACAGCAGGCACAGGATTTACTGGATGCCAGAACAGAAATTCTCAGGCTGAAAGCACAGCTTAAACGCACTGAGGAAGAGCGGGATATTCTGAAAAAGGCAGCGCGGTACTTTGCAAGGGAGCCCGACTGAAGTATCGCTTTATCAACGATCACCGTGAAATCTGGTCGATCGTTACAATGTGTCTGGTCCTTAAGGTTACCCGTGCCGGATTTTATGTCTGGCTCCATAACCCTGTATCTGCCGGAGAAAAGGATAACCAGCGACTGCTGGAACTCATCCGCGACTCCTATACGCTGAGTGGTGGAGTTTACGGTTATCGCAGGGTTCATGGCGATCTTCGCGAAATTGGCGAAGTGTGCAGCAGAAACCGGGTTGCCAAAATCATGAGGAAAAACAGGATTCAGGCTATACATGGTTATAAAGTGCCACGCGGGAGCCGGGGGCGACCGTCACTGATAGCGCCTAATCACGTGCGGCGTGAATTTACTGTAGTGAAGCCCAATCAGGTGTGGGTCACCGACATCACCTACATCCGCACCTGGCAGGGCTGGCTGTACCTGGCAGTGGTTATCGATCTTTTTGCCCGTAATGTGGTGGGCTGGTCGATGAAGCCGACACTGTCGCGCGAGCTGGCACTGGATGCGCTGCTGATGGCGGTCTGGCGACGTAAACCTGAAGAAAACGTCATTGTGCACAGCGATCAGGGCAGTCAGTATGGCAGTGATGACTGGCAGCGGTTCTGCCGGGCCAATAATCTGGTACCGAGCATGAGCCGTCGCGGCAACTGCTGGGATAATGCAGTGGCAGAATCGTTCTTCAGTTCACTCAAAAAAGAGCGCATCAGGAAGCGGATATACAAAACCCGGGACATGGCCCGGGCGGATATTTTCGATTACATTGAAGTGTTCTACAACCGTAACCGACGCCACAGCCACCTCGGCGGCGTCAGCCCGGAGGCCTTCGAAAAGGCCTCGCAGTGAGGACAGAAACTGTCTACCGGAGCGTGGTCACTCCATCACCTCTATTCAGGTGGCCAAATTCAGTGTGCCACTACACTGAAACAAGTACTGTCAACCTGACTATACCTGGCTGGCATTAAACTCAAGGTAACGCTCACAGCAGTAAGTGAGCGCAGTCCGCTAAGAGCGAGAAGCGGAAGTTAGGGATCCATGTTTACATCGATGTGTTCTGAATCATATGGAACAGATCACCTGACGTTCTTGTTTTTCGGTTAGTGTGATTTATTTCTCTAAATATTCAATACGATAGCTGTATGCAAATCTATAAATAGCAATTGGTTTAATTTATGTTGTATTTCAGTTTGTAGAATAGAGACTAACCAAATACATAAGGATTGTTCTTTACATGAAAACATTAGTAATTGCCACCACCATTTTAATTGGTACTTTTCTAAGCGGTTGCTCTGTGCAAAATGATAAAACACAGTTTCAAGGCCTGGGTCTGACATATCAGTCCGATGTCAAAAAACTGGATAATGGGAACTACCTCACTGAGGTAGAAGCTGCTCCTGCTGCAGGTCGTATACGAGGCGCTATTGGCACTGCAACAAAAAAGGCTTCTGATTTCTGTAGGGTACAAAATAAATCTATGAAAGAAGTCAGAACTGATATTGATACACACTTACTTGTTAATGGCGTTGCTCGCCTGACGTTTAAATGCGTTTAAATATTCCTACGGTTTATGATTTTTCATAAAACTAAGGTGGCTGTTGTGAAATATGTTCTCTCTGCGCATATTCTTACGGCCACTAAATAGCTGCGCCTAATACCGCTACACTTTTGCCTGACCATGTTTTCCTCCGGGGAATGGGCTGGCGGTTTCCATAAAATGGCGGACCTTTTTCAGTAACTGCCACATTGAGCGGCACTGATGATTACGGGTTATCGTGTCATGAAGTGCCTGCCATAGCCGTTCCACATGATTCACCCACGGCGAGTAAACCGGCTGGTAAATTACCCTGAACTTGGGATTTGCTTTCAACCAGCGCTGTGTTTCGCGGCTTTTATGGATAATGTAGTTATCAACGATCAGCGTGATTGTTTTCGCCCGCCGGTAAGTGGCTTTCAGGTGCTTCAGCAGAGCGATAAACAGCGCTGAACTTTTGCTGTTGCCGCCCACGTAGCTAACTTTACCCGTGCCACTGTGCAGTGCGCCGGCCAGATAGTATTTTTCGTTCTGCCCCGGAGTCACTACCCGTTTCTGCTGTCCGCGCAACTGCCAGTCCGCACCGATTTTAGGATTAAGGTGGATATCCACTTCATCTTCATAAAATACCGGATGCTCTGCGCTGCATTCATCCAGCGCTTTGTGGATTACCGCCATCTTTTCATCTTTATGTGGGTCACGGATACGCAGAGTTGGCGCGGCCCTGCGCCATACAAGCCCCGCAGATGGCAACCAGCGGCGAACGGTTGCTGCATGTAACTGGCAACCGGTTATCTCGTTGATTTTTATTGCCAGTAATTCGGTGCTCCAGCGTGAACGTTGATAACCAAAATCGCCGGGAGAATGCTTTATCAGCTCACGTAACAGGGTGCAGATATGTTCAAAAGGCCAGCGTCGGGAGCGCCCTGCGGGTAAGGATTTCAGGCCTTCAATACCTGAGTGCGTAAACCAGTTAATCCAGCGACCAACGGATGAACGGGCACAACAGAGAGTTCTGGCAACATCGCTGACCCGTTCACCCCGATGAAGCATCAGCATGGCCGTGAGTCTGCGGGCATGATTTTTATCGCGCGTTTTATGAATAGCTTTCTGCATCAGGCGTCGTTCGCCACGGGGTATTGGTGCTATGATCGGCATCGCTCAGTCCGGTTGGTGGTTTTGGTTGGTTTGGCGATTGATCAGATCGCACAATCCGGGCTGAGTTCCCTTTCAGTGATCTACTATTCCGCGCAGCTATTTAGGTGATAATATAGTTATCCCCTAAAAACGTCCCTTTCCCTGTTGGAGATATTCCGATATTCACCTATTTATACCAATACCTCCATTCTTCATTAAGGGCTAAGGAGCGGTTTGCTTGAGCTAGTAGTAACGTCCGTTCCTGGCACAAAGCAGACGTTAAGACTTACAGCATCGGGAAACTTCTGGATGCCGCGTCAGCGGCATGGAGGCGCCAGATGAGGTTACATGTGTCTGTGGAGTCAAATGGCGCCGAAAGCCCGGCATAGCCGGTTACCTGGCTATAAACTCTGCCACCCTACCCCCTGCCCTGATTAGCCTTAACCCGCTCACAGCAATGAAGAAGTAAAAGTAATCCCTTTTAACCCCGGTGAGCGGGCTTTACGGCGTTTACGACGTAAAGGGCGTGATTTCCGGGGCCTTAGCGGCGGCAGCTTGCTGCTGACGCTTAGGGGGATGTTCATCAATTATTTCAGCGACACCAGGGAACTTAACACGGTAGCTGCAAAGCCATACCCGCGAAAAACATCTCAGACGCCGCTGCACGCGGTCGGAGTGGTCCCGACAAGGCGACAGCCGCAGTCGGGGCGTATCTCCGCGTTAGCGGGCCGCAGGGCCGCTTACGAGCGTGTACCAGACAACTGACCGCAGCTCCACCCACAGCGATGAAGAAAAGTAGTTACAACACCCATTATTAAAAGCGATGGTGTTCCCCGGCCTTCGGCCGGGGGCGGCGGCGCTTTTCAGTGGTGGGGAGGGGCACCTGGCTGGCAAACCGGCGCCGGTTTTATGATGAACATCATTATGAATGCTGTAACTAATGTAGTTCTCCGGTCGGGGCCCGTCGCGAAGCGATGGGAGCAACTTCTATCTGAGCGACGTGGACACGTGCGGCCGCTGTAAGCGAAGGCCTCATTGAGTTATTCACAGAGCCGGCAGAGACAAAAGATCTCCCTGCTGCTTGCAATGCAGGGGATTAAAAAAGTGGGGTAAGACTATTTTGCAGGTTTGCTGTTACCCTTTTGCTAAATTCCCTGTTTATTCATTTGCGGGTTTTTGTGGATAAGTGAAAACCTGGTGCGAACGTCACAGGGTATACGTGCTAAAACCAGCGATGGTCCGACGGCCGGAACGTCAGATGGATAAAAACCAGGCAATTACATGAATCCGGACAAACGCCAAAAGCCCCGGGCAGGGGCATAGAAAAAATAGCTAAATGATATCCGTCAGGACGGCGGAGCCAGGGCCAGCTCCAGCTGATACAGGTTCTGAATGGCCAGCTGCTGCAGCCGCTCCGTTGTACACCAGTAAGCCTCGTCTGCCGGCATTGTCTTCAGAATATGAAGCGACATTTCGTGAATCTGGCGCTCACGAGAATATCTGGCCAGGCGGTTAGCTCGTTTACGTTCGGCGCCACGCTGCCGACGGAACTTCAGTGCATCGAGAGTTTTTTGACGGTACCAGCGCTCACGTGCTGCACGCGGGGAGATCTCCTCATCTTCACGCAGAATCCCCTCCTCGATAAGACGACGATGCTCTTCGCTTTGCCGGAGCTTTTTTTGTTGTTCCGCATCAAGTTTTTCCAGATCCACTCCCAGCATCTGAAACCCTAACGCGGTGATATAGACGTATTTAGGAAGCCAGGTACGGGATTCCCTGTCCCAGCTATTTTCTTCAGATACAGCCAGGACACCAAAACGGACCTGTTCGTCAATCAACCGGGACAGACGTGAGACTGTTACCTCTGTTTCCGGAATAACTTTTCCATGACTGTCTTTCTGGCTGAGTTCTTTTGCCAGACGAGAAATACACATACCGACCGTCAGCTTGCCGGCATCACAGAAACTGATCAGCACTGGCCAGATAGCATCCAGCAGACGTTGCTTTTCCGGCCGGAAGCCATACCGGCGGCCAGCCCGACGGCGTTCCCTGACGTACAGCGGATGAAGCGATACGTGCATACGCAGTCGCACCTCACCAGTGGTGCGATCTTTTTGAACAAGACGGTTATAGGCGTGCCCCAGCTGGCCACCCAGTTTTTTGTAATGCTCCGGTCGAAACCAGGTCGGGTTTTCACATTTGGGTTTTGTGGAGTGCTCGCCGCGCCGGCGACGGGTAGATTTCTTCTCCGGGGAAACCAGAAAAGATGCCACATGGCCGTCCTCTACCCCCTGCCAGAAACGGATCTGTTCTTCCGTATCCAGCTGACTCCAGTGTTGCGGATTGTGCGCATTACTCATCTGCACTCTCCCTGCCGCTGTTTTTGGCGGCCAGACACTTCAGTCTGGCTTCGCTCAGTTTCAGCGAGAAAGGCCAGGGAGTGTAGTCCAGGGGAACCGTGAAAACAGGTGCAGGATTGTTTACCTGAACATACTTGCGTGAGCTTTGTTGGTTATGATCAGTCACCGCTTCCTGCGCTTATGTTGCGCGGAAGGAGTGAGCACAGAAGGTCTTGAACTTTTCTGAGCATAAATCTATACTCCCTGCATAGAGCAACACGTTCTATGCAGTTTATGAGGGCCCCGTTAATCTTTTCTGTCCGCCAAGATTGAAGAAGATTATCGGGGTTTTTACTTTCTGGTTCCGGGTAAACATCCACAAAACCAGCTCCCTGCCACCTTATGGTGTGGCCAGCCAAGAATTCTAAACGTTCAGTAATCTAGCACTCATAGCAGGCATGATCAAGAATGTGACGTCGTTACGTCGATTCCTAGTTTCGCAGATTCCCTTTCAATCAGCCTCTCAATCATTGCTGCCTGAGTAATTCCTTCATTCTCACACATGATTTGAAGCTGGTTTTTAAGCTTGTCCCGCACAAATACTCTCACCTCTTTGTGCGTCGCTTTTTTTCGGGCAACAGCTTTCTGCTGACGTTCTGCCGCAGAAACAGGGTTGCCCTTCCTATAGGGACGTTTAGATGAGGAAGTAACTCCTTTAACGACCTGTGACATCTCTGCCTCCTCAAGCATATAACTGAATACTTGAACAAAGATACTACACGTCGCTGGATGCAGCGAGAGTTACGTTATTTTTTGTTATATAACCTGCCCTTGTTGGCGCAATGAGCAGGCTATTGAGCGAGGAGGTTAATACGAGGAACTCCAGTCTTTTCCCATCTCCCAACGAGTTTGCCAGTGCTGCAGATAGCGTTGAGCAACGACTGGTTCATCCCACACGACTAGCACATTCTCTGAATTGAACCGATCAGCGGCTCGAGTGTAGTTAAAAGACCCCACTTCAACATTACGGCCGTCAGCAATAATGACTTTATCGTGCATGATTTTGTACTGCGACACTGTGCGAACCGGGATACCGGCATTGACCAGAAGATTCATGGCCGCCAGACTCGCCTTGTTTTGCTTGCCTGTATTGGCTTTCCAGTCCAGAACCACTTTCACATCGAGACCACGCTGTTTTGCCCTGACAAGCGCGCCGGCGACTTCGGGTGAGGTGAAGGAATAGCCCATCAGCCGGATTTCCTGCTGTGCAGAATTAATAGTCTTCAGGACCAGCTGCAGAGCCGTTCCTTCCGGCGAATACCCCGTCTCGATGCTGGCGGCATACACGGCCGGAACTGGTGCAAACAAAGACAGGCTGATAAGCCCGGACAGACAATATCTGCGGAGCGTACGGTTCATTTTTTTCACAGTATTTCCTTAACGGGTGTTTAAGAAACGCCGGGAGCGGGGAAACTGGCTTTTCCCCGTTCCCGGGGTTGGACAACGACGCGATGCGGAGGCGTCAGGATTTTGTGGTATGACGAAACCTGTAGCAGACGGGTCCGTCGCCGGTATCGTGGACAGATCCCAGAAACCAGCCATCATCATCCGGTGGCTCCGGTATCCAGCCACGGGCATCCGGGGCTTCATCCGTAAATCCGGCAGCGAAAGCTTCAGGCGCTTCATCGCGCATTGTCATCACAAAGCACTGGAGTTTATGGGTTCTGAGCCAGTAACTTAATTCTGCGGAAGTTTCACAGCCACTTCGTACCAGCGCAGGATGTGTCCAGTACCCCTGTTCATCACGTTTCACTTCGGCGGCGATAATCATTTTTCTTTCTCCTTGTGTTCGCTATGCTTTGTCGTTGATTTCATAACGGTTATGGATTTTTCTTCAGCACCGGCTTCCCGGTATTTCAGAAACTCTCCGACCCTTCTTACCAGCCTCTCTGAATCCCGATCGCGTAGTAGTGGAATACCGGCCTGCCTCAGAACCTCTTCCAGCAGAATATCGCGCCGGATACGGTGTTTTTTCAGGTGTGAGGCATCATCCAGTTCAACTGCGCCGATGATAGCGAAGGTATGGATGTCAACGATGACCACATCGCAGTGCCACTGTGATGCCATCCGGAAGAGTTGCCACCAGGTCCGGGAACGTGGCCTGATATGGGGAGAGAGTGTGGCAATATCTGCCACCCGGACCTGAGGACACAACAGCCAGCGCTTTCGGCTGGTATGCCTCAGTAATGCCCTGAAAAAATGTTGTTCCCGTGGCGTCAACAGTGTGTCATTACCCACCCAGACCCGCTGGCGACACAACCGTTGCTCAGCCTCTGAGGGGCGAATACCCAGGGCTTTCAGTGACATCAGAACCGGGGAAGTCTGCGTTACTGCGCGTCCTTTCAGAAGCAGCACCAGAAACCCCAGCAGACTCAGCACAACAATAATGCTGCCTGCCATCATTAATATCTTTGCCATGTATTTTATTCCCTGATGTTCCTTTCTTTCCCGATGCGTTTTCCTGTCGTCTTCCTCATCTTTCTGTCCCTCTTCTGATTGGCTTTCTCATCCGGTCGATGTGACGGGTATAAAGGACAAGACCTGCCCAGAACAGCACAACAGACGATAAAAGCAGATAAAACCCACTCCCCCGCAAAACAGAAGGGAACAGGAGCATAAGAACCATCGCAAGCACGATGCCGCAGAAATAACAGAACAGCTGCTGCTGTGTGCGCAGAATAAAATATTTAAACATAGTAATATTCCTTTTTATTTGATGATTAACGCACGATATTAAAGCCCGTGCATTTCATAAATCGCACGTCGTGATGTAATGAAAATATTGAAATCAGTTAAATGCTGAAAGTGGATGGTTTAAATTGAAAACTGAGCACTTATAAGCGTCACATACCACCGTGACGAGGCAGTCCCGAAGCGGCCATTCACTGTACCGAACGGCTTGTCACTCTTCTCGTCTGCCATACCCGGTCAACACACACGCCTCAGCCACAAAGCCTTTCACCCTTTTACCTCTCTTTCGTTTGAATATGCTTTTCTGACTATGAGACAATAAGAAACACAAAAGACCTTTCCGGGCAGGAGTAATACCACTACTGACGCAGTCACATATAATAACCGCACCATACAGGGTTAATGTTATTTAAGAGGATGTGGGTTCTGTCAGATCGGGAATATCCCACACCTGACAGCCTATATTTATTCCGTTATAAATCTTTCCAGTCAGGTAATTTATTCACCTTTCGTCGCCACAGATGAAACAGTGCCATCGTCAGGCCAAATAACACACCCGAGATAAAATTTATTTTGCAAGCGAACAAGGGGGCATCCCCTAGGTCCGCCACACCATCCAGTACATCCACAGCCCATATCCGACGGAGAAAGAGCTTGTCATCACGCAAAAAACCTGCCAGAACGGAGCAAACGGCAGCGGGGGAATGTTTATCCCCAGCCGCCACATCAGTCGTATCAGAGGCGGTGCATAATTGCTTTTCCACATCTTACGGCTGGCCATTATCGCCAGCGCCTTTTGTTTCCGCGCTTCAAAATCCATATCCTCACCTCGATTGTATTTACTCAGCAGACTGGCTCCGCATACGCTCAGTTCGCAGGAGTTCTTTCATCATGCGCTCACTGGCGTACTGCGCTTCCTCTGCAGTGACGGTCGCAACGGCATTCCCCTGCAGATCATAGCGGGAGGCCCCCACCTTCATCCGGGACAGATAGCCCGCAGACCGGGTCAGACTCTTCAGGCACTTAATGACCTGTTTATGCGACAGCGGCAGGTCGCGGTTCACAATGTCGGCAAACAGCTGCTCGCGCATTCCCGTCGCCAGCAGACGGGGTGAGTTTCCGTCGAACAGCTGTGGCCAGAATGCCTTCAGGGTCATGATGGCCTGTTCCGGCGGCAGCAGGCGAAGATAACGCACCGGAGGTGGCGTCTTTACCGCTTTATCCGGCGCCGGCGCAGCGTTGCGCGCGTCGGCTTCGGCCGCTTGTTTAGCCTTCTCAAGTTTTGCTTTCTTTGCCTTCCAGGCCGGCGGGGACGAGACCACCACGACCTTCTTTCGGCGCACCACACCAGGAGCAGGGGTTGCCTCTGCGGGGGCCGTGCTGTTCTCCGCCGGTTTTCGTTTCAGGCTCAGTACAGGGCGTTTTTCTTCTGCCATAACAATTGCCTATCGTTCAGTTAATAAAAGCTACTATACCTGAACGACATCGCCCTTTCCTGCTCCTGCGTTCACATTGAGACGACAATACCCAGTACCGCCAGGTGCACGGCATAGAACATCACGAAGAACTGCCGCGGCCAGAAGCGTTTCACACGTTCTCCGGCAGATGAGCACACCATCAGCGTCAGCAGCGCAATCGCCAGCCCGGCCACTGATTCACTCACGTCATGCATATTCATCAGCAACACCATGAGGGCCCACAACACCCCGTATCCCAGCCGTTCCGGTGCATGCTGTGCGCGACAAAGCAGCCAGCTGGCGGTGAGCATGCCCACTCCTGCCATGCCGTAGCTGCCGGTTGACAGGGGTATCCAGGTGACCAGCAGTCCAGCCGCCAGGAGGGTGTAATACCAGGACGGCTGGCTGACCCACCGCAGGACCTGGCCCGTAACGGCAAAGGCAAACAGAATATTCCCGGTATACCACGGGTACCCGATGAGCATAAACGCCACCTGGGCGACCAGCGCCCAGCCCCACAGGTTGTTCAGTTGAGACTGGCGTATTTCCGCGTGCCGTGCCAGATTCATTCCCCATGCCAGACCGAACAGCGGAAAACAACCACGTCCCAGCAGGCGCATCACTTCATTGTTTCCGGCCAGCAGTAAGCCGGTGTGGTCAGTCACCATCAGTACCAGTGCGACCGTTTTAATCATATCCGTTTGTCCCGGTGTCCAGGTCAGCAGGCGCTGAAGCCAGCTGTCTGTCGCGCCTGGAAATGTGTGTTGTGCTCTCATGTTTTTTTTCCTTTTAGCGCTCCGGCAGACTGCCCGATTTTAATCGGGGAGGCTGCCGGAGCAGACAAGCCGCAGGCGCGTCAGTCGCCCCCGAGGGTTTTCTCGCGGTTAAGGTCACGAACCATGTCACGCTCCACAGCCTGCAGACGCTCACGCTGCAGACGTTCTGAGGCCACCTGCTGAATCGCCTCCTCCTGGCGCCGGAACTGAGGATCATCCGGTAGCGTCGTTTTCTCCGTACCCGGCCGGTCACGCTCCAGTCCGCGAATGACGTCCCCGATAACCTCTTTCACCCGGTCCGCCGGCTCGCCGGCTTTACGCGCCTCCCCGGCCACTTCCCGGGCAGTCTGTTCCGCCTGTTTTTCCATTTCCCGGCGCTGCTGTTCTTCTGCCGCCCGCTGCGCCAGAACCTCTGGCGGGAGGATAATGTCAGCCCCGGTCTGCGGTACCGGAGCCACCGGCGCCGGTTCAGCCCATATCCGTCCGCCGGTAATGGCCCCGGGGTTCCAGGGACGGTCATCACCGGCCAGCCGCACCACCACCCCGGTATCGGGATTGTCGCGGGCCATTCTGACCCCCTCTCCCATATTCCCGGCCAGCAGGCTTTCACCATTGCGGCTGTTCTGCAGCGCCACGAACCGCGCGTCTTCATTGCCCATAATCCTTCCCTCTCCGCCTATAGCCTCCAGCCGTCCGTCCCGATCGGTCAGCGGGCTGAGCCAGATACCGGCGGCTTTCCCGTTTTTATCAAATGCCGGCAGCGCCACATGCGGCTGAGGGTACTTTTTCCCCGGAGAAATGAATTTTCCCGGTGAATTTCCCTGTGCCAGACCGGACTGCTGCAGGGCTGCCCGGCCAGCAGCGGTTTCATCCAGTGGCCTTGCCCGCCCGAACAGCAGATCGGCGCTTTTCACCGCCCGGTCGTTACGGGGTTCCAGAATATCGTGCGCCGTCGCTTTCTCAGGTGAATGCTTGATGGCCTTTATCCAGCCCTCACGGCTGTCGGTGTATACCTGCACATGCTGTTTCATGCGGGATAAAGCCACATAGGCAGACTCAAAGCTGGCCATCTGTTCCCGACCACCGGCCACCCCTTCCAGCGCGATGGCATACGGTTCGCTGGCCCCCTGGGCGCCGTGAGCCGTAATGGCGTAGGCGAGGTCGATATGCTGCTGCGCCTGATCCGCCTTCGGGGTCAGCGTACGGGTGAGTTTGCCATCAGATAGCGTGACACTGTCACCCGAAACAGACTGCACCTCCCAGATACTGTTGGCCACATAGCCGCGCTCCAGGTCACTTTTGCTGAAGCGCATTCGGTCCCCCTGAGACACGGTTATCTTTTCCTGACGATAGAGCGTGACGCCTTCTGCCGATGCCTCCCGGGGTGAGATATATCGCTCCTTTCCTTCACTGTCTGTCAGGGTGATCAGCTGATTATCCTTATCCACCTTGCTGATACGGTGGTATACGTTATCAACCAGCGCCACCGCCTCCTTGTGAGCCGTCCAGGTCGACAGTTTGCGCAGTTCACCGTCACGGATGTTACTCGTGACCAGCACCGGCAGTGTGATTTCCTCTTTGCCGGTTTCCCCGTTCTCCCGCCGTGCGTCATGGATCAGACTGTTCAGCGCCCGCCGGTCCTTATTCAGATGGGTGATCACCAGCGTCTGCGACTGTGCCTCCGGGGTCCGTCCGGTATAGTCCTTCACCAGCGCCTCGTAGAGCGTCGCGGGCTGACCTTCCGGCAGGGTTTTCCCCTCGCTCAGCGCCTTTTCTATCGCCTTTTCCTGCTTTGGCGTGAATTCCACCACAGAACTGCCCGGCGCCCATGCGCCTTCTTTTCTCGGCACCTGCTCCGGCGTGACCTGCTCGATGGTGGTCAGGGCGCGGTGCACATCCCGCTCAATCAGGCTGTAGACCGCCGGTCGCAGCTCAGGCATCTGGCGTACAATCTCTTTCATGATGGCAACGTCGGCGGCGCTGCGCTGCTGCATCAGCCTGAACGGCTGGCCCGGCGCGATGGGCTGCAGCTGGTCGTTATCCCCACTGGACACCGCCCGTCCACCGCCGGCGACGATGAGGGAGTGGGCTTTTGCCATATCGGCCAGCCCCACCATTGAGCTCTCGTCGAGCAGGAACAGGGTGTTGCTGAAATCGGGTGTCTGGCCATTGCGCTGCAGCAGCTGCGTGTCGTGGAGGAACGATGCCGTCGTGCGCGCATCCACGCCAGCACTCTGCATTTCCCCGACCGCGCGATGCGTCGGCGCCAGACCGATGACGCGCGGACGGGTCTCTTCCGGCAGCAGACTGATGGCACTCATGACTGCCCGGAACTGGGTGGTTTTCCCCACCCCGGCATACCCCTGAACCACCGTGAACCGGTCCGTGCTTTCCAGAATCATCCGGGTCGCCGCCCGCTGTCCGGCGGTCAGGTCCGTCATCAGACTGGCCGGCACGCGGTCCATCAGGGGGGCCACCGCGTCTTTACCTTCCAGCACGTGGGTCAGGATGCTTTTTTCGGCGTCCCAGGTCTGACGGGAAATCAGCAGGTCATTGCCGTAGCCGTGCGCCACCGGTACATTCAGCAACTGCCCCGACCTGATTTGTGCCTGAATGGTCGTGTCGATGTCCGCCATCGGAACCTTCCCGCCCCCGGTTTCCAGCGCCGTCGCCAGCAGCTGGGGCCGGGAGAAGGTCAGTTTCTCACTTTCAAGCAGCGGGATGGCCAGGTGAATGGCCTGTTCTGCCGGGGTACGCAGTCCGGCCTTCTGCTGCGCAATGGCCGCATCCAGGTCCGTCTCGCCGGATCGGGTCTTCAGCTGCTCTGAGACCACGCTGAAGGCGGTATGCCGCGACAGCTTCTCCGTCGTGCGCGCCGCATCCTGCGCCGAGTACAGCCGGAGATGACTTCCGCTCTGCGCCAGCTGGTTGAGGGTGGCGTTATCCAGCTCACGCTGCGTCACCGACGCAAAGACCATTGCCGTCTCGCTAACCGACCTGCCGGGACTTTCCACCCAGCCGTGGCCGATTTTAATACCGTCAAACACGCCCGCGCCCACGGCCAGGGTCTGCGTGGTTTTCTGCCCCGGCCGCTGTACCGTCAGCTGCCCTTCCTCCACTTTCATCACCGTGATGCTTTCCCCGCCCTTCAGGCGTGTGTCCGGTATCTTCCCGAGCACCGCCAGACGTTCCCCCTCTGCCACCGGCAGTGTATCTGCCCGGAACAGCGTCCACTGGCTGTCGACCGCGGAAACCTTCAGATCCAGACGGACCCCATCCCGGTCTTTCAGGGTCAGCATATTGCTGCTCGCGGTCACCCGGTCAATTACAAAGCGATCGTGCGTCCGGTTCTCCGGATCCCAGCGTTCCATCACCATCCCCTCCCGGTAATAATCCCGCACGCCCCGGCTTTTGCTGTCCAGCCACACCGGCGTCAGGGCTGTAATGGTCGTGTCTTTCTCACCCAGCACCCCCTCATGTCTGAGGGAGTCACGGATAAGGCCGTTGAGTACGCTCTGTTCACGCGTCCCGCTGATTTGGGCCACGCTTTCCTGCCCTTCACGTACGCTGACGGCAAACTCCTGTGCCAGCCGGCTGTAGCGTGCTCCTTTATCCGGTTCACTGATGATGTCGGCTGTGGTCTGATGGCCCCCCTGCCAGCGATACGTATTCACGCCGCTGTCCTTCAGCACCGTCAGCGCGCTGCCGGTCCCGCTGCGCTTCCCGCTGTCGGAGAGCAGGACCTGCACGTTATGGCGCATCGCGCCATCGAGCAGGGAAATCGTTTCCTTCAGGCTCAGCTTCTCCGCCTGATCCACGATGAGTGTTCCGCCCGGAATAAACGCCGTCCCGTCCTGCAGGGCGGATTTACCGGTCACCGTTTCCCCGGCCAGACGCACATCACCGGCGAGAAAATCACGTGAGCGGTTATCTGCCGCCAGGATATGGACGTCACGCCCCTGCTCCCGGGCCATCAGGGTTAACTCGGCCACCCGCTCCCGCTGGCCGGTTGCACCGCCCTGACCGGAAACGATACCCATTACCGGGCGATCCTGCGCCAGCACGCTGACGGCATCGCTGAAAGGGACCTGGCGCACCACAGACGCATCGGGCGTGACGGAGACATGATTCTGGCGCTGCACCTCCTGACTCAGGGCTTTGACGGCAAGTTCATCGAGAACGTGGATGTTTGAGGTGAACAGGCCTTTCTCGCGATCGAGAGGGATAAGCTGCTCCCGTTCAATGGCGGCATCGATGCCCTTTCTCGCCAGATCAAACACACCGTCCTTCGCCTCCAGCTGGCCGACCGTGCGTGCCAGCAGGTCGGCATACGTGAATTGCACTTTGCGGTCGCTGAGACCGGCAATCGCTTTCGTCACCACATCCGTGATATCCGGACCATCAGTGTTCACCGGCGCGGCAGGTGCACGGGCCAGCTCTGCGGCTCGCGCATCGGCGGCCTCACGGTACCCCCGGATGTCAAACCCGGTCTCCTTCAGCGTGTTCATCCACTCCACCATATTTTCTGCCGGATCGATGGCTTCTTTCGACTTGCGGGTATCGAGCGCGGCCACATCCCGTGACTTCAGGGAGGCATCGGGTCCTGCAGCCTCCAGGAGTTCCTGACTGCGCGTGGAAAACGACTCAACCGGCACGCCCTCCATCTCCCACATGCCATTCCGACCCGCATCGACTGTCTTGTAACCCATAGACTCAACATCGGCCCTGAGAGAGTTCTGGTATATCTTTCCGAAAGCGATGCGGTTGGCCAGTATGGTTTCGGAGAACCCGGTTTTACCGACGGTATCGCTGGCCAGCGTCTGCCATTTATCGCCGTTCTGTGTCGCGTTGATAACCACGCTGTGTGTGTGTATCTGTGGATCCTGAGCGCGCGATGTATCATGGTTAAAGCGGGCAATAATCAGATTCCCGGTCAGGACTGTTTCAGACACGCCATCTTTCTTTACCCGTGTGGAAGCAAGGGACTCCACCTGGTTAAGAGCTACTGTTACCGCGCGATTATGAGCATCGATGAGACGCTTATCGCCGCCCAACATAGCCAGCATCGATACACTTTTCGGTGCCGAGAACGTCAGGTCATAACCGGGCCGGTGCTTATTCACGCCATCCTGTATCCGGGTCAGGTCGCTGCCATCAGGTAGTTTTCCCTGCAGAAGCTCCGTGAAGACCTGCTTGTCTACCTTTCCTTCAAGTCCCAGCAATTCTGCGCCTTTACCCTGCCAGCGCTCCTCCATGCTCCCGATGACGTAGTAATTGTCTTTCTCTGTGTAGTAGTTACCGGCACTGCCCGCCGATTTAACCTGGCTGAAACTGAGCATCAGATATTCCCTCCAATCTCGACATCATCCTGCTCATCGTGCCGGTGGTTGTGGTTGATATTGACTTCCTCACGCCGCTGCATATCCCGCTGTGTCTGATCATCTGCCAGCCAGGCGGCATACGCCTGCATGTCCTCAATGACACCGTCCTCGTTCATGCCGGCCGGCAGCATGTCCTGTCCCTGTTCCGCGGACTGCTGCGCCAGTTCCTGTTCTGTCCCGCCTGCAGCTGCAGCAGGGGTACCGGCAGATGATGCTGTTGCGGCAGCAGCGGCTGCTTTTGGTTTGAGCAACGGTATGGGCGTGACCGGCAGGACGGGAGGCTCCGCTGCCGGACGCTTTGTTGTCGGCGGCGCTTTTACCGGTGCAGGAGATACCGTCATTTCAGCTGGCGCAGGCGGGCTGACCGGCTCAGGTTGTTCACCGGCGTGACTGTCTGTATCAGCTGGCCCGGGTTCCGGCGCATCCGGCGTGAAAAGCGCCCGGGCAAGGCTGCCTTCAGCTTCCCGGGCCTCAAGCAGAGCACTGAGCCGTGCATCCACCCGCGCATCGAGAGTGCGAGGAATAAATCCCTCGGCAATTTTCGGACGCGGCTTGTATTTGAGGGCCAGTTTCACGGCCGGATACGGCCCGGGCAGCGTGACGTAACAGGACAGGTCAGGCAGCGTCTGAATATCGGAGTAACTGACCAGCGTTTCCCGCTCTTTTTCTTTCCCGGTCGATACACCATCACGCACCGGGTCAGCACCGTAGGAGTACTGCTCGCTGGCCTTGAGGATTTCCTTTTCGCCAATTTCACCGGCAGCAAACTCCGCGATCTCCCTGCTGGGTGAACGGAAGAAGGCCCGGGTGTTCATTACGTCAAAGAGCGTGGCGGCAGGCTTAACACCATAGATGTCTTCCAGCTGGGCATAGGACTGAATACCGAACACATAACAACCACCAAATTTACGCGCCTCCGGGAGGATTTCGACCAGGTCCGGCAGCTTGTGCAGCGTCGGGAGCTCGTCAGCGAAAATCCAAACACGCCGGTTACGGTTCTCCCCCATCGCCAGCAGGCCGCGGATAGCAATCGACAGCCACATTGAGATAACCGGCTTCAGGGAGGCATGGGTGTCAGCGTTGGAGGAGATAAACAACCAGCCATTGGGTCGGTCCTCACGGACACCCCGCATCCAGTCCCGGATAGTGAATGGCTCGCCGTTCTTCTCAATGCCCTGCAGGTAGCGAATAGCCTTGACGTAGTTGGTCAGCACGGCACGAATGGAGATGGCCGTTTTCTCAATTTTCTCTTCAACCAGGTTCGCTGCCGGCGTGTTCTGCAGATAGGCGCGCAGCTTGTCGATTTTAATGGACAGCATGGTATCGACCAGTTTCTCGTAGCTGCGATCCTTGTCTTCACGCATCAGGTACGCGCCTTCGGCAAAGATAGTGCGACCGGAACCCTGCCAGAACGGGTCTTCTTTGGTACCCATCGGGATAAGGGTGTTGGAGATGTTGTCGAAGTCCGGCAGCGTCAGGCACTCTTTCCACAAATCCCAGGCCGCGCAGCGCGAATCCAGCGGGTTGAGGATTTTATCCAGTGACGGGTCGTAATAGCTTTTGACGAACTCACAGGAGCGATCATAAATGATGGCCATATCGCCACGTGCACGCACGTAGTTCAGTAGCCGGCGGATCACTTCTGATTTACCGGAACCTACGGTACCGTGGAGGCAGAAGTTCTGGATTTCGGAGTTTTTAAGAATAGGCAGATCGCCAATTTTAATATCGGAGGCCATACCATCACGCTTCATCTGGCGGGCCACTTCTTTGGGCTTATCGGAAAGCTGGCGCCCGCCGGTATTCTCATCCTCACTCTGCTGTTTCCCCTGGCGGCCCAGCACCCAACTGGCGATGAAGAACGTCACGATACAGATAACAAGAGAAACCACGGCTGCAAAGACGAAACTGGTCCACAGCTGCTCTCCGCACCAGATAGTATATTTATCGGCCAGGATTTGTTCTGAGGTATATTCCAGCGACTGGCCGTAATACTGAATGGTGTATACCGGCTGGGAACGAATAATATCGCGCATCGGACCCAGCGTCGTACACCACCAGTATACGCAGCCGTTCACAAAGGTTTGCCAGCTGAGCCGGTACATCAGCATCAGCCCGCACAGCACCCAGAATAAAATAAACAGCACGTAGAAAATAATATTGGCAATCTGACCAAACATGCGAAAACGCATATTGGCGATCTGACCGCCCTGCGTCATATCTTTGGCATTGAAACTCATGGCACTAATCCGTCAGTAAAGTATTAGGGTCGGAAGGACAAATTAATCAGCGGAAATACACCGGCACAAAACAGGATTACAGTCATGCCCGGATCCATTGATGGCCAGGCCGGATACTGACTTCTATTAAGAGGTTATGCAGAAGGTATAGCCCTCTGAGCCAGGGCAGTGCCCGCCTTTAATATACGACTTCGCCACCTGCCGTCCGGCCTCATCGACCAGGGCATACAATGTGGATGGCAATGTTTCAGTCGTGTACTGCAGGCAGACGCAGTAGCATTTCACCGGATGTTTAATCATATCCGGACGTTCAAACCAGCCGGTTGACGGGAAAATCCGTGTGCCGAAGAGCCTGTCAGAAGGAAACTGAGTCTGCACGGACCAGGCAAACACGTCGTCAGCGCTGTCGCGGCGATTGACGCCGGGGATATACAGATTTTCTGCTTCGCGGACAACACGGGAGGCAAGAGAGGACAAGGCGGAGTCATCCATGCTGGCCGGGCCTTCCACACATATGGAAAGATGGAAGTATTCCGGTTTGCTCTGTACTTCTGGCTTTGCATCGGAAATAACTGACGCCGTGTTTCGCTTACGCTCCACGGAAGACGTCATTATTTTTCGGAAAAAGACACCTGCGATGAAAACAAGCAGAAGAATAACTAACGCGCTGCAGATATACATGATGTGGTCACTGAAGAGAGAACAGACCTCGCGATGTGACAGGGAATAAATTCCCCCCGCTGCAGGATGTGGGTAAATATCGCCAGGCATCAGTTCATGTGTATCAAGAGACCTGACAGGCACAGATATTGTCATAAATAACCTCTGTTCAAATAAAGACGAAAAGACTCCGCCGAAGGCGGCAGCGCCTCACAGATGCACAAATAAATTGCGCAACTGTTCACCGTTTAGATGTGGAATTAACTGATTATTTGACGAATGAATTCTGACACGCCGGAAAGGTGATGCCAGTCTGGCCCGGAGTACCCGGGCCGTGGAATAGAACGCTTACAGGATATTAGCGATCGATTTTGCCAGCTGGTCTTCAAGAACAGGCTGGGCTTCAGGGAACTTGAGGTTAACTTTATTCGCGTTAGAGACGACGCGAGTCTGGTATTTATGCTGATTACCCGTTTCAGTACTTGTCTGCACTTTTGCTCCGGATGTTCCCTGACGTAATACGGCCACGTTATCAGTCTGAACCTGTGTTTTGGTTCTTTCCGCGATCTGAACATCGGTGATCATGGTGTAGTTCACATCTTCCACCATCGCGTCAGCCGCCATTCCGACCAGACCGGCTGCAAGCCCTACTCCCAGGGTTGCTCCCGCGGAACTGGAGTTGTAAGCGGTAATCCCCGCCCCAAGAGCGGCGCCAGTCACAGCGCCCTCATAACCCCGGCTTAACCAGCCCTGAGACTCACGAAGGTCCATTTTATCGGCCTTGAGCACATTCGCCTGGATCCAGTAGCCCGCCGTATCGGGGTTACTGACGACCTGATATCCCTTTGAAGTGACAGCGCTGGCAATTTTTGCCTGCAGGCCACTCATATCCTTATCGGAGGTATTTTTGATTTGCAGATAAACCGTCTTATTATTTGAAGGTTCCAGCCAGATTGTTTCGCTCATCTGGGTTTTTACTTCCAGATTTCTCTTTTTAATGGCGGTTCCCATTGCACTACATCCAGATAACACCAGCGCAGAGCTGACGACCATAACAGTCATCAATTTATTTAATTGCATACAAATTCCTTGTGCCATAATCATTATGAGACATACACATTCCATTTCTGCATCCAGAATGCGCAGTTACTATATCCAACTTTTTATTTGAGTGGAAATTTATTAAAATTAATACACTAATAATTTCGTATGTGTATTTTTAGCCCACCAACTAACCACCATAATTGATAGGCCAAATTTGAGGGGGCATTTTTTAAAACCAGCCACTCTCCCTGCTGAGTTTTAGTAGTCAAATTAGCTTTATCATTTGTTAATGATTCCGATCTATACCATACACGTTTCCTGCAACGTCTACATTTTCAATCATAGGAAGCCCACTCGCAGGATTAATATCATGGGTACTTATAGATATCTCATTTCCATATGACCCCATAGCACTGCTACATGTACTATTAGGTTGGTCGAGGTTGACTGAACCGTCAGAACAATGCTCAAGCTGATAACTCATAAACTCTCGCTCGGAGAACATTTCCTTGTATGGTAAGGTCGTCAACGATTGCGTTCTCCCGACATAATTCCTGCCGGTCCCATTTTCGAATGCACTTTCATTATCATTACTAAATTTCACAGATGCAAACTTTAGTGCTTTATTCATAACCCAAAGTGGGTATAAAACAATACTCATCAAACAGGCAATGGGATTAACAATACAACAGACCCCGGCCAGAACAAGATAAAGATTACTAACATCAGCTACTGGGCGTTTTGTTTTCGCACCAACTTTAATGAAAACATATTTGAACACCAACAACCACATCGCGGATGCTAATACTATAAAAATAGTTTCTGATACTCGCCATCCTGCTAATAGGCACGATATACACTGAATAAGTAGCAAAGCAATCGTTTTCATATTTTACTTTCCTCCCCCTTAGTTAGGGTTTATGCTTCCGCTCAAATTCCTGGGCCTTAGCTAGGAGTTCGTCTCTTGTATCCGCTCCAGGAAGTGCTCTCTGTTCAGCCTTTTTGTCATTGTATTCTTTCTCAAATTTATTTCCTTCCAAATTATGGTGGTTTTTCAGACGAGTGTGTTCATTCTGAACATCATCCTCCTGCTTATGTATGCTATCTTGCCTATCCTTATGAGCTTGCTGGTTTTCGCTAACCATGTGTTCAACCGATTGGTGAACATCATTTTTGATACCTGCATTTTTGGTCATCTCATCGATACTATCACCGTGAGAGTTGTAGTCCGCATATACTGTACCGCTTCCTTTACCTTCAGAAACTGATGGCATATTTGCGCCAATGTTTCTTCTGCCCTCCTGGTACGCCTCATCGACTTTTGGTTCAACCTGTTGTTTCACAAATTCACGAGCCAGTTGCTCCCTTTGGGCAGCGATTTCAGGTGAAGACGTGTCAGTAAGAATAGCTTCAGCATTTTGTGGGACATTTTTCTGTACGAAATTAGCAAATTGTTGAGTCAGGTTTTCGTTCATCTGGCCGCTCATGCTTTCTGTTCGTGAGGCCATCTCACTATACTCATGGCTACGTGTTTTGCTCGTCGTGTACTGGTCATAGCTATTTTTCGCACTGGCCAAAGAGGCAGAAAATTGATCAACCCGAGAAGATGCATTGTTATCAGTGATGTTTCCAGACTGGCTTGATTTCTGGTTGATGAAGTAATCAGAAGACTCTCTGAAGTCTTTAACTGCCTGACTGCTGGTATCATGATTGTCAGCATTAGATTGGCGTCCTGACTCAGTAGTATTGTCCTGAGATCCAGAACTTGCTGTCCCTCTCGCCGACATCCTCCCACCGAATTCAGCTTTACCGCCATTACCGAAGAGCTCGAATCCAACACCACCTCTGGCTCCTACATAAGCCTCGCCAGAAACATCACCTCTCACTGACTTGTCCATAAGCTGGCCGAATGCTTCATCACGGCTAATATGGTTAGCTTTAGCATACGAATCTACAGCATTCATCATCTTGCTTCTGGCCATCGAATCCTGCGAAGACTCGGTAGTATCGGCCCCGGTCGTTGTTGAGGCGCTGTTCCCTTTATTGGTGCCAAATTGCTGCAGGCTATTCCAGGCACTTGTCACGCTGCTGTTATAGCCATGCAGCGCGCTTTCGGCCTGGACATCAGACTCACGCGCCATCTGTTGCTGCGCACTGGCTATCTGACGACCGACGTTGATATCCACCGGCAGTTTTGACATTGCACCACCACTGTCCCAGACCATCGATCCATCCCGCGTCTGCGTGCTCATGCCCCCATTCGCCAGCTGCCGCGACATCTGTCCGAAACTGGTTGTACTGTTGGTACCCCAGCTGTAGCCGCTGACGTTCTCCATCTGCATGTTGGCGAAAGAGTAATTGCCGTCCACCACGCCGGAGGCAGCCTGCGATGTTGCACTGAGCCCCGATGAAGAAAAATGGCTGTAGGCACTGGAGAAAGCGGCCCCCATGCTCTTCACGATCCCCCACGACAAGGGCGGTATCATCACGGCAATATAACCCGCGGTGGTCGCAATATCCGAGTTTTTGAGCTGAACCTGCGACAACTCAGAGAGAACAACCGGCACGCCATTTTGCTTCGCATAGTAGGCCATCGCGCTGTTCAGGATGGCGAACAGTAATGGCCACGTCTGCAGCCAGATAAGCGCAAACACATACCCTTTAAGCACCTGCAGCGTCATCATGTTAAACATGGCAGCCATCACCATGATCGGGAACATCCCAATCATTAAACCCATAATGACGGTCTGCATCAGTGGAAGTGCGCGAAGCGCCTGGTGCCCCATTGTGGCCTGTGCCAGCCGCTGCTTTTCAAGGGATGATGTGTTAGCCATATTGACCAGACTGGCGGTGTCCCCGCTGCGGGCCGCATAACTCTGGATCCCGCTGCGCAGGGCGTTCATCGTGACGTTCTGGCGGATAATCTGCCCGGCGCTCTGTCCCGAGCTGTAGAAGTAATTGTAGCTGTCGCCAATCATCTGGCTGAAAAGCACATCGGGATTAGGTTTGCCACCAAACAGCTGACGAACATAGTAGTTCCAGGTTTTACCCCCTGTCTGAGTATCCAGCGCAAGAGCCGATTTCAGATCCCGTGAGGCCTCCTCGCATGTCTGGAACTGGTTGTTTTTATCAAACACGCCACGCAGTGGGCTTGGGTTTGCAAAAATCAGTGTATACGGATCAGGTGAATTCAGTAATTCCTCAAAAGAGTACTTATGATTGAGGAAAATATCGCCCATCACGCAGTTTTGTACGTAATCGGAAAACAGCGTCGTAATCTGAGGATTTTGTGATAAAAAATCCGTACTTTTCGCGACCAGATTACTGCCAAATAACATCCCCGTTTTACTGTACGTGACGCTGTCCGGCAGCGCGAAGACCATCTCATAACTCTGGATGAGCGCGTTTCCCACCCTCGTTGTCAGCGACGCAGGAATGGCCAGACCAATAGGAACATTATCGACTTCATAGACCTGCGCCACGTTACTGTAATCGATGATCTGCACAGGGGTGCGAATGACAACCAGCATAGAGACCAGGGTGAGGGAAAAGACCCAGCCAATAAGGTCCATCACGTTGTGTTTTTTTACCCAGCTCCCCGCCACAATGAGTACCGAGATGGCGATACACATCTTTTCTATAGTCGACCATGTGCCGGTCCCCATAAAAGCCGCAATCGCGTTCAGGTTGCCCCGTAACCAGTCGCCGCCAGCAATGGCATATACCTCAAGCATTACTGATTCCCCCCAAAATGATAGTTATTCTGGTAGCGGGTCATCATGCGGGCAGAAACCTGCTGGCGCATGTAACTCATTTGTCTGTCCACCACGAGCAAGGCGTCCTGCTGGACCTGAACACGGGACTGGAAAGCGGCAATCTGCACACTCGCCTGGTTGAGGTTTTCCATGATCATATCCATTGTCGACTGGGGATAATTACCGGTTGAGATCATCGCCCGGGCCTGCTGGATAAGTTCCTGAATGTACTGCAGCAGGATGTCGTAGCCGATATAGTCCGTCAGCTGGTAAATAAGTGAGTTAGACACCCCGAGCATCTGCGGATCGACCAGGTATTTGAACACCGGGATGGTGGTGCTGGAGATAAACCCTTTCTCCTGCTCCGTCAGTTTTTCATCAGCCACCGCTTTATTCTGGATACTGCTCAACAAAGCGCGAATCTGATTTTTGAACGCCTTATTGGCGGTGATGGTTACGGTCGCATCAGCAACGACCTTGAGACATTTATCCGAGTCATTGCAGTGGTAGATTTTAGCTGTGCCGCCCTCCATCATGGCTTTAATCAGGTCCTGGTCAGTGATGCGTGCCGGCAACGGGGTGATCTCACTGTTCTCACCAAAAATCAGCGTACCGGTCAGGGTCATCACAAACTCTTTCAGCTCCTTATTGCCATCAAAGAGCCGGTTCTTCGATAAGGCATTCCACATGATGTTAATGTTCTTCATCACACGCTCTTTGTCCTTATCGCTGGCTTTATCCTGCACTTTGTCCATCTGCCCCCCCACCGAACAGCCCTGACGGGAAGCCGCCCAGTCCGCAAAAATGTTGCTCTCGCCGGCGATGTCCTGGCAGACCTTTTGCTGCGCCACCTGGGTCCGTGGAAACAGACCGCCCACAATGCCCTGTGCGGCCTGGCAGGAGCTGAGGTTCATGCTGTTAATGTCGCTGGCCATCTTCTGAAGGAAATCCTTCGCGGTTTTGATCTCCGGAACCGTGGTCTGCAGGGCAAGGTCAAAGAAGTAACCCGCGGCGTTGGACATAATTTGTTTGCCGAAGCGCTGCAGTTGCTCGCTGTTGATAAATGAGAACGACCCCAGGTACGCATCGATGCCACCGCAGCCGGCGTTAATATCCGGCAGAGTCATGCTGACCAGCTGGATCGTTTTCACCTGCGTTCTGGCATACAGCGAACCGCCGGAGGCGTAACCCGCCGCCTGTCCCTGCCAGACCTGCGGCTGGCTGGTATTGGATGCAAAGCCCAGCTTATTGAAGAAGTTGTTCATATCGCCATTCACGTCGGCGACGGCGCTAAATGACAGGCCAAGCACGGCACCGCAGAAGAGTGACAGAAGTTTAATTCGCATCCTGTCCTCCATTACGCACAGCATTCTTTTTAACTCTGTCATTTCTCAGAATAAAAAGGCTCTTAAGGTGATAACTGAAAAAATTGCGGATCGCTAATGTCACTCCGGCAACAAAGAACCCCACCCCAACAGCGATCAGCGCATAAGGGATGGCGTACATCATAATATTCCACAGGTCTTTTACTCGCAGGTCACCGCTGGCTATCCAGTCATCCACGCAGAGATTAAATAATAATCTCATTATCCATAATAGCAGAGCACCTGCAGTGAGAAACACAATGAATAATTCCAGATAGATTTCCAGACGCCTTTCCCGGTGGATAAATTCCGGCTTCAGTTGTTCTATTTTTTCTGCTGCTGTCTGCCCGGGTGCTTTTAAACTGGCTGGAAATAAAAACGCATACAGTCCCGTCGAACGTATATATTTGTTCATGGCTATTTTCCTTAATCACTTGCTAAGACCGGATATAACAGAGACTCAGTGCATCATCTGAAATACCGTATCCACTCTGGCCATAAAGCCCTGTGCATCCGTGGCGCCCTGCAGGATCGGGTACGCTGCCAGCGTGTTTACGTTCACCAGAAACGTAGTCGGCGTGGCCACCGGGATATTGGGGAAAAAGGTCTGCATCACGTCAGGAGGCGCCGGCAGCGCTTCCGGAAACGCGTCATCACCCTGTCCGTCAATGGTGTAAGAGAACACGGAGAAGCCATACTGTCCGGCCAGCTGCTTCAGCACCGGGTCAAATTTATGGCAGTAGGGACAGTGTCCCTGCATGAACAGCACCACTTTCCAGTCGCGCAGGTCCACCTGCTTTCCGTTGCTGAGTCGTAACCAGCGTGGCTGAGATGCCCCGCTCACCGCCTGGGGAGTGTCGCTCTGCGGGGAGGCCGTTTCAGTACCGGAGATACCCCGCGGATCCCAGAGCGACTTCACCTCATCGAGCGTTCCCGCATGTGCCATCCCAGCCAGTGCAAGGGAAAGAGCCAGTGCCGCCAGCGGCGTCTTAGCGAGGTTCATCAGGCTGTTTTTCACAGGCTTTCTCCTCTTTTTCGGCTTCAGCAATCAGGGCGTTTAGAATGCGGTATCCCCCGAACACCACCATACCCAGCCCGAAGATTTCCCCGGCCTGGACGGCCAGCTCAGGCTGTTTTCTGACAAGCCGGGCTATCAGGTGGAAAAACACGCCCACGGCCAGCACCCACATCCCGGTGATATCTAAATCCGGAAAACGAATATTTCGCATGACACACTCCTTAGAAATTCGGTTTAAAGTCGCTGGAGACATAGAGGAACTGTTTCGCCAGGTCGTCCTGACTGATAAAGCCGTAACTGAGAGGCTTCACCTGGCCACTTTTCGGGTTAACCAGCATCATCGCGGGGAAGAACTTCACGCCAAGCTGCTCTGCCTGGCCCTGGTCCGTCCGGCTGTCGGGCAGCATGGGGTTAATCACTCCGTCAACCGACACCGGTATCACGCTCAGGCCATAGGTTTCGCGAAAATTTTTAATCACCTGGACCAGCTGGCCATCGATCGCTTCCCGGCCCCGGTAGAAGAACATCACGCCGTAGTGCTGTGCGAGGGTGGAGATAGCCTGTCGCTGTTCGGCATAGTCGGCAGCGAGCTGGTTTTTTACCGTGCCGTTGTAGTGGCTGTACTGCAGGTTGTAATCGAGTTCGGGGTTTTCCAGCATCGCTTTCTTCGCACTCATCGAGAACAAACCTGCCTGCTGCGTCCAGTAGTTCTGCAGCCGGAAATACTTCACGAAGTTTTCAGACGATGGATACAGAATGGCTTCGTACAACGACCGTTTGGTGGCCGCCTGGAGTGTGGCGAGTTTCTCCAGAATATCCATTTGCGGCGGTGGTGCCGCTGGTACGGCTTTCCTGTCCTCATCACGGGGTTTCAGTTTCTCGTTGTACCACTGCCAGCCCGCGTCTTTGGCGAAAGCCGGCATCAGGGCGCAGCAAAGGCACCCCGCCAGCATGGCGGCATGTATTGTTCGCATGGCAAATACCCTTTTATGAATTAATGCGACTGGCGTGACAGATGCTGATAGACACTGTATTTATCGAGCTGGCGCTGTACCTTTCCTGCATCATCACGGGCTTCAAAGCGATAACCGCTGCAGTACAGAGGCAGATGATTTATCTGAAGGTCCACCCGCTTCCCGTCCCTGATCACCCACGCGGCCTGAGAAACAGTGTCGCACTGGATCCCCCAGGCCCGGTTGGTTGTCATAAATGCGTTAACCTGCCTGTCCCGCCACAGGCTGTACGACATAATGCTGACCAGGAGAAAGACAAACACCCCGACAAACACCATGACCAGCCCGTATGCTTTTTTCTCTTCCATTGACTCTCCTGGTCACATAATAAGGAATAGCGGCATGCTCAGTACTGAAGATATAAAAGCCTGCCGGTCCGCTGGCAGTTTCTGGAAAGCAGGTGAGTACTGAGCGGCCATCTGAACCAGTTCGGACGAGTTAATCAGGAACCTGTCTGTATGCAGAGAGATATCCGCAAGAACAGCCAGCACCATAACATGATGCTCCTGGGGTAAATTCTCTTCATTCAGAATGTCTATAAATTTCTCAATCGTGATATATCGATTCATCTTTGCTTTTCCTTGCATTTATAACTTTCTCCAGAGCTGAGAAAAACAAATAACACACAGACATGGCAAACCCAGCCATAAGAATAAAGACCACACTTTCGACATAATCACTTCCCGACGTCCCTTTGACTGCATCCCAGGAGAAATAAATCACCGGAGAAATAATGATTACTGTCAGTGTTAATCTCAGGACAAAATCAATGGCAGGCTGTTTGTGAAAATTAATTTTCATGATTATCGGTCTCTTTATTAGGCAGCATGGTTTATTGCGCGGATTGCTGACTCATGATTTCCTTAATTCGTTCTTTGGTCTTATTGGTGAGAACATCGTTTTCCGGTATTTTTTGATTTTTCATCAGGTCGTCCATAAAGTTGGTGAAATCAAGCATGTTAAAGTCGATCCTCTGGAGCTCTTCAACCGTAATCCCCCGACAGTCAGGACTGCTGGCTCCGCCAAAACCGATATGCAGCTGACCGTTTCTTCCCTGCTGCTGAACGATCTGCGCCAGTTTTGAGTCGAACTGGCAATAGCTCCTTTTTTTCTCCAGGCAAATCCCCAGAACCTTTTTAGAGCAGAATTCCCCGATACTGACCGTCAGCTTGTCTTTTTTCGCTTTTGCCAGCGCCTTTTCCTCGCTGCTGCAGCGTGCCAGCCCCACATCCTGGCCCCAGCCGCTGTCTTTGCAGCAGTTACTGAAGCCCGCAGCAAACTTCTTACAGAACTTCGCTTTTCCGGTGAAGGCCCGGACATCCACCCCGTTCAGTGCCGCGACGTCCTTCCCCGCGGCAGCCAGTGCCGCCAGCTCAGACACCGCCTGCCCAAAGTCGTTGCTCTTCCCGGACGTGGCTTTGTCACATTCACCATCAAGGCAGAAGACATCACCGCCGCAGATCATTTGTTTGCCACTCGTCCTGGTTTCGCAGGAATACGTTGCATATTCATGCAGGCACGTGCCTTCCTCGCTGGAGAAGGCGCACTGGCGGGATGACAGAGTACAAGCCGTATTTTTCATCAGGCTTTCACAGGAGCCGTTGTCCGCCGGTTGCGTGAGCCAGGTATCCTTATATTTCCAGCAGGCCTCCGTGAACGAGTAATCCCTGCCTCCGAGGGTGATGGTTCGCGTTCCTCCCGGGCTGATACATTCCTCGCCCGTTTTTTTTCCTTCATCCTTACTGAACGGACAGCTTTCAACCCAGACGACTTCAGGTGCATAGACGGTTTCGGTTTCTTCCATCACCAGGGTGACCGTGACCTGTACGGGTTTCTGGCTGGCCGATGATACGGTCCGTGATGTTTTGCTTACTGAAAAGTTCTGCCCAGCAGTGACCGCTTTGTCCACACCAAACGACTGATGAATCTTCCCCTTCCCGTCATAGGTATATTTCGTACAATGCGTGTTCTGACCGCCTGAACACATCGATTCTGAACGTGGCCAGCTGATCACATCAATGGGGAACGTTCGTTCAAAGAGGGTCAGGCTTTCACTCACTGCACTCTTGCAGCTATCCCGCACCTTCCCTTCGGAATCGCATTCTTCAATCCAGGGGATCACCAGAGGCTCACCATCCACCGAGGCATTCAGCAGACGACCATTGGTCGGGATCGTCAGGTTGCCACTCCATTGCCGGGTACTCCGGGCATAATTCAGCGTCACCACCTGCTGATAGGTTCGGTTAACTTTCTGCGTGGTGGCGTTATCCTTCAGGGTCGCTTCCCGTGTGCAAAAATTTTCCACCTGCAGATCACGTTCGCAGGTATGGTTTGTGAACTCGCTGCGGTTCACAACCTGGGCGGTACAGGGCTGTCCGGTATCGCCGACAATGCTGTCGGCACGGGATTCTGTATCCTTTGCGGCCTGAATAAACGGCGCATCCTGAGATATCTGATCCGGTGGCCGGTTTGTGAACGACTCCGTAACCGCTTTGCCTGTGTCCCCCTGGCTGAACTCCAGGGCTGAATCGCTTTTCAGAGAGCTGTCTCCGCTGGCAGTGACACCGCCGTAGTATTTTGTCTGATTCGGGTTGGCGGTATACCCCGGCAGGTTTTGCTCACCACTGAAATTTTTCAGTGAGTTCAGACCATTGCCCTGCACCTGTTTCGCAAAATCCGAACCAGCTTTATAGTCACTTCCACTGTCAGCGCAGGCGGGAGATGCCAGCCAGATAAAGGCGCTCAGGACTAAAAAATGCGCGGTCAGCACGGAAATAACCGTCTTCATTTCCACCCTCCCTCATCCCTCACCATTTCCGGTAACGCTATGAAGTACGGTCTGTCTTTCATGGCTGGCTCCCGGCGGCATTCGAGTGCGCATCAAGTATTTGCCGGGCCAGCTGTGCGCAGTCACCGGTCTGTGCCACTTTCTCCAGCGCCTGTTTGACGTGAATGTTACCGCGTACCACGTCATACCCGGCCTGACACCGTACCACCAGAGACGGCACACTCCGGATGCCGTACTGTGTGTATAGTGTCGGGTCAATCTGCACGCCGTCGGTCACGCCATCCTTCACCAGGTGCAGCACCGCGTCAGTGGTGGTCCTCATGTCGTTATTGACGAGCCCACGCAGTGTCGCCGGAATGCCGTACTGCCGGGTTTCGTGCAGCATCCGCTTCAGCCCCTCTTCAGGTATCGAGAAGGAGACAAAGTACAGCGCTCCTTCTGCCGGCTTTTCCTGATTCGCCGCTTTCTGCTGGCTGACCAGATTATCGATAAACTGGCGGTCTGATTTGGGCAGAGGATTGCGGCTGATTTGCGCCTCAAGCTCCTGCTGCAGCTGTTTATCCGGATGCTGGCGCAGCTGTTCGCTGAGGTTCTCCTGCTGTTTCAGCCACTGCTGGTCCCCGGGAGTATTAATATTGTCAGCGGCTGACGCCGTAGTGCAGAGCAGACTCAGCCCCCAGGCCAGCCCGGTGATTCCTTTATTCATAATTACCTCAATTAGAGAGAGTTATGTGCCTGGCTATTGCTACAGGTCATGACAAATGCATAGTCCTGCATCACATATTCAGTTATTCGACTGCATTTTTTCTCTGAGGGTTGCGCCAATGTATTGCCAGTCTATGTATTGCTCTGCCGTTAGTACCTTTTTATCCGTGCTGAAAGTGACCCGGGATGTAGTGGGAGATACATCCTGATGCAGGAGGGGTTGCTGGCAACATTGATTCTGTTCTTTTTCCATCATTTATCCTTTTCCTGTCTGACTTACAAAAATACGCAGTTACGTTTACGCCACATCAGGTAGCCATAGTTCTTGCGGGTGTTGGGCGGATTTTTGCCGGCCTCCCAGCGCATCACGCTGCGTCCAAGCGGATGGCACTGACCACTGTCCGGATACATGTTCACCATCTGATAGCGCCAGCGTTCTTTCGGGATGATCGGGGAGGGATATTCGTAACAGACTGCCTTGTCCTTCCCGATACTCTCCATAATTTGTCCCTGCCGGTGGAGCTTGAAGGCCATACGCTCACTGACCAGTACCGACGACTGCAGCGGGCTGGACTCATTACTGACCTGGCCGTTAAACGGGTAAAGTGAGCCATGGCTTCCACCACACCAGAAGAGGACATCCAGAGGCATATGGAATGCACTGGCCAGCGCATCCGCTGCGCAGGCGCCCTGCGCGATGGGGTTGGCAAACAGGATCGCTTCCGGATTCAGAATGGTGGTGAGGCTGCTGTCCACCCAGGTCGGGTCAATCTCGGACAGATAGGCTATATCCATGTCTCCGCCTTCCAGACAGCCTGCCGAAGTGATGATGTTCAGCCAGTACGTCAGCGGGTACTTGTACCAATGAACGTGATAGAAGGCGCCGTTCACCTGCTTGTCGTCCTTTCTCGCGGTCCCCATGCCGGTCTTGCCGAGATTGATACTGAAGCCCCCCAGATTGACCATACAGCCAGGCGAACGGCTGACGTCCGTCATGGCCATCGGCTCCCAGTACCCGATGGCCAGGCCGGGACGAACAAAAAGCGGTGGCGGAGCCGGACACAGCTGCAGGGGACTGCCGGGATTGCTGGTATCAGGCAGGTCGCCTTTACCAACCTGCACGCTGCCGAGCGACAGAGGGAAGATGCAGCGCCAGCACACATCGGTGATCGGGTTAACAAACCGGCCCTCACAGGAGGGGTCTGCGGCGGCGCGGCCACTGAACGTTGAGAACGCGATGCAGATTAAAAAAAACATGGCTTTCATTCGTCAGTTTTCTCCCTGAGAACAAGACGGAGGGCATCGATTTTATTGCGGACCTTTTCCCGTGTAGAGTCTTCGGCGCCCTCCATCCCGGCCCACACCATCAGGGACAGGCAGTCGAAGAGGTAAAGCTGGCGACGGTATGAATCCCTGTTCGTCTGGCGAACGGCGGACAGTGCATCGAGTTCACAAGTCATTTCATCGATAACCTTTTCACCGTTGTATCTCAGCCAGCGGTACAGCTTCTCGTTATCGGTCCTGAGACGCTCAACCTCTCTCTCCAGCCAGCTTTCTCTTGTACTGAGTTCCCGTATGACATTCTCCTGCTTACGGATGGTGGACCACATTAGCGTCAGCAAGAGCATCGTGAGCAGGATTATTAAGGCCAGTATCATCGGCATCGGTTACCTCTTTTGAATAAAACGCAGCCCCAGATCAGGGGTGCGGGACGGGCGGGAAGGTCTCAATATTCAGCCGTTCACCGGAGGGCGCCGGCGTGATCCGCACCGGGACCGCCGTCAGGCCAAATCGCTTGCTCAGTACACCGTTCTGGTCGAAATAGATCCGGCTGTCCAGCGCTGCGGAGGTGTCCGGGATACTGCCACGCACCAGGATAATTTTGCTCATCAGGGTTTCCGGCACCTGACGCTTCATCCAGGCCAGCTGGTCGGCATCGTCACCATTGATGAAGTACAGGGTCTGGACAAACGGTACGGTTTTAAGCGGGTTTACCACTTCGCCCTTGCGGGCAAACACCCGCCCCTCATTGTCCTTCAGGTCTTCGGTCAGTCGGATGCTGGGATCAAACCAGCGCTGCTCGTATTTCTCCGCACGCTTAATGCCTTCCACCGGCGCCGGACGCTGACTGTTCTCGATAACCCGCTGCTTAAACGCGTCCATCGTCTGGTCCCACTGGCCAGAGGATTGCAGCGACTGCAGACGCTGCGTGATGAGCTGCAGCATGTCCTGCTCACGGACGGGCCATAAATCCCCCCAGGTACCGAGATCAGCCGCCTGAGTCAGCGGCGATAACAGGCAGGCGGCGAGCAGACAGTCTTTCAGTCGTATCATTACTGTTCTCCTTTCATCCGGCGGGCAATGTCGTGCTGGATGTTGCGGGTCACATCAGGCGCGCCCTGAACCACGGCAGGTGAAACCAGAATGACCACATGATGCTGCTGCTGATACTCCGCCAGACTCTTCTCCAGCGCGTCGTTAAACCGATCAGAGAGCGCTTTGGACTGCGCCTCTGTCAGCTGCTTCTGACTCACACTGTCCATAAAGCTGTCGAGCGTCTTCTTCATATCAAAAGCCACCACCCGCGGCGTGGAGTACTCCAGAACCACGCGTGAGAGAAACGCGCTGGTTGCCAGGGCGAAAAGCACGAGAGCAACGATGACAGGTATCCGGCGAAAGGTATGAGAGGTCGTACTGACCGGTTGTTCGGTGTTGTTTTTCATCACTGTTTATCCTCCATGTCATTCACCGGTATTCGGGATTCAAGCTCTGCCATTTCGTCTTTAAAGTTGCGGCACGCCAGTCCGTATACCGCATCGTGGATATCGACCCCCTCCTGCCGGCGCGCTTGCATGTACTCAAAATCCGGGCCTTTGGAGGAGTACATCGCCCGGCTGAGCGGGTCAACGAACAGGCGGTGCCAGGAGCAGTTCGCTTCCACCTGCAGCATAAAGGAGGAGAACCACTGCTCTTTTGCCGAGCCGAAGCCGTTAATCATGTCTTTCTCCAGCTTGCTGAACTGATCCGGGTACAGCTGGTTATACTTGGCAAATTCCTTCGCTGACTGTTTCAGAATGGCCTTGTACGATGAGTTCCCCCACGCTGCACGTGCGGCGCTGGAGGCGGTCGGGGAGTCGAAGTCGACGATATTTTGCGTGATGGTGATGTATGCGCCGGTATGTCGACGCGCGGTACGGTAGCCTTTCTCGATAAACTGCCCCACTTTTTCATTCTTGAAATCAAGGAGCTTCCAGCCCTCATCGATGACGTTCAGTTTTTTCAGGCCACGCGGTGACTGATACATCCTGTTCTCGATGTAAATAATCAATGAGAACATCACCGCGATAAGCAGAGAGGGCCTCGACTCCAGACCACCGAGCTCCAGTACCACCATCCGGGCGTCATCGTGAAGTGTTGGTTTATCTGAGTTGAAATAGTCCCCGTAGATCCCATTCACCGTGTACTGATCGAGCAGGATTATCATCTCGTCCAGACGGCCCCGGATTGTCGGGGAATCAGCATATTCATCGCTGTCCTTCGCGTCCTGTAAAAACTGCACTACGTCATCAACGCGTGCATGATTACGCTTGCTTAACCAGGCCGCCTGAACTGCCTGCAGAAGCAGACCTTCATGGACTTCATCGAGGTTGCCGTTCGGACTGGCCATCACCGACATCTGATCGCGTATACGTTCTGCTGACATGTCGAAGTGAGCATCATCCAGCACGTTGGCGAACGGGTTAAACTTGAGGGTATCGCCATCGAGGTATACGCCCCCCATGTTTTCACACAGGGACTTATAGCCATCCCCCATGTCGAACACCCAGGCAAACCCGCCGGAGTCGAGCACACTGCGAATGAGGGGCTGAATCAGACCGGTTTTACCCGCCCCGGACGTCCCGCAGACTGCCATGTTGAAATTGGTATTGTTCATTCCCTCGTAGAACAGGTCGATGAACGCCAGCTGATTTCGGTAGGTGGGGGCCAGGAGTCCCGCCGGCGCCAGCGGGCTGTCAGCGACGATCGGCAGGAGGTTGGCCACCTGGAACGTCTCAGCCCGCTTCACCACGCCTGCCGCCTGCAGCTCTTTGAACAGGCCTTCGCCGCATTTGAACGGCATCATGGCCAGAAAATTACGCAGGTGATGGTAGCGGGCCGGGATAAGCTGGAAGCCACCCTTACGGTAACTGTTGAGCACCTGCTGCTCGGTAGCGAGAGAGGCCTCTGCGTTATCGGCGGTATACGTGGTGATATTAAAGAAGTAGGACACCAGGGAGGTCTGGTTGGTCGCCAGTCGCTGGCGGATATCGCCCCACTCCTGCATTTCCTTTATCACGTTCGGAAAGTACTTCGCGTAGGAGGTTTTGCTTTTCTTCTCCACGTCCATGAATTTCAGGTTGGCTTCGTTCTGGGTCTTCACCTGGTCCTCCACCATCAGCGTCAGCGTGATGACAAAGGGGCAGGAGATGGAGAGCTCCGGGTTCAGCAGGTTGGCGTAGTTGTCCGCATTGGACCAGAGGAAGGCCATTTCCGGATCTTTCTCCAGATGGTAGCTCGTCACCCGGGTCACGCACTCTTTCCCGTCGCGCCCCAGGCGGCCAATTTTCAGATGACCGGCCGTGACCTTCATATCAAAGCTGTCATCGACACACTGATAGTTCAGATCCTGATAGGGGTCCAGCTTATACGGTACGCGGTACATCTCGTGCGGGTCCGGGTTAATCAGCTCACGCATCAGTTCGACCAGCCCGGCCGCATCAAGGATACGCGTCGGAATGTAAGCCCCGCCCAGTGACGCCCGCAGGATTTTTATCTGGTTCTCCATCTCCACAATTTGCGTGGCGGAGTTCTTCTTCCGGGGCACGCAGCAGGAGATGTACACGCGGTAGTTACGCAGCGTCAGGGGCAAATCCAGATTGTCCGGCAGGGGAAATTGTGTTTCCGCCGCCCGGAGATAGTAGGCGCGGGTAATGGCGTTAAACTTTTTAGCCTGTTTACCACTCCAGCGGAATTCACGCAGACCGTAGTCGATATCATTGCCGACCAGTTTGCTGGAGACCAGATGAAAACTGACCGGGACGCCCCGGGGAAGTTTGCTGCGCAGTAAATGCTCCAGTGTGGCGACGATACTTTTATCTGCACCGGGTAAAGGACGCGCCTCAAACATAAAACCGACGGTTTTGTTATTAATAAACAGACCGGTCGCGGAATCATAATCCTTATAGGGCAGAATACGGCTGAACTGGGGGAAATTCATGCTGCCCAGCGTGTCATTGGCTTTTGCAGATTCGTCGGGCAGCTTCAGTGCTGATACCAGTGAATTCACAGTCTGGGTGACGGCATCGATGATGTTATTACTCATGCAGGCGTTCCTTTAAGAGCATTTCAAAATAACAAGGGTAATAAATGGCAAGAAGAATATTCACAGCCGCACTAGAAACTCCTCCTTATAATGGAAAGCACAGGAATGAAAAACAATAAACACATGGAGGCGATAATCTGACCCATAAAGATCGAATCCAACAACACCTCCCCTTGCCACAAACAAATAAGCAGAGTGATAAATAATAAAACCACATGAAAGAAAACAATCAGGAACAGAATGTTCGCTGAGAACTCGCCATCACCAACTTCCACCTCTAAGCAGAAAAAATAAAATACACACAAACTACAGATAATATAGACGCCTTCATGTCGAATACCCTGAAGGAAATCAGCAGAAAAGTCTCCTGCCAGTCCATTGTAAGTCAGTCTGGCTCCCAGATAGATGAGCCAGTAGACTGGAGGGGTAAACAAAAATCCATACTTTCGAAGAAACAGCATCATATCCATCCCCTGATTATTTGCTCATATCGTTCAGTGCGTTAAGTTGTTTTTCACGTACTGCTTTAATCTCTTTTTTATCCTTGCATTCTGATGCCATCTTTTTTGCGTCACCAAAAGTTAATGTCGCTGACGAAGTCACATTATTAGTTTGAAGAGCCATCCGAAAAGCCTCACCCGCACAAGGCGCATCATGAATAATACTTTGCAGTTGTTCTGGAGTGGCGGGCTGCATATCGCGAAAATCTTCATACTGAACAAAAAAAACATCCAGCTGAAGCAAAAAAAAGAAGAACCCAAAAAATACCATATAGCAGATCAAAACGTTTCAATTCTTGCCTTTCTTTTTCATCGGCCTTTCTTATTAAATCCCGAGAGCGCTCTTCAATTTCTTGTTGTCTTTCCATTGTTCCATCCCTACCGGTCAATCCAGTTTATTAATCAGCATTTCATTTTGAGTTAGCTTTATATAATTCCCACTGATGGATATAGGAATAATACTGCCCACCAGGCACATTAATGATGATGCCATCACAGTCCAGTTTATTAACAGGGCTGGTAAAAGCGCCTGTCGGCATGTTTACCTCAAGTGTCCGGCAGTCATCTTTCCAGTGTCTACCTGCTTCAAGTTCATCCATCGAAAATGAGTGAATGGAGATAACGAACATCCCGGAAAACCCAACCACCGCTATAAGCGCACAGTATATGAATGTATCGCCTCTGTTAACTCGAAGATTGAATTTTTCAGGGATGGCAACCATTGCCAGCGCACCGACCAAACCAATAACAAAAAGAATCAGGCATATACCGTTAAGCCATGCAACGTTATGTCCAAGTATATAGTACGCTTTCACTTTCTTATTCCTTATGCTGCATACTTTCAAATAACGTGAGATTGTTAACACTGACCATCGGTCTTACTATTCACCCGCCCCCATCCGATCAAAGTAATAAATCAAGACATAAAACATATAAAAGATCACTGTGGCTGAAAAAAATCCCGTTATTACTGACAGCGTCAAATCAGGAGAACCGGCCCACATATTTTTATCCATGAATACCATTAAAGAAAATAAAGCACTGAGACCTGTAAGCCCAAACAACATTAAAATATAGGCAAGCGTATCTCTTATAAAAACACCAATAATTACATAGCCGTAACCGCAAATAATGATTGCCATTGCAAAAAAAAGTCGAACAAAACCATCAAAACTTAACTGGTATTCAGCCATTTACCCACCCTCACTCAATGTTTCTATCACGCTGCTCAAAGGCTCGCGGGTTTTAATTTCAATGCACTCTCCTGTATTACTTCCGTAACCTCTGCCACCACGTGCTTCGAGTACCCGTAGCATTTTTATGCAGACATCTGTATTAGGCATGGGAGTAATATCCCAAATTCCACCACCACTACTCGGCGTCATCAGCACCAGAAAAATAAAGGCATGCATACTTTATTGCCTCTGTTTATATATTAACGAATGAATATTTCTTTCATTGCCTCTGCGATAGTTGTTTGCTTATCGCCCCTTATCGCTCTGTCATAATCAGCCTTGCTGACATTTTCAATAACATCACCACACTGAAGTCTATTTTGCGCTGGAGAGAAAACCCTTTATCAATATTAGTCTCAAGCAACCGGCAGTCATTTTTCCAGTGATGAGAAAGAACTTCGGGCACTGTATTACTGTCACTAGAAAAAAGCAGGCTATAACCTGTCAATAAAAACACCAGCGCCATCGTCCATTTGAATAATTCATCCATAACGTTACTTACCTTCCGTACTAAGTTTATTAATCTCTGCCTTATCTCTGTATCTCACATCCATATACCGTGTTACGCCATCCGGGCAAGACCAGGCATCTTTTGCTTTAGCCAGAAACCCTGCCTGCTGCGCTTCAAATGCGGAGACTCTGCAATTTCTAAGCGTATAAATGATATTTTCTTTCCTGTTTATAATTTGTTTATATGTTGACTCAGGATCAAGAACTCCTGTTGCTGTAGTAATCATACTCACCATACACAGTATCACACTGAGGGTTTTACCCCACCAGGATGTGATTACTCTCTGAAAAAAGGAAGACACGATTACGGCAGAACCAACAATAAGAATCAACATAAAAATATATGACGAATCTTCGCGCAAAAGCAGCCATAGATATTTCATTGAGTCAGTCATTTTTCAAAATCTTTCATTTTTCGTTATCGACGTTCATTTCACACGCTACCGCCCATCCCTTTCAACGCAGAGGGCACTCGTTATAATTCAGAAATGGAACACTACTGCAGCACCAGCAATGGCGCTGTGAATCAATTAAGGCGAGGCTGTCCCCACGCCGATGGTTTTACGACAAAAAGAACCGTTGCCGGCTGGTGATATACATCATCTGAATCCACATACGGCGCTATCCACAATGACGTTGTCTCCTCCCCTTTTCTTAATGGCCGGGGATAATTACCTGGCGGTGTTGACGGTGACGTAAACGTTGACGCCACTACTGGTAAAGACATTTTCACTACCGGCAAAGACTGGAGCCTTTTCTCGGTTTCGAAATATATTACCTCATTCTTTGCCGTTGGATTATTTAGGTACACTGCACGTGCTCGTTCTCTCTCCGCTGCCACTCTGGCCCGGTTCAGGTTGGGTTGAGGCGGCAACGGGAACGAATTAACTGACGTGGTTCTGAAATTACCCTCAGCCAGTTGTGGCAACCCGGCCGCAGCCGGCTTTGCATCACTGCGTACCTCCTTCAGCTTCGCTTTTTCATTTGCCTGCTCCATCGTCATACAGGTATCCGACGTCGTGGCATTACATTGAAATTCGGTCTCTGTGCCCGCACACCCGGTTAAGAGCAAAGCGCTGCCCAGAGGAATTAACAGCATTAATTCCTTCATGATATTTCTCGCTATTTATCGGTTATTTCTTCAGGTTCATCCTGATTTGGGTATTTTCCTTAATCGCCCGAACAAATTTATCCCCTTCATCCGGACTCATTTCATAGTAAACACGCTTAATCTGGCTGACATCAGATCGGGCTAGAATCAGCCCTGAAGAACCCGAACCAGCCTCTCCGACGACAACACCGTTTTTCCGTATGATCACCCTGCGGACAGGAGTCCGACGGAAAACCACAGCGATCCCGGTAAACACCACCGCCATCAGCAGCCAGAGCCAGAGAATATTATGCGTATAGCTCTGGTCGATATATGCTGCATACCCTGCCGCATCCGTACTGACGGTGGTGCAGTCTTCCTGTAAAACCGGAGGCAGTGGAGCGTTCACCGCATCACCATTAAGTTCTTTCGGCCCCGTGCAGTCCTGAATGACATATCCCTACTGCTGCACAGACTCTACGGTTTTCACCAGCGTCTGGCCGAACGTGTACGGTCCCGTCAGGAACACCAGAACAACCAGTAACATCATCATGGCCAGCGGATACACCACCGCACACTTAACCAGCCAGTGAGCCCAGCGCAGTGCTGACAGAACAGCAGTAATGAGAGACTTAGCCATTATTTTCCCCCTGCGGCGCTGCGCCCGGAGAGAACTCACGCGGATCAAGTTTGCCCAGCTTCTTCAGCATCTCGTCAGTATTGAATCCGTTCATACCGCCGCCTGACTGATGATGTGCATCAGCCTGCGGTGCCGGCTCCGCCTCCTGATTCTGAGCCTGCTGTTGCCCGTTCTTTTCCGCTTCCAGTTCTTCAATCGTTTTCAGCTGGAATCCATCCTGGAACACGACGGTCACTTCGTTGCCGGCACCAATCGGAATGATCGGGTGATACTGCTCGGCCCTTTTGATGTAGTACTCGCTCAGCGTCTGCGCAGCTTTAGATGCACCACCGCCGACCCCCATTTTCAGAACCTCACCGGCGCCAACAGTTGCGGTTGCCCCCAGGCCAACAGCCGGCTGTGAAGCCCGTTCCATGCCCTGACCAATCCCGTCAACAAAACCGGCCCCCCATGCCCAGCCGAGGATTTTTCCGTTACGCATCACCACCTCTCCCTTAACCCCGTTTTTCCCCATAAAGGAAACGTGGCCGTTAATGGGCTGATCGATGGTTTTATCACCTTTGATACAGCTGATATTGCGGGTACGGACAATGGCGCGTTCGCTGGAGACATCTCCCCAGGCCTCAAGGCCCACAAAACACCCTGTCAGGTCGTAGGTTTTGCTGTTTGGCATTTCCACGCGACCGGTGATACGCAACTGCATCGGTACAGTTGATTCATTCCCGGTAACAGACGCGTTGGCATCTGCCCCCTCGATAAGCATACTTTTTGCAAAGCTCCCCGACGGAATGTACGGCAATGACTTCGTTTTTTTTCCTTTGTCGTAACTGAACGTTTTACGCTGTATCTGGTTTGGTACCGGTACAGACTGGTAGCTGACCTGCGGCGGCGGTGTCATACCATTCCCCGGATAGAATGCCATCGGAGGCGGTACCGCGGCGCCGGTTTGCGGCGGATAACTGGCTGGCTGCGGCTCCCCTTCCGGACCGGGTGGCGGTGACGGAGGAGTCGGCGCGGGCTCGCCACCAGAGACAGCCGGTTTCACGCCCAGCGCCTTCAGCTGATTCTGCATGGCTTCATTGTCACTGCTGAGCTTGTCGATACGTATCTGGTCAGCGGTTCGCGCCTTACTCAGTAGGTCCACTTCCCCCTGCAGGGAGTCAAAACGCTTGTTGAGATCAGCGGCAGTCGCCTGCATTTCTGTTGTCGCGTGCTGCTCCACCTTACTGTTGAAGCTGCTGTCGACCACCCCGGTCATATCCGGTGCGGGTTCGCCCTGAGCCGGGGCTTCCTCATCAGAGCTCATGTTCAGATCTGACAGATACAGCCCGCCTCCGACGGCTGCCGCGCCGCCCGCCAGAATGAGTCCCAGCCAGATATATTGCTTACGTTTGATCAGCGTGTTGAAGTTGGCCATCAGCGCTTCACTCCTTCATCTGACGTCGTGACCCAGATCTGCATGCGACCACCGGCAGTCAGCAGGCCCGCCGGGGTACTGAACATGACGGCACGTGTTCCGGGCTGCCAGAAATCGCTTTCACGCACCATACGGGCCGACAGGGAGACATTGTCCAGACTGTAACGGACAACTTTCAGGTGATGACCGACCCAGACCCGATCGGCAGTGGCGCGCAGACCAGCCGGCACCTGCAGTACTTCAGAAGTGACGGGGACAGACTGATACTCACCGGGTACGCTGCCCTGACGCACGGCGCGATTCAGCGAAACCAGTAACGATTCATAGGGGTTCGACTCTTCCCAGGCTTTTGCCGGACCGGGGGTACCCGCCAGCTCGCTGACCAGCTGAATTGTCCGGCCTGAGCCCGCACGGGGCACGGCACGAATGGAGAAGTTCAGCCCGCGTTCGGTTTCCACAATGAAGGTGAATGGTTTTTTACTGACGGTCGCCAGAATGGCGCCGCCGCTGTCGGTCTGCTCCTGATTTGTCAGGCCGCCGTCCAGGCTGTTTATCGCCGTGATGCGATCGCCAGGTACTGTGAACAGATTCGGATCGGTGTTACTCACGGCAATATTTGCCTGACCGCCATTGGTCAGGGGAACCACTGTCGGCTCCAGCGTACCGCTGAGGGTCGCGGACATCGCAGGGGCGACCAACAGCAGACAGCCTGAAATAAATAACGGGTTAATTTTTTTCATTATTTATTTCTCCAAAACGCGCCAGCCAGCTGACACCATCGACACGACTGAACTGAATGACATAACTTTTAATTTCACTGTAGGGTTTGGAATCCCCAATCCACGTTTTCAGCTCACCCCGGATATCAACGCGGTTCTCTGCCGGCCAGGCACGCATCGACGTCATATAAAAGGTGGAATTAACGTTATTGTCTTTAATGCGTTTCGCATCTTCAGCCAGATGGACCTTGAGGCTGTTCTGCGAGGCAGGTAATACATACCGGAGTAGCTGCTGATGCTGGGCATCAACCGTTTCCGGCGTGACATTCAGACGCAGGGCAACAAAGGACAGGCCCAGCTGCTCAATATAAGAGGCGTCAGCCTGGTTCTGAGACACCGCAAAGGGTGCACGGAATAACATCGGTGTCACCGCCACTTTCTGTTCCGTCTGCAGACGGTAATTATTTATGCCTTGGATAATATTGGTTGCAAGACTGAGGGTCAGGAGTGTCCCCAGACTGATAAATCCCACAGCGATAACGCGGGTGGTATTTTGTCTGGCACCATGTTCCATATGTTATTTCCCCGTTGATTTATTTAATCCACTGCCGGAAACAGGAGTCCGGAACATCATGAAAGAAACCTTTAAGAAGGGAGGTTGGCAGATACCAGTAAATCAGGTCGCGTAGCCAGGAACTGCCCCGCCCTTTTTTCAGTTTCTTGATACCCCAGAAAACCAGTACCGCTGAAGCTATGCCAAAAATGAACTTGCTGGTCCAGAAACCCCAGCCGAGACAAATCACGGCCGGGATAAGTTCATCGAGATATAAGCCAAACCAGCGGGACTGGTTAGTCAGTGTTTCCGGGAAACGGTATCGCTTTAATTCGTCTCCCGTCATCACGTGCTTCCTGTCAGTAACCGGCGACCGACATACCGATGGTTATAAAGGTGGAAATAATCGCGAAGCCAAACAGGAACTTCACGTTTTTGGTCATCATGTACATGATGCCACCGGCGACGACTTCTGCCAGAACCACCCATTTGACTACGCTGGATTGCTTACCAAACGTGCCTTTAACGGTCGCATCCCCGGACTTCATCAGGTCGGTTGCCGTGGTGGTGGCCATCGCAGCATCCGGGAAGAACGCCGCCACAGCAGCAACCGGCAGCGCAACTTTAGCGACTTTCAGGGCTTTCTTTTTATTGAAAACGCGGGACATAAAAGACGGTTTGGTTTTTTCAGAGACAGCAGAGCCCTGAACACTTAATACAGCATTCATATTTATTTCCTTTAAAAAGAATGGTTGATATATAAAACAGATTTTTGACTATGATGTTAAATCACTCTTCCTTTTCACCTCCTGGTACGGCTAGTTCCGAGTTATAAAAGTCCGGAAAACGTTCTAGATGATCTTTCAGTCTCAAATAAGCTTCAGCTGTTTTACTTCTTCTGCTTCTGTCTTTTGCTTTGATGAGTCGACGATTAGTTTCTTCATCTAATTTTAAAAGCACATTTTTTCCAGGCGCAGGTCGTGCGTTGCTCCTAATCGCTCTTTCCAATCGACCTCCAAAGTAAGATTACCAACCTTTAATAAATCTTACATTGGAGGATTTAAAAGTAAACAAACTAAGGAGAAATCTTGAGTAAATTATTTTCACAAATCAAAAGTACCGACGGTACTATTGATTTAACAAAAAATTAACACCATCGTTTAATATCGAAACCACATTCGATATAAACTTTCCATAACTTAGAGTATAGATCGATGACATTATGATATAGTCACGATTATCAAAGCTCAGTTCCTTTTTTATTTTACTAACTGTATTTTTTGAGGTTTGCACCCCAACACCTGTAATCTTCGAAATAGATGCATGAGAAAACCCAACCGCATACAGATTAAAGATAGCCCAGTCAGACTTTGCTGAACGCTGAATTCTTTCGATATATCTTTGCATCTTTATAGAAAAGTCATTGTATTCCATTGAAGGATGAGGCATCGGTTCATCTTCATTTATAAAAACCCATTTACTGTATGTATCTTCATTAATCGAGAACGTTTCAATAAAAACAGTCCAAAGTGAACCTGCCAACCAAATATTTTTAACAAGTACAGCAGAACCTTCTGAAAACGATTTCAGTTCTGACTGCATCAGTTCCAGTTTGATCTCCAGGGAGAGATCCAGAAACCAGCTTCCAGGTGCTCTGGGTGTATCAAATGCTCCAGTTCCACCAGATGTTAAGAAAATTTTGTCAAAGGTTGGGCTGGTGTGAATTACTTCGCCCCGGGAATCACGAATAAAAGCAGGGCAAGATGAAATATTAAGCATCTCGCGCATAGAATGAATGGAATCTGTTTGACTGCGCACAGCAATATGACTACGATCCTTCGCACACATAGGCGCCTCCTGGAAAGGACACTATGGATAGTTGACGTTCGGGGGGACTAGCCCCGGACGTCAACGCTTCAACAAATTTTATTACAACCCTGTAAGTATTCTATATTCCTTATTCTTCCATGTCACTTTTTAAAGCTAGATCATTATTCTTTTTTTACTACTGAATTAATTACAAACCACCATAAACACACACCAGTTCTTACTCTTCTTCCTGCTCGGGGAAGAAGTGAGAAATAACATCTTTTGCATCTTCTCGAATGTTACTCACCATGCTGCGGAACTCGAATCGTTCATCACCTGTAACATGAGGGCTTAGAGAGCCAATAGCCAAAAGTTTGGATACGGTAAACTGAGTCTTCATGACATTCTCAAGCAAAATCTTATTAAACTCAGTTTGGTTAAACCCTGAATCTTTTCTTTCCATTTGAGCCTCATAAACCCTAAGCCCTAATTCAAGGAGCATCGAAGCGACACTTGAAAAACTGACATCCTTTTCCTTTGCCCCTTCAGCCCTTCGCTTTTCCACTATTGCATTAATTTTCTCTGCAACTTCATCACTAGCATAAGCTTGTACCCTGGCCATATCGGTTCCTTTATTAAAAACAGCATCAAGCAAGTTATTATGGCGAGAAGATAACGCGAGTTTACCTTCTTTACAACTCTAAACTTAAGTCTAGAGTCTAAGAAAGTTGCATTACGAGTCACATGGCGACTTAAGTCTAGAGTTAAGTCGCTTTAAATATATGATTATAAAAGAGTGAGTCATAAACGAGTCGCTATAGACTTACCGACGACTTACTACTGACTCGCCGGCAACTCACATATATATAAAGAAAAATAACATAATGTAATATAACTACAGTTAAGCCACTGAAGCTAAAGTGAAATCTGCAAAATTTTAATTTTGCGTAGTGTGTGGTCATTTTGTGGTGAGGAGTGCATATATGTTGAGTCTCGGTCTTGGATGGGTTAAGGTTATTCCGGGATTTGGCACGGAGGGGAATTCATGAAGGGAGCAGCGTTTGGTATCATCCTGTCTTTAATACCATTGTCATCAATGGCAGCAGACTGCTTTGATATGGCTGGCAGGGATTACAAAATTGATCCGGATCTCCTGCGTGCTATATCATGGCAAGAATCACGATTTAAAATTGATGCGATTGGTCGTAATCCTGTTACGGGTTATGGATCAGGCTTGATGCAAATTGACTCGCAGCATTTCAACGAACTGTCGCGATATGGAATAAAACCGGATCATCTTCTTAGCGATGCTTGTCTTAACATCTACACCGGAGCCTATTATCTGGCTCAGGCGTTTAAAAAGTGGGGCGTTTCGTGGGATGCAGTCGGGGCATACAATGCAGGCTTCAAAAAGACCCCGCGCCAGGCAGCAAGACGTTACGAGTATGCGAAGAAGATCCATTACTACTACACGGCTATCAAAGCAAGCAAACGAACTTCTTCTAAAGATCAGAAAATCGCCATGAACTAAAAAGCCTTCTGATATAAGAAGGCTTGAATTTCTTAAAAATCTACGGCATCTATACCTGGATAATAATCGGCATCACTATCAAAATGAAAAAGCAGATACCCGCCCTCCCGGTGCATTAGTATGAGATTTTTGCGTAAAAATTTTGACACCCCACCTCTTTTTAGCGCCAGAAGATGGCGTTTGAAATCATACATCCTTATAACACAACCATAAGGTGTATCATGTATCCACTCTAAGTAACTATCGCAAGTTAGATAATTGGTTGTTGATGAAAGCACCTGAAGAACTCTGATATCACCTTCTTCCATATGTGAAATACTGATACAGACAGCTTTAAATTCAAACATAAGTATTCCCACCATCAAAACGCCGGACAGCTGCCCGGCGCTTATAATTAGCCTTTAAGAGTGCGGAATTTCTCCGCAATTAACCACAATGCCTTATTGAGTTTGACATCACCATCAATTGCTTTTACTGGCCGGGTTGTTGTTCTTTTCCCTTTTTCAGTTCGGCCAGGCAAACCGCCTTTAATCAGATTTTCCTGGACCCTTTGATATGTAGTCCAGATGTCATCTTTTTTATCTTCATAACGGCGCGGATGAATTATCTGTTCAATACTGACCGGAGATTTATTTTCATCTTCATATCGGTAGGTTAATGCAGCTTGTCCAAACAGACGCTGTTCTTCCTTGGTTAAGGTAATAGACTTCATGACATCAACGCCTTCAGTTATTTTATCGAAAATTCCCAAAACTTCGTAAGCACCTTCGATAACCCTTCCCACAATATCACCTTTATGAGGTACACGAATCTCACCAAACGACGTACCGCACACAAGGCCATTTGTGCATACAAAACGGAACATACCCGGGATCATTTGATAACTGGACGATCCATCATGCGAGTTAAGAAGAATGATTTCGGGTACTTCTGTTCCTTTATTGGCCCCTTCACGGCGAAGTCTTACCATATGCTTAGTATGCCCCCGTTTATCCTCATCCCTTACTCGTGACTGACAGGCAAAAAATGGCTGGAAACCTTCTTCACGTAATTTATCCAGCAGTGTAATGGTTGGAATATAGGTATAGCGATCACTACGTGAATTATGCTTTTCTTCTGAAAACACAGAAGGTACAACCTTGACCAATTCATCGTTAGTCAGTGGGCGTTCCTGACGAATGGAATGAGTAAGTCCAAATCGGGATGCTAAACGCATATTATTCTCCTTCACCTGTTTAATTTTTTAACCATCACCCGTTGAGTTGCCGGGGCCGCGGTTTTGACTTTGTGCGGGGACCTGCTGAACCTGCCCCTGGATATAACCTTCACCCGTTTGAGAGCCGTTCGCCGCAAGGGCGTAAACGAGCACGGCCCGGTGCAGATGTCCGGGGGTGAGCGGGAAATTTTTTTCGGTCTAATGAAGCGCAGCGGAATGGCCGGGAAAAATTTATTGCGAAAGGCTCTGCCGTCCCCTGGACAGCAAGACGGGTTGTGCTTGTCTCAGCCCCGGCGAATGGACTCAAACGGGTGATACGGGTACCAGGGGAAAGGAGCAGGCACCCGCCGCAACGACGAAGAGCGCGGGCGCGAAACGGCGTTGCCCCGCAGAGTGCCGGCAGTCCTTCGCCGGCACGGTGAAAGCGGCGCGGCCGGAACGGCCGCAGCAAGCGCTGCCGTTGACTTTGACCTCAGACATCAGACACTAGCCGTCAGGCCCGAAAGCGCGTAGCGGGTTCGGCGGAGCCCGGCGGGTGCGAAGCAGCTGCCCTGGCGGAGTGTGGCTCGACGACCGGACAGCGCAGCTGGCCGGGAGCCGAAGGTGTCCAGTGTGGGTATGCTTTTAAAGCCTTTAAGGTTTAAAAAGAGGCATCACAGCAGGGAGAAGGAGAGGAAGCAGGCAAACAGCAGGCAGCAAACAGGGAAGACGCGGAAAGGAAATGCGGGCGGCGCGTCAGCGCGGCCCGGTTTTCCCGGCGCCGCAGGCGCGCGGTCTTTCGAGGCGCGGCCAGACGGGGACAGGTGCCCCGCCGGCTTAACGTGTCATCAGACGGTTATTCTGAGAATGGCGGTCGCTACCTGGGTATACGTGAATGTTCCCCGTGGCAACGGCTCCCAGACGTCCGCCAGGGACTCCAGCGCCTTTTGCTGACGCGGCCCGTCCAGACATATGCCCGTCAGAATCCCGCCAGGCTCAAGCAGAGTTAATGCCCGCCGGATATGCCGGATATCATCACCGCGATTAAACGGCGGATTCATGATAATTCGTGTATACCGGCGCTCCGGATGATATTCGAGAAAATCTCCGCACCAGATCCGGACCTCCGGGAAATGAGCCTGCAGGTGACGGGCTAACCCGGCGTGCAGCTCCACGGCGTCACACTTCGCCCGGGGGACTGCATCCCTGATCGCCTGCAGTATGGCGCCCGTTCCGGCACTGGGTTCCAGAATGCGATCGGTTTCCCGGACATCAGCCAGCTCAACCAACCGGCGACATTCCGGGGAGGGGGTGACAAAAAGTTGCGAGCTACCCCGAATTTCAGCGACAGGGGCGCGCCCTTCCAGTTTGACCCGCATCGCCTGAATACGGTGTTTAAGGTCATGATGCATGAATGTACTCCCTGACCTCCCCGGCAAGATGCCGGGGAGCCTTCCTGCTATTTTTTCGGAATTTCAACGGTTTTCATGTCTGTGATATACACATTCACGAGCGTACAACCGTGCGTCATGCACCGGCGGAAGCGGTAGGCGCCGTGTGTTTCGGTTTCTGCAGCACCCCGCACGCCTTTATAATCAGCGGGTAATTTCGCCCACTCGGCTTTTGTCATTTCCCGGAACCCTTCCCCCGGATAATTGACGATCGGTGGGCGCTTCGCCGCTTTCTTCGCGTCGCTGGCTTCCTCCGCTGTCGGGGCTTTGTAGTCCGTGATACGGTCGGGCGTGAGTTTCATCGTGCCGCTGTAGCCCAGAAAGCGATAACCGGGCGTTTCGACTGAACTCACCTCCCCCTTACTCCGGTTAACCCGGAGAATGGTTAACCATTCTCCCCGGCTCAGTACCTGCCCGCCTGGTTCAAATTCCTGTGTTCGGGTGACAACGCCACCGTTTTCATTGAGCATCGCGCGTTCGTAGGCCAGGCGGTTCTGGTAATGATTAACCCAGCGCTGTTGGTGGTTAATCGTGCGCTCATGACAGCGGATCGCAATATCACGCGCCTGTTCAAAAGTAATGATCTCCTCCGACAGGGCAGAATGGAGAGACATCGAGCCCTCATACTGGCTTTTCTCTGCCGGGCGGGGGTATTTGTCGAGCGTGAAGCAGGCATGAATATGATCATAATTACTGACCAGTAACGCCATTTTCAGATCGAGCGTCTGCGCACGCCACATCGTCATATACTTTTCAGACCGGGCAATGTGCTTTTGGGACTTGCGTAATTCCGCCTCGATTTTTTTGATACGGCGGTAACGCACATCCGGACGCTCCTTGTATTTTGCGTGCCGCAGAGAGGCCTGCGCGCGCTGTTCCCAGTATTCCGCACGCTCGAACAGCATCACGGCACGTTTCATGCCGCTCTCAATTTTCTGCGCATGCCGGCGCGCGCGGCGCTCGCTGTGGTGGCCTACCAGGATCGGCTGTCCCAGCGGGACAGCCGATGCCAGCGAATCAACATGCGCAAGCGCCTGCTCCGATTCAACCGCCCGCCGGTCACTGTAGTCACTGAACCGCCCGGCGCGCTGCTCCTGGCGATCAAACAGGGTGCTGTCCTCGTCCTCGATATCACCGGCGAGCGAAAGCAGGACATCCTCCCGCCCCGGCGTCCAGGCTGGCGCCACAAAGAGTTTCTGTTTGGGCGCCCAGCGAAAGCCTGCTTTGTTGATCAGGGAATACGTTTCTTCATCGAGCCGTAATGATGCGTAAAGTCGCAATTTATTATCATCGGGTGAATAGGTTGCCCGGTAAGTCTGGCTGACGGTATTTTCCGTCATGATCTGTGCGGTAGTCGGTGTCATTGTGTTTTCTCCTTCCTGCAGTTGCCGCCCCTCGCGGGGCGGCTCACCTCATCAGTTAAATGCGCGTTTCAGTTCCAGCGTGCGGAGTACCTGCCCGAGGGCGGTATTTTTCATCGCGGGGATGTGGACACCGCGCCCTTTGCGGTGACTTCTGGCGATATGACGCCCGAAAGCTCTGAGAGCGGGATCAATCTCCGGTGCGGTGATATCTGCGCGCAGAATGCGCGAATGACGACGGGGCTTTACAGCGCCTGCGGAAGGTGAAAAAATAGAAACGATCATAAAGTTGACTCCTTATGGTAGTTAACGAAGCCGGAAAAACCGTTCGTGCGATTTTTACGGCGTGGGAGAAGCAGGGTTTACCCTGCTTTTTTCATACCTGCGGTTTGCTTCCCGCCTCTTCTTCCTCCTTCTGAACCTGATCGGTAATGTCTTCCGGTGCGCCCAGAAATCAGCCTTTGACGGGTTCACAGCGTTCAATAAACGCTTTTATCGCCCGTTTTCCGGTCGTGGCCTGCACCCGGGTAAACATCGGCAGATTGCCGCTGGCATTGCTTCCCAGAAATGCGATCCGATACGTTCGCAATGAAGGATCCTGCATTTTTCTTTTTCCTGATTTTTAAAGAACATCACCCGTTGAGTTGCCGGGGCCGCGGTTTTGACTTTGTGCGGGGACCTGCTGAACCTGCCCCCTGGTATTAACTTCACCCGTTTGAGAGCCGTTCGCCGCAAGGGCGTAAACGAGCACGGGCGACGGCAGCTGTCCAGGGCGCGGTTTACCGCGTGCCATTTACCCTGGACGGATGATGGCGACTGTGCTTGTCTCAGCCCCGGCGAATGGACTCAAACGGGTGATACGGCGCCAGGGGGAAGGAGCAGGCACCCGCCGCAACGACGAAGAGCGCGGGCGCGAAACGGCGTTGCCCTGCAGAGTGCCGGCAGCTTTATCGCCGGCACGGTGAAAGCGGCGCGGCCGGAACGGTCGCAGCAAGCGCTGCCGTTGACCTTGACTTCAGACATCAGACACTAGCCGCCAGGCCCGAAACCGCGTAGCGGGTTCGGCGGAGTTTACCGCGTCTTTTCGCGGTTAGCGGAGTGTGGCTCGACGACTGGACAGCGCAGCTGGCCGGGAGCCGAAGGTGTCCAGTGCGGGTGTGCTTTTAAAGCCTTTAAGGGTTAAAAAGAGACATCACAGCAGGAAGAAGAAGAGAAAGCAGACAGACAGCAGGGAGCAAGCCGGAAACGTAAAGATGCAGGCTGGAGAGAATATGTTTTTCATGCCGCCGGAAAGAAGCCATGATAAACCGGCGGCATACCAGACGGGGCGTCAGGAACGGAGCTTATTTTCCTTCCTGAACTGCGCAACGCTATACCAGATTGAAGCCAGGAAAGCGAAAACGGTGATCAGGACACGAAATTCGTCACCCGGCTCTTTCCCCTTCAGCATCAGCGTTATGATGATGCCGGCAACGATAATCCACGCAATACCACTCCAGAGGCGCAGCTTATCCGCCACGACATTAATCAGAACAAAAGCAACGGCCAGGATAGCCCCCCACAGAGCCGGAACAGGCTGAAACGGAATAAAAAACAGGTTAATACCGGTTAAAAGCGTCACGGCAGCAAACATCAGAGACATACGCACAGATTACCCTCCCTGGACACACTGAGTAAGAAAATCAATTCTGCTGATCATCGCCCGGTTTATTATATTCGGGTGCATTTGCGCGCGGCAGCTGCTGACTGTTCAGTCGATGTACGCGGAACCGTTCATGGAAATATTCGCGCAGGTGTTCAGGCTGTTCCCGTTCAACAAGTTCCGGCATGACGGGCTTGTTCATGCGCTCCTGCCAGGCAACATCAGCAGCCACCTTATCGACGGCAACTTTGTCCTGCTCCTCCTTTGAAAAAGAGGCAATATTCCACTGCGACATACGCAAAATCAGCAAAAGAAGAAAAGGTACGCAGATATTACGCTCTTAATCCTTAACTGGCGACCTGTTGAGGTGAGGCCAGTACGCAGCGCCGCAGGTGTGGCGAACCGCCTCACTGGCAGGCGAAGCCTGCCAGGATTTTCGCGCGGCCACACCGATCTGCGAAGCCGGGTAAGCTCCTCACAGATCGTGCCGTCTCTGACCTTAAACGGGGCGTCGGGCGCCCCGATATAGTATCAGTCCAGAGCCGCGTAAATAGCAGCGCATTCGTCATGAGAGTCAATGAAATTCCACAGCTGCGATTCCCGCAGCATCAGGTGGCGTGTCAGGGCAGCATCACCGCGTTCATGGTGCAGCCAGATACGGCGGTTGATCGCCAGCGCCGTAATGATAACTCCGGCCGCATCCGCGCTGACGGACCGATCAAACCAGTTATCCGGGTTAGTCAGATGGAAACGGTCACCGTCAGGCATCATGTAGCCGCCGCCCTCCGGAATACGGATGAAATGCCAGAAGCCTCCGCAGTAATCGGTGATGTGTTTCTCAGCGAGCGCATAGACCTGCATCTCTCCGGCCAGAAAATCGTTACCAAACAGATCCGGCAGGAACGAGAGACGGTCGGACTCCTCTACATTCAGCATGGTTTGACGGGCATGATACATAGCAACCTCCACAGGTTCATAAGATTGCGGCACCGGGTTGTGCCGTGCCGACACGACAGCCCGGCGGAAAGCGGAAGATGCAAGGGCGACACCGGAGGCCGCAGCGCAGATAAAGCACGAAGCTGGTCTGGACGGTTTTAGAGCGAACCTGAGCGAGAAAACGACGGGAAGAACGGCGAGCTTCCTAAAAAAACTGCGACCGGGCGAGGATGGCGGCGCCAGCGAACCCTTGCATCTGCAGCGGCCGGGCTAAAGTGAAGGCACGCCACTACCCGAAGCGATGCAGGAGATACAACATGAGGTCCCCTGTCGCGGTTTACGAGCGCAGGGAGAAAAGCAGAAGCTGGCATCGCGACGCGATGGCTGCGTATAAAGGCCGCAGACCGGAGGGAGGGGGCCGGACAAAGCGGAGCCGGCGGCAAAGACAAGCCGGCGACGTCCTTATCCGGTGTTGATGGCATGGCGCCAGTTTATCAGCTGCCCGTCACCAGGCGGCCCGGGAGACCTCTCGTTCTGAGCTTATCGGCGATCTGGTTTATCACTGGCCACGGAGATACCAATGTACATACCGCTTCCCCAGATAATCTGAGAGAGCACAAATAGCCACTGAGGGACGTCAACAATCAACAGCGGAAGAAGAGCAACCGTCACGATTAAAATCAGGCGGCTACCGAATTGCCGGCGCACCGGTTCAGCGGCGTCAACCGGGACGCCTGCATATCGCAGAACCTGCCTTAAACCCGTATTCATAATCACTCCACTCAGAATAAATGCACTGTACGTCAGTATATTACATTTTATTAGATAACGATTCTCCGGACTGGCAGCGATCCTTCTGAAATTTCCCTGTTTTTGCAGGAACAGCAAATGGTTACAGACAACGGCAACAAGATGACTTGAAAAAAAACGGCCTCCGCAAAATAATGTCGCGGTAGGGATACCCGTTACCGGGTACCCCCCGCACAGATCCCGGCGTGCGCTATTCACGCACCGGGCTCCTGCCTTGGGTGTCTGGCGGTGAACCGCTCCACAGGCCATGGATGCAGAACCCGAACCTTCGGCAGCCATACGGCTGCCAGTCTGTTTGCTTTCGTCCATGTCGTATCATCCTGCTGGCTCCTGCGCCTCAGCGCCCGTCGCCAGAGGTCTGTTACGTATATCCTGAACTTCCGCATCATGGGATAGTTGCCCGGGACTGAGTGGTAGTTCAGGTATCCCTGAACCACTCTCCTGAGCCATTTTCCCTGTTCGGGGATTGAGTAATGCCAGCGCTTTCGTAGTCCGTCCTTGATCGCTTTCAGTGTCGCCGTCATCCTGTCCCGGCGTGTCTTTCGTATCAGCATGAACCTGCCACTACGATCTTTCCCACTGATATGCGTGAACCCGAGGAAGTTGAACGTTTCTGGTTTACCTTTTCCCCTGCTGGCGCGGTTTTCGGCTGCGAAGCGGCCGAACTCCGTCAGTCGGGTTTTCTTCGGATGTACCGTGAGTCCGAACTCCTTCAGTCTGCGCTGCATGGCTATACGAAAGCATTGAGCGTCGATTCGCTTGTCGAACCCGATGACTATGTCATCTGCGTATCTGACCATGACCACATTGCCTGTGGCATGGCGGCGTCGCCACTGATGCGCCCACAGATCGAAGACATAGTGGAGGTAGATGTTTGCCAGCAGCGGCGAGATAACCGCACCCTGTGGGGTGCCTTCCTCCGATGCCCGCCATTCTCCTTCCTCCGATGCCCGCCATTCTCCTTCCTCTGAGGTCCCGGCTGTGAGCCACTTTCGTATGAGCCTGATTACCCTCTGGTCGCCGATTCTGTGTTCTATGAACCTGATTAGCCATTCATGGCTTACCTTGTCGAAGAACTGACTGATATCGGCATCCAGTACCCAGTTTACATTGGTCCGAACCAGCCCTGTGGCCAGTGCGTCCAGCGCATTGTGCTGGCTTCGCCCGGGTCTGAACCCGTATGAAAACCCCATAAAGTCATTTTCGTAGACTGCATTCAGGATCTTAACCAGCGCATACTGGACGATTTTGTCCTCCAGTGAGGCGATGCCGAGCGGGCGCTGTTTTCCATCCGCTTTCGGGATGTAGTGCCGCCTGCCGGGCTGAGCCCTGTAACTACCCTGATGAAGCCTCCGGTGCAGATCTGCTATGTTGACCTTCAGGTTTTCGGCGTAGTCCTTCCACCTGACACCATCAACTCCGGCAGCCGCTTTCCTGCTCAGGGAGAGGAATGCGTTCTCCAGTGCCTCTGCTGTCAGGAGGTGGAACAATGCGGTAAACCGTTCTTTCTTCCGCTGCTTCGCAGCTTCCCGCACGCGTGACAGCCTCTGTGACATACTTTCCCGGCTCTGCGTCCGGCGCATGTGTGGCTGTTCCGCGTTTCCCTTGGCCCCGCTCCTTCGCTCCACTGACTCCGCTCCTTGCGGATTGTTCGCCAGATTCGCAGCTACTATGAGCGAGTCCGACTTCTCCTCTCCGTACATCACCGGCTTCGGCTCCTCGCCTTCCCGGTGCGGGCCATCTCCGGCACTGGCAGATGGTCAGAGGGGAGATCTCCCGGTTCCCGCGTAAAGATCGTATTGACATGCCAGGGTCTCAGACCCCGCCGGGTCCATATGGCACTCGCAGTAACGCACCCTATGATGTTGCCTTCCGTAAACAGTACAACGTCGGCACCCGGGAATTTAATATACATTTCGTGGCTCAATGGCTGGCCTGTCAACACCCCTGTCAACGCTTCGCCCCATACCTCACGGTATACAACGCATGACTCGGGGACCCTGTGGATTGCTGGTCCTTCAATGGTCGGGGACTTTCACCCCTTGATCTTTACCGGTCTCCCGGCGCACACTGTATATATATACAGCCTTAAGCGAGGGAAAAAACGATGAAGTTCATTCCTGCAGTATCAGAAGCCAGCATAGTAAAAATTCCTTTGTTCACAGAGCGATGCCCTGCGGGTTTTCCGTCACCGGCAGCAGACTACACTGAGTCTGAACTGGATCTGAATGAGTACTGCATTCACCGGCGCCACTCCACCTATTTTGTCAGGGCGATTGGCAACTCAATGACTGATATTGGCCTCTATTCCGGCGATCTGTTGGTCGTGGATAAAGCAGAACAGCCGCGGCACGGGGATATTGTTATCGCGGAAATTGAGGGTGAATTTACGGTAAAACGCCTGCTTCTGACGCCGCGGCCAGCCCTGCAGGCGATGAACCCGGACTTCCCTTCCCTGTACCCGGATCCGGAAACGCTGCAAATTTTCGGCGTGGTGACAGCCTTCATTCATAAAACCCGGAGGGCAGACTGATGTTCGCCCTGGCTGACGTCAACTCCTTCTACGCCAGTTGCGAGAAGGTTTTCAGGCCGGATTTGCGCGGCAAACCTGTCGTCGTTCTCAGTAACAACGATGGCTGCGTTATTGCCCGGAGTGCTGAAGCCAAACTGCTGGGTATAAAGATGGGAACCCCCTGGTTCCAGCTCAAAGAGGCGCAGTTTCCTGAAAAATTGTACGTTTTTTCCAGCAACTACGAGCTCTACGCGAGCCTGAGTAACCGTGTGGTCGCCCTGCTGGAAGAGCTGTCGCCCCGCGTCGAACAATACTCAATTGACGAATGTTTCCTGGATGCCCGGGGAATTGGCCACTGTATGGATCTGGAGGATTTTGGCAGGCAGCTGCGTGGGCATGTTCTCAGTGGAACCGGACTGACGATCGGTGTCGGCTTCGGCGCCACAAAAACACTGGCCAAATCGGCGCAGTGGGCGTCAAAGGAATGGCCACAATTCAGGGGGGTGCTGGCGCTGTCGCCCGATAATCCACGCAGAACGGCAAAATTACTCAGCCTGCAGCCGGTGGAAGAAATCTGGGGCGTGGGGAACCGGATAGCGAAAAAGCTGCACGTTATGGGGATCACCACCGCCCTACAGCTGTCGCTGACGAACCCTACATTTATCCGGAAAAACTTCAACGTAGTGCTGGAGCGCACGGTACGTGAGCTGAACGGCGAGAGTTGCATTTCACTGGAGGAAGCGCCGCCGCCTAAACAGCAGATTGTCTGCAGTCGCAGCTTCGGGCAGCGGATCACCACCTACGAAGAAATGCGCCAGGCCGTCTGCCAGTATGCCGAGCGCGCGGCGGAAAAGTTGCGCGGTGAGCGACAGTACTGCCGGCATATCAGCACCTTCATCAAGACATCCCCTTTTGCGGTTAATGAGCCGTATTACGGTAACGTGGCCACGGAAAAACTGCACACCCCTACCCGTGACACCCGGGACATTATCGCGGCTGCGGTCAGGTCTCTGGACAGAGATCTGGCTCGATGGCCACCGCTACGCAAAAGCGGGGATAATGCTCAATGATTTCAGTCCGAACGGCGTCGCGCAGCTGAATCTGTTCGATGACGTGCAGCCACGGCCGCACAGCGATGCGCTGATGAAGGTACTCGACGGCATTAATCATTCCGGACTCGGGAAAGTCTGGTTTGCCGGACGGGGTATTGCGCCGGACTGGCAGATGAAACGGGAGATGCTGTCACCGGCATATACCACCCGCTGGAAGGAGCTGCCGGTTGCCCGTTTCTGACCGTCGAAATGACAGACGGGACTTGCCGCAAGAGCTTACTTTACCGATCATACAGATGACTTGTCTCAGGGGGGGACCATGACAAATATCATTCTGTGTGATGTGACTGCCAGCATCAGCGAACTTAAAAACGATCCGGTGGCCACCGCCAGTGCCGGCGGCGGCTACCCGGTCGCGATTATTGACCGCAACCGCCCTGTTTTTTATTGTGTGCCCGCGGCTCTGTATGAACAAATGCTCGATGAGCTGGACGAAAAAGACCTAGTGCAAATGATAACAGAACGTCAAAACCAGCCGCTGCGTGAAGTGGATCTCAATCAGTATCTGTGATGTGCTCCGGTGCGAGGAGCAAGGAATGTATTAAGCCTATGTTACCCACTCGATGATCAATGCTGTCTTAAAACACTATAAAATCAATAAAATAGAATTATATCTGCATGTCGATACCATACAAAATACCATGGTAAGAAAACTTGGAGACTGTACTGATCGTGTCGCCCGACGCAAAACGCTTTTAGACTGACAACTTGCACACCACAAAGGATATTCATCCAAAAGCAGTTATTCAAAGAAGTCAACGCCCTGGGTTGGATCTTCCGCTTGCCTCCACCAGACTTACATCATCACGAAGCAATGTCACCATCGCTTCATGATGTGCTGTTATCTGCTGATCGTCCCAGTTTGTATTTCGGGTGATTTCCGCCATTCTCTTGAGCTTGGGACTTTGAAGTTCAATTGTATCCTTGAAGTTTTCGGCCTTTGCTCTGGGGAGGCTATTGCTGAATTTTGAGTTCGCGCTGACGCTTACGAGCGCGAGGTTGCCAAGCAGGTTAAGGCTAGAACCTGAAACAACCGCGCCCGACTGTTCTTTGTCAGGATGCTGTGGATAGAAGTGCTCAATGGAAGTTCTGAACTGAAATTTGAAATCTCGTTTTGAGGAGTCACTCAACAGAAGATAGTCGAGATACGAAAAGACGATACGGCTGATACCAAACCCTTGTGGTTGCTGATCTTTCTCAAAGGAGAATGTCTCTTTAACCTTGCTGCGGGCATATCCCTTCAACAAATCGGCAAGATCCGCATGTTTCACGTCTCGAGGGGCTTTAACGGAGAGCCAGCGAAGAACTTTGGTAATCCAGTGCATCGTTCGCGGAGAAGTGTAGGTAATCCGAAGCATGGACTGAAGCAGCAATACATCTCGGGTATGTGGGTCAGCACTCCCGTCCTCCTCTAAGCTTCCATTGCTGGCCGAGAAAACATGGATGTACGTCGGGGTTGGCTTCTTGTCCCCGCCTCCTTTTTTCAGTCGCTGGAGAGACCAATCGCCATCGTCACCGATGTTTGCCGTGAATTGACGCTTCAAGATGAAGCCATCGAAGAGGTTGCGGCACTTGAGAAGCATAAATGCAAAACTACGCACCCAATCGGCTTTAGCATCGGGTACATTATTTACGGCGTCGTCAAATGACTTGATGAGGCGCTTGTCGTCAAGCAGGCCTTCGTCTTCGACCTCATCGCCTTTCATAATTCTTAGAACGTGTAGCAGAAAGGCCGGAAACTCAATAGTCGAACGAAACCGCTCGTTGCCCTCGTCTTCAGTGGAATTTGACTCGAGCTCTTTAGCGTATTTTGACAACGCCTCATCCAAGGACAACGATACCCCTTCGGAGGATTGCCTTGATGAATTGATGCCGGATTGCGGACGACTTTCCATTAGCGAAGAGAAGCTGGTCACCTCCAGCCAGGACCATTCATCACCAAATACTTTGTTTCGCAAACTTGTGTCACCACGGGTCAGAGACATCTGGACATAAGAATCCATGTCAGCACAGGAATCCCAAACCCACGCAAAGCATTCGCGTTCATATTGATTGGGCAGTTTGCTCATCAGGCGAGCCTTAACAATATCAACCTGCTTGAGTTGCTGCCCACGAGTGTTCATGATCTCGAAGTAGCGATTGAGGTCGGTATTGGGTGGCAGCGAGGCACGGACGACAGTCACCTTCGTTAGCAAGAAATCGGAGAATTTTTCGCGTGAGCGATTAAGGTTTTCATTTTGTTTGAAGAACTGATTGATGATGCTGTAGCCTTCATGAATGCCAGCATCTGCATTACTCGTGGAGCCCTGCGGTCGAACGTGCTCCTTAGCCGCCTCCTGTGCTACTCGCAGCAGGGCCTCAGTTGCCCGTGCGCGCGACTCATATTGCAAGTGGCCTGCATGGCCAACCGACGGCTTCTCACCCTCACCGTCTTGCTCCAGGAAGGTAAGAAGCAGATAGAGGGTTGTAAGTCGTTGTTGTCCATCTATGACCTCGAACTCATCCTCTCTACCCCGCTTGATTACAACAAGGTTCCCAAGAAAATAGTTGTCCTGGCCCCCTACCACCGAGTCTTGAATATCGCTAATAAGTTGCTCAATCTGTTCGGCCCGCCAAGCATAGTTCCGTTGATAAATAGGAATCAGATAATTGTCAGTGAATAACTTGCCTACTGTTAACAGTTCAGGTTTCAACTCCTTCTTGCTCATTGCAGCCCCTTGATAAAAGCAACGAGTTCCTTTTCGTGGTTATCGCTGTATGGCTTACTTGTTATTGGAAGTTTGCGGACAACACTTCCAGTCATCGCATTACGTAGCAAAACAAAAGGCGATTTATTTGCATCGTTTTTACCTCGCGCTCGGTTGTCAGCAGATACAAATTGCACACGAAGTAACTCGACCCGCAAGGCATATGCCCATGCGAATAACCTATTTCGCACTTCATCTACATCTTCATCGCCAAACTTGTTTGTATAGCAAAGCAGCGCGGCAATGAACAATTCGTACACGTAGCGGTAGCGACTTTGAGATGGGCCAAAGTTTTTGAAACCTCTGTCAATAACCTCTTGTTCCAGTATCTTCAATTCGTCAAGCATGAATGTCACCATCTCGAAAAATGAGCGTCCTGCGATTATCGGGGCATCAAGCTGAAAGCGGCTGCGCCCGGCGTTTCGTGCATCATGTGTAGAGGATACCGACCATGCACTTAGAAGTGGCATAGCGGCTTGTGCTGCAAGGTGATATCGCAGATTTGGCGAAAATGACCTGTGGGATCGTGATGAAATGCCCTTGAACATGCCGATGTCCCGAATAGTAAATTCGAGCGAGCTTTCGCCTCGTGACCACTTGGATATCCGGTATAAAAAAGTAGAAAAAAGCCTGTCCAGATCCTCATCGTTTACGGCTTCCCAAGCCTCAACGACAGCCACTTTCATAGCAGCGGACTCATCGTGCATTTCGCGCAGGTGGTGTGCTTTGAGCAAGTCGTGAGGGGCAAGCGGTTTGCCGCGATAGTTCTGGGAATCAAAGACACGAAATGCCTCATCAATATCGTCCGTCACAATACGCACCAACTGACATTTGTGACAGATAAAATCCAAAAACTCTTTTTTATCTTCCAACTGCGACAGGCGCCTTTGAAGCTCTATCCAAACTAGGGAGACAGGAGTGTCGCTGTTACCAGACATCGAAATTTGATGATTTATCGGATCTAAGGCCGCAAGAATCATTCGCAAAGTCAGCAGGCGCTGCTGCCCGTCGACTACATTGAGATACTCACCATCATCGTGAAGAATGATTGCACCCAAAACATAGGGAATATCTTTTCGTTCGGTATCTCGAAGAGCTTCGCTGATATCATCCACCAGTTGTAGAGCAGTCGATACATCCCAACTGTATGGGCGTTGATAGTTCGGTATCCGAAGGCCTTGCTTGAGTAGTTCATCCACGGTGACTGCACTAACACCGTTCTCTCCGTTAATCGCCATTCCTATGTCCCTTCATTGACGCTTTTCTATTTTCTCAGCGTATTTTCCGCAAACTTTATTCACCTATATGGATACTTCGATTCCGAGTGGCGGCTGTCTTGTTCACAATTTCTATCACGAGGTGCTCCTCTGGCGCATATTTAACGATCTGGGGCAAGGGTCGAGAGAGCGGTTCTGATCAAAGCGAGCATCGATGGCATCAGCACAGCGCTGCAATGCACCCGGTTGTCGATACCATGGCATTTGCTGATACGGTCACATGGTATTTGCTATATCTTCGATTCAGCGTCGGCCTTAAACCATAAAAAATGCCATTGATAATGCAGTCATATCATCAATGGCACTCACTAAATCAAATAAAACAATAGGCTAAATAATAGCCTCACTCCCACTCTATTATCAACTGCCTATATATCATATTAATTTACTTAGATTAAATATCAAATAAAATATCAATGCCATGACTAATGCCATATCTAAAAAATATGAACACAGGGTACATCTCCTGCTTATCTCACGCAGCCTAGAAACAGCATTACGATCCGATAAGCTGGCTCATAGCAAGACAGTACCCTCGGGTCGGGGTCTACTTCGCCGTGTAGTAGGGCGTTTCGCATAGCGTAGATCGTTTCAATCAATCCCGACAATAGCTCTTCAGGGGAGCACTGAAACTCCATCGCCCCGACTTGCAGGCGATCGGCTCCACCACGCAGTAGGTCGCGCCTCGGGCGCGGGTTGCAGCCGTCATAGAGCTGCCGCAGCGTCGTTTGCTGGGCTTTAGAGAGGTTCGCAGTAAAGTCTGCATGGCCATAGATCGTGTTCGGCTCATAATGCACCTGAACGTGCTGGAATTTCACGTTTCCATTGCGAACTGAGGTGACGGTGATCTGGATGTTTCCGCCCGCGATCTTCGGTGATGCTGCCAACTTACTGATTTAGTGTATGATGGTGTTTTTGAGGTGCTCCAGTGGCTTCTGTTTCTATCAGCTGTCCCTCCTGTTCAGCTACTGACGGGGTGGTGCGTAACGGCAAAAGCACC
>SKEC01000221.1_pt1 | contig 63244 bp, 77 predicted proteins | sample 4826641 | NCBI WGS metagenome assembly SKEC01 (sample SAMN11008819, study PRJNA524170) | human gut metagenome | biome: Human fecal sample; material: Feces; isolation source: fecal sample from pouch patient p18, p21 | host: Homo sapiens | place: Israel: Tel-Aviv | collected 2015-12-22
ATCCTTATATTTATACAAATCATTTAATGATTCGATATAAAAACGAATAAATTTTTTATTTTCATCTGGAATCAATAATTGCTTTTTCCTTGTATCCAGATTAATTCTGCATATCTGCTTCCAACTATTATTCTTATAAAGTATCCCAAAATAACTCTCTGTGTCAATATATTTGATATCTTCAATAGGCACAGTATCAGCTAACATACCACGAATAATATTAAAGGACTCAATTTCTGCCTCTGTTGTCACAATTTTAGATACTGGCTCTTCATTCCCCTGTTCTTCCGTATTTTCTGTTTCATCTTCCATGGTATCAAAAACCTCATTTAATTTTTGATTTACGATATCATTTATAAAAGCTGAAAATGCTTTCCTAACCATAGGTTTGAATTTCTCAACCATGTTTTTGTTTTTCTTACCAGTATATATGTCATTAAGTACAAATCGGACAAATTCATCTGATGGAGTATCAAACTCATCTTCGAAAACTTTTTTAATAAGAGTACTATATTTTAATTCTTCTGCAGCTTTGTATATATTAGATTTATCAAATGTCTCTTTTCTAAATTTCATTAATGCCTTTATTCCTGATTCATTTATATTTTCAAGATTCACCTCTACAAATGGTTCTAAATCCATGATATTATCTTTTTCAAGATCTGTATAGAATCTATAAACAATGCCATTTGTAAGTATTCCAAATTTAACTGGAGCTGCGGCAAAATATCTAAATAATTGACTTGCGTGCTTATCTAAATCTTCGGTACAGGATTTGCATTCTACAAATATGCATGGCTTTCCGTCTATAATAATCGCATAATCTACTTTTTCTCCTTTTTTAATGCCTACATCTGCTACATATTCTGGAAAAAATTCTGTAGGATTAAATACATCATACCCTAAAATCTGAAAAAACGGCATAATAAAAGAGGTTTTTGTTGCTTCCTCTGTAACTACTGAGTTTTTTAATGTCGATATTCTTTTTGACAACTGCTTAATTTGTTCATTGAAATCCATAATACTATTTTCTCCTAATTGTATAATTTTTTTATTATATAATATCAATTTTTGTTCATAATTTATATTGACAAATCGTACAAAATATATGTTCTTCTAAACTAACTGGATACTTAATGATATTTTTCTGAAACCCAAAATGAATAATATGCTACAAACCAGAATATACTTGAATTATCTGACTCAGTATGATATATTGAAGTCAGAAAAGAGTAAATGGTGATATCATTTATGCACCAAAAACCCCTCGGTACCGCTAATACCGAGGGGTTTTATTTTGGGCTTGGTTGCCGTTGTTCTTTACTTCTTCTTCCGGCCAAACCACTTGCTAAGTAACTTCATAATCATCTCAACAATGATTCCTGAAATAATACCAGCCAATACCGAAAAAAAGAAAAGAGTATAATGATATCATTTGTGCACCTCCCTTCCGTCACCAGTATAGGGAGCGGCAACGATGGGATTATAACATAATTTTCTAAAAAAGTCTTTATTTAATCATCAATTTTTAACATTTTTCAACATTCTCTTGCACATATGTTCTGCACAGAGTATAATGACCCTATAAATAAAAAAATCCGGTACTGACAATACCGGATTTCAAGTTACCTATCAACCAGGATGGCTGATAATCTCTGCAACACTTAGATTATAACACGCATCCTACAAAATGTATAGGGTGTATTTTTTATACCCAAAATTCGAAAGGATGAGAATAATGAAGTTACCTAATGGCTATGGATCAGTACATAAACTCTCTGGAAATCGAAGGAATCCATGGAGAGCGAGAAAAACTACCGGTTGGTCTCTTGATAAAAAAACAATGAAATACAAGCAGGAATATACAACTCTTGGCTACTATCCTACAAAAAAGGAAGCTTTGCAGGCTCTGGCCGCTTATAATGAACAACCATATGATTTAGATAATAATCTGACAGTAATGCAGCTATACGAACGCTGGAGCAAGGAATATTTTCAATCTTTGAAAGGTAAATCCGGACAACGAACTATTACTTCTGCATGGGCTTACTGCTCTGATGTATACGATATAAAATTAAGAGACCTTCGGGCAAGGCATATAAAAGGATGTATTGATGATGGTACGGCTGTTGTACGTGGAGTAAAGAAGACAGCTTCCGCCGGAACAAAGTCACGAATCAAAAGTATATTTAACCTTATGTTGGATTATGCTTTAGAATATGAAATTGTTGATAGGAACTATGCCCGAACTTTTAATTTATCCGATGATATCATTAAAGAGAAAGCAGAAGCCAAACGGCAGCACATTCCTTTTACCGATAGGGAAATGGAAATCTTATGGGCAAATGTTGATAAGGTTCTTTACGTGGATGCAGTTCTCATTCAATGCTATTCTGGATGGCGGCCTCAAGAATTAGGACTAATAGAAATGGATAGAGTTGATTTAGATAACTGGGAATTTACCGGCGGCATAAAAACAGATGCCGGTATTGACAGACTTGTTCCAATTCACCCTCGAATCAGAGAATTGGTTAAGCAAAAATATGATGAGGCAATTCGTCTCGGAAGTGATTATCTGATTAACTGCATAGACAGTCAGCGAAAGAACGATATTAAAATGACTTATGACAAATATAACTACCGTTTTGAAAGAATCAGAGATACTTTAAAGCTCAACCCAGAACATCGACCACATGATCCTCGAAAACATTTTTCCACAATGGCAAAGAAATATAAGGTTGACGAATATGCTCTCAAATATATGATCGGCCACAAGATTGAAGATATTACAGAAAAGGTTTATACGCAGCGTGATGTTAATTGGCTCAAAGAAGAACTAGAAAAAATAGTTTAAAATCCACCGGGATAGCTCTTGTTATCTCGGTTTTTCTATGCTTGAATTTGTGTATTACCGCGTGTATTACGCGTGTATTACTTGTGTATTATTTGTGTATTGTTAGCTGATTTTTCGCCATTTTTCTGCATTTTGAATGTTCAATTTCCATATTTTTACACAAACAATAAAAGTGGCATAGAGCCTTTATCTATGCCACTTTTGTAAAGTTTTCAATGATTGAAATTTAGAATCTACCTGCTTTTGCGGCTTCTTCTACGCTTACAGCTACAGCTACTGTAGCTCCAACCATAGGGTTGTTACCCAATAATATTGTGTGTATTTATAAGTATTTCATAATCTCTAAAACTCGCTTAAATACTAGATATTCATTATCTTGCTGTATCTTATTGTATCCTATAAATTTTATGCTTATCGTTGTCATTGTTGTCAATTTGTTGTCACGATTATTTCTTACTGAGTTTATTTACAATCTTCTGGATTGCATTATAATCGTAACCGGCTGCCTTTAATTTCTTCTTACGAGTTGCGCCGTTTCCCCATTTTCCAGCCTTTACTTCCTTGGCAATCTGGGTATTAGATTTCTTTGCTTGTACCGGTTTCTTGACAGATTGTTCTTTTTTCTCCGGAAGTTTTATATCTTTGTATAACACATTTAAGTCGAAATTACCAGAGTTGCCTGCGGAAACTGTTGAGGGGAACCTGCCGCTACTGGTGTACTGCCATGCGATGTTAGCAGTTGAAGGCTTATATTTTGCATTCGGATTTGTTTTAATCTGCATACGATCATAGCCTTTATAATATCTCGCAATCCACCAGTTTTCACAATTAATCTTTTTGCGATCAATATGCTCCTGATAGTAGCTCATACCGGTATAGACTCCAAATGCGTATCCTCTTGCCTCTACTACTTTCTGCGCTGCATTAATAATTTCAGCAATCTTAGTCTTGCTCAGTGCCGCCTGCACCTTATCTTCGATATCAAACCAGATACCATACTTGAAGCATTTCTTATCAATCTTATCGAGGATATCGCAGACTAACTTCATATCGCTCTGTGCCTTTGCCGCTGTCGTAGCATATGAGTAGTTATATACTCCCCAGCCGATGCCATTTGCATTGCAGGCGGCATAATTCGCATTAAACTGCTTGTCTCTTGCAAGGTCCTTTCTGATAATCTTTAAGATTGCGCCTTCGCAACCGTACTGTTTTGCTTTTTTCCAGTTTATTTTTCCATTATAGCTTGATACATCAATTATTTTTCTCATTCTTAATCCTCCTCTGGCAGCTCGTCTGTCATATCGCTTAAAAACTTCTGAATATAGTTCTTAACTCTTTCCGGAACCGGCAGTCCGCACAGTGTCATATTTTTTAGGATGCTAACAGCTTCATACAATACAAATAAAAGGCAGAAAAATTCGCATACTCCCATCTTCTGAATGCCCAACAACTGAATATATTTGTCCGGAATCATAAATAGAACATTGATATGCATAATAATATCTACAAGCATCAGTAATCCAACGCTGAGCAGCATAGCCGCCTTTCTGATTGCTCCGTCAATTCCTACGCAAGAATTAAACTTATGTTCTTTAATCGCCCGGAGCACTCCCAAGATAGTGTCTAATACGACAGCGATTAATAAAATTTCAAAAAATGAATTTCCTGTAAGTAATTTCAACGTTTCCTGAATCATAATCTTCCCCTCCTATTTCACAGCTACTATTCCTCTGTACTTTTCGTTTGTACATCTCTTCTTATTTTCTTCTTCGACGGTTACTGTGTTCTTTCTTCCGTCTGAGAAACGATAAATCTTTCCCGATCGGTTATCTCTCAGCAAGACAACTGTGTGAATCGGACTCCCCTCTTCAAAGAGGACCATATAGCCTTTCTTTAATTTTGCCTTTAACTGTTCGATCGTTAAAGACTTGTGATAAGTTGCTGGTTTCCCTGGACAAATTTGGTTGATTCCCTTGACGATTTCTGTTAAGGGATATTTAGCACCGCATTTCAGTTTTCTTCGAGCGTACTGCAATGTTTGCTGCATATTTTTCTTCACGCCGCGAAACCTTAATGCCATGTAGAACGCTACCAAGCTGCAGCCATGTGTCCTAATAAATGCAGCCTTAAAATTGTACTGGCTTGGAACCGGTATATTTCGACCGTTATCCAGTATGATTCTCCAGGGAAATTTCTTTTTACTGTTCTTGTTTTTATTTGCTACTATTCTCACTTTTATCCCCTCCTCATTTCAATATCATCAACATCACAGTATTTTCTTAATCCGTATTCCAGAACATTTGTTGCCTCGTCAGCTTCTTCTACACCCTGCCGGTATCCCGACTCATACAGCTTCACGGTTACCGCATTCGCGGTTATCACATCTCCGGCAATAACTGACACTGTAAACGATGAGCCTATAAGTACCTCAGCAGGAATTAGGCATGTATCCGTCTCTCCAAGCAAGATTGCAATCGGCTCACTGTCTCCGCTGCGGGGCTGTGACAATTTTTGTGATAATCTCTTGCATTGCGTCAATTTTTGTACTTAACTCGTTGATCTGTTCCTGATATGTTTTGCTCTCTCTGTTGCAAATCTTAATTGTGCCCGTATAATTCAGCACATCTTTGTATTTTACAGCTACGTTTAATACAATTGTTCTCGCGCCGTCTGGGACAGTCAGTTTATTGTTTGCATCAGTTATCTGTGTCTCTTCGCAAATCCCTGTTTCAGACAAAAAAGTTACAATGGTCCCCGACGGAAATCCATACACAAAATATGTTTTCCCCTTTTCCATTCCTACTGTCGTAATTAATTCATTTGCGATTTCGATGAGACCGTTTTCTGTTGCGGTTCCCGTTATACTAAATTCACGACCTTTTAATATTGTTGTGATGCCGTAAATCGTATGATTATAATTCATCCTAGGAAATAAATTCCCCGGGATTCCCTGAGCCTGGTTTCTGATTGCCTCTCCCAGATTGCTGTATTTCGTGCCATCCTCTCCAATTCGGGCATCAACTACCTCTGGCATGGAGCCACATAATTTCCCTGCCCAGTCGATCACTGTAATCTGGCAGTCCGCTGCGCCAAAATTAAATGATCCGGAGCCATCGACTACGTTCGTCACAAGCAGTTTGATGTATGTAAGCTGATTTATCGCAAATGTAAACTCCACATTGCGCTGCAGCGATGTGGAGCTTGTTGCCGGAAATACAAGATATTCTGTCTTAATTGCTTCATAGTTTCCATCTAAACTAGCAGCTGATTGTAACACAATTCTCATTGGAACCTCTGGCAGCCCTCCTGTTCTGCTGACTCTTGCAACGAATTTCATATGATAAAGTCCCGGTTTTAGCAGCTTCGCAACATATCCCTGCTGGGGGTACGGTATTGTTATAAAATCGTCGTCTTTCGATAGGACATTGTTAAACATCTTGTCGTAAACAACATCTGCAGCTAAATAACTCATCGCCACAGATGTTCCGTTAATTGATGTACTGAGGATGGTTTTTCCGATTTCCTGTGTTTGCGCAGTGCCGGCTGCAATTAGATTATCAATCCGTTTGCGCTCGGTATCAACATCTGTCTTTCGCTCCACTATTTCTTTTGATAGTCCCAAAACTACTGCCGCTACACTGTCTGGATGCCCGGTAGCATCTTTATAACATTGCTCTATCGCATCGTGTATACTGCTTCGTACTTCTTCCCCGTATATTGCCTCTTTTATCTTTTTTAAATAATTACTTATCATTTTTATCACCTACTTCGGTAAAGAAACTATTCTATCCTCATCCGATTTACAACAATAATTGATCAGTTCTTGTCGTCTGTCCCTCATATCACAGCACCTCTATTAATGTGAATTTCGCACCTCCGGTATGCGCGGCATTTCCGGCATTATAGAACCGCACAACGAGAGAAGTAGCGGATACGCTTACCACTCTTGGTTCTAACCACCCTTGTGCCTGCGGTACAACAATCGGTGTTTTTTTAAATCCATAACTACTCAAATTAATAGTAATGCTGCTTCCAAATGTGTTAACCGCCAAACTTGAACTTTGACTTGCGCTAACAGTCTGAACCTGTTTAATGTTCCCGGCGATTGCACGGGAATCTATATAGTCTTTTATCTTCGCCCACAATCGGTTTAAACCATCACTGTTTAAGTATCCCATGGTTCCTCACCTCATTTTATACGCAAATAGCGTCAATTTCTGCATTTGTAATAGCAGTAATCGTAAAGATTTCACCTAATGGGTCCCAATCGCTACCATTCCATGCAACATTCATGCCTGCGCCGCCATATTTGCTGGCCGCTTCGATGTTGTAAACATCACCAACTCTCTGTCCGGTTGTTGGTAATTTGCCTGAAGAAGCTACTGAACCACAATATTTATACATATTAGTGATTTCGGATTTCTTAGCATATGTACTCGATAAAGTAGCATTTGTCGGTAACGCGTCAAGTTTACCTTTATCTGTGGCACTCATAAGACCGGCCACGCTACTAGTTGCCCCGCTAAAGGTAAATCCGCATAAATCTACGGCCGCCTCACCTTCATCCCTCGTAATCCAAAAGCCGCGTTTATCCGCAGAGGGGTTGTAATCCCTTATTTGCAAGCTACCCCAATAGCCACTCGCAAATAATACCATCGTCTCTTGTCCTGCCGCTGGTGCCGGTACAAGTCCATGTGTACCCGCCGCCGTTGTCGTTGCACCTTTCATATCCGAATAAGTTGTATTAGCTGGTGTTCCCCAAGTTCCATCTGCTTTTAAGTATTTACCTTCATTTCCCTTTGTCGGTGCCGGAACTAAACCACTCCCGCCGTCTGCGCTTGCGGTTGCTCCCTTAAAATTACCGTAAGTCGTGTTTGTATCCTGCGTAGTAATAGTGTTGGTCGTTCCATCGCCCTTTGTGTACGTGATGGTTCTTCCGTTTACTGATAAATTAGTGATACCTTTATTGAAAAGTGCTTTGATTTTATTCCACAAGTAGGTAACACCATTATTGTCTAAATAAGCCATTTTATCACCTCATCGTTTTTTATTTACATATTTCGTCTAGTTCCAAGTTTGTTATCGCTTCTATATCTTTCGATTGCGCGATAGATATCGCCATGTCTGACTTGTCGTTTGCTCCGCTAGCCGTTTCTCTTACTTTTTCTACATTGTTATTTATAATTAGAACACTTTTTTCAAATGTAACTTCATTGGAAAAAGTTTTTTCTGAAAGTGTGGATAGTGTTTTTCCAAGCGTAATTTTTGTATTTGAAGGATTTTCCAAATCTATCTCGTATTTGTTAACGAGATAATATGTAGATTTGTCTCCCGGAGTGCTTAACAGATTATGATGCGTTGACACGCAGGGAATCAAATCTCCCAAGCCTATGGCATCAATCTCCACATCAATTTTATGCAAATCCACCGCTGTCAGTTCAATCGTAGTTGTCAGATTAATGCACTTGTTTAGATATTCCTGTGCTTTTTTTAGGAGGGTGTTTGGATTATTAACATCGGGAAAATCCACCTTATCACATATCCACCCATAAAGCTCAACTGCCTCTGGGCTGTAAATATAGTCCGTTCCATCGTGTCCTTCCGCGGTCTTGATTGTTACATTATTTGCACCAATCGGTATAATGGCAGTCTTAATATCTTCCGCTTTCACATACTTTTGAAAATCAAGAATGTTCTCTCCGAACCGAATGCTCTGCGTGCTTATTTTCCCGTATTGTTTTACATAATCAATGTACCTCATACCATTCTCATAGTGAATTTTAAGATATCCTTCATATTTTTCAAGGAAGTTAGTATTTATAAAATCCCACGTTTTTTCATAATTTGTTGCCAGACTCTTAATTTCTACCGAATCAATATCAATGATACCTATTTCAAATTGCTTTTCTTTTTCAACTTGCGTATTATGTTCTTCTATTAGACACTTAAAAATTTCAACATTTGTATCTGCTTTATGAATTTCTGCCGACTGGCTCCCATAAGTATGCGGTCGTTGAATTGTATCGAGCAAATAGGACAATTCTCCTTCACACGTAATTTGTCCGGTATATTCAAAATCTCTCTGATCCGTAATGGACCTGCCGCAGTAAAGTAATCTTGATTTTTCCGTTCCGTCGTCTAAAACATCCACATCGTATACTTTTAGCCTGGATTTTAATTTCTTTATATCGTTTGCATGAGGGTGCGAAGGTAATATACTAAAGTCAAAAGAGCCAGTTTTGTTAAGCTCCAAAGTTATCTTGGGAAATAATAACTGATAGTCTTCATCCCTGACATCATGCAGCACTTTATCATCGCAATAAATACGGTACATTACAGCATTCCCCCCCTGTAATCCACGGACACCGTTGCATTTCCGGAAAAAGTAAGTATATTTTCACCTTCTTTAATACAGATACCAAACACTTTATTTTTGCCCGGAGAAAGTGTATATGTGGTTCCTTCATAAGACACCTGAACGGATTCGTCACAAGAAATTACCGGAACAATTCTCTTTCTTCGCCCTGGTATTCTAAGACTGTATGTACCATTTACGATGATATTTTTATAGTTTCTTATAATACCTGTCTTAAAATTAAAACTATCCCATTCCCACGGCTCCAGACTGGAAAACTTTTCAAATTTATACGGTTCTACATTTCCTGACAATGTAATGATTCCTTCTACCCGGTTAGTTTTTTCTACTTCAACGTTGAGTCTACCGATATAGTAAAACCCCGGATCGTTGTCTAAAATTATCTTACATTTCCTTCCTGTCAGATAATTTGCTATTTCTGATACTCGTATACTCCAGTCGTAATAATCTTGTTCTGGAGTTTCAAATTCAAGGGAAAGGGAACGGGTTTTATACTTAACATCTCCACCAGTAAGGCTTTCTGTAAAATCCAAGACCCCGTCCATCCCCGGAACATCCTGTTCATATATCTTTGCCTCTGGAAAACCAAGAGTAATCTTTGTCCAGCCAAGTCCCCAGTCCTTAAGGGTATGTTTATCTCCTATCTGGACGCCTAAATTTCCTCGATACATTTAAACACCTCCCCTTGCCTTTCTGTTTGCTATGTTGCTCAAGTATACATCTATATACGGTACTGTTGTTCGCGCTACTTCTTTTCCATCAAGATTTGTCACGATTTCTATGCTCTCCGGAGCATTATATATCGTTTGTCCTGTATTTCCTGCCAGGGCTGCAGTAAGTTGTGGTTGAACACTTGCGGACACTTTTGATACCTGTCTGGATAATGCAGCTTGCATGCGACTTTGAATATCTGGAAGGGATAATTTTAAATTTGCTTTCGTAAAGCGTTCTGCAAGAGTTTCGGATACACCCTCTATTTGCTTATATAATCTTGGAGCCTCTGCTTCATGTCCTTTTTCTGCACCTTCGATATTGTGGATACCAATCTGCTTAAATACTCTCGATGGAGATTTAATCTTTAACTCTTTTTTTGCAGTCTTTATAATATTGGAGCAGATTTTTTTCATTGTCTTAGACAGATTTCTTGACTCACTGTTCATTCCGGCAGTGAGTCCTTTTGCGATATTTGTCCCAATCTGGCTCATCTGTGCATACAACTCTTCTGTTGCATCCTTGAGCTGTGCTTCATACTCCTTTTGAATTTTAGCGAAGTCGTCCGCAAAAAAATTCTTCGAAAAAGATTCTGATGATGAATAGATCGTTTTCCAATCACTTAAATATTTCTTCTGTTCAGAGGGTGCCATTCCTCTAAACCAGTCCATATAAGCTGTTGCTTCATCCATATTCATTCCAAGAATCTTATTCATCATCGACTCTGGGATCCTGCCTTCAAGGTCTTTTAAATTTTCCTGATATCTCTTAATATCTGCAATATTCTGTTTCAGATCGTAAACATTTCCCCAGGACTGCTGCTTTTCTGTGAGAGTGTCCATCTTGCTCTTGATATCGTTATATTGCGTCTGATATGTTTCAGATAATTTCTGTATCCTCTCTTCCGCAATCTTAGTAATACGAGCTGACTCTTTTTCAAATGCATCATTATAAGCTGCAGCCGCTTTTTCTCCAGCAGTTTTAAGTTGCGACTCCTGTTTTTTGTCAGAGGCTTTCATCTGCTTTAACTTTTTCTTTAATGCTGCCTTCTGTTTTTTATTCGCTTTCTTACTTCCGAGCTTATCAATCTTGTTCTGCAGTTTTTCCTCTTTCTTCTGATTTGCATTTGAAAGTGCTTCTTCCTGCTGACTGATGATTTCCTGTATCGTCTCAGAAGAACGAGATTTCGACGTACTTAATGCTGTAGATAATCCAGATAAAAGATTGCTTCCTATCTCAGAGTAATTTCCATTTTTTGAAGCAGTTTTTGCCGCATTGAGAGCTTCCATCATAGTGCTTTCTATCTCTCCAAGCAGCTCACTTCTTGATTCTCTTACACCTTTTGCAATGCCTTTCGGGATATTCTTTCCGATGATTTTCTTAAATTTTCGTGAAGGAGAATGAATGTCAAGTTCATCTGCAGAAGCTGTTAGAGCTGAGGCACACATTGCTCTTGATTCCTTTTCAACAACATCGGTGTTATCCTTGATACCGGCCGCCATGCCGAGGGGTAAGTATTTACCGACTTCATTTTTCATCACTCTGGATGGCGATTTAATCTTTGCTGCTGATCTGGCCGCTGCTACCGCTGTCCTTACGGCACTTCTGGCCGCTGCCGCTACGAACGGAGTCCCGGCATGGATACCAGATGCGACACCAGCAGCCATATTTTTTCCAGCTGATACAAAACCGGCTTTTCCGGAATTCGCACCAGTCTTAGCTGTAATTGATAAGGTCTTTCCGGCTTTTTGCACTGATCCTTTCTGAGAAGACAAACCTGAAATATATGACTTTGCGTTCTTGCTTCCTGCCGATTTCCACTGTGAGGATGCGGAGTTTGCGCCAGATGCACCATTTTTTGAAATTTCTTTTCCAGTCTTTTTTGTCGCGGTTACTGCCTTTTTCCCTTCGGTAGTATATCCACTGTATGTCTGTTTTGCGGCAGTAGTATTATTTGATGCCTTTATCTTAGTGTTTTTTTCAATCTCTTTTTTACTCTTAGATACATCCTTGGCCGTACTTTTCCCCTTTTTACTCACAGCATTCATTGAGGAGGTAAATCCTGAGGCATTCACTCCGGGGATTTGTCCTTTTCCTACACTATCGATGTCTTTCTTTATCTCATTAGCATCTTTTTTTGTTATTTTTTTAGGCTTTTCTAGTAGTGATGTGTCAGAGCCAGACTGTAACTGTTTTATTGCATCGTCTACACTGGTTTTTCCCTGCATGATACTCTGGACTAATTCCTCTGAAATTTCTTTTCCAGAGAGTCCAGCTTTTTGTACTGCATCATTAAAATTAATCAGATTATTCATCTGATCAATAGCCGCCTGGAAATTTATCGAACCATCCGAAATGCCTTGCAACAAATACTGAGGAATTTCTATTCCTGCTTCCTGGGCCTGTTGAATTAATCCGTCCAGATTAATCAAACGATTCAAGCCCTCGCCTGTGGTAGGAGCTTTATAATTTCCGGCTTTAATGTTTTCTAATACTGTCTCTGGAATTTTCTTTGCTTTTATTCCGGCATCTTTCGCAAGCTTATCTAAATTGGAAAGAAAATCACTATAATTTGTCTGGGTTGTAAACTTGTCAGAATATGTTGCAAGTTCCTTGTTGGCTGTATCAAGATTCTTTTCTGATTTATCAAGAGCCTTCTCTGTTGTTTGCAGGCTCTTCTCATATTTCATTAAATCTTCTGCAGCTTTAGCTAACTCTTTATTTCCGCTTCCAAGTCCCTTTTCTTTTTCAAGCTTATCAAATTTTTCCTGCGCTTTATTCTTTTTTTCTAATGCTTGCGTATACTTATCTGTTGCGTTCTGATTCGCTATCTCGGCCTTGGCAACCTTCTCAGCGGCATTTTCCATCCCAGACTGATATGCTTTTGCCATTGCCTGCTCTTTCAAGACTTTTATATTTTTTTCAATTGCCGCCGTTGATTTATTGAGTTTATCTTTCTGCTCATCATATTGCAGATTTAAATCCGGCAGAATATCATTTAATTGCTGAACAGTACTTTTTATCTGCTGTTTCGTTCCGGCATCTTTTTTCTGTATGCTGATTAAGCTTTTCAACTTTGAAAGAAGATTATCTGCCTGTACACCTTGCGTTCTTACTTCGCTGACATTATTCTCATTCTCTTTTTTCATAGAACGAATAGAATCTGCCACCTCATCCTGCTCTTTTTTTAACTTTTTATAGGATTGAGCAAACTTATCCGCCTCTGTTGTACTCTTTTTCTGCGTCAGGCTATATGCCGCCAATCCGGCCGTCAATGCCCCGCCTGCTAAAATTGCAATACCAAGCGGACCGCCTAATGCAGCAATCCCAGCATTTAACAAACCTGTTGCTGTAGTCGCAGCGATTGTTTCTCCGGTAAATAGCTTCACTGCTGTTCCTAAGAGCGTCATGCCGGTACTCGCTCCCGCCATCGCTGCCTGCGTTGCCGTAAAAGCAGTTGTGATGTTTTTTATAACCGTGTATCCCTTAACAACCGTAAGTAGTCCTGCCGCTAAAGGAAGTACAACCTGAATATTTTCTCCTGCAAACTGTGCAGCTGCTCCAAGAGCCTTTAATCCGCCGCCTCCGACCGATTTAGCCGCATCCCCCAGATTCTTTACTGTTGTAATTGTTTCTTCTGGAACAATCGCCTTAATTCCATCATGCTTTATCGTGGTCGATAAACTTCTAATCTCTGTCGCGGCAGCTCTAACAGCTTTCTTAGCAGGATTCTTGATATTATCATATAGTTCGATTCCTGCCGACTCTGCAGCAGAGCCTAATTCATATAATGCTCCCTGTAGGTTATCATTCATGATATCGGCCTGATCCTGTGCCGCTCCAGATGCATTATCTATTGCCTTTGACAACTTATTAAAATCTGATTCGCTCGCATTTACGATTGCAAGTAAACCAGACATAGCTTCCTGTCCACCAAGTGCCGAAGCTGCTGCTGCCTGCTCATCTTCAGGAAGTCCCTGCAAGGAATCTCTCATATTCTCCATGACCTCCATGAGAGACTTCATTTTACCATCGGAATTTTTAATAGAAATCCCATATTTCTCCATTGCCTCCGCGCAATCCTTTGGTGGACTCGCTAGACGCGTAAGAATGCTTCTTAACGCTGTACCTGCCTGAGAAGACTTGATTCCTGCATTCCCCATTAGACCGATAGCCTGTGCAAGGTCTTCAATGTTATAGCCAAGGGAACCGGCAACAGGAGCTGCATATTTAAAAGTTTCCCCCATCATCGCAACATTTGTATTACTGCTGGATGCCGCAGTGGCCAATACATCTGCAAAATGTGCACTGTCGCTTGCTTTTAGCCCCATTGCCGTGAGTGCATCTGTTACAATATCAGAAACTGTTCCAAGATTTTCTCCGGAAGCTGCAGCTAAATTCATGACACCAGGTAGCCCTGCAATCATCTGCTGAGAGTTCCAACCGGCCATAGCCATATATTTAAGACCTTCCGAAGCCTGTGTAGCAGAGAACTTTGTGGTTGCCCCCATTTCCTTCGCTTTATTTGTTAATGCCTCTAAGTCTTTTCTGGAAGCTCCGGAAATCGCTTTTACTTCGCTCATTCCCGCTTCAAATGACCTTCCGGCATTAATAGCTGCTGTTCCGGCAGCCACAGCACCAGTTGCGGTTGCGGCTGTAATTGTGCTTAATATACTTTTTATCTTGCTTCCTGCTCCTGTCCAATACTGGGCAGACTGTTCTGAAGCTGTTTTACTGCTCTCTCCGATTTCTTTGTTATTCTTTTTGACCTGCTCACTCGTTTGCTTAGATGCAGTTTCTACCTGCTTCTCTGCCGACTTTGCAGAAGAGGCAATGCTATTCCCTGTCTGTTTTGCCGTGCTTTCGACTTGTTTGCCGGTCGATTTAACAGATGTTTCAGCACTCTTACCGGCCTGCTTTACCGCATTCCCCGCTTTTTTCGCAGAACTCTCTGTCTGTTTGGAAGCTTGCTTTGCCGAAACCTCTACTTGTTTTACTGACTGCTTTACAGAAGTCTCTGCCTTCTTTGCTGCCTGTGCAGTGTCTTTTTCAAGGTTTTTGCTTAAACTATCAAGTTCCTTTTCTGCCTTTTCAGAATTAAGCTCGACCTCGATTTCAATATGTCCATCCGCAGACATAACTAAACCTCCCTTAAAAAGGTCTACGTCTGTTATCTGTGTTCACACTGCACGTTCCTCAGGGCTGCAGCTTCATCCCTTATAATAATCCGGTCAAATCACCATCTCCCAAAAGGGCCTGCGTGATCTTGTCCTGTCTTTCCTGTTCTTCCTCGGAAATATCTTTCGGAAGCTCATATAATCTTTTCATTCTGTTATAGAATGCTTTTTGTTCTTTCTCCATTCCTTTCGTGTCGATCACGCGGTAAGTAATAATCTTACTTATCATGCAATCATCAGAAAGGGCAGAGAAAAGAGCAGAAAACTTCCACCAGTGGAGCTCCTGCTCTGCTAAATCAATACCATATTGTTCGAAGAAAGCAGCATAAATATAATCTGCATCATGATTGTAATCATATATTTTCTTTCCGCTGCCGCTCTTTTTCGACTTCTTTTTATCAATGTTTTCTTTCCCACACTCATAGAACCACAGCATTTTATTAATTGCTTCGTTGATATCTTCCGGGATTTCTTTGTAGTAGAGTTCTAAGCCCGTCTTATATTTCGCAAGCAACTCGGCTATCTCCTTGTCCATTTCCTCGTCTAGCTCACAAAGTTCATTTGCAAAAGACTGCTGTTCCTGCGTGAGTTCTCTTTTTTGCATCAATATTTCAAACTGAATCGAGGTCCTGAAATCGGCATTTATTTTATAAATTTTTCCGTTGACTTCAACCTCTGTCGGAAGCTGGTCCATTAAGATATTCATGATTTATGCAAAGAGACCTTTACCTGCGGTCTCTTCATATTCTTCGACCTGTGCATTGTTTAAACGTGTCAGCTTCTGAACTGCCAGCACACGTTCGCCCAGATCATAATTCTGAAACATTTTTTCTGTAGCTCCCTCACCTAATAGATTATTGAGAAAACTATCAATAATCTTACATTCCGCAATAATATCATCTGCACTAAGGAGATTTCCTACTCCTACGGTGTTCTTTTCGTAATCCTCAAGTTCCTTTGCTACTTTTTTCGCTCCTGGAATAAACTTTCTTGCCGTTTCTGCTTCCATAGCAGAAAAAGGAAACTTCTGTCCGTTCCACTGAAATGTCTTATTCATACCGTTTTCTCCTCCTATGCTGATTCTTTTGCTGTAAATGTCTTTGTTTTTGTATTGAATGTACCCTCTACCGGATCACCTTTGTCGTGAAGTGTTCCTTCTACCTGTAACTCTCCATCATTATCAGCAAAAGAAGAAACCTCCACAGCGACGTTAAATAATCTCGCCTCAAAGGTAGATTCCTGAGCAACGACCGCCTTATCAAGGTCCACCCTTACCATCTCTCTTTCCGCATCACCGCCGGTCTTTCTTAATTTTCCAATTGTCACAAAATCCTCAATAATCTTTTCAGACATAATCTGATCTGCAGTGAACGGATGCTGCCCCTCATAGGATGTGATAGAACTAGTAGACGATTTGTCATTAATATACTTTTTGGAACTTGTCTGTGCACCAGGCTCTTCGTCTAATTTTTCAAATCCAGTTCCTGCCAACTCGTAATTATCACCAACTTTAATATATGCCGCTTCCTGGTATCTCTGCTTTACTTCTTTGCTTACACTTGCCATTATCGTCTAGCCTCCTGTACATAAATAATTCTGCACTGTATCTGATACTTCGCCTTATCCAGTTCTGTATCAAACACATATCCACCTGTGATTGCTTCAATTTTCTTAATTGTTTTTCCAGCGTTCAATTCCGGAAAATCTTTCTCATTTGTTACCTGTTCTAACCAGTCAGAAAAAAGTTCGAAGAAGCCAATGTTATCAAGATTCTGCCTTACTTCTTCTGTATAGATTTCCCTACTGGCGAAATTAAAAAGACACTGCCGGGTGGTATTCCCAACAATGTCTCTTTTCAATATCTGTTGTGCCGGCACAGACTCAATGGAATAACTTGTGCTATCCTTTCCGAGTCTGTCTATGCCTAAACTTTTATAATATTCATCCAGATACGGGCATCTTTTTATAATCTCCCGTACCGCTTCTATTACTGTCATTTTGCCTTTCCTCCGATGTAGTCAGCCACGCTTTGCGTTACCTCCTGCCCTCTGTCTGCCCACATTCGCTTATCCCATTCCTTTCCTCTTAAGCCTTTCCCTTTGTTCTCATGGTATTGTCTTCTGGCATAAGGCATAACATATTCAATAGAATCTTCATGTTCTACGGCTGTACGCATCAAATCTCCATGAGAAAATGGAACATAAGGATTTGTTACACGTCTTACTTCCGCTACCATAAACCTCTGTGCCTGCCCGCCTTTTCCAAGCTTTCTTTTTGCTAATATTGCATTCGCAGAGTCTAAGTGCACTTTTACTTTCATTCCGCTGTCACCTTCCAATGCTGTAATGCAGGACTGCCATTGTCATTTGTCTCAACAATAGCAATTATTCTGACGTTGCCATACTTATCTTTCAGATGCTCTACATCTTTCTGTTTTATGAGTTCATCTGTAATTTCACCCCTAACAACTATATCTTCCGGTGCAAACGTGAAGAAATCGTTTTTATCTTGTGCAGATGCAAAATTTACTGGGGAACGATATCTTTTTCTTGTATCTACCAAGAACGGGACGTATACTTCTGCTACATCTGCACTAATCACTCCGGAGTCCGAGGGTAAAACCTTTGTAACGTCCTGCCAGTTCACACCTTTTAATATCGTCCGGTAATATTTGTTACTACCTTCTTCTCTGTCGTAGACTTTATTATAAATCGTCACAGAAGCGTTAGTAATCATCAGGAACACCCCCTATATAACAATCCGGTTGTGGCAAGGTAAGGATATGCTGCTGCATATTGTTTTTTACGAAGAACTTTTTCTTTAATCTGTCCGTCTGCCTGTTCTGTTACATAAGAAACTGATAGCTTTCCAACCGTTTCGGATTTCTTTTCTCCTTCTGTAGAGCTTTCGGTTTTATAAATAACTTCTGCAACAGCACAGGCTGCCGCTTTCACTTCCTCTGGAATATTGTTTTCACTTACTCTTGAAAAAGTAATCGCCTTAATATATGTGCTTGCCCTTGTGATCACACGCTGGAACTGCTCGTTTGGAATAACATTACCGCCGTACTCTGTCATGTAAAATGCAAGGTCTGCATATCTTACCATGAAATCACCCCTATCCCCTCGAAATAATTCTTGCAATAGGAATTGCTTTATGGTTGATTGTTTTCTTGGCGGATCCAGATTTGCCATTGTTAACAAGTTCCCAGTTAGCTCCATTTGCTAATTCAGCATCTGTAGGAGATTTAGCTGTCATGGATTTCTTTGTAAACGAGATTCCATATGGTGCAAATACTTTTCTCTGTCTCATATAGAGAGCATCTTCTCCGCCGTGTTTCTTTGGATCACGATACATTTCATACGGCACTTTTGCACCAATATCCTCATAATCAAAAGCACCATCGCCAAGAACAAAAGTTGTATATTTAGTGTAGGCTTCCTGTGGTGCAACGTATCCTGGGCTTCCTTTCGTTCCGCTTTCTGCTACTGCTGCAACAGCTTCCGTTGGCATAGAATCATCAATCAGAACTAAGCGTCCGTTCCATGTTGCAAGAGTTAAGTCTCTCTCAACTCCGTTTGCATCTGTCTGAGTCATATATTTTAACAGCTTCAGGTTTTCGAGATTTGTTGCTACAGCACTGTGCATGATTGCGATCGTGAACTTAGACTTATTGTCTCCTGCCGCTTTCTGCAATGCAGTATTTAATGTGTCCGCCTGAACTACATTCTTTACATTTCCATCCTTATCCGTTGCTGTCTCTCCCGTGATATCGGATGTGTGATTCTGTACAAATTTTAAGTTCTCCGCTCCCGTCATAGCGAAGATGCCCTCAAGAATCTTTACCAATGTCGTCTGATCAAGTTCCGCCTTATAGTCATTAACCTGGGCGGCCACATTATCCATAAAGCTGACTCCTCCGGTTACATCCTCAGAAAAGTCTCGTTCTGTCCATCCTTTCATACGTCCGGTAACAACAACTCCTCTTTCAAATGTATCTGTGTTTTCAGATTCAAGATCTGTCTCGCCATCATAATTCTGCGCATCCCCACCAATCAGTCCATGCATTGGTAAGACCGCATAAACCGTTCCGGTTTGAGAACTAAATGTGTTCCTGATATCCTGATTGCCCTTTAAGGCTCTCGATTTAATCAGTTCGTTTCTTTTTAAGTTCGGAATCCTCTCTGTATAGGCTCCAAAAGCCTGAGGATTAAAACTTTTTGAATCAAATTTCTCTCCTGCCATTTTCTACTCCTTTTTTAAATCTCTGCTCCCGGATTCTGTGCCATATAGTCACACAATTCGGTATATGTCATTTCGCTCGGTTTCTTTCCTCCGACACTGCCAGAACCACCGTTTGTCCCTTTTACAAACTCTGGTGCCGGCTCATCGCTTTCAAACAGATAATCATTATCTGCCTTAATCTGAGCAAGCTGCTCATCCAGTCCAACAATTTTTCCATCGTTGAATTTCAGTCCATCCATATCGAGAAGTGCTTTGACAGCTTTGGCATTCTTGGCTTTTGCTCCAGTTAATGCTGCGGATAATACATAATCAAATTTCATCTGGGAAATCTGTTTATCCGCATCGGCCTTTGCCTTTTCTGCCGTCTCTTTCCATTCATCCGCTGCTTTTTTAATTCCATCAATATCCATGTCTTTAAACTTCTGGATTTCGGTATTGGCATCGTTTACCTGTGTTTCAAGAGATTCTGCCTTTAACTTATAGCTGTCTCTTTCCTGGATAACTTTTTCTGCTTTTTTCTGTTCTACTGCAATGTCTTTTCCGTTCTCAGCCATAATCTTATCAATCACTTCTTGGGAAAGATTAAGGCTCTTTAAAAATTCTGTTTTCATGTCTCCTGCTCCTTTCGTATTAGGTTGTTTTAGGCGTGTAACCGACCGCCACGAACCGACTGTTTAAGGTCTCATCTGCTGACCAATATCCAGTTTAACCCTGCTGGTGGGAGATATTTGGATCACCTCCTATTCATAATCTTCAATCACGGTAATTCCATATTCAACAGCACATGTGTTTTCAATTTTGCACCCTCTTGCCTCTTCCCAGCCTTTTGCAAAATACGCAATATCTGCGCTGGATAAAAGCTCTAAAGATTTACCCAAGAACCAAAGGGGCTTTGCTCCTACTGGAGCCGACTGAAAGAAGGAATCAATCACTTCGACAGGCTCCCCAACCTGTTTCTCTGCTTTTTTAATTGCTTTTTCTCTTGTTTCAAGAATCTCCTCGTCTGTTTTACCTCTCATTGGCTGTGAAATAAATAATTTTTTCATGTTCTCTTACCTTCCTTTTCTTAAAAATTATAAATAACCTTACAATTATTGATATTTCCGTTTGCCAGCCGATACTCAATCACTGTAGGATATCTGTTTTCTTCTAACCATTCTCTTACTTTCGCAAACACACTTTCTTTATACTGAACCGTGATTCCATCATGTCCGTTCCGGCTATATGCCGTTCTAACAATTTCATCTGTAAACAAATCAAGTTTCTGAATAATCGCTGCTACCGCTTTGTCGTGTGGTTTTCCGCTTGATGATATGATTCCAAGTTCTTTTGCGATAGAGGTACAATCCCAAAGTTTGTTATCTTCTGTTATTAACGGAGAACGAACCGGATAACCGTTATCTGTGTAAATCCTTACAATTTCCGCTGCAATGAACTTATCATCCACACCAGCTTTACCTAACAGACCACTGATATTTTTTGCCATCTGATTAACAGAAGAGAGCTTTTCTTTCCCGCCATTCTTTTTCTTTGGAGCTTCATAAGAACCTGTTTTGCGAATCTGTGGGAGAACCTCATCCGTTACCCAATCGCTAAATTTTTCTGCTTCTGGCTTACGACTCTTGAAAACAAGTTTATAAACACCTGATTCAGTAAGAAATTTTTCACCTGCATTATTCAATTTTCGGATGTCCTTATCTCGGACATCTGAGTTTTTAACTATAATTGCCTGCCTCTGATTCATTTGAGCAAGATAATTTCTCACTGCGCTCTCTGAAAGATCTAAACATTTTCCAACGTGCTTTGAATTAAATAACACCCGTCCATTCAGTTCAAACACTTCCACATCATGTCCTTCAAAAATCATTAAGTTATTCATTGCAATTCTCCTTTCTGAATCACTAAAATAAGACGCAGCCTTTCACTACGTCTCGTGGTTCGTTTGGGGAGGTCAGGAGCATACCCTGACAGGAGTTCTCCCATTATTCAATTAATTTCATAAATAGCTATATCCTTTCTTAAAAATGGGTATAAAAATACCACCTGACCTTTGCCAGATGGTAACTATCATAATTATTTCTTGTTTTGTGCCTTTTCTACTTTATCTTTGATTAACTGATACCAGCCATTATTTTCATTATCGAAATGTGGACAATTATAATCTTTTGCATTCAAATACTTCTTTGGTATTTTTCCGTATGCTTTGCACACCGTCAAATCATCATTTTCATCGAAATCAGACTTTTTACAAGCATCACACAGCGGTATCGGACTAACAACCCTTGCCATACCTGGAAAATCTTCAAAGCTTGGTCCCACTTCGCCTTCACAACGATTTCCATCTTCATCATAATAATAACATTTTTCTGTCATAGGATTGCCTCCGCTTTCATGTAATACCTTCCATTTTCTTTTTTGATATCTTTGATTATATACCGGAAACCTCTCTTAAACAATACCTCTTGCTGATATTTATATTTTTTAGTTGCTAAACTTTCTATATATAGGCAGCCCCTGTATCCTTTTGGTACTTCTATTTCCAGATGTACATTTCTTCCTCTATACTGAAGGTCTCTAAAAGATGTTGAAGTATATCCAACATTTGTTAATATCTTTCCTTTCAGCATTCGCATATTCTTATCAGAATACTCAAACCCTTTCGGAAATGCATTCAAGAACTCTGGTATCGTATCTCGATGAACGATCATCTTATGCTCAGTGACTCCCTTATCTAACGCGGAATCCAGTACCTTCATATACTCCCGCTCTTTTTCAATCATTTGCGACTTGCCGGAATACAGTGCCCGGTTTACCTGGTGAGCGGCAAAGCCTGTATATCTTTGCACTGCCAATCTTTCCTCATCCGACAACTTATCAAGCTGCTTCGCCATCTGCATCTTAGATGTATGTCTTTTACTTGCCCATACCGCTTTCTGTGCAACGCTTTTATTAAATCCAACGATATTTCCTTCTGAGTCCAATACTGCATGAACTTGTGTCCTTGCAGACTCATATCTTCTTCCGGTTTGCCTGCAAAATTTTTTAAGAGATTTCTCCTGCTTTTTTAACTCTGCCGACTCACTTTCAAACCTATTTGTCAGCTCTGCTTTTAATGTATTACTATCTGTATTTTTTATTCCAGCATCATATCCTGTAAGTTTTCTTTTTGTTGCTCTTATCTTTCTTTCCTGTGAACGCTGCATCTGACTCAACTCATACTCTGTATATTTTTTACCATTGTACTCGTACTTTCTGGCACTATAATCGTCAAGCATTTCCTGTGAATAAGCTGGTGCAGATATTCCAGGAAAGAACGCATGAAAATTGTGCCGACAGTTCCAGCCGCAAAGCCCCGCACCAGTTCCATATCCGGTACTTTCATAAAATGGAGGATATCTGCTATCTTTTCCAGAAACACAAAAGACTTTTCCTTGCCACACTGCATGAGTTGGTCTTGCTCCTGAGTGGGCGGTTGTTTCTACATGATCACAGCCAGACTCCTTGACATATTGAAGATTCATTTCTGCTGCCGACTGATTTACCCCGGTTAGAACGGCTCTCCTTACTGCTACGTCTAACTTATCTACATGCCCGGATGGATATAAAACCTCGGTTCCTTGCACCGCCGCTTCCTTAATTGCATCCGCAATCGCTTTATCATAACTAAAAGCCCCGGTCTGTACTTTCATCATTGCTTTATTGCAAGCGGTTATGTAAGCACTTTGCGTTTTAACAGCCGTTGTTAAAGTAAGATTATTAATCTCTTCTTTTGTCTTTCTTAGATTTGCTGCAAGAATCTTCTGCATCGTTTCTGACTGATGAAGTTTTATCTCTTTTTCACCTGCAGCTTTATAAATAACTGCTTCATTCTTAAGATTTCTTACTCCCGCTTCCTCAAAAACTCTTTCCACTTCTGTATTCATATATCCAGAAACCTGCGAAACACGCTTTAGAACATCCTTATAAAGGAGCCCCGCTCCCTGCAAAATTTCTGCTTGTCGTCTTGAAGTTTCCGTTATTTCTCCGGTTTTTACAAGACGTTTTGACATATCTGCTATAATCGCTGTGCTTAACGCATCAACCAGGGCAAGTAGCTGATCTGAAAATTTTTCAAGGTATTCCGGCTCTAGCATAAAACACCACCTATTCTTCTGCTATCTGAAAACGTTCATCCTGCTGTGGCATCATTTTCAAAGCTTCCTCTTCTGACACACCATACTTGGCTGCAACGTATAATTCTTTTCGGATAAAGCCGGCAACCGCATCCTGCTGCATACTGGCAAGTTCCTGTTCTTTATCAATTACGATAGAATCATCCCAGTCAAAGCTCATCTCGTATTTCTTTCTGCCAGAAAGTCCAGAAAGTTGAGCCATGACATCCATAGCATATACTAACTGTTCTAATGCAGTCTGTAATGACTTCTGGATATCGGATACCGTACTATAGGAACGCTGTTTACTTGCTTTAATCTCTTCCGCAGTCTTATCAACGGTATTTGGGTCACTTAATGTCCCGTAAGCAAGCCCTACATTAAACTCTATCCTGCGAAGAATCGCATTAAATCCATTAATAAGGTTCTCATCGCGAATAGCCGGTGCAAACACTTTATATTTCTCGGCATTATCATCAAGGTCCATCATGCGAAACAGTCTGTCCTTGCCCTTTGGAAACTCATAATTTCCTTTATCATCCTTTTTAAACAAGGTAATGTCTGCATCAATCGCAAGCTCCGAACCCTCAAACTCCCAAAGGAGTCTTGTCCACTGATTGTCCGCCTCTTTAATGTCATTGATAGCTCTGGAATATACAGAAACACCAAGAGGTGATGTATCATCCACATTGTTCGCATTAGGAATCTTGAAATAGGCAAACAGTGGCATCTTTACATTCTTAAGCGTAACTTCTTCCTGCAGATTAGCCCATTCCGGTACAGCAGTAAGAGGAACTTCTTTCCCCAAAACCTCAACATTATCAAGATCCTGTTTCACAAAAGCTTTGTTGTTTATGTGATACATTGTGCCTTCGTGTTGATGATACTCCAGTCTGGTATACACCTTTTTCCCTACCGTTAAGCTCTCAGCGAATACCGCTGCCGTAACTTCTCCTCTGGAATTAAACTTCGTAGGGAAGAACCTGTCTGCCTGAACCATATCTACCTCTATATGCCCTTCTGATGCATAAGGTTTCATTGCTAACCCGCCCTTAGCACAGGCATATTCTGTGTATTTACGGATGTCACTGATAACTGCCTGATACTCTTCATTAATGAAGTCATTTCCTGTAACTTCTGTTTTCAGTTCCAGCGTAACAAGTCTTGCGAACTCTCCGGCAATAGCAGCAGGCAATCCACAAAGCTTTATATTCTTTTCCTTCCAGGGCGGCTCATTTTTATACATCTTAGCCCAGAGATCAATCCCGTTCGCCATTTTGTCAGATACCGCTACCTCAACCCCAATGGCATCTTTTATTTTTTCTCTTCCAAGCATCTTTCTAATCACCTGCCCTATTCTTTCGATAAATTCTTTTATCATCTATCTCAACTCCATTTTCGTTCCCGTCTTATGATGGTATAAGCAAAATATCGTGCTGCATCCATGCAATTATGTACAATAAAACCACCACAAACACTAAAGTTGTGGTGGTTTTTAACTTCCATATTATATACATCTGCCTTTCCTATAGGCTTAATGCTTTTTATTTTTACATAGTGGACAATATTTTGTTTTTTGATATTTGTTTGCAATATATTCTTTACCGCATTTAAAACAAATTTTAGTAATATCATCAATTCCTGATTTCCTCCTCCATGCGGATTTACATTTATTAGAGCAAAACCTCGAATTTATTTGTGTATTAACAAATTCTTTATTACAATATTCGCAAACAAACCGTTTAGGAATATGTAACTTTTCTTTCATTTGCTCATAATGCTTTTTATGCCATTCATGTCCTTCATTACTATTATGCCATTCTTTCGCCATGACAGTTGCTTTCGCCATATTTTTGCGTAAAGTCTCTCTCTGATTCTCTGTCAACATTTTACCATGAAGGCGTTCATGTTCTGTAGCAGATAGCATCTGAAGGTTTTGAATATCATTATTACTTTTATCGCCATCAATATGATGAATATGATATCCTTTAGAAATCGGTCCATTAAAGTATTCCCATACATACACATGCATCCGTTTTCTTACATTATTTTCATCTCCAGTAGAACATAGATAATAACCTGTTTTATCGTCTCTAGTGAACTTTTTTCCATCAAAAAATTGATATTTTTCAGCCATTTATTTTTCCCTCCGTTTCATTTCAGCTCTTGCGGCTTTCATTCCCTGAAGATACCCAAATTTAAAACTAGAACATATTAATTCAAACGGCTGATTTGAATACGCATCATATAACTCCCTCACATTCGAACTAGTCATATCATAATACGGATTAATCTTTCCTATCATAGTCTTTGTTTTTTTGATTACATTTTTCACTGGCATAATAAAAACTCCTTTCAAATTTTAGCTCTTGAAAGAAGTCTCTATCTGCATTATAATATTTGCAGAAGGAAACTTCTCATGTGATAGAGATTCAATCTACTTTGGTCGGTGGGTGAATCTCTATTTTTTTCTATTTACTCGACCTAATCCTTGGTGAATAATTTCAATTCCTTTAACAATGACATCTGTTTTTGTCGTTTCTAACTCTCTTGAACATTCTTCTAAAAGTTGACTTTCCGTTTTTGTTAGTCTTATTTCCAAACGTACATTTTTAGGGTTCTCAGATTTAGGTCTTCCTGCTGGACTCATATTTTCACCTCCTAATTATTGTCCGTACAAATATTATAATAAATGTACGGGCAATAATTGTCAAGGATTTATTTTTAATATTTCATCATTGTTCTTAAGTTGTTTTAATGGCACCCATCCCCTTTGAGTATATAAAAGATGGTCTGATGTCATTTTTATATATGTTCCATCTTGTAATATAAGTTCATAGACGTCTACATTTTTTCCTGTTTTTCTCACTTTCTTAAATGTCGATATGGTTCCTCTGTTACGTTTTATATCATAGCAATATACCTTTCCTGTCTTGCCTACAAGTTCTTCTATTGGAACCGGACCATCAATTGTATCTATAAGCGTATCGCCCGTTAAGCAATGATCGAACTGCTTTACTGGCTTATCCTCACCCCGTTCAATTGCCTTTTCATCCCAGATATAAGAACCAAATTCTTTAATCGTTTCCTTACAATCTTTAAGAAACAATAAAACTCCCAGATTAAGAAGATTTCCAATAAAACGTATCCCATCGAGAACATCGTTCTTTGCTTTCTTAACCTTGAAGCCCCTTTTTTTAAGCTCTGCAATAAAGGAAGCTGCGGCCGGATCCACAATGATTGATTCTATTTCAATCCCACTGACGAACTCTTCCATATCATCCGCATACTCACCATCTGTTTTCTGTTCCACTTCATCTCTTCCGGAATAGTAATATTCTTTTGTAGCAACCCACTGCCCTTTACGGTTCTTCTCCCAGAGTAAGAAAACAGTTGCATTCTGGGTACCGTAATCAACACTTACATACTTCCTACCGACATAGCTCTGCGGCTCTGATATGACGTGCTTTTCTTCACTGAACATATCATAGATAATACCTTCCGCTACAGCCCAAAGGCCTAAGATATACCGTTTATAAAACACACCGGTATACATGGAGCGGTATCTCTTCTTAATCCGCTCCGATAGGCTGAGGTTATCATCCATCGTGAAATGAAGATATACTATCTTCTTTTCTTCTGCTTTATCAATCCAATCAGTTTTAAACCAATGATAAGGTCCATCTGGATTGCAGTTAAACCAATACTTAGAATTATCCACCGAGCATCGTCCTGTTGCCTGATTCACAAAAGACTCTGGCATCAGGGCAACTTCATCAAAAAAGACCCCTGCCAGGGTAATACCCTGAATGAGGTCTTGTGAGCGTTCATCCTTGCCACCAAAAATATAAAAATAATTTTCCTTTCCATTTCTGCGAACAATTACGAGATTGTCCGCTCTATGGTCTTCTACATAGTAACCGCGGCTTTTAAGCATCAGTTTCAGCCAAAACAAAACATTTCGCCTGAAAGAACCGATTGTTTTTCCGCACATCGCAAAGTTTTGACCGTCAAACGATTCCATCGCCCACATAGCAAATGAGAGCGACATAGAGACTGTCTTGCCCGAACGTATTGCTCCATCTGCTATGATGCCGTCCATATCGTGAACTGGAGAGTTTGGCATCCACCAGGTAAGGATTTTCTTTTGCTTTTTTGAGAACGGCTTAAATTTAAAGGCTGCTTTCTTTACTCTTCTTCCCATACTGCGTATGCCTCGCCTTTCAGTGCTTCTAGGAAGCCATCATCTTCTGTTTCTTCTTCATCCACACCAGATATAATTGCCGTCTTCGCCCTGATCTGCTCGATCCTAGCTTTCTGCTCCTCTGTTGCAAGTTCATAATTACTATGCAACAGTTCATCATATTGCTTTATCAAGGACCTTAATTCTCCCTGTGCCCTTGCCTGTGCTTTTAAAAATGTTGCCTGTTTATCCCATGCTTCCTGTACCTCCCACTTCTCGCCTATAAGCTTACCCTTTGATTTTTTCTCTTCGACTTTCTCGATTGTCTTATCCTCGTGGTCCTTTACATACATGATCTGCTGTGCTCTTACGATAGCTGCATAAGCAATCTGTATATTCTCCCAGAGAATGTCTAACGGGTCTTTCTTTTTAATATCCTGGATAATAGAAAAGGTCTCTTCCGGAAGATACTTCGAGAAGAAACCATGCTTTTCTGCGTTTTTATTTCCTGGTGGTCCAGTTGCGTTTCTATTCCCCGGCTGGCCACCTCTTTTTGTTTTCGCAACGTTGCGTTTTTCTTTTGCAACGTTGCAATCCCATTTATATCTATTTTTCCAGCTTCGAACCGTTCCTTCCGGTACACCTAATCGATTTGCAATCTCAATTAGTTTCTGGCCTTTTTTGTATAACTCTTTCGCTTTAATTATTCTTTCATCAGGCTTTCTCGGCATTTATCACCACCTCTTTATTCGTCGTTTCGGAAATATCCCCTCCAGGAATCGAACCTGGGACATTGCTTTATGCTCTACCACTGAGCTAAGGGGATGAAAAAAAGCACCCCGAAGGGTGCCCTTTTAATATAACTGTTTTTAAAATTGTAATAATTTACATGTTGCAAATATTTTTAAATTTGATATAATTTTTATGTTGCATGACAAGCAAAGTTTTCAAAGGAGGATTAATTATGGATATGCAAAAACGTAAAATTATGAAATTTACTGAGATATTCATTGATTAAACACCAACTTAGTCCTTCTTAGGCTTCTTCTTTAAATGCAACTCTTAATTAAACACCACTTTGGGCATTCGAATTTTCGATGTAAGTCCAAAAAAAGACATAAGGAGGAAATCCTATGGATTGGATTAAGTTGGTGTTTAATCAAGATTTTCTTCTATTTTTCTTAGGTGTGTATGGCCCTCAGGTCGCCAAATATACGCAAACTTTAATTACTAAATGTGATACTAATGTATTTACCTTTTTATTTTTGTTAGGTGTCTACATAGTTATCTCATTAAAAAAACTTAAGATAAAATAGGAGCGTAAAAAGCCGGACTAGCTACCCGGCTTTTTACTTTTTGTGATTCTTTTTCAATTATAGATTTTACTCTTTTTTTTCGTAACATGTGTAACATTCGTAACAAACTTTCATTTTTCTTCGAAAAATCTTTTAAGTTCCATCTTTAACCCTCCGGAGGTACTGCCTTTCATCCGATCGGCTACTTCTTCCCATGTAAGTTTTTTCTCATATCGGAAGCGGATAATTCTCTGGATACGGATTGGTGCCTGGTTAATGACTTCTAATGCCTGCAGTCTGACGCGGTTTGCTTTTTCTCTCCGCTTAGAAAGAATATCCATTTCTTTCGTCAAGCGTTCATTGCGTTTCTCATCATACGCAAGTCCTTCGATGTTAAAGGACTGTTGTGTATATGGATGCTCATTCATACTGCCTTTTACCTTATCAGAAGTGACTACAGACTGTTTCTGTTCAAGCTCTGCAATATCATCCTCCGTCTCTCTGACTAACTCGCAGGCATCTACATAATCATTGAGAACCTGTTTTATGTTCAAGATAACCACCTCCTGCTATCTATAAATCTTGCCTGTTTTCTTATCTCTGAGTTTAATCCGTCCAAATACTTCAAATTCATCTATTGCTGCTACTGCCTTCATAGCATTAATTGTTCTTGTTACTGAATCCGGCGGCTTATCCGCTGCCTTAATTGCATCATGCGCCGTTTTGTCTTTGTAGTGTTCGTGATTTCGTGTATTCATCCTACCACCTCACTTGTTAAGTATGTAAAATACAAATCCTGTATAAATTAATGCTGCTATAATTACTATTGCTTCTGTTATACTCATTTTTGCTCCAATCCAAGTTGTCTAAGCATCTCTCTTTTAAAAGTGCTAAAACGGCAGATTATTGTACCTTCCATTTTTACTTTGCACCAACTGCACTTTCTGCAACTATACATTCCTTCTGAGAAGTAGCATTTCTTGAAATCTTCTTCCATTTCCTCAGATACATGCAATCTAATTTCTACATGTGGTGCAGGAAAAATTTTAATTGTTTTTGCTTTCTTCATTTTATCGTCCCTTTCTTTTACTTTACAAATAAACTGGTTATTATTTCTTGTGTATAATGGTTTTTTGTCAAGTATCTCTTATTTTTCATGTTATTTTGTAAATTTCCGCTTATATATGCTCATGCAACTCCGGTGGTCCGAACGACTGAGGCTCCAGCTCCATCAAAGTATTATATCTCTCAACATGTTCATCCGGTGTAATCTCATCGTTCATAAGCTCCTGCTCCAATTTATTGTATTCAGCATCTATCCTCTCTTTAAACTCCTGACGGCTTATCTTCCCTTTGATAAGCATTTGTTCTAATATTCTGTATTCGTGACTCATAATTTACTTCTTCCTCTTATTTACCTGCTTCGTATGCTCTGCCACTTTCTTACAGCCAGCTTTCCACTTCTGGTATGCTTTGCCCTGCTTGCATGGCTGGTTCATTCCCTCGCAACGGTCTCTTTCGGGACATTTCACGCATGGATTAATCATCTATTTGCTCCTTTCTTCTTATTCAGCCTCTCTGCATATTGTTTTAATAAAATATCACAATCTACGGAACAGCCTTCCTGACAAAATTTTTCTACTTCCTTGTCGGTCAATTGATATTCTCTCTGCTTATCTTCAAACAAAATGGGGCATAATCCTGTCATAATGTTAACATCTCCTCAGCTTCCATAGAATCATCTGGTCTATACGGCTTCGGTAGCGGCATCCAGGCATTCACAAATAGGTTAATTGATGCACAGCTTTCATCCTCATCTCCCAGATAGAATGCTCCTGAGTCATCTTCATCTTTCTCGTACCTGCCAATGTCTGCCAGTGTATAATTTTCAAAGGATAATAATATATACTCCCCTGGTTCTGGCAATTTTTCCGCTATTGGTATCCATTCAGAAATTTTAGGCTGCTCCTCAATCATCTCTTTCTTCTCCTTTCTGCAGCTTTTCGCATATCTTCCCAGTCCTTTCTTAAGTCTTCTGGGAATACTTCCGGATTAACTACTTCTTTTCTGGCTTTCAGTTCCGCTCTGATTGTTCTTTGCTTTGTTCTCTCTATTCCTGTACTTTCTAAAAGTTGCAATGCCGTCTCTAAATCTTTTTTTGTGATTTCTGGATCACATAAGAGAGAAGATAAATGCGGTGGAACTAAGTTCGGATTATATACACTGCGCTCAATAATTTTTCTCACGTTATCCGTATAAAGTTCTAACGGGATATCTACCTTAACTTTCTTCATTGTTTCCTTTCTCCCCGACTTCTGTCGGGGAATCAATGGCATATAGCTCCGTGTGTATCATGGAGCGGTTAACAAGTTGCTGTAATGTGTATCTATCCTTAACCCCGGAGGGTATCCAGCTTTTTCGCCTTCTTGGCAATTCTCTTTGCACTTCGTTCCGTGTTTCTTCGATGTTGTCTGCTGGCATGGGGAACTGTCTGTTTTCGTGCTGGTTCTTTGTGCTTCACATCTTTGTCATTCATCCGGATAGCATATTCAAGACCTGTCTCTTTCTTTAATGCATCTATCATCTCCAGCCAGGTAACATAATCCTCCATCAGGCACTCTGTTTTAAAATCAAATCGTTTACGAAAGCGCTCTATCCTTGCTGCTCCAAATCCAAATTCATCATGTAATGTCATTGCTGTTAAGATATTTACAGTATCCAGTGTCTGATTCTTTATGTTCTCTACCGCCTTATCTACAGCAGAGCGGCTGACTCCAATCGGAATCCCGGTAATGCCTCTCATACGAAGTTCTTCTTCTAGTCCTTCGATTCCTTTTTTTCTTTGCAACTTCTAGTGCATAAGACATACCTTCCTGTCTTGCACGTTCCAATTTATCTATCCTTGCCACTTTAATTACCTCCCGTAAGTTTTTTCTCTATCGCTGCATAATCATAATCTCTGCCCTCGAAATTATGAAAATTGTTGTTGCCTGGTTTATTAGCTTTCCCGGAGCTCCTGCCTGATGAGCTGCTTTTCTTCTTCGTCAAAGGATAAAATCCCTTCCAGCCTCTGATAAATGCTGTCTTACAGATTAGGATTCTTTCCTGTTCATCCTTCCCCAAGGAAGAAAGTTCCTGCCTCAGTGCTTCTATCTGTTCTTTCATCAACGGGGTACGCTGCTGCTGATTTCTCATCAAGATATATTTTTCAAAGGCATCGTTAAGCTCCGGGTTGTTATAATATATATATTTATTATTTACTTTACTTTCCTTTAGGGATTTTTCCTGAGAATTATCATTATTTTTCTTGGAATTATTCTCTTTTTTCTCGGAATTATCGTTGAAAAGGGTAACTTTAATAAAAGGTTCTGTTTCCTCTTTTTTCAGAAGCCAGAACCTTTCGACTTCTATTGGATTTTTCTTGGCTCTTGTTTTTACCGCCAACTGAAATCTCCGCTGTATTCCAGCAGAGGTTAAGACAGCGTCCGACTGAAAAAGCTGTTTATCAAACATCGACCGTTCCAATAAGAATGTCAAAACCTGCTTCACCTTATCACAATTCATGTTCAGATCATCTGACATGATATAGTAAAAATCATCATCAACAATAATATAAAATCCGTTTCGATAAATCTCACATAGAAGATAAAGATATATCGTGATGCCATCCGCGCCATATCTGGCTTTTAAAATCTTTATCTTCTTATCCGAGAAAAAATCACAATCCAAAGAAAAATAATCAATACCCTGTTTCTTTTGTCTCGCCAAGGCATTTCCTTCTTTCTTTAATCGTTTTCTAAGTTACTTATACCAACCTCCACTCTTGGAGAGTCTGAATAAAATTTCTCCATGGATAACGAAACGATCTGCGTATCATCATGATAAGCAACCTTATTTAACGCATCCAGGATACTCTTAATAACATTATCTAAATCCGGTTTCTTCGTTGGCCGGATAAGACCGGCAAGCATCTGCTGCCGCTTTTTCTTGCTCGTACTCTTTGCGATCGGGTAATATGCTATGATATTTGCTTTAAGCTCCTCATCCGCATCAAAGGGATGTGCCCTGGTCTGGAAAAAGCAAGTCTTTACCAGATTTTCATACAAAACTGTTCCCTCCGGAGTGTAGGAAAATGTTCGACCGCCTGTATGTACGGTTCTGGCCCGGGCCTTTCCTTTCGGAGGGCCGGGGACCGTGAAATGAATTTCCGTCATTGCTTTAATCCTTTAAAAAAATGTCTGCTGACCGTCTGGGGCCTGCGAAGTTTCTTCTGATACTTCTTCCTCATGAATCTCCTGATCAGCAGCTACCGTTTCCTCATTATCTATATCTACATAATCTTTTGTACCATCTTCATGGATTACTGCCATATCGGCATCCATAGCACTCAGCATATCGATACTCATGATTCCCCATTTACTGATTAACTGGCGGAGCATTGTTTTATATGCCATTGCATCAAAGTCTTTTTCCCAGAAAGTGTAACCTTTCTTCGCTTGATATCCTTTTGAATACTTTAATGCATGAGCCTCCATTTTCTTTTTTGACCAATACATCGCTTTCTTAAAGCCATTGGTGTATTCAAACATGGCATAATATCCAATTGTTTCTGTTTCTTCTCTCGCTTCTTCGTCATCGATTAAATTCACTTCGATTTCTTCATTTAACGGGTCGAAACGAACCAACTCCCCCTCTTTGATTGCCAGTACATTTAATTTCTTATACTGTCCTGATCTGATTGCTAACTGTATATATCCCTTATATCCAAGCTGGAACTGTGCTTCTTTGTACCCTTTTTTATTGTTGTTAAACGGAACCATATAGTACTGTCCAAGCTGTGGCGAAGGAGAAAGCTTTAAGGACTCTCCAAGTAATGCCGCGCTTAAGATGGAAGGGTTTGTACATTCCTGTAATGCTGGATTAACCTGCACGGCGGATATAATAGAAGAAACAAACCGGCTTCCATTCTTACCACCAATTACATTATTAATCTGATTTTTAACAGCATCATTTGTAAGATATGCTGTTAAACTTGTCTTCTGTTGTCTCTTCGCCAAACTATTACCAACTGCCATTTATAATTCCTCCTTCTTTAAAATCTCTACTTTCTCAGCATTGTTCTCTAATTTCGCTAACACTTCATTTAAGTAAGCATACTGTGTTTCGTTTGCGGTAATCACAATCGTAACTCTCTTGCGTTTAAGAGGCTTCTGCTCCTGGATAGCTTCCTGCGGTATAATATCTACCGGCTCATTCTCCGGATCCGGAAGTTTCTGGTCCTTTTGAACCTTGCCGGCCATCTCCACTCTCTCGGCTTCTTCTTTTCTCCAGCGTTCTCTTTCTTCTGCTTCTTTCCTCTTTTGTTCCTCATAGAGAGCTTTCTTCTGCGCGGTTTCTTCAAGCTGCTGTTTTTTTGCCATAGCGGCCATGAGGTCAAAGTCTTTTAAATACTCTTCCTTCATCTCATAGACATAAGGGCTGTTTTCTGCATTGATAATCTTTAAATCCCCGTCTACCTTGTCATGAATAGCTGTGATTTCTTCTTTCACGGACTTTAAAGTTGTAGATGCATTCAACCAGGAGTCTTTAAAAATCTTCTCAAACGGTACCGTACGGTCCAGATCGGAGATATTTTCTTTATAAATCTCCTTAACTTTTACAAGCTTCTCCTGTCTTAATCCTTCTTCGTATCCCTTAACCTGCGAATCAATGTTAGTGATTGCCTCGTTTATGATTCTTACCAGTTCTTTTTCTTTCATGGTAAATTCATCATAAGGGAGCATAATCTCTTTCTTAAGTTCTTTTCTTTTGTTTTCAAGAGCAGTAACAAGCTTTCTTAAGTTTGCTCTGTCCTGCTTTGCATCCTTAATCTGATCACTGCTATAAACAAGATTAAGATAATCGCTTGATTTTTTTGTAATCTCTTCTTTTAATTCGTCAAAATTCCAGTCAATGCTCTTTAAAAATCCATCGACCTGAGGGTTATAAATCTTTAACTCCATTTGATTGCTCCTCCTTCATATTTCTGGAAGAAGAAGCCCCGGCTCCTGTCCGCTCTGTAGACTGTACCAGAACTTTTCCTCTTCGTTTTTTAACATTTCAATATCATCAAGCACTTCTTCCCTTTCAATGTGGTAGTGCTTTGTTGTAAGTCTCACTTCGCCATCACGCACACTTTTTAATTGTGCCTTCAACACGACAAAATCATATTCCGTAACCAGCAGGTAGTGAAGGATCTGAATGTAATAGTTGTCTGGTATCTGATTGTCCCATTTTTGCCACTGCATAGACTGCAGCATGTTCGAGGTTTTAATCTCTAAGATACCTCTTCGTCCTTCGCTGTCTATCAATTCTCCATCCAGTGAAGCGTGCGCCCAGGGATATTTTTTATTAATGAGCATGTTGTTGTCGTAATACTCCACTTTGTATTCCGGATAGTCTAAAGCAAACAATGCTCTAAGCAGCGGCTCTGCATCGTTTCCATACTTGACATACGATTTGCCCGAAATATCTACAGGAGACATCTGCCCTTTCTTCTCCATCCACAGTTCCTGATTTGTTTTATATGGATTCAGTCCAAGGATAGCAGAGGCATCGGAACCGCCGATGCCCTTACGATTTACCAGCCACTCTTCCATGGAATCAAATTGGATTCTTGTAATATCTGTTGAAAGACGCTCTCTTTTCATGCTGTCTCCAGAAAACTAAAACGCTGCATTAACATTTGCATTGTCTCTTCCGGCTCACCAATACCTTCCATGTCTTCTCCGTACATGCCGGCCGGCTGTGCCAGAACAATATCGCCCACAATAGGTACCATACCGTAAAAAACTGTACCGATTACATTAAGCTCTAATTCTTTCATGTGCCCTTCTTCGTCAACGAGCATTATTACAGGGCGTTTAAAGAAATCGTACATCCGCTCTGTTGACACAGTCTCAACATATCCACCGACAGCCTTCTGCATCGCTTTATAATCACCAAAATCTACATCAATGATAGAAATCTTATTGTCTGCTGCTATCTTAATTGTTTTCATCTATGTGCTCCATTCTTTTTCATATCCATCGCGATTAGCTCTGCCAAAGCTGCCTTGCGTCTCAGTAGTAGAAACGATGTAGGCTCCTGTTCCAGAGCCGATTCATTTTGGCTATATTTTTTCAGTAAAAAATTAATTATCATGTTTCTCGCCTGCCAGTTTTTCAAGATACAAAATGCATTCATTATATGTAGCTTTCTGCTCCTCTGGTGCGTTATTATGCATATAAAATTGCTTATCCCATTCTTTTTCCTCAGAGATTTCGCCCTCCATAACAATTACTTCTGTCGAGTAGTTACTATGTCTAAAAATGACATGATTTCCCGCCTGCTGTGCTGCGTGTACTTTTTCAAGCAAAAACTTAACATCATCTAAGTTCAAAGTCTTTTCTTCCTCGTTCATAATTTTCTCCTTTTCTTTTCCTCTATCATGAGGTATACTTTAAGTGATTTATTTGCTATGTGCCTAACCGGGAGTTGCCGCTCCCTCAGGCACATTTTTTTATTTTGATTCTGCCTTTTGTAGACATTTCTCGATATCTTCCCCTTCGTATGTAAGCAAAAACTGGTCTAAAGCTTCCGGGCGCACCTTAGTACTCCCGATTTTAATACTCGGCAACAAGCCGGCATTAATTAATCTGTAAGCCATATTTGTGTTGACTCTCAACTCTTTTGCGACTTCTCTTACGGTTAATAACATTTATCTCTCCCTCCTTTCCTAGTCATTCTTGACTTTTCACTAATTCTCCAATATTCTTTCTATACAAATCTGGGATTCTCGTAAGCATCTTTGATTTCACATTTTCTTTGTTCCAAACAAAACTCAAAGTCGTTAGCTTTTTCAAGACTTTGACTAATCTGATAAACTGCAGCGTCTATTGTTTCCGAAGATGGTGCAGTTTTTTTCAATTCTTTTTTGAGAATATTGAAATGAATTATTGCATTTTGAATTTCTTTTTTCAAATCCCGAATGTTCAAGATTCGTTCTGATATGTAAATCAGGACTTTCCCTCCTCTCAAATATATTTATTGACATTTTTTTACATTTCCTATATCATATCTTTACAGGATGCTGCAACATCCGAGTAAAATGAAAGGAAGTGCAAAAATGACTCAAGTTGCTGAAAAATTATTAGAGTACATGCAGTCTGAATACGAATCACAAGGAACGACTCGTTTTACTGCTCAAGGAATTTTCCTTGAATCTAACATTGATTTTGGTGGAATTGATGCAATCACTCGTGCCGCAACCGAACTTGAAGAATGTGGTAAAATTTCTTTTACCAAAGACTTTGGTACTGGCTTTAAATTACTCTAATCAACAACTGTGGCGGTCTTGTTCCATTAAGACCGCTTTTTTCAGCTCTTCTCTCCAGAACTTTGATACCCTTGGTGCCTTTCCTATCAAATCCTTAATAATATCCATATCTACTTCCAAACGTGGAAGACCGTCGTTTTCATCCGGATTATGCGAAAATTTAATACCGTTTATGCCATAAATATGGTAACCACCGATAACTAAAGATGTGGTATGCCCGTAGCACATAATAACTACATCTGGAAATGGAACTTCATATTTTCTTCCATAAAGCACTGCTCCGCACTCTGGACAGAAATTCCATGATTCTTTTATGTCGTGTTTACACTCTGGACAATTCATCCTTTTCTTCTCCTTTCTGATATTAAAACTTGTACTCTGGCAGATTAATCTTTCTTAAATGGATTTCTTCCAGAACGTACTTACAGCAATCAAAAGCTATTTCAGGCATTGAATCGACATTGTACTTTCTTAATACTTCGCTTAAATCCTCAAAGAAGTTTGGAAGTTTTCTGTTCAATGCCTGATTCAATCTCTCTTCGTCTCTAATATGTTTTCTTGCGTCTATGTTTATCCCTCCTATCCTGCTTTCTCATTATCCCTAAGCATTGTTAAAATTTTTGACTTTTCATAAATTCTCTCATATTCTTTTTATACAGGACGCTGGCACGTCCGAGTATGAAAGAAAGGAGAGTTATATGCTAAAGATACTTTTGGTGTTTTTTATTGTTATATACATAGGCTCAATAATTTCTAATATTAGTAAAAATTTAAGAATGAAAAAATGTATGCAAGTTCTATCTGCATTTTTAGACTCCGGAAAACTTTCTTCCTATGGAATCCTTACTAAAAATGAGAATTTCTATGAATGCTTGGAAAATCTGCTCCAACAATACCCTGTTATTTGCGAATTTAGAGACTTCTATGATCCCTCTTTATCATACGAAAAAGACCTTGCCGAAACTTATGAAGCAGCTGCTAAACTATATCGCAATTTTCTTATGACACAGAATTTTCTTATAAACGATTTTTTCAATTCTTTAAATCCGATAAATACGCTAAGGAAAGCAATTACCTTTCCAAGTGCAGTCTTAAAATTTTTCGGTCTTACCTTAAACACTTATGCTTCCAGATTTTTTAATCTTATTGGCTGGTTAGCCGCCTATGTATTAGGAATGTATCAAAATGAAATAAAAGCTTTTCTTACCACTCTTATAAAACACTTTTGATGCATAAATATAACAACATATAAGTTTGAGAGTATTCAAAACTTCCTTCCAGCTTTCCTGTCGCTTTAAATATGTAACACAGGAGAACTGGGAGTAATATTGGTAATAATCTTTTTATTCTTTCCATCTCCTATCCTGCTTTCTCAGCCATCTTGTTTTCTTAGTTTCCCTTTGTTATAATTTCCCTAATCAAATATGAAAGGAAAATTATTATGTCTTTAAAATCGGTTTTGTCACTATTTACTCGCTCAAACATCACTCTCTTTCTTTCCATTTGGGGAGCTGTTGGTTCAACATTATCCTTGCTCTATACCTTTTACAAAAATCACAAGCATTTTTCTATTGAAATAATTGGATACCATCCTTCTTCAACTGGCTTATTACTCTATGTACGATTCTCCAATCATTCAGAGCTCCCATTATCAATAAACGAAATAGCTGTTCTACATAACAATCATGAATACATCAGTAATAAAATTTCTGTAAGAGTTTTAGAGCAGATTCATAAAAGTGGAAAACAAATTATTAGTCAGCATGATTCTTATTCCATGCAATTTCCAATTAATCTTGCTCCGTTGTGCGGAGATTCTGGTTATTTGTTCTTTTCTGCTGAGAAAGATGACTTTCCACCTCTTTCCAAGCAGGCGACTCTGATAATTCGCACCAATCGCGGCCGGGAAGTTCGAAAGACACTATCACTTGGGAATCTTCTTGATTAACGTATCTTTTTTCAAACACTTGTACTTCTCGGTATTTTTTAAACCTTGGCTCCGGACGCAAAGTTTGGAGTTCTTTTCTTATGAGAACTAACTCGTTATAAATTTTTCTTAAAAACATATCGTTCCCTATCCTGCTTTCTAATTTTGATTAGTGAATTAAATTCAACATTTTAATTAAAAAAAATAGAATCGCGTTCTTTTTTTGTAAGACGTAAAATTCGAGTCAACGAAACAATTTCAGAGGCTCTAAAATCTGGATTATTCATTCTATTATAAAATGTTTCCCTGCCAACGCCCATTTTTTCTGTCAAAAAAGAAATACTCATTCCGGATTCTTTTATTTTTTCCTTAAGAAGTTCCACATTAGCCATCTTTTTCCCTCCTTGTTCAATATTTATTTTGGTGAATTATATTCACATTTGTAATATATCATCTCGTTGAATATATGTCAACATTTTTCATCATTTTTGTTGATTTATTTTCACACACATGATATATTGACTCTGGAAGGTGGTGATATTATGTTGCTACTCTATAAAAATATCAAGAAACGTCGATTAGAAATTGGAATGTCTCAAGAGGAATTAGCCCAAAAAACTGGCTATACGAGTCGTTCATCTATTGCTAAAATCGAAAAAGGCGAAGTTGATTTACAGTTGTCTAAAATTAAACTTTTTGCAAATGCCTTGCGTGTTAGCCAATCGGAATTGATGGGATTGGAAGGAATTGCAACTGCTACAACTGCTGAATTTTTAGCCGACTTAACTCTTGATCCAGAATTATTAGAGTATACAACAAAACTTTCTAAAATGCCTAATAGCCATAAACATAAAGTCTATGGCTATATAGATAGAATTGTAGAAGAAATTAATTAAAGATACTGGGGACTAGCACCCCCAGTTTCTTTTTAATTTTCCAGCAAATACAGCCTGTGTTCCACACATTTCCTTGATTTTTCCGCGGAGCTTATCATATTTCCACTCCATATTTTCACCTCCTTACTTAGTTTAGTTTTCTAAACTATTTTTAGCATATCACTCTTTTTCTGTCTTGTCAATATCTTTTTTTAGTTTTCTAAACAATTTATCTGTTTTTTGTATAAAAATGTTGCGTTTTCTAAACAATCATGTTAATATAATTTTACAAGGAGGGCACATGATGAGTACAACTTCAGAAAGAATTAAAGAGGGAATGGCTCTTAGAAATCTTAAACAAGCCGACCTCGTCGAAAAAACCAAAATAAGCAAAGGGGCATTAAGTTCTTACGTTTCCGGCAGATATGTTCCCAAGCAAAATAATATTTATTTAATTGCCAAAGCTTTAGATGTGAATGAAGCTTGGCTTATGGGCGCAGATGTTCCTATGGAACGAAATACCAACGGACATACTCCACTCGAATCTAAAATGCTATCCTCTTTTTCTTTATTAAGCGAAAAAAACCAAAAGAAAAGTATCGCTTATACGGATAATTTATTATCAGCTCAACGCATGGAAGATGAACTTCTTGCCGCCCACCAGCGTACTGATATAGAAGTGACTCCAGAAGGGATACAGAATGATTTAGATATTATGAATGATGAGGATTTATGGAAGTAAGAAAGGAGGTATATATGGATACAAATGAATTAGTAGAACGACTACTTGATAAATCAAAAGAAGCTTTTGCAATGGCTATTGAATTGTACAACAAACCCACTATTCATTACCGAGTAGAAGGATTTGCAATGTTTATTTGTAATGCATGGGAATTAATGCTAAAGGCACATATGTTAAAGAAAATGGGTAACAAGAGTATCTATTACAGAGATAATACTGATCGAACATTAAGTTTAGAAAATTGCATTCAGAAAGTATTTACCAACAACAAGGATCCTCTTCGGTTAAATCTTGAAAAAATTGTAGAATTGCGTAATACAAGCACTCATTTTATAACCGAAGACTATGAAATGGTTTATGTTCCTTTATTTCAAGCCTGCATACTAAACTTTAATGAAAAAATGATGACTTTCCATCAAATTGATATGACTAAAGTTATACCTCAAAACTTTTTATCTTTATCTGTAAGCATGAAAGCTTTAAGTGAATCTGAAATTGTTGCGAAATATCCGGAAGAAATTGCAAAGAAAATTTTAGATATGAAGAATAATGTGGATGCACTATCAATTGAAAATAATAATGCTAAATTTGCAATAAGAATCGATCATTATCATTACATAACAAAGAATAAGGATAAAGCCACCTCTTTTGTAAAAATAGATAATACCGCTGATGCCAATGTTAAAATCATTAAAGAATTAAAGGACCCAAACAAGACACATAACCTAACCGCTAAAGCCTGTATTTCTAAAATAAGAGAGCGTTTATCTAAGGACCATATTGAACTTTACTATAATGGAAATATTGTAAGATTTTCAAGTTTTCATTTTACAAATTTTTGTAAATATTTTAACATCAAAGAGAATGAGCGTTTCTGTTATGTGCATAAGCAATTTTCTCAACCACAGTACTCTTATTCATTGCAAACCATTGAATTCATAATTGATGAGCTTGAAAAAGATCCGGAGCATATATTGGATAATATAAAAAAATAAGCTAACCCCAGGGGCAAAGGAATTCTAAGCATTGTGCCTACTCCCATTCGGGAACCCAGCCTTATCCATCACGAGTTAACTTATCTGTATTATATATTATTCCAATCAAATTGTCAATTATGCATATTTTCTGAAATTTGATATTGTTATAATAGAATTTTCTCAAGAAGGAGGAGTTTTAAATGCCGCAACTTCTTAGAATCGAACCGTATAGTAGTTATTTTTGCTGATAAAACAACAGATGAAATGGAAAGGTGGTGTCTCACTTGACATATGAACAACTTTTAGATTCTGCCGATCAGGAAGGACTGGCAGTAAAAGAACAACCGCTCTCTGCTCATGATGGCTTGATCAGAGGCAAACGCATCGCAATTCGTAAGGACATTCCCACCCAGGTAAAGAAAGCCTGTGTTCTTGCAGAAGAATTAGGGCATCACTACACAAGTACCGGAAATATTTTAGATCAAACAGAGCTAGAGCACGTAAAACAAGAACGAAAAGCCCGGATGTGGGCTTACAACAAACAAATCGGATTATCCGGTATATTATCTGCTTACAAACATGGCTGTAGAAATCTACACGAGATGGCGGAACATTTAGATGTTACAGAAGCTTTTCTGAAGGATGCTTTAGAAGCGTACCGTTTAAAATATGGAATATGCACTGCAATTGATAACTATATGGTATTCTTTGAGCCGCTTGCGGTAATAGATATGAATTATGGAATTGAATAATTGGCAATTTTATTGTGTTTTTGTACGAACAAGAACGAAGGAGGTGGCATATGCCAACATCTACATTTGCAAAACAGTTTGTTGTAAAACCTGAAAAAGCTAACGAATTTGTGGAGGAAATGACTAAAAAGGCTTCTCCCACACTTACTAAAGATTTCTCATCCAGATTACAACATGAAAAAGACTTAAAATATAATCTTCATAAGGCACTCGGATAAATCAAAGACCCTGCGTATCGCAGAGTCTTTTTTAACATTTTTCAACATTTCCTTGCACATATGTTCTGCACGCTGTATAATGACCCTATAAACGGAAAAAATCCGGTACTTGCCATACCGGATTTCTAGTAACCTATCAACCAGGATGGCTGATAATCTTTACATCACTTAGATTATACCACGCATCCTGCATTTTGCATAGGGTGTATTTTTTATACCCTTTTTTCGAAAGGATGATTTTCATGGGAAAAGTTGGCACACGAAAACGTGGGAAGACCTGGCAGTATTATTTTCAATTGGCCAGTGTGGATGGAACAAGAAAATGGAAAACCGGTAGCGGATACCGAACAAAGGCGGAGGCTCAGGCAGCCGGCACAAAAGCTTTGGCTGAATATAATAGCACTGGTATTGCTTTTAAGGTCTCGGAGCAGTCTGTAGCTGACTATTTCGACTACTGGATGGAGCATTATGTAGAACAAGAACTTGCAGAGACAACTGTAAATACATACAAGAAAAGGATCCGTCTTTATATTAAACCTTATATTGGTTCTTACAAACTTAAAAATGTACAGGGAGAAACCTTACGAAACTTTCTAGCCGAGTTGCACCGAACTGGTATGAGTAGAAATACTCTTACTTGTATTAAGGGAATGTTGACATCTGCATTTGGATATGCGACTGTACAGGCAAAGTTCATTTCTGTGGATCCGTCTTACAAACTGACACTTCCAAATAAAAGGAAAGATTCCGAGGTAGGCACAAGGAAAGAGGATCATATTTTTGTTGAAGAAGATATGTGGAATGCGATTATTGAACGCTTTCCAGAAGGCCATCCTTCCCACCTTGCTCTGATGCTTGGCTATTATTGTGGATTACGTCTTGGAGAGGTCTATGGATTAACCTGGGATTGCGTAGACTTTGAAAACAAAACAATTACAATAAATAAACAAATGCAAGAACCTTTTGGATGTGGTAAGTGGCTTCTGTATGTACCTAAGTACGATTCGTCCAGAACGGTTACTGTTGGTAACAATGTTCTTGCCTTGCTAAAAAGAACGCTGGAATTTCAATTGACTGATAAAGAAACCTGCGGAGAATATTATCAAGAAAATTACATGAACTATGATGAAGAAACACACAGCCTTCTTTCACTTAATGATTTAAGACCTGTACATTTTGTCAATGCTAAACAGGGTGGTCTTCTGGCTCACCCACGAAATATGCAGCACACTTCCCGCAGCATTCATGGTAAAGCAAAGAACTGTACTCTTATCAGTGAAGAATGAGACTTCCACAGTTTACGACATACTCATGCAACAATTCTTTATGAGGCAGGTGTTCCAATGCCACTGATCCAGAAAAGACTCGGGCATATTAATATTCAGACAACAAAACGCTACACAGATCATGTTACTAAGAAAATGCTTTCTATGCTTGATGAAGTAATAAATGGTGACAACATTGACAACAACTTGGAGTAAATGTTGTCAATATGTTGTCAAAACACAAAAATCGGGAGCCAAACGACTCCCGATAAATTTTTGCAAATCTCGTAAAACCTAGAATCTACCTGCCTTAGCAGCTTCTTCTACGCTTACAGCTACAGCTACTGTAGCTCCAACCATAGGGTTGTTACCCATTCCGATAAGTCCCATCATCTCAACGTGAGCTGGTACGGAAGAAGATCCTGCGAACTGTGCATCAGAGTGCATACGTCCCATTGTATCTGTCATACCGTAGGAAGCTGGACCTGCTGCCATGTTATCTGGGTGAAGTGTACGTCCTGTACCACCACCGGAAGCTACGGAGAAGTATTTCTTTCCTGCTTCTAATCTTTCTTTCTTGTATGTTCCTGCTACTGGATGCTGGAAACGAGTTGGGTTTGTGGAGTTACCTGTGATAGAAACGTCAACGTTTTCTTTCCACATGATTGCAACACCTTCACAAACGTCGTTTGCACCATAACAGTTAACTTTTGCACGTAATCCGTCAGAGTAAGATTTACGGAATACTTCTTTTACAGTGTTTGTGTATGGATCGTATTCTGTCTCAACAAATGTGAATCCGTTGATACGGGAAATAATCTGTGCTGCGTCTTTTCCAAGACCGTTTAAGATAACACGTAAAGGTTTCTGACGAACTTTGTTAGCCTTTTCTGCGATACCGATAGCACCTTCTGCTGCTGCGAATGACTCATGTCCTGCTAAGAAAGCAAAACATTCTGTGTCTTCTTCAAGAAGCATTTTTCCAAGGTTACCATGTCCAAGTCCTACTTTTCTGTTCTCTGCTACAGAACCAGGGATACAGAAAGCCTGAAGTCCTTCACCGATTGCTGCTGCTGCTTCAGAAGCTTTTCTTGCACCTTTTTTGATTGCGATTGCTGCACCTACTGTATATGCCCAGCAAGCGTTTTCGAAGCAGATAGGCTGAATGCCTTTTACCATGCCGTATACGTCAAGGCCTGCATCTTTTGTGATTTTTTCTGCTTCTTCTAAGGAAGCGATTCCATAGCTGCTTAATACGGAATTAATTTTATCAATTCTTCTTTCATATGATTCAAATAAAGCCATTCTTCTCTACCTCCTTAATTAGTCAATTACCTTGTCTGTTCTAGGGTCGATAATCTTAGCTGCGTCAGCTACACGGCCATACTGACCTGCTGCTTTTTCCCATGCTGTGTTAGGATCATCACCTTTTTTGATGAAATCTGTCATTTTTCCAAGATTTACAAACTGGTAACCGATAATTAAGTCGTCTTCGTCCAGAGCGATTCCTGTTACATAGCCTTCTGCCATTTCAAGGTAACGAGGTCCTTTCTGAAGAGTTCCGTACATAGTACCTACCTGGGAACGAAGTCCTTTACCAAGGTCTTCAAGTCCAGCACCAATCTGAAGTCCGTCTTCAGAGAATGCAGACTGAGAACGTCCATAAACGATCTGTAAGAAGAGCTCACGCATAGCTGTATTGATAGCATCACATACAAGGTCAGTATTTAATGCTTCCATAACAGTAAGACCTGGAAGAATCTCAGATGCCATAGCTGCAGAATGTGTCATACCGGAACATCCGATTGTCTCAACTAATGCCTCCTGAATTATACCTTCTTTTACGTTTAAGGTTAATTTGCAGGCACCCTGCTGTGGAGCACACCAGCCAACACCATGTGTAAAACCAGAGATATCCTTAACCTCTTTTGCTTTTACCCATTTTGCTTCTTCTGGAATCGGAGCTGCTCCGTGATGTACGCCCTGAGCCACTGGGCACATGTTCTGTACTTCTTGTGAGATAATCATGTTATTACTCCTTTCGGTATAAATTGATTTTTACTAAAATAACTTACATTCCGTAAGTAATCCCTAAGTCAAGACTTTTGTTTGTCTTCACAGTTTATTATTTTCTCACAAAAATTGCTTTTCGTCCATACTTTTTTTTAATTTTCGACAGAATTTTTGATAGAACTTTCACAATTCTCTCAATTTTTTCTCAATAAAGCAGTATTTTTGTGGTTTTATATGTTCTATTCCGTTGTTCCTTCACTCTCCATCTCATTACGATGAGTGCTTGAAGCATCTGATTCAGAAGTGCTGTCGGTCTGATCAGTAGCCGTACTTCCAGAAACTTCTGTTTCCTTTTGGGCAGTCTGTTCTGCCTTCTGTTTCTGATAAGCTTCTTTAAAAATGTCCTTCATTTTTGCGATGGCCGCTTTTTCCGCATGATACCAGATTGTTTTGCCATTCATATTTGTTACAGTGAAATATTCATCATATATCACAAGCTTCATTGTATTTCCATGATGGTAAAAAGTATAGGTTCTGCCTTTACTTACTTTTTTTGCCGCTTTTTTGCCCCATTTTTTCTTTGCACGGGCTTCATTCGACTTTTTCTTACTCATCTGGTCAATATAGGTTGCAACAGAAGAAGCAGCCTCGTTCTCATAGCATCTTCCTTTATCATTGATAATTAAAGGTGCATCTGCTAAGCGATGGAATAGTTTGGAGTTTGGATAGCCATTTCTGAAATGTAAAAATGCATCGCCGATAGCGGAAGCATTATAGGCATAATAAACATTGTTCGGTAAATCAGTAAACACAATGTAATTACCGCCATATACCATAATTTCATAAATAGCATTATCTTCATCATAAAGGATATATTCGTATCCTGGCCCGTACTTTTCCTTCACCTCATCTGGCGTATATTTTGTTGTTTTATCTGCTCTTGACGCAATAGTTGTTGCTAAAGAAAATACTGCTTCTTCCTCTATAAATTCACTGCCATCCATGTTGTCAGCATAGCCCACTTCAAGTTTTACAAGATGATCCCGAGATATCTTTTCAAGGTAATCACTGGCTCTTTGCTCATCCTCTGTCATGTCGTTCTCTGCATCTACTTTTGATTTCAGGGACTTATTCTGTTTTTTCAGCTTTTTATTTTCTTTTTGCAGTTCTTTATAATAACTTGACTCAAGTACCTTTTTCTTTGAAGCCTTACAGCCGGTAAGAGAAAATATCAATACCAGACTTATCAAAAGAACTACATATTTACTTCTTCTTCCTCTTTTCATGATGCCCTCTGATTTTCTTAATATTCTTCTTTCTGGACTACTTCGTTTTTATTTTTATAGATGGAGTGGCCAGCAACATATCCCCTTACGCTGGATAATGGATATATGTTACTGTGTCTTCCCACGATAGTTCCTGGATTTAATATAGAACCACAACCAACTTCTACATAATCTCCAAGAATTGCTCCAATCTTCTTCATATGTGTCTCAATCTTTGTATCATCTAAATGAACCTCTACTAACTTTTTGTCAGACTTTACATTAGAAGTAATAGAGCCTGCTCCCATATGGGATTTATAACCGAGAATAGAATCTCCTACATAATTATAATGAGGAACCTGTACTTTATCAAACAAAATAACATTTTTAAGTTCAGTAGAATTACCTACTACAGCTCCCTCTCCTACGATAGCATTGCCACGAATAAAGGCACAGTGGCGAATCTCTGCATCCGGACCAATAATTGCCGGGCCATTAATATACGCTGTTGGCGCAACCATAGCAGATTTTGCTACCCACACATGTTCTTTTACTTCTTCATACTCATCTTTGGAAAGAAGCATTCCTACTTCCATAATGAAGTCATGAATCTTTGGAAGAACTTCCCACGGATAGGTGTTCTCCTCAAATAATACAGATGCGATTGTTCTGTTAAAATCCTGAAATAATTCCCTATTTTCTAATCGTTTCATTTTCTTTTCTGGCTGCAAACAGCCTCTCCTTTCTATTTATATCTATGTTACTATCTCTTTGTGACATCCTCTCCACCTGTAGAGGTGGGGCTTCCCAACCTCGGCAAGTTTGGTTCTCGTTCGATAACACTATATGCTAAGCATATGCGAGCTATCCCCGTGTGTCCTACGGAATGATTGTATACCATTCTCACACAGCCAAAAGTTTTAGCAAACAAAATCTTCTGTTCATCATTCGGGTATATTCTGAATTTATATGCTCTGTTTGCCACCATGCCACTTCCTTTTCCGCGAAAACCCACCTGCGATACTTGACCACAATCACAAGATGATAGTATAGTAAGAATACTAAATGTGCGTTATTATCTCAATTTATTGTATCTCAATTTTTTATTATCCGACTAATGATACTATACTATATTTAGGATGCTCTATCAAGTAGGTAGCAGACGCAATTTATCTCCCAATCTCCCACCTTAGAGGTCGGAGTCTTCTTGCTGTAAGAGGATAAATTCAAGCCTGTGGAGGATTTGTATCTATAAATTCAAGCCTCCAGTTATACCTTCCAGTCTTTTCATCTTTTTCATAGTAAAAATAAGCTGAGAACTTATTGCCACGTTTACTTACGCAGCCTCTGAAGCCTACCTTTCCATGCTCTAGCAAAATCTTTACCATCTCGTAAGATACTTTTTTTCCAAGAGAGGTAATAAAACGGTCATCTTTCCAGATGGCAAACTTGCAGCCTTTTTTCCATCCTGAACAGCCAAATGCCCTCGCTGTCTCTACAACTGGAGCCCCACATTCCGGACAGATACCGGCAGGTTCCGTGTGCAAAGGTTCTAATGTAACAGGCCCGCCGAATACTTTATCATTCTTTATTTTGTCAACAGATTCAATGACAAACTGCTCTATCATTGCGAGAAAATCGTCTTTTGTAAATTTCTTTCGCTCAATATCTGACAATGTTTTTTCCAGACGGCCTGTATATTCCAGATCAAAAAGTTCTCTTGCAGGAAATGTTTCTACAAGCATTTTTCCTAAATCCGTACAGCTTAAGCTCTTGCCCTTTGCCTTAATGTAGCCCGCATCTTTTAACTTTTTGATGGTTTCCGCACGGGTTGCCGGTGTACCGATACTAAATCCACTCAAAATGGCCATCATCATCTGTTCTTCTTCTTTTTCCTCATATTTCTTCCCGCAGGTTTCCATAACTTTAAGAAGTGTCTTTTCCGTATGTGATTTTGGTGGTTTTCGCTCTACTTCGTTAATTTCTGACTTTATAAGAGGCAGAACATCTTCCTTTTTCACTGCTGGAAGAATTGTTTCTTTGGCATCAATACCTTCGATTAATTTCCAGCCTGCTTCAAGCTGTACCTTTCCTTTTGCGACAAATTCTCCCGGAATATCTGTGTTCTGCATTTTTATGTGAAGTACTGTATCTTCTGCAACTGCGATTGGCATAAATTGTGCTAAAAATCTGTTTTTCACAGCTTCATATACAATTCGTTCTGACTCATTTAAGCTTCCTGGCTGCATGTAGGTTGGAATAATCGCTGAGTGACTTTCTACTTTTTTACTGTCAAAAATACGCTTTGTACTTTTAAACTGTATCATCTCTTCATAAGGGCAGCTTTTTTTATGGATATTCAGAACATTAGCTGTTTTTTCCTTGAGGCTTTCGTCAAGGACAACACTCGCCGTTCTTGGATAAGTAATAAACTTTTTCTCATACAATTGCTGTGCCGTCTTTAATACCCTGTCAGAAGTCCACCCTTTATATTTTGAAGTTATATAGCCCTGAAGACCGGACAGATTAAAAAGATAGGGAGGGTACTCTTTCTTATTTGTTATCTTTTTGGAAACAACTTCACCATTTTTATCTTTAATCTTTTCCTGAATCTCTTTTAATTCTTCGGGATTATCGAACTTTTCCCCAGCTTTTATATAATAAATACTGTCGAACTTCTTTTTGTCCTCCGTCTGAAAAATGCCCTTTAATTTATAATATTTTGTCACTTTAAAGTCCGCAATTTCTTTATCCCTGTCATAGATAATCTTAAGTGTCGGCATCAGCACTCTTCCAACATTCAACAGACGGATATTTTTCTGGTTACGGTATTTCAAGGTAGCAACTGAAGTAAGGTTGATTCCAATAAGCCAGTCTGCAATCTGCCTGCCAAAACCTGCGTCCTGCAATGATTTCATTTCTTCATTTGGCTTTAAATTCTGTAACCCTCTGTTTACTTCCTCTGCTGTCCACTCATTTAATAAGATTCGTTCTACCGGCTTTTGTGGGGAAATGTAATTAATAATTTCATCTGCGATGATCTGCCCTTCTCTGTCATCATCCGTTGCAGAAATAATTCCCTCTACATCCGATCTTTCCATCAGGCTTTTTATAATATCCATCTGCTGGACAACACCACTATCCGGTTTATCTTTATTCTTTCCATCAGACTTTATCTTATATAAAAACTTTTCCGGAATATAGGGAAACTTCTCAATCTTCCAGCTTCGCATCTCCGGGTCATAATCTCTTGCATCATAGAGCTGCAAAAGATGGCCAAATGCCCAGGTAATTATATAATTCTGCCCTTCAAAATATCCATTCCGCCGGGAAGAAGCGGTGGCATCCGCAATGTTTTTTGCCACAGACGGTTTCTCCGCTATAATTAACTTTTTCATTGAATTCCCTTCTTTCTGGATGTATTTATGTAACGCAAACTACTATAACATAATTTTTTTATTCTGTGAACCTTAGAGCGTGTTTGAAAAATACTCTAGAGTGTGTTTGAAAAATGCTTTCTGCAAGATGTGCGTTACAATTTGTGGGAGATTTCGCCTGAATGAGGGCGGCGTAGTGGGCTACGTCAACTGAATGAAAGCAAAATATACCGCAAATTGGGGCGTGCAGGTTGTAGGAATGGTTTTTCAAACACACTCTAGCGGAAATTCTTCTCTTTTCTCATTTTCAAAAAAATGATATACTATTTTCAATAACTATAGTAATTTTCAGTTATGCAGCAAGTATTTTTACTGATAATCTACATTGAATCTAATCTGTATTGCTGAAAATCACTACAAATAATCTCACAATATACTCAAAAACATATACAAAAAGGAGGATTACTTACTATGACACCAAAGCAGGAAGCATGGGCTATTCAGGCCGGGCATGTAATCAAGCAGATGGAGCGCAGACACTTTAATGCTTATTACTGTTCTACAAAAGAGGAAGCTTTAACAAAGGCTTTATCCATTATTGAAAAGGGTTCAGTCATTGCAAGCGGAGGCTCAGCCACTTTAGGAGAGGTGGGTCTGCTCGATTACATAAAGAACCATTCTGAAGATTACACCTTTATTGACCGCAGTATTGCAAAAACAGAAGATGAAAAAAGACAGATTCACGCAAAGGCAATTCTGTCTGATTATTATCTTATGAGTACGAATGCATTTACCATCGACGGACAGCTTGTCAACATTGATGGGAACGGAAACCGTGTCAGTGCACTTTGCTACGGTCCAAAGCATGTGGTAATTATTACTGGTATGAATAAGTTAGTTCCTTCTGTAGATGCCGCTTACAAACGAATCCGTCAGGATGCCTGCCCGCCAAACTGTGTACGTCTTGGACTTACTAATCCATGCAGCAAGACAGGCATCTGCGGAGAATGTATGTCTGCATCCTCAATCTGTGACCTTTTCGTTACAACAAGAATGTCACGTTATCCTGATAGAATTCATGTTATCATGGTAGGAGAAGAATTAGGATATTAATTTTTTATCCATTTTTAAAAAGTATTTTGCGAGGGTATGTATCAGCTTGTCAAAGTCTAATGGCTTTGCAATGTGTTCATTCATTCCAGCCTCCTTGGCAGCAATAATATCCTCGTTAAATACATTGGCAGTCATAGCAATGACCGGAACCGTTCTGGCATCCTTTCTTTTCAGCTTTCGAATCCTCTTCGTTGCTGTAAGTCCATCCATAACCGGCATCATAACATCCATCAAAATCACATCAAAACTATCACTTTCTGACTGCTCAAAAAGTTCTACCGACTCTAAACCGTTCCTGGCAACTATAATTTCTGCTCCTGCATCTTCAAGAATATACTGTGCCACTTCAAGATTTAAGTCATTATCTTCTACAAGCAGTATCTTCATTCCCTCTATAGAAGTTTCTTCCTCTTCTGTCTCTGTTTCTTCGAAACAGACCGTATCAAGCTTTACAGGAAGTGTGATCGTAAAAGTACTTCCCTCTCCCTGCTTTGTCTCAAGGGTAATGGTTCCTTTCATCTTATTAATAAGATTCTTAACAATAGACATACCAAGCCCTGTCCCCTGATAACTAGAGCGATTCTCCGCATGTTCCTGTGTAAATGGCTCAAAAATATGTTCTGCGAATTCCTCACTCATTCCAATTCCTGTATCCGAAACAATAAATTCAAACTTTACATATTCTCCATCACAGGATAACTCTCTTGCCGAAACAAAAATATCTCCCCCCGGATTTGTATACTTAATCGCATTACTTATAATATTTACTAAAATAGAACGAACATAGTTCGGACTGCCACAGACGCATGGATGCTCTATCGCTCCTTCTATATCCTGCTCGATCGTAAGACTCTTTTCGGAAGCAATAATCTCCTGAACTGCCAGCGTACCATTCAAAAGTCTTATCATATCAAACGGCTCTTCCACAAGCTGAATACTTCCCGTCTCAATTTTTGACATGTCAAGAACATCATTAATCAGAGACAAAAGCTGATCGGCTGCCCCACGCATCTTTGAAAGGCATAAATCCATTTTTTCCGGATTATTAAGATGTGCCTGTGCAATATCAAGCATTCCCATCATGCCGTTAATTGGAGTTCGTATATCGTGAGACATATGGGATAAAAACTCCGATTTTGCCCGTACCGCTGCCTCTGCATCCTGTGTCTTTTTTTGCAACAGACGCTGCTGATTATTAACAAAAATCAGCAAAATCGTTATTGTAAGAGAAGTATTGGCCCACGGCATTGTATTAAAGAAACACTGCAGGAAAATCCCAATAAAAAATGGAACAATGTAAAAAACTGGCTGCCATAAAACCTTCCTTTTTTCTGCATTTTTTTCTTTATGAATTCTCCACAAACTAAGCAAAATAGAATATGCATTATAAATATTAGCTATCATCAAAATCTGTGGATACTTATAAATCCATTCTGTCCGATAAGATGCCACTATTATTATACAAAGTACATCAATTGGTATATGTATCGTAATCAAAGGTATGCGCTTTTTAAACATATCCGAGCCATATATATTTTCGCTATAGCAAAGGAAAAACAACGATATAGAGGCTACAGAAAAGATAAAAGCCGCGTCTAATATAAACAGGACATTCCTCCCTGCTGTCTGCTTAAATAGTATTCCAAACACATCCGATAAATCACAGACACAGACGGCAATCAGCAATTGCAGAATCCACCTTTCTGATTTGCCAAATCCCGGTGTCCTGCTAAGCACATATACCAGAATATTATTAATCAGCATCATAAAAATAACGGTATATATATAACTTATATTCCATGCTTCCATTTTGATTACCCCTTCGAATTATAAATATTTATTCATAACTTTATGTAATACTTTCATTAATTCTTGTTTTTTACAAGCATATTTATGATAGCATATATTGGATCAATTTTCTATATAAAATGTTTTTCTTTAACAATTTCCACTTATTTTCAATCATTTATGACACATAGCATAATGATTAGGGGCTATCTGTACTTTTCATCTGTATGCCACTGCATCAGAAGATACATTTACTTAATATGCACATCCTCGCCAAATGCGTATTTTGGAATCAAAATCAGATGAAGAATACTGAGGGCATAGAATAAATTCTAACTTTGTTCCAACATCCAAAGTCAGTTCCCAAAGAAAGAAAAGACTCTATATCAGTGATAGAGTCACTGATATAGAGTCTTTTCTTTCTTTGGGAACGTCTACCTTGCCTGCGGCAATTAGAATTTATCCCCCTGATAGATTGGATATTTTTCTGTAAGAGACTTAACAATTGCTTCTGCCTCTTCCAGTTTATGGTCGATGATCGTAAGCTTAATTGCCTCTGCAATCTGTACCATATCGTCTTCTTTTAATCCTCTAGATGTAACAGCAGGTGTTCCAAGACGAAGACCACTTGTTACGAATGGAGACTGTGGGTCATTAGGTACTGTATTCTTGTTACATGTAATATGTACGGAATCTAATAATTTTTCCATGTCTTTTCCTGTAAGTCCCATCTTACGAAGGTCTACAAGCATCAGATGGTTATCTGTTCCGCCAGATACAATATCAAATCCTCTTTCGCTTAATGCATCTGCTAATACAGAAGCATTCTTTACAATCTGTTTCTGGTATTCTTTAAATTCTGGTGTTAATGCTTCTTTTAAACATACAGCTTTCGCTGCGATTACATGCATTAAAGGACCACCCTGGATTCCTGGGAAGATAGCTTTGTTGAAGTTATATTTCTTATTCACTTCATCGCTTGATAAAATCATACCACCTCTTGGTCCACGAAGTGTCTTATGAGTTGTTGTTGTTGTAACGTGTGCGTATGGGATTGGGCTCTCATGAAGACCTGCAGCTACTAAACCTGCGATATGAGCCATATCTACCATTAATACTGCTCCAACTTCATCTGCGATTTCACGCATTCTCTTGAAGTCAATCTTTCTTGCGTATGCACTTGCACCGGCAATAATCATCTTTGGATGACATTCTAAAGCGATTTCTCTTACTTTATCATAGTCGATAACACCTTCGTCATTTACACCATAAGGTACGCAGTGATAATTCTTACCAGACATATTTACAGGACTTCCGTGTGTTAAATGTCCGCCATGGTCAAGGTTCATTCCCATGTAAGTATCTCCCAGATTCATTACTGCGAAAAATACTGCCATGTTTGCCTGTGCGCCGGAATGAGGCTGAATATTAACATATTCACAGCCAAATAATTCTTTTGCTCTTTCGATTGCCAGATTCTCTACAACGTCTACATACTGACATCCACCATAATAACGTTTTCCTGGATATCCTTCTGCGTATTTATTTGTAAGGTGGCTTCCCATTGCTGCCATTACTGCTTCGGATACTAAATTTTCTGAGGCAATCAGCTCCAGATTATTTCTCTGTCTTCCAAGCTCGTCCTCCATTGCTTTTGCAACTTCTGAATCAAAATCCTTCACATAATCAAAACTAAACATTTCTATTCCTCCGTTTTCTATACTGCATCTTCTAAAACAGATATGCATATGGAGATTATAGCATACTGATAAAATACAAGCAATGATTAAATCCTATCGTATTGTAGGCTTTTTAGTTAAAAATATAAAGTTTCTCCGTACGTTTACATTTCTTCCCTGTATTTTTTTGCATTACATAGAAAACTTTTATCTTAATTTGCGGGAGCATTCTCGTGCATTAAAAAAATACTTTCTACAAGATATATTTTCCAATTTGCAGGAAATTACTTTTCATTTTTTTAACTCACTCTTAAAATATACGAAATACCTTTTCAATGATTCTATCTTTTTTCATAAATATTGCAAAAAATCATAACACCTGAATGACTTCTCTCACATTAGATACACCAATTACCTGAATCTTCTGACAAATGTTATCTCCAAGTACTTCGGCATTCGTTTTTGGCATAATACATCTGGTAAATCCCATCTTAATCGCTTCGGCAAGTCTCTGCTCTACATGACTGACACCACGAACTTCTCCAGTAAGACCTACCTCACCAAAAATCAATGTTCCCTCATGAACAGGAAGATTGCGATAACTTGATACAACTGCACAGATGATTCCAAGGTCAATTGCCGGTTCTCCAAGTTTCATTCCTCCGGCAAGATTGACATAGGCATCGCAGGCTCCAAGCTGCATTCCTGCCTTTTTCTCAAGAACTGCCAGTAAGAGATTTACTCTGTTAAAATCAATTCCAACCGTAGTACGTCTTGGCATATTAAAACTTGTCGGAGAGACTAATGCCTGAATCTCGATTAACAGTGGTCTAGTTCCCTCCATTGAACAGACAACCACGGAACCTGACGCATCCGTCGGTCTGCCATCAAGCATTACTTTGGATGGATTCTCCACTTCGACGAGTCCCTGCTCTTTCATCTCAAATACACCAATCTCATTCGTCGAGCCAAAACGATTCTTTACGCCTCGAAGGATTCGGTAAATCGCCGTCTGGTCCCCCTCGAAGTAAAGAACGGTGTCCACCATATGCTCCAATGTTTTCGGTCCGGCAACGACACCTTCTTTTGTAACATGACCAACTAAAAATACAGCGATTCCCTCTACTTTTGCAAGCTGCATCAGCACAGAAGTAACCTCTCGCACCTGGCTGACACTTCCCGCTGCAGAAGTAATTTCTTCGCTGTACATTGTCTGTACAGAATCCACTACAACCATATCCGGTTTTGCTTCTCTTACCGCTTCTGCCGCCGCATTAATATCTGTCTCGCAAAGAAGAAAAACATTTTGCTTAAATCCGCCAAGCCTCTGTGCACGCATCTTAATTTGTTTTAAAGATTCCTCTCCTGAAACATAAACAACCTTTTTCCCACTGTTTGCCTGATAACGGCAAATCTGCAGGAGTAGAGTAGACTTTCCAATTCCCGGATCACCACCTACTAACGTAAGCGACCCCTTTACAATTCCCCCACCAAGAACCCGGTCAAGTTCTGGAATTCCGGAGCTTGACCGATCTTCCTCTTCCATAGATACTTCAAATAATCCTGTAAGCTCCTGACGAGGCAGATTATCTCCTCTCTTTCCAGTCCCTTTAGACACCGGACTTACCTTCTCCTCTGTCATCGTATTCCACTGGTGACAACCGGGACACTGTCCCATCCATTTGGGTGTTTCGTAACCACATTCTTTGCAAAAAAATACGGTCTTTGCCTTTGATTTTGCCATAGATAATTCCTTTCCAATTTTAATAAACAGAAGTCAAAAGCTTCCGCCCCCAAATCCTCTCTCCACGAATTTAATTCACCCCGGACAGCCAAAGACAGAACCCTTACAATGAAATAATCCATTTCTGTGGCCTCGGAGCAAGTGTTGGATGCGAGCGCGAAAGCAAGCATTCAACACGCCGCGACTAAAGTCACAGAAATGGATTATTTCATTGCAAGGGTTCGTCTGTCATCCCAACGAATAAAATTCGTCCACCATCTATTTTACTATTTGGACTTTTGCTGTTTCTCCTGCATCTAATTCGATGCTGAAACTGATTTTTCCGCTGAGACTGGATTTGAGCTTGCCAATATTGGTATCGTTAACATATACTTTGTATTCCTTTTCAGGTTCTACTTCAAGAGTAATTTGTAAGTCATCTGCTGCCTCTGTCTCAAACACAATCTGGCGTTCTGTTTCTTTGTAACCATGTACAGCAGAACCTGGTACAGATTCATATACAACACCGCCATTTTTCTCTAAGCGGGTAATCTCCTGAAATGTTTTTACTTTATATGTATCGCCCTCAAATGAAAAATCATCAAGCTTTGTCTTTTGTGTGAGACTATAATCTCCAAAGCTTAAACTTCCATTCTCTTCTGCTTTTAATAATTCTTTTACGTTAGCCATTGTTATATCCTCCGTATTTATATCTGTCAAGTTACCGTTATTATACAAGAAAACGGGAAATTTTTCTACAAAAAACACATAATTATTAAAAATTATTTTACAAAATTTCTATTGCAGATTATCTAGAGTGTGTTTGTTGTATTTTTCTACTTTTTCTTCTTTTCTGCTTTCTTAACAACTGGCTTTCCATCGTTAATATCGAGAAGAATTCTGTCATTGTTTTTAATGTGGCCTTCGAGGTATTCATCTGCCAGAAAATCTTCCAATTCATTCTGGATAGCACGACGAAGCGGTCTTGCTCCATACTGTGGATCATATCCTTTTTCAAGGACATAGTCTGCTACTTTATCAGAGAATTCCAAAGTGAAGCCTGGATTTTTTGAAAGTCTGTCAGAAAGTTCTTTTAACAGCAATTCTACAATCTTCCTCTGTTCTGGTTTTTCTAATGTATGGAATACCATGATACCATCCACACGGTTGATAAATTCTGGTTTAAAGATCTGCTTCACTTCTTCCATTACATGGGACTTCATACGCTCATGATCTTCCTTTGCACTTCTTTCTGTAATAAAACCAAGATTCTTCGGTGCCATGATTCGCTGTGCTCCGGCATTGGAAGTCATAATGATAACAGTATTTTTGAAGTCTGCCTTTCTTCCATTCGAATCGGTAATCTGTCCATCATCAAGTACCTGAAGTAAAATGTTAAATACATCGCCATGTGCTTTTTCAATCTCGTCAAATAAAATAACGCTATATGGATGGCGGCGTACCTGCTCGGAAAGCTGTCCACCTTCTTCATATCCCACATATCCTGGAGGAGAACCAATGAGTTTGGATACGCTATGTTTTTCCATATACTCGGACATATCAACACGGATCATCGCATTTTCATCGCCAAATAATGCCTCAGCAAGTGCTTTGGAAAGTTCGGTCTTTCCTACACCAGTTGGTCCTAAGAACATAAAAGAACCAATTGGCCTTTTCGGATCTTTTAACCCAACACGGCCACGTTTGATTGCTTTTGCAACCATCTTTACTGCCTCATCCTGCCCGATTACTCTTTTCTTTAACGTATCCTCAAGACCAAGCAGACGCTGTGATTCGCTCTGGCTGATACGAGTTACCGGAATCTTTGTCCAGGAAGAAACAACCTCTGCTACATCATTCTCTGTAACATTAACACGGCTGACTGCTTTTTTCTGCTCCCAGACTTTTCTTTGTTCTTCGAGTTTTTCCAGTACTGTTTTCTGCTTTGTATTATTCGTTTTGGCCTTGCGCAGATTGCCCTCCGCAAGTGCCTCTTCTTTTCGCTTTCCATATTTATCAAACTGTTCTTCTAATGCCCGCATTTCATCAGACATTGTGTATAAGCCGACTCTCTTTTTAGAAGCAGCCTCATCCATAACATCAATCGCTTTATCTGGAAGAAAACGGTCACTGATATATCGTTCTGATAATTCTACGGCTGCCTGAATTGCTCCGGCAGTATAATGAACATGATGATGCTGTTCGTACTTTTCCTTTAAGCCATTAAGAATTGCAACTGCCTCTTCCTTCGTTGGCTCTTCTACGGCAACTGGCTGAAAACGTCTTTCAAAAGCGGCATCTTTTTCAATATATTTTCGATATTCCTCACGAGTTGTCGCACCGATTAACTGAATCTCTCCTCTGGCAAGAAATGGCTTCATAATATTAGAAGCATCAATCGCGCCTTCTGCTCCTCCTGCTCCAATCATCGTGTGAATCTCGTCAACAAATAAAAGAATATCCCCTCTGGAAATCACTTCTTGAAGGAGTTTTTTAATTCTCTCCTCAAATTCTCCTCTGTATTTAGAACCTGCAATCATTCCTGGAAGATCTAATGTCATTACCTTTTTGTCCCAAAGCATTTCTGGCACTTCTCCACGCACGATCCACTGTGCAAGCCCCTCTACGATTGCTGTTTTTCCGACTCCCGGCTCACCGACAAGACAGGGACTATTCTTTGTACGGCGGCTTAAAATCTGAATCATTCGCTCAATTTCCTGGCTTCTTCCAACAATCGGATCTAATTTCCCTTCTTTTACCCTCTCTGTCAGATCCACACAATATGCTGCGACCATAGAATTCTTTTTTTTCGCCTTCTTTGGTGCAGTAAGTGACTGGAATTCTTTCTGTGCTCTCGTTGAATCTACCCCTGTCGCAACTAAAACATCTACATAAATTTTCTTTAGATTAATATTCATGCCTTTCATCAAACGAAGCGCAATACAATCTTTTTCTTTGATGATCGCAAGTAAAATATGTTCTGTCCCTATCTGCTGTGCATGCATGCGAATTGCTTCTTCTTCGCTTGTCAAAAGAACATGTTCTGCTTTCGGACTGTATCCAAGAAACGTCTGATTCGCATTATCTCCTAATGCTGCTGATTCTCCCAATACTGCCTCTAAAAAATTCTCATAGTTAAGACCATTCTCATAAAGTACTCGTCCAGAAAGAGAATCTGGCTGTGCTAAAAGTCCCAGAATAAGATGTTCGGTTCCTATATATTTCTGGTGGCATGAAGCTGCATCTTGCGCTGCTTTCTCCAATGCCTGGGAAGCATAGTTATTATATTCTGTTCTCATTCCTATCCTCGCTTTCTATTCTTCCTCTTCTATCATAAGAAATGTGTCATACATTTCCTCTACTAACTGTTTCATCTCATCTTTTGTAATCTCTTTGCAGATAGCCTGCGCTACAATCATCTGCATGTATTCATTCACCTTCATCATCTCTTCTGATTTGTCACTAATCTGTACAGAAATGACTGCTCCCTTTCTTCGATCAAGCTTCAGATAGCCTTCCTGGCGCAGCATGGCGTATGCCTTATTCACCGTATGCATATTCACACCAAGTTCTCCTGCTAAGCCACGCACAGAAGGAAGGGAATCCCCCTCATGGAGCTGTTCCTGCGCGATCTGCATGACAATCTGATTGCGAAGCTGTATGTAGATTGCCTCCGGGCTGTTAAAATCAAGTTTTATTCTCATTTGGTTATATCGAGATTTTTCTTTTTTTGTTGCTTCTTGACTATTCGCTTGATCTCGATATTCTTTAATATTGAAATAATAAAGATAAACTCCTTTATTTTTCTTTAAATATTTTTTTAAATAAGGTTCAAATTCTTGACAATCTTTACAATCAGGTCTTCCAATATATAAAACAAAATCTTCTTTTTGATTTATTTTCTTTAAAACATCATCATAATTGGTTTCTATGATTTGATCTTTTGATAAATCTTTCTGTATAGTATGAGTGGATGTAGTATGACTACACCCACTTAATATACCTATTAAAAATGAAATCAATATGAACTTATTGATTATTTTAATAAAGATTCTCCATCCATTTCTTCAGGAATTGGTAAACCTAATAATTGTAACATTGTTGGAGCTAAATCTCCTAATTTTCCGCCTTCTTTTAATCCTACATGAGAATTAGTAACAATTAAAGGTACAACATTTGTTGTATGTGCAGTAAATGGATTTCCATCTGCATCTAATTCTTCTTCAGCGTTACCATGATCAGCAGTAATTAACATAGTTCCACCTAATTCAAGAACTTTTTCATAGACTTCACCGATACAATCATCAACAACACTAACAGCTTTGATTGCTGCAGGAATAACACCAGTATGTCCTACCATGTCACAATTTGCAAAGTTAACAATGACAACATCATGAATATCTTTATCTAATTCAGCAATTAATTTATCTTTTACTTCATAAGCTGACATTTCAGGTTGTAAATCATAAGTAGCAACTTTTGGTGAATTAACTAATACACGAGTAGCTCCTTCGATTTCTTTATCTACCCCACCATCAAAGAAGAAAGTTACGTGAGCATATTTTTCAGTTTCAGCAATACGTAATTGTTTTAAACCTTGAGCTGATAAGTAATCACCTAATGTATTTGTAAGTTTAGGTGAAACGAATGCGATTTCTCCATTAACGCTGTCAGCATATTTCATCATACATACGAATTCTAAATCTTTAACTTGTTTTTCAGGTACATATCCTTCATAGAATGTAGGATTTGTGATTACTGTAGCTAATTGGATTGCTCTATCTGGTCTGAAGTTAGCGAAGATTACTGAATCTCCATCATCAATTGTTCCTTCAACGTTTTTGTTGTAACCAGGGATAACGAATTCATCTAAAACATCTTTAGCATAAGAATCTTTTACATATTGAACTGGACATTCAAAAGATTCACCTTCTTGACATACGATTGCATCGTAAGCTAATTTAACACGATCAAATCTTTTATCTCTGTCCATTGCATAGTATCTACCAGAAATTGATGCAATTTGTCCAACACCGATTTCTTCAATTTTTTCTTGTAATTCTTTTACGAAATCAACACCACTATCAGGAGCAACATCTCTTCCGTCTAAGAAAGCATGTACATATACTTTATCTAAACCTTGTTGTTTAGCTAATTCTAATAAACCATAGATATGTTCATTTGATGAGTGAACACCACCATTTGATAATAATCCCCAAATATGTAATTTAGAACCATTATCTTTAGCATGTTGAATTGCTTTTAAGAATTTTTCATTTTCAAAGAAAGTTTTTTCATTTAAAGCTTTATTAATTAAAGTTAATGATTGATAAACAGTTCTTCCTGCTCCAATATTTAAATGCCCAACTTCACTATTTCCCATTTGTCCATCAGGTAAACCAACTGGCATACCACTAGCTGAAATAGTTGTGTTTGGATACATAGCCATTAAATCATCTAAGTTAGGTGTATTAGCAAGTCTTACAGCATTACCATTAATGCTTTCAGAAATACCATAACCATCCATAATACATAATACGATAGGTCTTTTTTTCATTTTTTTGTTTCCTCCATTAATACGTTATACATATTATCATTTTTGTTATCGTGTTTCAATTCATTTAGCTATATAAAATCAGTATTTTTTATTTCATTTCTTTTTAGTTTTTTGTGGTGTAGCAAGCAATGAAACACCGCAAAAAGTAATGAATAAAGGCCAGTATTCTTGAATATAATAAACAATAATTGAAACAATACCTTTGAATTCATTTGTTCGATCTAACGTTAAGATGATTCCCAAAACAATCAAAACAATACCACAATTTTTTTTAATATTCATTTTATTCACCTAGTTTTATTTTATCTTGGATAAAATAAAAAAGATGTCCAAAAAAATCATACGATTTCTTTAAATATCTTTTTTGCATAATCTAGTAATTGAATGATATTGACTTCTTCTTGTCCTTTTTGTGAAAAAACATAAACTTTATCGTCCTCAAAAAAATCAAAACGATTTGAATGGATAATACTATTAATATCTTTTCTTCTTTCTTGATTTAAAGTAATAAATTGATTTTCACACATTTTTCTTAGAATAATACACAAAGAAGCAAGTGATAATTCTAATTGACACTTTGTTTTTAAAAGATCCCTTTCAATTATATAATTAGCTATCTCTTGAT